>JAEEGI010000699.1_pt1 | contig 93000 bp, 80 predicted proteins | sample 8958751 | NCBI WGS metagenome assembly JAEEGI01 (sample SAMN16246545, study PRJNA631951) | gut metagenome | biome: gut microbiome; feature: rumen; material: KS-attached | host: Bos | place: Iran: Karaj | collected 2018-10 | reverse complement strand
CCCGTGCCACAGGCCGACCAGCAGCATCGTGATGAAACGGTTGATGTTGGCGATGATCTTCTTACGGCGGTCCGGATGGAAGTAGGCGACGATGCCCAGTACGGCCGCCAGGCCCACGAAGATGCCCGACACGGCCCAGCTGCCGGAGAGGATGGCCGCGATCAGCGCGAAGAGGGCGATCCAGAACCAGGTCCCGAAGGAGGCATTGCGGTTGCCGCCCAGGGGGATGTAGAGGTAGTTGCGCAGCCAGCGGCTCAGCGACATGTGCCAGCGCCGCCAGAAGTCCTGCGGGTTGGATGCCTTATAAGGCGAATTGAAGTTCTGGGGCAGGTAGAAGCCCATCAGCATCGCCACGCCGATGGCGATGTCGGTATAGCCGGAGAAGTCAGCATACACCTGCAGGGAATAGCCGAAAAGCGCGCACAGGTTCTCGAAACCCGTGAACAAGAGCGGGTTCTCGAACACGCGGTCCACGAAATTGACCGCGATGTAGTCGCTCAGGATCAGTTTCTTGGCCAGACCGTTCAGGATCCAGAACACCGCGATGCCGAACTGCCGCCGGCCCAGGCGGAAGGGCTTGTAGAGCTGCGGGATGAACTCGCTCGCCCGCACGATGGGGCCGGCCACCAGCTGCGGGAAGAAGCTCACGTAGAAGCCGAAATCCAGGATGTTGGTCACCGGCTTCACGTGGCCGCGGTACACGTCCACGGTATAGCTGATCACCTGGAAGGTGAAGAAGGAGATGCCCACCGGGAGCACGATGCGGTCCACCCGGAAGAGTTCCGCCCCGCTCAGCATATTGCCCAGCATGCCGAACACGTTGACGACCTTCAACTCCAGACCCGTCAGCGAATGCACGAAGTCCGCAAAGAAATAGGCGTACTTGAAATAGCAGAGCAGCAGCAGGTCGATGCACACGCTCAGCACCAGCCAGGCCCGTTTGCGGCCCGGCCGCGAGCTGGCGGCAATCCGCCGGGCGATAAAGAAGTCCGAACAGGTCACGAAGACCAGGATCAGCACCGACAGGCCGCTGGTCTTGTAGTAGAAGAACAGGCTGACGAAGAACAGGAAGGCGTTGCGCAGCAGGCGCCGGTCGCCGATCAGGGCGAAGAAGGCATAAACCACGGCGAAAAACGCCCAGAAATAGAACTGGGTGAACAGCAGCGGCGAGTCCGGATTGAATCCGAACAGCCGTTGTAGAAATCCTGTCAGTCCGCTCCAGTCCATATTCCTATCTGTGATTCAAATAATCCGCCACCAGGGCCTGCGTGAACAGGTCCGCCAGCAGGGTGTACCCTTCTTCCGTAAAATGCAGGCGGTCCTGCTTGGCCAGGCCGGCGCTGCGCCAGGCATTGACCGTATGCGCCCCGCCCATCACCCCGTAGAGGTCCCAGACTGCGGCGCCGTATTCCTCCGCGAGTTCCATCATCGCCCGCCGGACCGCCTCCCCGTTGGCATTCCAGGTCATCCCCCGGCGCACATAGCGGTAGCTGTCGTTGTTGGTGATGAAAATGAAGGCGCAATCCGGGCTGACCCGCCGCACCATCTCGATCAGGCGGCGGTAGTTGTTCTTGAATTTGGCGGGCTTGAAATCCTTGGCGGTCGTGGCGGAGTCGTTGATTCCCACCCCGAAAATCGCCAGGTCGGGCCGCACGAGTTGCAGGTCCCGTTCCAGGTCTTCGCACTGGTCCAGCCAAGAAGGCAGGGCCGCCCCATTGACCCCGGAGGCGAAATAGTTGATCCCCGGCCGGAAGCTCTCGGGCAGCAGGCCGGTGAGCGTAAACTCCTCCCCTTTCGGCACGAGGAACTGCACCAGGACGCTGTCCGTGGGGGCGGGCAGGTCGAAGATGTAGCTGCAGTTCAGGCTGTCGAAGTCGAAACGCAGGGTGTCCGCGAGGCAGATAATGTAGGGGTAGGTCCGTTCCGATGATCCGTAACCGAGCACGCGCAGGCGGCTGCATTCCCAGCGCAGCGTGTCACCGAGGTTGAGCCGGAAGCCGACCGACGCGTCGGGACTCGCCGTACGCGCACCGTAGCCGGTGATGCCGTAGCGGGGCCGGCGGAGCGGAGAGTTGCGCGTCAGGATCGGCGCTTCCCATTCCCCCGTGGTCGTGATCCGGTAGGATTTGTCGTAGTTGGTATTCGCGAGGGCCATCGGGAAGAGGAAGCCGCGGTCGCCCCGGACGGTGAGCGAGTCGATGTTGTCCCGGATGCGGTTCGGGAAGGTGGCTGCCTGCACGTGGGAGCCGCCCACGTGCCAGATGTTCAGGTTCCCCTCTCCGGTGGCGAGCAGGCTGTCCAGCCGGGCATAGAGCGAATCCTGGGCGCTCCGCTCCCCCGGGAACAACAGCACCGAGACCTCGGGATGCACGCAGTCCGGCAGTTCCTGCGCCCGGAGGAAAGGACACAGGACGAAGCAGAAGATCAACGCAAGCAAGAGCCTATTCCGCGTCATGTTCCCTCCTCCAACGGTAATAGTCATAATACAAGAAGAATGCATCGCAGAACAGTTCGCTGACGCGCTGTGCACCGGCGACCGTAAAATGGATATAGTCCGGCCCGGCGAGGGGCGGTTTCGCGGCCACCCAGGCCTTCATCGATTCCTCCCCGCCCATCACGCCGAAGATGTCCCAATAGGCCGCGCCGCATTGGGTGACGGACACTTTCAGGGAATCCACGAAGGCCGGGAGCCGGGGGTAGGTCCGGCGCTGGCCCGAGATCGTGGTGGCCATGTCGGAGGGGCCGATGAACACGATCCTGGCCTTCGGGGCGAGGCGCTGCAGGTAGCGGATCTGGCGGCGTATCCCGGCCAGGTTGTCCGAGACCGACTTGTCCGTTTTCATCGAGGGCATGCTGTTGCCCCCGAACTGGAGCAGGAGCAGGCGGACATTCTCCTGCTCATAGAATTCCCGCAGCTGCCGCTCGTCCAGGCGGGTGAAGAAGGTCCCGCCGCTGCCGCGCATCGGCACGTTGTCCACCCGCACGCCGTCCTTGCCGTCCAGCAGCACGCCGTAGAGATCGGCATAGCCGGAGACGGTCAGGGAGGCGCGCTGCGTGCTGTCGGGCAGCTCGAAACGGACGATCGAGAGCGCTTCGCCGGGCTCGACCTGCACCCGCTCCCCGCGGTAATTGACAGACAGGTTGCTGTGCAGATTGCCCGCCAGGAAGGTCAGCCGCTCGAAGGTAGGCGGCTCCGATTCCCGGTTCCGGACCGGATAGAAGGACAGGGTGACCGTGGTGTCCAGCCGGACGAAATCGCCGTAGGGGCCGTACAGGCGGCCGCCCGCCCGATAGGAAGGGTCCCCGAAGGCGAAATAGCGCGCCAGCTCCACCGAAGCATTGCTGCCGAATTGGCGTGTGGCGTGCCGGCGGGCGGGCATCATGCCGGGGCCGCTGCCGCCGAAACGCTCCTGCAGCCTGCTCCGGATGGTCCCGGTGATGCGCCCCTCCTCGATCTGGGAGTCTCCGTAATGAATGACACGCAGGGGCTCCTCCTTCGCGTGCTCGAGCGCCACGAAGAGCGAATCGAAATAGTGCAGGTCGTCCTCCGGGAGATAGAAACGGGCGGGATCCGTCTGGAAGAAGGCGAGATACTCCTCGCGCTCGGCCGCGAGGATCGCCTGCCGGCGCTGCTCGATCAACTCTTCCGGCGAGGGGCCCTCAGGCTCGGGTGCGGCGAAGATGTCGTCCAGGCGCGCGAAGCGCAGCCCCCACAGTCCGTCCGCCGGGAAAAAGGCGCAAAGCAGCGCCAGCATGGCAATCACGCCAAACAAGAAAACGACAATCTTTCCCCTTCTCATTGCTCTTTCCAAACTTTAAGATACTCCTGCAGCGCCCACATCTCGTCACGGTAGCGGGCCGCTTCGGCGAAATCCAGTTCCGCGGCGGATTTCTTCATCCGCCGGCGGTCCTCTTCGACCATCTTCTCGATCTGCTGGCGGGACATCGAGCGGATCACCGGATCCTGCAGCACGGCGGCCAGGTCGGCCGTGACGAAACCGTCGCGGTAGGCATCCCCCGCCGCCCGGCGGGAATCGTGGCCGAAGCCCACCGAGACCGTCCCGCGGCCGAGGTCGGAGGGATTGGGGATGTAGGTGGGGTCGTCGTAGGAATTGGCTGCGCTCACCCGCCCGGTCGTACCGTTCGCGAGGCCGCGGGCGACGGGTTTGCCGCCCCGGCCGGTCAGTTCGCCCGCCAGGGCGTTCTGCCGGACCTCGACCTGCTTGGGGGTGATGTGGTGCAACTGGTTGTATTCGATCTGTTTCTTGCGCCGCCGGTCGGTCTCCCGGATGGTCTGCTCCATCGAGGGGGTGATCGAATCGGCATACATGATCACGAGGCCGTTGACATTGCGCGCCGCGCGGCCCGCGGTCTGCGTCAGGGCCCGCGCAGTGCGCAGGAACCCCTCCTTGTCGGCATCCAGGATGGCCACCAGCGAGACGGTGGGGATGTCCAGGCCCTCGCGCAGCAGGTTCACGCCCACCAGCACGTCGAAGAGCCCGTTCTTGAAATCCTCGATGATCTCCACGCGGTCGCCCGTGTCCACGTCGGAATGGATGTAGCGTACGCGGATGCCGACCCGGCGCAGGTATTCGTCCAGTTCCTCGGCCATCCGCTTGGTGAGCGTGGTCACGAGCGTACGTTCGTCCCGCTCCGCCCGGACGCGGATCTCCTCCACCAGGTCGTCCACCTGGTTCTTGGTGGGACGCACCTGGATGGGCGGGTCCAGCAGGCCGGTCGGCCGGACCACCTGCTCCACCACCAGGCCCTCGGATTTCTCCAATTCATAGTCGGCCGGGGTGGCGCTCACATAGACCTTCTGGCCTGTCAGGGCCTCGAATTCCTCGAACTTGAGGGGGCGGTTGTCGGCCGCCGCCGGGAGGCGGAAACCGTATTCGATCAGCACGCTCTTGCGGCTGTGGTCGCCGCCGTACATCGCGTGCACCTGCGGGAGGGTGACGTGGCTCTCGTCGATGAAGGTGATGAAGTCCCTGGGAAAATAATCGATCAGGCAGAAAGGGCGCTGACCCTCCCGGCGGCCGTCGAAATAGCGGGAATAATTCTCGATCCCCGGGCAATAGCCCATCTCCTTGATCATCTCCAGATCGTACTCCACGCGCTGCTTGAGCCGCTTGGCCTCCAGGCCCTTGCCGATGCTGTTGAAATAGTCCATCTGGGCCACGAGGTCGTCCTGGATGTGCGAGACGGCGGCGATGCTCCGCTCCTTGGTGGTCACGAAGTTGCCGGCCGGATAGATGTCGATCTGATCGAGCTCCTCCCGCTTCGCCCCCGTCACCGGGTCGATCAGGCTGAGGGACTCGATCTCGTCGCCGAAGAACTCGATGCGCACGGCGTCGTCCGAACCGCCCAGGTACACGTCCACCGTGTCTCCCCGCACCCGGAAGGTGCCCCGTTTGAACTCCACCTCGGTGCGGTTGTAGAGAGCGTCCACCAGGCGGTAGAGCAGGCCGGTGAGGCTGCGGGTCTCGCCCCGGCGCACCGGCACGGTCTGGGCGTGGAAATCGTCGGGATTGCCGATGCCGTAGAGGCAGGACACGCTGGAGACCACGATCACGTCCCGGCGGCCGCTCAGCAGGGCGCTGGCGGCGCTCAGGCGCAGTTTCTCGATCTGGTCGTTGATGCTCAGGTCCTTCTCGATATAGGTATCCGTGACCGGCAGGTAGGCCTCCGGCTGGTAGTAGTCGTAGTAGGAGACGAAATACTCCACGGCATTGTGCGGGAAGAAGGCCTTGAACTCACCGTAGAGCTGGGCCGCGAGGGTCTTGTTGTGGCTGAGGACCAGCGCAGGCCGCTGCAGGCGCTCGATCACCCCCGCCATCGTGAAGGTCTTGCCCGAACCCGTGACCCCCAGCAGGGTCACGTCCCCCACCCCGGCCTGGAGGGCCGAACAGAGCTGTTCGATGGCCTCCGGCTGGTCCCCGGCGGGACGGTATTCGGATTCGAGCTGGAATTTCATGATTCTGCAAAGATAACGATTCCGCGCCGTCTTTGCAATGCCACCCCGCCGGCGCACCCGATCAGACGGTCTTGCCGCAAATTCTTATTTTTGTTATATTTGCTATCGGTTATTTTGCGGCGGATATGGACAATCTGATTCAGCAGGCACGCTCATTGGCGGCAGAAGCGCTCAGGGACGAAGTCCGCTGGGACGGTTCCCCGTTCATCACACATCCTGACAACGTGGCCCGGATCGTCGAAGACGAGATCGGGCTGCCGGATGTGTGTGTGGCGGCCGTATACCTGCACGAAGCCACGCGCCGGCACCGCGACATCGATATCAGCGCTTTTCCGCAGGACGTCCGCACCCTGGTGGACGGGCTCAACAAGATCTCGACCATCAAACCCCGCGACACCCGCCTGGAGGCGGAGAACTACAAACGCCTCATCGTCCAGTATTCCACCGATCCGCGCGTGATCGTGCTCAAGATCGCCGACCGGCTGGAGGTGATGCGGGGCCTGAGCATGTTCCCCAAGACCTCCCGCGACCAGAAACTCCTCGAGACCCAGATGCTGTATATGCCCCTGGCCCACCAGCTCGGCCTGTACAACATCAACAACGAACTCGGCAACATTTGGTTCCGCTACGCCGACCCGGAACAGTACCGCGCCATTACCAATAAGCTCAAAGCAACGGAAAAGGACCGCGAGCAGATCATGGCCGGATTCATCGAGCCGCTCAAGAAAAAGCTCTCCGATGCGGGTATCGTCTATAAACTGAAGGTCCGCACCAAGAGCGCCTACTCCATCTGGCGCAAGATGCAGGTGCAGAAGGTCCCCTTCGAGGGGGTCTATGACGTGTTCGCCATCCGTTTCATCATCGATTGCGAGGACGACCCCGTGGTGGAGAAAGATCTCTGCTGGAAGGTGTTCTCCTACGTGACCGAGGAATACGAATCGGACACCACCCGCCTGCGCGACTGGCTCACCAACCCGCGTCCCAACGGCTACGAATCCCTGCACATCACGGTCAAGAACCGCAGCGGCCAAGCCCTGGAAGTCCAGATCCGCACCAAGCGGATGGACCTCGAGGCAGAGAGCGGCACCGCCGCCCACTGGGCCTATAAGGGCATCCGCCACGAGGCCGCCATCGACCGCTGGCTGCAGTCGGTGCGGGATGCACTGGAGCATCCCTTCGACGCCTCGCCCGAGGATATGCCCGCTCCGCCGGACAAGGAGATCTTCGTGTTCACGCCCAGCGGCGAACTGCGCATCCTGCCCGTCGGGGCCTCGGTGCTGGACTTCGCCTTCAACATCCACTCCGGCCTGGGCTGCCGCTGCACCGGCGGCAAGGTGAACGGCAAGGCCGTCCCCATCCGCGAGAAGCTCAAGACCGGCGACGTGGTGGAGATCCTGACCCGCAAGGACCAGCGGCCCAACCGGGACTGGCTGGGCTGGGTGGTGACTTCCAAGGCGCGCACCAAGATCAAGCAGGAACTCGATGCAGACGAGCGCAAAGCCGCCTCGGAGGGCCGCGCCCTCCTGGAGCGGCGCCTGCGCAACTGGAAGCTCGAACTGCCCGACGAGTGGATGATGGAGTTCATCAAGGCGCACAAGTACGCCTCGATCCTGCCTTTCCTCGCCGCCCTGTCCCGCGAAGAGGTGGACATCAATGATGTCAAGGCCTTCATCCAGGGCAAACTCGCCGCCCAGCAGGAACGCAACACCCAGGCTGCGCCGGAGGCTGTCCCGGAGGCGCCGGCGCCGCGCGGCTTCACCGGCACCGGCTCGGATGACATCCTGGTGCTGAACGCCAAGAATGTCAAGGGCCTGGATTACAAGATGTCCAAGTGCTGCAACCCGGTCTTCGGGGACGACGTGTTCGGCTTCGTGACCCGCACCGAGGGCATCAAGATCCACCGCATCTCCTGCCCCAACGCCGCCCGGCTGATCGAGCGTTATCCCTACCGCATCCAGAAGGTCGTCTGGCAGGAGACGGCCTCGACGGGCGGATTCCAGTGCACGCTCTCCGTCATCGCCGAGCTGGATCATCCCGTGCTCAGCGCCATCATGGACGTCATCGGGCAGTTCAAGGTGTCGATGCGTTCTTTCAATGTCAAGGAGAACCTGCGCGCCGGGACCTACGAGATCACCATCCGCCTGCTGGTGCCTTCGAGCGCCGAGCTGGACAAGGTTCTCTCGCAGGTCGGCGCCCTGCGGCAGGTCATCAAAATCCGACGCGTCTGATGCCTTACGAAGAAGATACCCGCGATCTGGACCGTTTCGAGCAACTGCTCGAAGACGGTCTGCTCAAGATTTGCAGCGGGGCGGGCCTGCTCCCCGCCGAACTGGTCCGCAATCCGGACATCGACGGCCAGTGGGACCTGTACATCAAGGATTACATCGCCGACGCGGTGGTCAATTTCAACGACTACCCGGAGGCGGCCATCGGCTGGGCGGGATTCCTGGGGCTGGGTGTGGCCTGGGCCTGGGATAGCGACTGGCAGCATCTTCAGAAGAAACCCTACCGCAAGTGGTACGGCTCCCGCGGTTGGGACGATATGGACGAACACATCCTGCGGGACGTGCTCGGGCTGGATCTCGAAAGCCCCGAGGCGAAGAAGATTTCCGACACCCTGCAGAGCTGCGCCCTCGCCGTGCTCGGCCTGCTGCAGCACGAGGGCGTGGAGACCCAGACCGCCCGCGGCTTCTACCTCCTCGCCCGCGCCTACACGGTCCTGTACCGCGTCGGTGCAGCCATCGAGCTGCACCGGCTGGGTTACAAAAAAGTCTTGGTAGGCTGATTCCGGGCTACTTCGCCACGTAGGCTTCCATGATGCCGGTCGGCTTACCTTCCATGTCGAAGGCGCCGAGCTTGTAGCCGCGCGGGCGGCAGCAGGGGTTCCAGTAGAAGAGGCCGTGGTTGTGCGGGGTGTTGCGGGCCATCTTGACGATCTCCTGCATCTGGCGGACGCTCTCGGCCATCTTGACGGGATCCTCCAGGTTGACCTCGGCGCCGGTCTCCACGATCATCGATTCCTTGCCGAAACGTTCGTAGACGTGCTGGATGTTGGCCGCGCAGTCGGCAATCACCTTGTCGGCATCGGTATGGCCGTTGCCGGCCGCCCAATACGGGTAGAGCGACATGCCCACCATATCGTAGCGGGTGCCGTATTTCTCGAGGATGCCGAGGTTCCAGTCATAGAGGTTCTGGTCGTAGCCGTTGTCCAGGTGGACGATGCAGATGGCCTTGGGATAGACGCTCTTGACCGCTTCGTAGCCGGCGTCGAGGAAGCCGGCGTACTGCTCGGGATCCAGCTTGCTGTGGCCCATGTGGTCGGTCACTTCCTTGCCTACGTTGTTCCAGAGCAGGCCGTTGGTGGTCTCGTTGCCTACCTGCACCCACTTCACGTTGATGCCGTTGTCCTTGAGCAGCTGCAGGGTCTCGACGGTGTGCGCCTTGAGGTCCTCCTTCATCTGCTCGTAGGGGTGTCCCAGCCAGGAGCGCGGGATCGGCTGGTGGCCGGGATCGGCCCAGGTATCGCTGTAGTGGAAGTCAATCATGATCTCCATGCCGAGCTGCTTGGCGATCAAGCAGTTCTGCAGGACGTCCTCCTTGTTGCAGAGGCCGCGGTTGTCGGTGCTGTCCACCGGCTGGCCGGGACGGCCCCAGCGGCGGGGCTGCACCCAGACGCGGAAACGCACGGCGTTGAGGCCCATCTGTTTCATCAGGGCCGTGATCTCGACGGGGCCGTTGCCCTCGGCGTCATAGTAGTACTCGCCGCGGGCCTGCTGCCCCTCGGAGCCGCTGATATCGGCGCCCAGCCAGAAAGGTTCAGCCTGCGTGCACGCGGCAGCCATCAGGATGACGCCGCCCAAGAGGAATTTAGTAATGGATTTCATCGGGTTCAAAGATTGGTTCTTCCAAAGTTACGGAATAATTGCCGAAATTCAGCAGAATTGCTTAGCTTTGCGGCGTTTTTGTTGGTTAGTATATGGATACACGCAAGCTCATCGGACATCTCGCAGCCGCGGGCGCTTATGGGATATTTGGATTCAACATCGTATTCTGCAAGGATATCGCCAATTCCGGCGCGGTCCCTCCGATGGTCTTCTTCTCAATCCGCACCATCGGGGCGGCCGCTTTATTTTGGCTATTGTCGCTGTTCCTGCCCCGGGAGAAGGTACCCGGCAGGGACCTGCTGCGCATGGTCCTGGCCGGTTTCGTGGGCCTCTTCCTGCCCCAGGCCAGCTTCCTGCTCGCCATCGGGATGGCGACCCCCATCGACACAGCCGTACTGGGCTCCCTGACCCCGATCTACACGATGCTGTTCGCATTTGCTTTCCTGGGAGAGCCGATCACATTCAAGAAAGCCGGCGGCGTGGCGATGAGCCTCGCGGGCGTGCTGCTGCTCATCTACAATTCCACCCATGCGCCCGGCGCGGTGGACCGTACGCAGCCGCTGGGCGTGCTCCTGCTGCTCGTCAACGGGGTCAGTTTCGCAGCCTACCTCGGCACATTCCGGCCGCTGATCTCGCGTTACAGCGTGGTCACGCTGATGAAATGGATGTTCGTATTCGCCACCCTCGTGGCACTCCCCTTCTCGGTCCCGGGACTGGCGCAGCTCGACCTTGCCGCCATCACACCCAAGGTGGGTTGGGAGATCGCCTATGTGGTGTTCTTCGCCACGTTCGTGGCTTATTTCCTGATCCCGGTCGGGCAGAAAGAACTCCGCCCCACGCTCGTGAGCATGTACTCCTACCTGCAGCCGATGATCGCAACGGCGCTGAGCATCATAATAGGACTGGATATGATGACCTGGCAGAAAGCCGTGTCGGCAGCGCTGGTATTCAGCGGTCTGGTACTGGTGGGAAGGTCGCGTGCAGCCGGCCAGCCTACTCGGAAACAGGCTCCTTGACGGTCCGGACGCGCTTCTTCCAGCGGTCGCGGGCCAGCTGCTGCATGTCGCGGACGGTGTCGTTCTCGTCCACGATCTCACTGCCGAGCAGGGTCTCGATGACGTCCTCCAGGGTCAGGATACCCTGGAAACTGCCGTATTCGTTGATAATGATGGCGATCTGCTCATCCTTGCTGAGCATCTCGTCCCAGATCTTGTCCAGCGTGGTGTCCTCGTCGAAGGTGGCCACGTCGCGGCGGATCTCCCCGAGGGTGAGGTCGAACTTATCTTCCGCCATCAGCTGCAGGGCCTCCATCCGGAGGATGTAGCCGGTGATATATTCGTCGTCATTGGCATAGACCGGGATGCGGCTGTGGTGGCGGAAACGCTTGTTCTTGTAGAAAGACTTGAGGGTCATCGATTCCGGGGCGATCTCGCAAACCACCCGCGGGGTCATCACCTCGTAGGCCGGCACCTCGTCCATCGAGATGAGGTTCTGGATGATGGTATTCTCGTCCTCCTCGAGGTCGCCCTCCTCTTCGGCCACGTTGGCCATCGCGCTGACTTCGTCGCGTGAGACGGTGGCATCCCCGGCGTCTTCCGGCGTGATCAGATTGGTGATGAGCTCGATGAGCAGCACCAGGGGGTACATGATGAAGATCAGGGCGCGGATCATCACCGTGGCGAAACCCATCAGGGACTTCCAGCGCGTCGTGCCGAGGGTCTTGGGTATGATCTCGGCGAAGATCAGGACCAGGATGGTCATCAGGGCGCTGACGATTCCGAACCACTCCGAGCCGAAAAGGACGGTAGCCTGCCGGCCCACCCCGGCTGCGCCGATGGTGTTCGCAATCGTATTGAGCGAAAGGATCGCGGCAATCGGCCGGGAAGAATCCTGCTTATACTCCTTGAACCGGACGGCGGGCTTGTAGCCCTCCTCCTCCCGCATCGTGATGTAGGAGATCGGGGTGGACATCAGCGTCGCCTCCAAAATCGAGCAGAGGAACGAGATGGCCAGCGCGCCAAACAGGAAAAACAACAGGAGTGCCATACGCAGGGGGTCTAAAAAATATATCTGAGCATCACCAGGACGCGGTTGTTGCAGATCCAGTGGAGGTCCTGCGTGGCGAGGCCGAAGCGGTCGCCGGGGCCGAAGGAGCCGTATTGGATGCCCGTAAGTTCGTATTCGAAGCCCAGCGAGACCTTGCCCCAACTGCAGATGAGTTCGGGGGTCAGGCGCAGCAGGCGGTTCATGTTCGAGAAACTGTTCTTGCTGAAGAACAGCAGTTCCGGGCTGAGCAGCGCTTCGGCGGTGCCGAAGTTGCGCACATAGCCGCCGAAGAGCACGGCCTGGACTTTACTGCCGTATGCCAGGCTGAGCCAGGTGGAGGAATTCCGCGTGGGGGCGTAGTGCCAGGTGCCGTCGGCGTCCATGGCGGTGACGCCGTAGCCGCCGTTGAGGTTCACGTGCTCGCCGGCCTGGGCGAAGACGGTCTTGGCCCGGACGGAGAACAGGCCCGCCGTGTACCCGGCATACAAGAACGGGCTGACCGTGGTGATGCGGTCGCGCACCTTCCGGGTGCCGTTCGCGTCGAGGTGGCGCGGCCGGATGGAGAGCATATCCAAACCCGCGCGGACGGTGAGGCCGCCGCGGCTGAGGCTGAGGCCCGCATAGAGTTCAGGGATGCCGCTGTACTTGATGTAGTCGGCAGAGGCGCCGGCCGGCCCCGCGGACGGGTACTGCATCTGCCAGATGGCGGCCGCGGTGAGGGAGAAACCCCCGCCCAAGCCCCAGTCCGCCACGAGCTCCGGCGTACGGCTGAAAGGGCCGAAAGGAGCGCCTGTGTTGGGAGAGAAGATATGCGGCATATCGGCGGCCATCGGATGCCAGGACTGTCCGGCCTTGAGGGAGAAAGCATCCCGTGACAGGGTCATGCAGGCCTGGCGCAGGCGCAGGGAGGCCGTGCCCGTCACGCCGGTCACGCCGGCGTAGAAATCGCCTTCGATCTTGCCGGAGACGCTCCAGCCGTTCACCTCGTAACCCAGAATGTCCACCCCCAGCCGGGTGGTGATGGCACTGTAGCTGTAATTCATCTGTGCGTTCAGGTCCACGCCGTCCACGACATTGCGGTCCTTCGGAACGTAGTAGAAGAAGTCCGCCGTGCCATAGACGCTCTCGCGGGAGTCCGCCACAAAAAGGTTACGGATGAATCCGTACCACTTGAACCGGACGGTGCCGTCGTCCTGGGCAGCGGCGCTTCCGCAGAAGCAGGCTGCCAGCAGAACGGCTGCGAGGAGTCTTCTACACATGGGCTGAAGGGGCCGGTCAGGCCGTCGGGAAAGGATAGATGGCGGTCAGGAGGAAATAGCCGAGCACGAAGCCGATCACACCGATGATGATGCCCACCTTGGACATGTCCTTCGTCTGGACGAGGCCCGTGGAAGAGGCGATGGCGTTCGGCGGCGTGGAGATCGGGAGGAGCATCGCGATGGAGGCGCAGATGGCGATGAAGGGGATCATCGCATTCATACCGCCCAACGAGACGAACTGGGCATTGTTGGCCGCAGCAGGGTCGGACATCGCCGTTCCCACGACCACCAGGATCGGGACGAGCAGGGCCGCCGTCGCGGAATTGCTGATGAAGTTGGAGAGCAGGTAACAGATCAGGCCGGCGATGATCAGGACCACCACCACGTTCATCGCGCTGAACGGGATGGCGTTGATCAGGGTGGCGGCGAGACCGGTCTTGTTCAGGCCCGTGCCGAGGGCGAAGCCGCCCGCGACGAGCCAGAGCACACTCCAGTTGATTTCTTTGATGTCAGACTTGTCGAAGACGCCCGTGGCGGTATAGACAGCCAGCGGGATGAGGGCCACGACATTGGAGTTGATGCCGGTAGCCTGTTCGGTGACCCACAGCAGGATGGTCACGAAGAAGGTGATCCAGGCCACGTAATCCCTCCAGGTCTTCTTGCGTTCCTGCACCTCGATCTTAAGTTCGATCCGCTCGCTCTTGAAGGGGAAGAAGAACTGCAGGAGCACCCAGGCGATGGCAATCATGATGATCACGAAGGGCACCATCCGGGTCATCCAGGTCACGAAACTGATCTGGTAGCCGGCGTTCTCCAGGGCGCCGATGGCGATGGCGTTCGGCGGAGTGCCGATCGGGGTGCCGATGCCGCCAAGGTTGGCGGACACGGGGATGGCGAGGGCGAGGCCCACCTTGCCGGTCTCATCCTCCGGGAGGGACTTCAGCACGGGAGCGAGGAAGGCGAGCATCATCGCGGCCGTGGCCGTGTTGGACATGAACATCGAGAAAAGTGCGATCACGATCAGGAAGCCCAGCAGGACCATCTTCGGTTTCTTGCCGAAAATGCCGAGCAGGACCTTCGCGATGGCCGCGTCCATTCCGTATTTCGAAGCGATGATGGCCAGCACGAAACCGCCGAGGAAGAGCATCACCACGGGGTCCGCGAAGGAGGCCATGATGCTCTTGTAATCCACCAGGGTGCCGTATTCGGGCTTGCAGAAGAAGGCCAGGCCTTTATCGGAGACGCTCAGCAGCATCACGACGATGACGAGCAGGGAGGTGGTCCAGTTGGGGATGATCTCGAACATCCACATCAGGGCGGCGAACACGAAAATCGCAATCATGCGCTGCTGGACGACCGTCAGGCCGGCGATGCCGAAGGTATCGAGCGGAAGCGCCCACAGCAGGATCGTAACGATCAGCACGAGGGGCAGCAGCACACAGAACTTGACGGAAAAACGACTATTGTTCACCATAAAACATACTTCTTTTTCTTAGAAAAAGCGGCGCAAATTTAGTCATAATTCAAGATAAAAGCAAAAGGTTGAATGCCATAAAAATGCTGCGGCCCCGGTAGAAACCAAGGCCGCACCCAAAAACACACTAACTTTTATCCGAATGCAAAATTAGGGCTATCCGGATAGAATAAAAATCCCCATTTATGGTTATTTTTGCATTATGGACAATCCCCTGCTGATTCCGTCCGGGCTCCCCTACGGGGCCCCGCGCTTCGACGCCTTCCGCCTGGAGCATTACCTGCCGGCTTTCCGGGAGGCCATCACCCGGGCCAAGGCCGAGGTGGACGCCATCGTCGCCGACCCCCGGCCCCCTTCGTTTGCGAACACCGTCGAGGCGCTGGAATTCGCCGGAGCGGAACTCTCAGAGGTGAGCGGGATCTTCTTCAACCTGCTGGAGGCCGAGAGCGACGATGCGATGCAGCAGCTGGCCGAAGAGCTCTCTCCCCTGCTGACCGAGTACGAGATGTATGTCTCGCTCAACGAGCCGCTCTTCGCCCGGGTCAAGGACGTCTATGCGCAGCGGGACGGCCTTAACCTGGCGCCCGACCAGCGCAAACTGCTCGAAGACAGCTACAAAGGCTTCGTGCGCAGCGGGGCGCAGCTCTCCCCCGCCGACAAGCAGACCTACAGCCACCTGGAGGAAGAACTCTCCCTGCTGGAGTTGCGCTACGGCAAGAACGTGCTCGACGAGACCAACGCCTTCACCCTCGAACTGAGCGACGAGGCCGAGCTCGAAGGGCTCCCCCCTTTCCTGCGCGAGCAGGGCGCTCAGGCCGCCCGGCAGAAGGGTCTCCCGGGCTGGGTGTTCGACCTGACGCATCCCAGCTATGTTCCTTTCCTGCAATACAGTGCGCGCGCTGACCTGCGCGAGCGGATGTGGCGGGCCTACAACAGCCGGGCCCTGGGCGGGGAACACGACAACCGCGGGCTCTGCCTGCAGATCGCCGATCTGCGCCGCCGCATCGCGCAGCTGCTCGGCTACCCAAGCTGGGCCGACTACATCCTGGAGGAGCGGATGGCGAAGGACATTCCCACCGTCCGCCGGCTGCTCGACCGCCTGATGGGCCCCTCGCTGCCCGCCGCCCGGACCGAGGTGGCGGAACTGCTCGCCTGGGCCCGGGAACGCGGCTATAAAGAAGCGCAGATGCAGCCCTGGGACTTCTCCTGGTGGTCCGAGCGCTACCGGGCGGAGCACTTCGAGCTGCGCGCCGAGGAACTCAAACCCTATTTCCGCCTGGAAGACTGCATCGAGGCGGTCTTCGGCCTCGCCACCCGCCTGTACGGAATCCGTTTCGAACCCCGGACCGACCTTCCTGTGTACCACCCCGACGTGCGCGTCTTCGACGTGCTGGACGAGTCCGGGCGGCACCTGGCGCTGTTCTACGCGGACTTCTTCCCCCGGCCGGGCAAGCGCGGCGGCGCGTGGATGACGAATTTCCGCGAACTCTCCGCCCCCGGCGGGGTCGAGCGGCGGCCGCTGGTGTCCATCGTGACCAATTTCACCAAGCCCGGGGAGAATGCCCCATCCCTGCTCACCCACGAGGAACTCACCACCTTCCTCCACGAGTTCGGGCACGCCCTGCACGGGATGCTCGCAGAAGGGCGCTACCCGTCGATGACGGGCACGAACGTGGTCCGCGATTTCGTGGAACTCCCCTCCCAGCTGATGGAGAACTGGGCCTTCGAGCCCGAATGGCTCCGCGGTTTCGCCCGCCACGCACAGACCGGAGAACCCATCCCCGACGCACTCGTGGAGCGGCTCGCGGCCGCGCGCAACTACCACGCCGCCTACTTCCAGGTACGCCAGCTGCGCTTCGGCCTGCTGGACCTCGCCTGGCATACGCTGCAGCAGGCTCCCGCCGACGCCGAGGCGCTGGAGCGGGACGCCCTGTCGGGCTGCACCCTGCTGCCCGACATCCCCGGCTGCAGCATCTCCACGGCCTTCAACCACATCTTCTCCGGCGGCTACTCGGCCGGATACTACTCCTACAAATGGGCCGAGGTCCTCGAGGCCGACGCCTTCTCGCTCTTCCGCGAAAAGGGCATCTTCAGCCGGGAAGTCGCCGACTCGTTCCGCCGCAACATCCTCACGCGCGGCGGCAGCGAGGACGAAGCCGTCCTGTGGCGGCGTTTCCGCGGCCGCGACCCCGAACCGGAAAGTCTGCTCAAGAAACTGGAAATCATCTAGATATGGAACCGATCATCACGCATTTCACTGACAACGATCTCTATACCTTCACCTGTCAGTACTACATCCTGAAGACCTACCCGCGCGCCGAGGTCGAGTACACCTTCTTCGACCGCAACCACCAGCAGTACCCGAAGGGCTTCGACAAACTGCTGCGCGAGCAGCTCGACCACATGGCCGAGGTCACGATCACCGACGAGGAGGTCGAATTCATGAAGACCCGCTGTATCTACCTGCCGCTGTGGTACTTCACTTTCCTGCGCGGCTACCGTTTCCGCCCGGGCGAAGTGACGGTCAGCCAGGATGAAGAAGGCTACCTGGACATCAAGGTCCGCGGCAAATGGTTCTCCGCCATCATGTGGGAGATGCCCATCCTCTCCTGCATCTCCGAACTGATGCACGGCCTGCGCGGGGACTTCGAGCGCTACGACGCCGCCCGCGAGGAAGCCAAGGCGCGCGCGAAGACCGAGCGTATTTTCGGCTCCGGCCTGGTGCTCGGCGACATGGGCACGCGGCGCCGCTTCAGTTTCGCCCACCACGAGATGGTGGTGCGGGTGATGAAAGAGGTGGCGGATTCCCGTCCCTGGCCGGGCAAGTTCACCGGCACCTCCAATGTCTGGCTGGCGATGAAATACGACTGCGTCCCCCTCGGGACGATGTCCCACCAACTCATCTCCTTTGAGGAGAACGTGAGCGGCGTGTTCGAGTGCAACTTCAACGTAATGAAGAAGTTCAGCGACGTCTATGACGGCGACAACGGCATCTACCTCTACGACTGTTTCGGCGACGAGGTCTTCTTCTCCAACCTCTCCAAGCGCATGGCAATGATGTACAAGGGCCTGCGGGTGGACAGCGGGGACGAGTTCGAGCAGACCGAGAAGATCATCGCGAAATACAAGTCGCTGGGGATCGATCCCGCCACCAAGCAAGTCTGCTACTCCAACGGCCTGGACATCGACAAGGCCGTCGAGATCCACAATTTTGTGGCCGGCCGCGTGCAGGATTCCTACGGCGTGGGTACGCACCTGACCTGCGACGTGGATAACGCCGACCCGATGAACATCGTGGTGAAACTCACCCGCGGGCGCATCACCGAACTGCGCGAGTGGCACGACTGCGTCAAGCTTTCCTGCAATCTGGGCAAGACCCTCGGGAACCCCGAGAAATGCGCCTACCTCACCAAACTGCTCGGCAAATCTATTTGAATCCAATTATATGAACCGTAGAATCCTCTCCCCCATCCTGGCAGCCGCAGGGCTGCTGCTGGCCGTCTCCTGCGGTCCCAAGGAAGCCTATGACGTGCCCATCAGCGACATCCGCTGCAGTGATCCCTACATCCTCGCTGACAAGCCCAGCCGCACCTACTACATGTACTCCTCCGGCGGCGGCGGACGCGTGATGTCCCGTGCCAGCAAGGACCTCGAGCACTGGACCGAGCCCTACGTGGTGATGGAATTCCCCGAGACCCACTGGGCCGGCAACCGCGCCGCCAGCTGGGCCGCCGAGGTCCACCGCTACCGCGGCAAGTACTACCTCTTCACCACTTCCCACACCCAGGAGACGATGGTAAGCCTGCCCGGCCGCGGGGACATCCCGCACCGCGCCACGCAGATCTATGTGTCCGACTCCCCGCGCGGTCCTTTCAAGGATTTCACGAACAACACCCCGCACACCCCCTGGGACTGGGCTTCGCTCGACGGGACCCTCTGGATCGAGGACGGCGTCCCCTATATGGTCTTCTGCCACGAGTGGCTGCAGACCGTGGACGGCACGATGGAGCTCGTCCGCCTGCCGGACGACCTGGGTGTACCCACCGAGGCGCCCGTGACCCTGTTCAAGGCCTCGGACGCTCCCTGGGTGGGTGAAATGCTGGAACTCGGCGAGAAGACCAACGGGATGGACATCGGCGGCTGGGTCACCGACGGTCCCTGGATCTTCCGCACGCAGACGGGCCGGCTCGGGATGCTCTGGTCCTCCTGGGGCAAGAAGCGCTACGCCATCGCGGCCGCATACTCCGAAAGCGGCTCTGTCAAAGGCCCCTGGGTCCAGGAGCAGGAACCCCTCTTCGAGGACAACGGCGGCCACGGCATGCTCTTCCGCACCTTCGACGGCAAGCTCAAACTCAGCATGCACTGGGTCGATCCCGCTGACGAGCGTCCCTCCCGCAAGCCCATCATCCGCGACGTCGACGACTCCGGCGACCGCCTCATCCTCCTGCCCCTCAAATAACCCCCGGAGCAGAACGGAATAAAACAAGCGGGTGACTGACCGGTCCGCCGGGCCTGCACCGACGCGTCGGGCGGCCTGTCGAGCGTGATGAGGAAGTAATTGATACATAGTGATTTGCTAGATCCGTAGTACCCTTTAAAGGTACCACGGATCTGTGTTTTTGTTGATTATCAACAACATCCCCATCACGGTAACCACGGACGAGGAGAGATTCGGGCTTTCCGCCCAAGAGCGGCGGGAGGGCAGCCCGCCGCCTCGCGGGTGCGAGGCTCGGCGCTTAGCGGGGCCGCCGCCGAGAGTTCGGCAGGCTCTCGGCGGGCCCCGCTTGCCCGGATGCCACAACCCCTCATTCCGGGCACAAAAACGGCATTCTGCCTGCCGCAACTGTAATATTTTTCAATCCGGGCAGAATACCCGGCCATTCCGTGCCACAATCCCATCTATTATCAGTAGAAAAGCCCCCGGGCGTTTGAGACGTCCCGATAACTGTCAGGCTACGTGCGTTTTAGTCCTTATTCGAAGGAGACGTCCCTAATTTCGGGACGTCTCGTACGCCCAGCCTTCATTCAAGGCCAGACGGGGTGAGAATCGAGGTCTGGTACACCCCGGTCGGGGGAAAACCAGGCGACGGAGTGCGAATCGGGGTCTGGGACACCCCAGCCGCGGAGCAGCGCCCGCCAAAACACAATGAAGGCGACCAATAATCACTTATCAGTCGCCCTCTTGCTGATTGTCGGATTCGGAGCGAAGCGACGCAGGGGTGCTCGAGGGGAAACGCCCCCTCGTATGCAGAGCGAAGGAAACGATCCAGGCTTAGATCGTGCCCTGCTCGAGCATCGCCTGGGCGACCTTCATGAAGCCGGCGATGTTCGCGCCCTTCACGTAGTCCACACTGCCGTCGGGCTGGGTGCCGAACTTGACGCACTGCTCGTGGATGGACTTCATGATGAAGTGCAGTTTCTCGTCGACCTCGGCGCCGCTCCAGCTGATGTGCTCGGCATTCTGGGTCATCTCCAGACCGGAAGTGGCCACGCCGCCGGCATTGACCGCCTTGCCCGGTGCGAAGTAGATGCCGTTGTGCTGGAAGAAGTGGATGGCGCCCGGCTGGCAGCCCATGTTGGACACCTCGCAGCAGCACCAGCAGCCATTCGCCTTAAGCTCCTTGGCATCCTCTTCGGAGAGCTCGTTCTGGAAGGCGCAGGGCAGGGCGATATCGCACTTCACGCTCCAGGCCTTCTTGCCGGGGGTGAAGAAAGCCTTGTCCGGGAAGCGGGTGGCCATATCCTCGACACGGTCGCGGTTGGACGCGCGCATCACCAGCATATACTGGATCATCTCCGGGGTGATGCCCTCGGGAATCTCGCAGACGCCGTCCGGACCGGAGATCGCGACCACCTTGGCACCCAGTTCGAGGGCCTTGATGGCGGCGCCCCAGGCCACGTTGCCGAAGCCGGAGAGGGCCACCTTGCAGCCCTTGATGTCCTTGCCGGCGTGGTGCAGCAGGTTCTGCGTGAAATAGAGCGCGCCGAAGCCGGTGGCTTCCGGACGCAGGATGCTGCCGCCCCAAGTGGCGCCCTTGCCGGTCAGCACGCCGGTGTTGTACTCGCGGGCGAGTTTCTTGTACATGCCGTAGAGGTAGCCGATTTCGCGGCCGCCCACGCCCACGTCGCCGGCCGGGATGTCCTGGTCGGGACCGATGCACTGCCAGAGTTCGAGCATGAAGGCCTGGCAGAAACGCATGATCTCCTCATCGGTCTTGCCCTTGGGATCGAAGTCGCTGCCGCCCTTGGCGCCGCCCATCGGCAGGGTGGTCAGGGCGTTCTTGAAGGTCTGCTCGAAGCCCAGGAATTTGAGCATCGACGGGGTCACGGCGCGGTGGAAGCGCAGGCCGCCCTTGTAGGGACCGATGGCGCTGTTGAACTGGACGCGGTAGCCGGTGTTGGTCTGGACCTCGCCCCGGTCGTCCACCCAGGTCACGCGGAACGTGAAGATGCGGTCCGGCTCGACCATACGCTCGACGATCTTCGCCTTCTCGAATTCAGGATGCTGGTTATATACTTCCTCGACGGACTCGAGGACCTCCTGTACCGCCTGGAGATACTCATTCTCCCCGGGATACTTGGCCTGGAGACGGGCCATGATGTCTTTTGTCTTCATATTGCGAATGTTTATTCTACTTCCCAGGTGGAGCCGCTGCGGAGCAGGTCGTCCACACAATGAATCTTGGACTTGGCCATCACATCCTTGACCTGGTCGCGCACGCCGTCGTCGTAGGTGATATCGCGTACGTCGCGGATCACGCCGAGGGCCACCGGATAGTTCGGGCCCTTCATGTCGGCCAGGGCCATGTGGATGCCGATGTTGTCGGTGTGGGCGTCATGGACGAGAATGTCCTCCTCCGTGAAGCCGCCCTCGCCGATGTGTACGGCGCGGATCTTCTTGCCGTCGTAGATCAGGCCGCGGTCGCGGTTCTTGCCGAAGATCATCTTCTCGCCGTGGCGCAGGACGATCGTGTGGTCGGCCTTGACGGCGGGGTCGGACAGTTCCTTGTGGGCCCCGTCATTGAAAATCACGCAGTTGGTCAGCATTTCCATCACCGAGCAGCCATCGTGCAGGGCGGCCGCCGTCATGATCTCTTCGTTGAGCTTGAGTTCCACGTCCAGGCTGCGGGCGAAGAAGGTGCCCTTGGCACCCAGCACGAGCGAACCCGGGTTGAAAGGGTGCTCGACGGTACCGTAGGGCGAGGTCTTGGTGATTGCGCCGAACTTGGAGGTCGGGGAATACTGGCCCTTGGTCAGGCCGTAGATCCGGTTGTTGAAGAGGATGATGTTGATGTCGATGTTGCGCCGGATGGCGTGGATGAAATGGTTGCCGCCGATGGCAAGGGCATCGCCGTCGCCGCAGGCCTGCCAGACCGTCAGCCAGGGATTCGCCACCTTGATGCCGGTGGAGACCGCCGTGGCGCGGCCGTGGATGCTGTGGAACCCGTAGGTGTCCATATAGTACGGAAGACGCGAGGAGCATCCGATGCCGGATACCACCACGTAGCGTTCTTTGTCATATCCGAGCGCCTGGCTCACTTTCGGGAGGGCCCGCTGCAGGGCGGCGAGCACGGCGTGGTCACCGCAGCCGGGACACCAGCGTACTTCCTGGTCGCTCTTGAAATCTTTGAATGTCAGTGTTGCCATAGTCTCTACATCTCTTGCCGGATGGCCGCGACGAGCTCGTTCACGAGGAAAGGCTGTCCCTGGACCTTGCCGAATTTCAGAATGTTCCTGCCGGGGAATTTCGCCCGCAGGTAATCCGCGAACTGCCCGCTGTTGAGCTCGCAGACGAGAACCTTCCCGAAGCGGGAGAAGAGCTCCTCGGTGTTGGCGGGCAGCGGGTTGATGTAGTCGAAATGGGCGTAGGATACGCCCTCGCCGATCTCGTGGACGGCGCTGAGGATGTGGCCGTAGGTACCGCCCCAGCCGACCACCAGCAGTTTGCCGCTCTCCGGTCCGTGGAGGATTTCCAGTTCCGGCAGGTCCCGGGCGATGCGCGCGACTTTCTCCGCGCGCTCGGCAACCATCAGGGCGTGGTTGGCAGGGTCGGTCGAGAGCACGCCGGCGTGGGTCTTTTCCAAACCGCCCACGCGGTGCTCGAAGCCCCGCTGGCCGGGCAGGGCCCAGCGCCGCACGAGGGTCTCGGGATCGCGCTCGAAGGGATGGAAACGCTCTCCCTCGGGCAGGATGCCCTGCACGAAAGGCGGCTTGATCTCGGGATAGTCCTTCATCGAAGGAATATGCCAGGGCTCGGATCCGTTGCCGAGGAAGCCCTCGGACAGGAGCAGCACCGGGGTCATGTGCTCCAGGGCGATCTTGGCGGCCTGGAAGGCGGCGTCGAAGCAGTGGGCCGGCGAGTGGGCGGCGATCACCGCGAGGGGGCATTCGCCGTTGCGGCCGTACAGGGCCTGGTTCAGGTCGGACTGCTCCGTCTTGGTCGGCAGGCCCGTCGAGGGGCCGCCGCGCTGGACATCCACGACGACCAGCGGCAGTTCCGCCATCACGGCGAGGCCCAGCGCCTCGGTCTTGAGCGAGAGGCCCGGGCCGGAGGTGGTGGTCACGGCGAGGTTGCCGGCGAAAGCGGCGCCGATCGCGGTGCAGATGCCCGCGATCTCGTCCTCGGCCTGGAGGGTCTTGGCGCCCAGGCTCTTGTGCAGGGCCAGTTCCTCGAGGATGGCGGTGGCCGGCGTAATCGGGTAGGAGCCGCAGAACAGCGACAGCCCCGATTTTTCAGAGGCCGCCAGCAGCCCCCAGGCCGTGGCCTGGTTGCCGCTGATGTTGCGCCAGGTGCCCTTCTCGACATTTCCGGAAGGGGCGATCGTGTAAGTATTGGGGATTACCTGGATGTTCGCCGCATAGTTGAAGCCGTCGAAGAGGACCTTCTTGTTGGGCTCGATGACCTCGGGGTGCTTCTTCGAGAATTTCTTCTCCAGATAGGCGTAGATGTACTCCAGGGGACGGTTGTAGATGTAGCAGGCCATCCCGAGGGTGAACATGTTCTTGCATTTGAGGATGGCCTTGGCATCCATCCCGCTGTCCTTCAGGCTTTCGCGCGTGAGGGTGGTGATCGGGGAGATGATCAGGGTACGGTCCTCGACCCCAAGTTCGGTGAAGGGATTGTCGGTGGTGAAGCCCGCCTTTTTCATGCCGGCCTCGTCGAAGGCGTCCTCGTCCACGAGGATCATCGCGTGGCGCTTGCAGAAACGGGCGTTCGCCTTGAGCGCGGCGGGATTCATCGCCACCAGCAGATCGCAGAAGTCGCCGGGGGTATTGACCTTCTCGCTGCCGATGTGCACCTGGAAGCCGGACACGCCGGAGACGGTCCCGTGGGGGGCGCGGATCTCCGCTGGATAGTCCGGGAACGTGGACAGACCGTTGCCATAGATGGCGGACATATCTGCAAAAAGAGATCCGGTGAGCTGCATGCCGTCACCCGAATCTCCTGCAAATCTGATTACAACATCTTTGGCGTCAATGACTTTGTGTTGCATCGATTATGTCTGGTTGTTGAATAATTAGTGGTTAGGTTAGAAATACCTCATCCCGGCGGAGGCCGGGATGAGGGGAATCGTCCGGTCGGGACCTACTGCTGGAGCGCGGCCTGCTGGGCCTGGAGCTCGGCGGCGAGGGTCTCGAGGGTGCGGTCGGCGGGGATGTTCAGCGCCTTGCGGGCCTCAGGGGTGAGGTCGTGGCTCTGGGCGGCGTCGACGTAGAGGAGGTTGTTGGTGTCGAAGACGAAGATGTAGCCGCCCTTCTTGGCAAGGTCCTGAAGAACCGTGTTGACCTTCTCGTAGATCGGCTGCATCAACTCCTCCTGCTTCTGCTGGAGCTCCATCTGCACGGTCTGGGAGTACTCCTGGAGACGCTGCTGGATCTCGGTCAGTTCTTTCTCCTTGCTCTCGCGGGTGGCGGCGGTCCAGGTGCTGCCCTTGCTCTGATAGGCCTGGAACTTGGTGTTGAACTCAGCCTGCATATCATTGAAGGTCTCCTGGGCCTCGTTCTGCGCGGTAGTCATCGTTTCGCGGGCCTTGTCCATCTCCGGGCAGAGCTGGATAAGCTCGGTCGTGTTCACATGGGCAAATTTCGGCTGTGCAAAAGCGGAAACTGCGAGCAGTGCCGATGCGGCAATCAAAAAGATCTTTTTCATATTGGTTCGAATTTTTAAATTGTTACCTATTATTATGTCAATACCAAAAACTGTGCTAGAATTGTTGTCCGATCACGAAGTGGAACTGGCTCTTCTGTCCGGCCGGCCCGTCGAAACCCCAACCCCAGTCGACGCCCAACAGACCTACCATCGGTAAGAAGATGCGAACACCGACGCCGGCGCTGCGTTTGATCTGGAAAGGATTGAATTTTTTGATGTCGGACCAGCAGTTACCGCCTTCCGCAAAGGCCAGGGCGTAGATGGTGGAAGAAGGCTGCAGGATCACCGGATAGCGGAGCTCCACCGAGAACTTGTCGTATACGTTGCCGGCGTAGGCATATCCGTTTGAGTTGTACGCAGACGGCTCGTAGGGGGTCAGCGAGTAGTTCTCATAGCCGCGCAGCGAGATCACTTCCGTACCATAGGAATAGTAGCCCGACATGCCGTCGCCGCCCACCAGGAAGCCCTCGAACGGGGAATAGCCCCACTTGCGGTTGTAGTAGCCGAGATATCCGAACTGCGCACGCGTCATCAGCACGAGGTCGCCGATGAGCTTGGTATAGTTGGTGGCGGAGAACTTCCACTTGTGGTACTCGATCCACTTGTAGCGGTCGCGGCCGCTCCAGTTGTCGTAGTTGATATCCTTGTAGCTGGACACGGGGACTTTGTTGCCGTCGCTGTCGTAGTCGTACTTGCGGAGCAGGGAGAACGGCGGGGTGAGCTGGAGCGACAGGGAGAACTCCGAACCCTGACGCGGGTAGATCTGCTGGTCGGTGGAGTTGCGCACCAGGCTGGCGGTATAGTTGATATTGTGTGCCATACCGTCGTCGAAGATGAAATACCCGGAGTACCAGTTGGTCAACTTATAGGTCTGCCAGTTGAAGCCGTTGTAGAGGATGAAGTAGTTGTCCGGCCATTTGAGGCGCGCGCCCAGGGAGGCGGCAAAGCCGAAGACCTCCATCTCGCGGTCGTGGCTGAGGATGTTGAGGGCGAGGTAGGAGTTGGTCTGGCGGGTGTAGTAGGCGCTGAGGTTGAGCGAGGTCGGCTTCTTGCCGAAGAGCCAGGGCTCCGTGAAGCTCGCGGTCAGGGCGGTATAGTAGGTACCGTTGGTCTGGAAACGGAACGCGAGATTCTGCGCATCGCCCAGCGGGACGGGGCGCCAGGCCCCGCGCTCGAACATCCGGTGCGTGGAGAAGTTGTTGAAACTCACGCCCACGGTGGCCACGAAGGTCCTGCCGCCCCAGCCGCCGGACACTTCCAGCTGCGAGGAGGGCTTCTCCGTGACGTTGTACACCAGATCGACCGTGTTGTCGAGCTGGTTGGGGATGATCGAGTAGCCGCCCTCCTTCATGATGGCTTCCGGGTCGAACTGGCCCAGGGAGGCGATTTCGCGGATGGACCGCTCGAAGTCGCTCTGGCTGAACAGGTAGCCCGGACGGGTGAAGACCTGGCGGCGGACCACCTTCTCGTTGGTGAGGTCGTTGCCGTTGATGATGATGTTGTTGAGGGTGGCCTGCTTGCCTTCCGAGATGCGGAGCTCCACGTCCACGGAATCGTTCTGGATGTTGGTCTCGACCGGGGTGACGTTGAAGAAGAGGAAGCCGTTGTCGCGGTAGAGCTTGGTGACGTCCATCTCGCTCTGTTTGCCGCCGCCGTAGAGGTGCTTCTCCATCGTGACGACATCGTAGACGTCGCCCTTGTTGATGCCGACCACGCGGTTGAGCACGTCCGTGCCATAGACCGAGTTGCCGGTCCAAGTCACGTCGCGGAAGTAGTATTTGTCGCCTTCTTCGAACTCGAGGTCGATCGCCAGTTTGCCCGGCTCGACGTAATAGACCGAGTCGCGCACCAGGCGGGCGTCACGGTAGCCCTCTTCGTTGAAGGCGCTCAGCGCGGCCTTCTTGTCGTTGAGGTATTCCTTCTCGTTGAACTTCTTGCTGGAGAAGAAGTTATAGATCTTGTTGGACTTGGTCTTCTTCATCGAACGGGCGAGCTTGAACTCTTTGACGTGCTCGTTTCCGATGAAGTTGATATCCCTGATGCGGACCTTCTGGCCCTTGTCCACGGCGAAGTTGACGCGGATGGCGTTCTTGATGACGGAGTCGCGCTGGACCTCGGCCTTGACATCGCAGAGCAGGAAACCCTTCTCGGCGTAGTAGCGCTTGATGATGTCCGTGGAGGTCTTCTCGACATATTCGGAGAACTCGCCGCCGCGGCGGAGGTTGAGCCGCTCGTCGAGGTCCTTCTTCTCGCCGGACTTGACGCCGGTGTAGGTCCAGCGGGACATACGCGGCCGCTCCTGGATGCGGATGCGGAACCAGGCGGAGTCGCGGGTGGCGTTGAGGCTGTCGATCTCGACGGCTACATCTTCGAAGAAGCGCTGCAGCCACAGGCGGCGCACCACGTTGGAGAGATCCTCACCGGGAACGGTGACTTCCATCCCCTGGCGCAAGCCTGTCTGGGAGATGATCTGCTGGTCCGAAAAATACGTATTCCCCTCAACCTTGATGCCCGCGATAGAATATTTCTGGGGATGGTTGTAATCCACTTCGACCCCGACATCCTGCGCCCGGAGAAGTGCGGGAGCAAGCAGCAGGGTCAAAAGGGTCAAAATCCGTCCGATTCTCATTTTCATTCGATAAATGTGCAAATATACCCAATTATTTGATTTTTCCGAAGCGCCTGTCCCGGGAAGCATATTCCTCGAGGGCCGCGCGGAAAGCCTCCCGCCGGAAATCCGGCCAGAGCACATCGGTAAAAACAAACTCGGTGTATGCCATCTGCCAAAGCAGGTAATTGCTGATTCTCTTTTCTCCCGAGGTTCGGATCAGCAAGTCCGGATCCGGGATGCCCGCGGTCACGAGATGGCGGCTCAGGTCCGCGCTCTGTACGACGTGCCCGGGATCATTCATCAAATCGTGTGCCATTTTCTCCGCCGCCTGCAGGATATCCCACTGCCCGCTGTAGCTCAGGAACAGAATCATCGTCAGACCCTTGTTTGCGGCCGTCACGGCCATCATCCGGTCGATGCCGGCGTTGAGTTCGTCGGAGAGCCGCGCGCGGTTGCCCAGCACGACGAAGCGGATGTCGTATTCGAGGAAAAGGTGCAGCTCATTGACCATCGTGCGGCCCATCATATCCATCAAGGTATTGACCTCGGCCGCAGGCCGGTTCCAGTTCTCCTCGGAGAAGGCGAAGAAGGAGATGTAGGGAATCTTCCACTCCACGGCGGCTTCCATCACGGCGCGGACGCTCTCGACCCCTTCGAGGTGGCCGTAGATCCGTTCTTTGCCCCGTTTCTGGGCCCAGCGGCCGTTGCCGTCCATAATCAGGGAAACGTGAGTGGGTATTTTGGTGGGAGCATCCATAGGAATGATCAATCTTGGGCGTGGGCGTTGCGGACATCCTCGCCCCAGAGCAGGCGGGAGCGAAGCGCCTTGATGAAATTGGACTCGCCGAGCTTGAGCCGCCGCAGGCGCAGCGGAGAGGCGCCGACCTCGATTCGGGCGCCGGCGGGGAGGGTGTAGGTGCGGTTGTCCAGGGTGAAGACGGCCCGCTCGTCGCGCGAACGGACGGAAATCGTCAGGCGGGAGGTCTCGGGGACGATCAGCGGTCGGACGTTGAGGTTGTGCGGGGCGATCGGAGCCACGATGAAGACCTTGGTCTCCGGCAGGCAGATCGGGCCGCCGACGCTGAGCGAGTAGGCGGTGGAGCCGGAACTCGTGGCCACCAGCAGGCCGTCGGCCCAGTAGGTCGGCAGGGCGGCGCCGTCCACCTCCACGTCCACGCCGAGCATCGAAGCGCCCAGGCGGGTGACGCTCATCTCGTTGAGCGCGCAGGGGAAGAGGGCGGGCAGGTCCGCGCAGTGCACCTGCAGCATCTCCCGTTCCTCGATGATGTAGTCGCCGCGGTCCAGGGCCTGGACGACCGTTTCCGGATCGCATTCGGACAGGAAGCCGAGGCGGCCGAAATTGACCCCGAGCACCGGCAGGGAGGCGGGTACCGCCAGGCTGGCGGCCGACAGGAAGGTGCCGTCGCCGCCGAGGCTCATCACCACGTCCGTGCCGGGCAGCAGATCCTCGGAGGCAGAGACCGGATAGAGCTCATAACCGCCCGCACGGAAGCGCTCCAGAAGCGCCTGCACGCGGGGATCTTTCCGGAGACGATCCTTTTCGATATAGTAGGCCAATTTCATTTCGAGCCTCAAATTTAGCACTTAATTTACAATTATTATATAGAAATGCTTACTTTTGTGTGTTTTTAAGATTGGAACCCCATGACGAGATTAAGCGTTAATATCAATAAAATCGCCCTCCTGCGCAACGCCCGCGGAGGCGATATGCCCGATGTCCTGAAAGCCGCCCTGGACTGCGAGCGCTTCGGCGCCCAGGGCATCACCGTCCACCCCCGTCCGGACGAGCGCCACATCCGCTACAGCGACGTGCGTACCCTCCGTCCCCAGGTCACCACGGAGTTCAACATCGAGGGCAATCCGACCGGCAGTTTCACCGCCCTGGTGTGCGAGGTCGTGCCCGACCAGGTGACCCTGGTACCCGATGCCCCGGACGCCCTGACCTCCAACGCCGGCTGGGACACCGTCCGCAACCACGCCTTCCTGAAGCGCACCTGCGCCGCCTTCAAAGAGCGCGGCATCCGCACGTCCATCTTCATCGATCCCGACCCCAGGATGGCCGAAGGGGCCTTCAAATGCGGGGCGGACCGCGTCGAACTCTACACCGCGGCCTATGCCGCCGGTTATGCCGCGGACCGCGAGGCGGCCATCGCGCCCTACCTCGCTACGGCAGAAGCCGTGCGCGAACTGGGCCTGGGCCTCAACGCCGGACACGATCTTTCGCTCGAAAACCTCGCCTATTTCATCCGCACCATCCCCTGGACTGACGAAGTCAGCATCGGCCACGCCCTCATCTGCGACGCCCTCTACCTCGGACTTGAAACAACTATCGCGCAATATTTATCGCAGATTCAGAATTTTTAACTACTTTTGTAGTTCCTTTCACGAATGATAAGTAACAACTGATAATATGAAGAAATTACCGCTCATCCTCAGCATCCTCGCCCTCGCCGGCGTGATCGCCCTGGCCGTCATCTCCCTTACGAAGGGAAGCTCCAAGAAAGCCGAGCCCGCCGCCTCCGAAGCCAACGCCAACAAGGGCGCCATCGTTTATTTCAACATGGACCGCGTCGTGGCCGAATATGATATGGCCAACGACCTCCGCAGCGTCGTCGAGACCAAGGTCAACAGCATCAGCCAGGAGGTCACCCGCCGCCAGAACAAGCTCCAGAAGGACGCCAGCTCTTTCCAGGACAAGGTCAACAAGGGCCTCCTCACCCAGTCCACCGCCCAGGCTCAGTATCAGAAGCTCCAGGAGCAGGACGCCAGTTTCCAGAACTACGCCGCCGAGAAGCAGCAGGAGATCGCCGAGGAGCAGCAGGTGATGCTCAACCAGATCTTCGACGCCATCAAGACCTTCGTCGATGAGTACAACGAGACGATGGGCTATGCGATGATCCTGGTCACCCAGGGTGACATCCTCCCCGCCCCCGTCGTCACCGGCGAGGCCAGCCTGGACATCACCGACGCCTTGATCGAGGGCCTCAACGCCGCCTACGTCAAGGAGAAAGGCAAAACGGAATAAGGATTGAAGATCGCCCTGCTGTCCTGCTTCTACCCTTTCCGCGGAGGGATCGCCCAGTTCAACGCCAACCTTTTTGAAGAGCTGGGCAAAGCGCACGATGTCCGTGCATTCAATTTCAGCAGGCAGTATCCCGATTTCCTCTTTCCGGGCAAGACCCAATACGTCACCCCCGAAGATGAAGCCGTACCCGTGGAGGCACAAGCCCTCCTGGATACGGCTGATCCTTTTTCCTGGGGCCGGACGGCCCGGGAGATCCGCCGCTGGGGGGCCGACCTGCTGGTGGTCCGCTACTGGATGTCCTGGTTCGCCCCGTCCCTGGGCTGGGTGGCCCGCCACGTCGGGCCGAAGTGCCGGGTGGTCGGCATCCTGGACAATGTCATCCCCCACGAGCGGCACTGGTTCGACACCCCGCTGACCAAGTGGTTCCTGCGGGGGCTGGACGGCGCCGTGACCCTCTGCGAGGAGGTGCAGGGAGATCTGCTCAAACTGCGCGGCGACATCCCCCACACCGTCCTGCCGCACCCCATCTACACCCATTTCGGGGAGAAACTCCCCCGGGAGCAGGCCGAGCGTATCCTCGGCATTCCCAGTGGCCGCCGGACCCTGCTTTTCTTCGGACTCATCCGGGAATACAAGGGTCTGGACATCCTCCTGCAGGCTTTCGACCTGCTGGACGGGCGCTACCAGCTGATCATCGCCGGAGAGCCCTATGGCTCCTTCGAGCGCTACCGCAAGCTGATCGACACCGGACGGGACCCCGCCTCGGTGTATGTTTTTCCGGACTACATCCGCGACTCCGAGGTCAAGCATTATTTCTCGGCCGCGGACCTGACGGTCCTCCCTTATCGCAGTGCTACCCAGAGCGGCATCAGTTCCGTATCCTGCCATTTCGACGTGCCGATGGTCGTCACCGACGTCGGCGGCCTGCGGGAGACAATCGGCGGCCGCGGCACGGGAATTGTCTGCGAGAACGCTGCGCCGGCGTGCATCGCCGCCGCGATTGAACGCTTTTTCGACGAACCCCTCCTGCGGGAGCGACTCGGCGAGGGCATACGCGCTGAAAAGGAACGGCTCTCCTGGAGCCGCTTCAGCGAAGACCTGACCGCATTCGCCGCCCGATTAACATAGCACGACCATGAAGAAAATCTGCTTCCTGCTCATACTCTTCTGCCTGCTGCCGTCCTGCGCGACAGCCCAGTGGTATCTGTTCCCCGGCAAAAAGAATCCCGCCGGGGCGACGGTTCCCGACACCGTCAGCCGCAACAAGCCGGACAGCACGGCCGTCCTGCAGAACGCTGCGGACAGCCTCGCCGCGGCGGCCGACAGCCTGGGCGTCCCCGCGATGATTCCCGCCTGGGAAGATGTGTTCGTCTCCGAGCTCCCGGACGTCGTCCACATCGCCCTGGTGCTCCCCCTGCAGGCGTCCGACAAGCCCAGCGACAACTTCCTGGACTTCTACAGCGGCGCCCTGCTGGCCCTGCGCGACCTCGGGCAGAACGGCCTGCGGGCCAACCTGCAGGTTTTCGACTCCGCAGACAGCAAGGCCTCCCTCGAGCCGGCTTTCGGGGCCGGGCAGGACCTGCTGATCGGACCTGTCGCACTCGCCGACATCCGCGGTGCCCTGACCCTGCTCGATCCGCGCAAGGTGCTCGTCTCCCCGCTCGATCCGGCCGCGGCTCCGCTCTCCGAGACCGGCCCCGTGGTGCAGTCTCCCTCCCCCTGGACCGCCCAGTTGGACGAGCTGGTGCGCTGGGTGGGCCAGGACAAACTGGTCAATGAGGAAATCTATGTCGTGCGCGATACCGCGGCCGCCGGCCAGGGTGAGCAGACCGACTACCTGATGCGGCGCCTGCTCGAGAGCGGCATCCGCTACCACAGCGTCCTGTCCGTCAAGGAGATCCCCTTCGCCAGGAACCGTCAGTTCCGCGTGATGATCGCCTCGGATCGCGACAGTTTCTTCGCCAGTGCCGTCCGCAGCCTGAGCATCGAGGGCGCGCTCAACGACGATATCATCCTCTACGGCACCTCCCGCATCCGGGCCAACGGCACGGGACCCGCAGACCTGCACAATACCAACGCGCACCTCGTCACGCCTTATTTCATCGACTATGAGGACCCGGCCGTCGCGGACTTCATCCTCGCCTACCGCGCCCTCTTCCAGAACGAGCCCGGCTCCTTCTCCTTCCAGGGTTATGATACGATGCGCTATTTCGTGACGATGTGCACGAAGTACGGACGCCAGTGGTACAAGCGCCTGCCGGAATACAGCCAGAAGGGCCTGCAGTCGGACTTCCGCTTCTCCACGGGCAGCCCGCGGGTCAACCAGGCCGTCCGCCGGGTCATCTACAACAAGGACCTGACCACCGTCCAGGCCCGATAAAACAGCAATTTGAAGTAAGGATTATTTCCCGGACAGGAGAACGCGCGCGTTCTGTACGGCTTCGGGCGTAATGGTCTCGCCGCTGAGCAGGCGGGCGATCTCCATCGTGCGTTCCTCCCCCGTAACCGGGTGTATGCCGGAACGGGTCCGTCCGTCGGGACCGGTCTGTTTGGAGACCACGAAATGGGCTTCTCCCTTGGCCGCCACCTGGGGCAGGTGTGTAATCGAGAACACCTGCATATCGCGGCCCATCGCACAGATCAGGCGGCCCATCTTGTCCGCGACACTCCCGCTGACCCCGGCATCGATCTCGTCGAAGATCTGGGTCGGCATCCCGACATAACGGGCCATCATCTCCTTGAGGCAGAGCATGATACGGGAGAGTTCGCCGCCGGAGGCGCATTTGGAGACCTCTGCGGGCGTCCCGCCGGTGGCGGAGAAAAGGAAGGCGACCCGGTCGGCGCCGGTCTCGCCCTCGGGAGCGGCCACCAGGCTCACCGAGAACACGGCGCGGTCGAGCTCCAGGTAGCGCAGGGACCCGGTGATGGACTCCGCAAAGCGGGGAGCGGCAGCGAGGCGCGCCACGCGGAGCGCGCTGCGGGCGGAGGCGTAGCGGGCGGCGCAGCCCTGCTCCTCGGCTTCGAGCCGGGCGATGCGGTCCTCGACGGCCGTGGCGTCGAAAAGCATTTCGTTATAACGTTCCCGCACCGCGATCAATTCCTCGATGGTCCGGCAGTTGTGTTTCTTGAGCAGGGTCTGGAGGCGAGAGAGCCGGTCAGCAACCTGCTCGAGACGCGCCGGGGAGACATCGATGCGCCGGAAGAGATCCTCCAGCTCGCCCTCGATGTCGTCCAGTTCGATCCGGACGGACTCAAGACGCTCCCCCAGCGAAGAAGCGGCGCCCAGGTAGCGGGAAATGTGCTCCAGCTGGCGGGCGGCATCCTTGAGCGAAGCGCTCAGCCCCGGTCCGTCCCCCGCAGGGGCGAACGGGTCGAGGGCCCGCGCCAGGCTTTCCCGGATCTGTCCCGCATTCGAGAGGCTGCGCTCTTCTTCTTCCAGGGCTTCGATCTCCCCGCTCACCAGGGCGGCCTCCTCCAGCTGGCGCCACTGGGCCTCGTTGTAGTCCCGGTCGGCGAGCAGGCGGTCCCGCTCCTCGCGAGCCCTGGACAACTGCGTGCGGCAGCCCTGCAGGGCGCGCCAGACCGTGCGGCATTCCCCCAGGAGGGCGCTGTTGCCGGCAAAATGGTCCAGTACGGAGAGCTGGAAGCGCGGGTCGGTCAGCAGCAGGCTCTTGTGCTGGGAGTGGATGTCCACCAGACGGCCCGCCACCTCCTGCAGCAGGGACAGCGGCACGGGGCAGTCGTTGACGAAACTGCGCGAGCGCCCGGAGCGGGACACCACCCGCCGGATCAGCAGGCGGCCCCCATCCTCTTCGACATCCGCCTCGCGCAGCAAGGCGTCGATCTCCTCTCCGGAACCGTCGAACAGCGCCTCGACCACGCAGGAATCCGCCCCCTCGGAGATCAGGGAAGCATCGCTGCGGCCCCCGGCCAGCAGGGACAGGGCGCCCAGCAAGATGGACTTGCCGGCGCCCGTCTGGCCCGTGATAATGACCAGACCCTCCGGAAACGTGATATCCAGAGCGTCGATCAATATGTAGTGCTCGATATGGAGGCTACGCAGCACCGTCTTCCTGGGCTACCCGGTAATAGAGTTCTCCGTCCTCGAATTCAGAGATGGCCACGAGATCCGGCTTGGGCTGGCGCTCGTAGTATTTGGAGATTTCAATCTGCTCCTTGTTTTCGAAGATCTCATCCATCGTGTCCCGCTCGCCGCGGAAATCCTCGAGCTTCTTGGCAAGCTCCTTCTTCTCGGCCAGCGCGATCTGGTTGGCGCGCTTGGACAGGATGACGACAGTTTCGTAGATGTTGCCCGTCGGGGCGGCGAGATCCTTGATGTCCCGCGTAATGGTATTGGTCGGTATTTTCTTTTCCATACTAGGAGTACGAGAGAATCCCGGGAAAAAGTTTCAATTATTTTCTTTCACCTTGTTGTAAAGGGCGTCCAGCTCCTTGCGATAGGAGGACTCGGGGAATTCGCCCACGAAGTTGAGATAATCGTCCTGGAAGACGAGGTAGCGCTCCTTCTGCTTATCCTTCACGCTCAACAAAGCATAGCGATAGGAGGACATCGCCGTGTAGTAGAGGATATCCTCGCGGAAGACGTTGTCCGCATTGTTCTTGAGGACGTTGCGGAGCGCCACGCGGGAGGCCATGTAGTCCTCCATCTTGTAGTACAGGCGGGCATTCTCGAAGGCCTTGCGGTCCAGGCGCTCGCTCAGTTCCTCCATCCAGTGGCGGCAGATGTCGGCGTTGATCCCCGTGGGGTGGTTGGCCAGATATTCACCCATCGCGGTGATGGCCGTATAGGTGGGCGTCTGGTCCAGCTCATAGCGGAGCGTGGCCCGGTAGAGGCAGTCCACCCGGAAGAACTCGGCGTTATTCGCGAAGGCGCCCTGCGGGAAATAGTCCAGATACTGCTTGAAGTTGGTCTCCGCCGTATAGAAATCCTTGTTGGAGTAGTTGCTCAGACCGAGATAGTACAGCACGGTATCGTGGCGCTCCATGCCGTTGGTCAGCAGGGAGAGGGACTCGAAGATCTGGGCGGCGCGGGTGTACTTGCCGTTGTTGAAATACTCGAAAGCGGCATCGTACTTGACGTCCACGTCGTTGCTCTCGAGTATGCGGTCATACTGGGACTTGCAGGCGGACACGCCGGCAATCACGAGCAGGACCAGGAGGAAGAGGGTGGATTTTTTCATCGTTTCAAATATTTTTCGGCATCCAGCGCGGCCCGGCATCCCGACGCGGCGGCGTTGACTGCCTGGCGGTAGTGCGGATCCTGTACGTCCCCGGCCGCGAAAACGCCCTCCACAGAGGTGCGGCTGCCGGCACCGTCGGTGAGGATATATCCGGCCTCGTCGGTCGCCACCCAGGGAGCGAAAAGCTCGGAAGCGGGATGGTGCCCGATCGCGAGGAAGAAGCCGTCCACTGCTATATCAAAAACCTCGCCATTCTTGCGCAGCAGGCGGGCGCCCGTCACGCCGGAGGCATCCCCGAGAACTTCCTGGGTGTTGCAATTCCACAGGATCTCGATGTTGGGGGTATTGCGCACGCGCTCCTGCATGGCCTCGGAGGCCCGCAGCACGTCGCGGCGCACGATCATATAGACCTTGCGGCACAGGCCGGCGAGATAAGTCGCCTCCTCGCAGGCGGTATCGCCGCCGCCCACCACCGCCACGTCCTTGCGGCGGTAGAAGAAGCCGTCGCAGGTCGCGCAGGCCGACACGCCCAGGCCCTTGAACTTCTCCTCCGAGGGAAGTCCGAGATAGCGGGCCGTGGCGCCGGTGGCGATGATGACGGCATCGGCTTCGAGCTCCACGCTTCCGTCCACCGTCAGGCGGAACGGGCGGACGCCCAGGTCGGCCGCCGTGACGACGCCGCGGCGGACGTCGGCCCCCAGCCGGACGGCCTGCTCGCGCATGTCGTTCATCAGCTGATTGGCATCCACGCCCCCCGGGAAACCGGGATAATTCTCGACCACGGTCGTGGTGGTGAGCTGTCCGCCGGGGGTCAGGCCCTCGTACAGAACGGGGGAAAGCCCGGCCCGGCAGGCATATATCGCAGCGGTGTAGCCCGCAGGGCCGCCACCGATGATCAGGCATCTGATGTGTTCCATATTCATTTCAAAACGCAAAGATACATATTTTTTACGCTTTCTTCTCCACGCCCCGCCGGCGGGTCGGGTGGCAGAGCAGCTGCACCTCGAAACCGTCGATCTTGTAGCCGCGGAAGCGACGTCCCTTGAAATGCGCCTCCATCCAGTTGAGGAGTTCCTCGTCGTCGAGGTCCTGCCAGATCTGGTTGCTGGTGTCGTAGAGATGGAGGTGCCGGCCGACGCGGACGTCGAACACCATCTTGCCGCCCCGTCCGGAGCGGCGGTCATAGATCTGCAGGTCCGAGAGCATCGCGAGGATGTTGTAAACGGAAGCCGGGGACACAGGCGTGGCGCCCTGGGCGGAGATGAACGCGGCCACTTCGTCCGCGCTGGCGTGGCCCAGCACCCGCATGGCCTCGTGAACGGCCAGGCGCTGGGGCGTGGCCCTGAGTCCTTTGTCCCGGAGCATCCGCTTGAACTGCAGGATGTCGGGTATGCCGCGGTCCCGGGTTTTCTTCATCGGCTAGAGTTTTTTGCGCCAGCGGGCCAGCGGAATGCCGAGCTGCCCGCGGTACTTGGCGATGGTACGGCGTGCGACCTTGTAGCCGCGCGCGCCCATCTGCTCGACCAGCTGCTCGTCGGTGAGCGGTTTGCGCTTGTCTTCAGCGTCCACGCACTCCTGCAGGGCCTTCTTGAGCTCGCGGGTGGACACCTCCTCCCCTTCCTTGTTCTCCATTCCCTCGGAGAAGAAGTACTTGAGCGGGAAGATGCCGAAATAGGTCTCGATGTACTTGCTGTTGACCACGCGGGAAATCGTGGAGATGTCGAAACCGGTCCGCTCGGCGATATCCTTGAGGACCATCGGCTTGAGGTCGGCTTCGTCGCCCGAGAGGAAATACTCCTGTTGGTAGTCGAGGATGGCGGACATCGTCTTGTTGAGCGTGTTCTGCCGCTGCTTGAGCGCCTCCACGAACCACTTGGCGGAGTCCAGTTTCTGGCGCACGAAGGTAGCGGCCTCTTTCTGGGCGCGTTCCGAGGAGCCGCGGGCCTCGATCAGCAGGTCCGCGTATTTCTTGTTGACCCGCAGTTCGGGCACGGAGAAGCGGGGCATCGAGAACGAGAGCTTGCCGTCCCGCTCCTCCAGCACGAAGTCCGGGACGATCTGCTGCGCCTGGTCGGTGTAGGTGTAGTCCACCTCGCCGCCCGGAGCGGGATTGAGCTTGACGATGCGTCCCATCGCCCGTTTGAGCTCTTCCTCCGACAAGCCCAGGCGGGACATGATCTTCTGGAAATGCTTGTTGGAGAACTCCTGGAAATAGTCCTGGAGGATGCGCTCGGCGTTGATTACGTCGCGGGACTGCTTCATCGTGCGCAACTGCAGCAGCAGGCATTCGCGCAGGTCGCGCGCCCCCACGCCGGAGGGCTCGAAATCCTGGATCACCCGGAGCATCTCCAGCACCTGGTCGGCGTCGGTCTGGATGCCGGCCCGGAAGGCCATGTCATCCACCAGCGACTCGATGTCGCGGCGCAGATAGCCGTCGGCGTCGAGCGAACCGATCACGAAGGCGGCGATGTTGTACTGCTCGGGGGTGAGGTTGCGGTAGCCCAGCTGATCCATCAGGCTCTGGGTGAAACTCTGCCGCACGGAGAAGGTATTGTATTCCGGCCGGGGATCCTTGCCCCAGTTGTTGACGCGGGTCTTGTAGGCGGGGATATCCCCCTCGTCCGTGATCTCGTCCAGCGAGATGTCCTTGGCCTCTTCGGGTTTGTCCGGATCGGGCGAGTCATCCAGCACCGGATTCTCCTCCAGCTCCGTACGGATCCGCTGCTCAAGCTCCTGGATCGGGAGTTCGATCAGCTTGATCGTCTGGATCTGCAGCGGGGAGAGCTTCTGCTGCTGTTTGAGTTCGAGGCCTTGCTTGATCATCTACTGGACGGGGATTTCTTCGGGGCGGAGGTCCGCCCAGCCGATGGAAGGATATTTGAAGCGCTCCCGGACGATGAACGCATCCGGGAAGTCGCCCTTGATCTGACGGAGGAGGGCTTCCGCATCCAGGCGGGTGCGGAAATTGCCGACGGTCACCTTGAAATTGGGCGAGGCGTACGAACGGTAGGCCTGGATCCCGGGATACATCGCGTTGAAACGGCGGATCACCGCGGCGGACTCTTCGCGGGCGGTCCGGCTGCTGGCAAAATACAGGCGGATGCGGAATCCGTTGTAGATCTTGTCCGCGTTGGCCGCGACCTGGCGGTTGAGCGCGGCGCGGACGGCAGAACTCTGGCGGACGACCACGCCCTCGGGCAGGACGGAGAAAATATCGCGTCCCAGCAGGGTCGAATCCACCTGGACCTCCGTCCCGGTGTGTTCGATCTCGTCAGTCCCCTCCTCCAGGTTCTGGGCGGAGAGGTGCAGGCCCGGCAGGATCAGCAGGGCGAGCAGCAGGAGGATGTATCTGTTATTTTTCATCGGCTTGCGGATCGGCTTGTTTGAGCAGACTGCTCAACGGGATGTCTTTCAATTCAATATTCTTGCCAATCCCCCCGCGGAGGGCGACCCGGCCCGTGACCGTGAAAGTCACGTCGCTGTAGTCGGATTCGCGGCTCACAAGCTTGAGCAGCTGGAAGGGATTGAAGCCCTCGGCGATGTGGCCTTTGAGGGGGATGCTGTACACTTTGTCGGTATGGCCCGCGACGATGAGCTGGTCGGCGCTCAAGGCGAGGGCGTCCTGCCCCTGATAGCGGGCCATGCCCTTCAGGTCCGTGACCTCGAAAGGAAGGGCGGGATTGTGGATACCCACTTCCACCAGCGCGGACAGGTCGGAGAGTCCCTCGGGCACGATCGAGACAATGCGCACCGAGGTGACCGTGATGTCCTTCACGGATTTGCCCTTGCAGCCCGCCAGCAGCAGGCTGAGCAGGATAAAAACGAGTATGCTGAGTCTCTTCATCAGGATTCTTGCGCTAATCTATCCTACAAAGATAAGAAAAATTTCTTCAAGCGAGGTTAACTGATAGAAGCATCAGCACTTTCGGGGAACGCAACAGTGAAAGTGCGGAAATCACGACCATTTCAATCAATAATTTGCGAACTATGTAATATTTCGTATTTTTGGCCAGTTTATGATAAAAATGCGTCACGTACTTCTTAAACATATTCTGTATTGGTTTGTTGCGGTTATTGCGCTCTGGGGCTTTTTCCTGATCTTCGGGTATAGGGGAGCTAAGTCTGTTATTTCTGCTTTGACCATTCTTCCCGGAGCCACGCTGATGTATTTCTGCATGCGGAACAATAAAAATGATCTACAGTGGTCGCTCAGAAATGTGCTCCCGATTCTTGCGTGTGGTATTCTTTCACTTTGTTTATTGTTCCTTGTTCAATATATTGTTTTCTATTCCAGAAAAACCTATGATTTAATAGGTTATCCCGCCTTGATGACACATCCCTTGTTCATTCTTTCTATCGCGGTCCTGTTACCTATGGGTGATTTTGTCCTTTGGCGAAGGGGGGGGGCTCCTTGCGAGTCACCACCTGGCGCAGATGAAGAACCGATGAATTACGAAGTAAAAGTGGGCCGAGAACTTGTCTCCGTGGCGGATATCTCTTTTATCCGGTCATCAGATACATTTACGGTGGTTGTCACAAAAGACGGGGCAGAGTATCAGAATTATATTCCTATTTCAAAATGGGAACAGGAACTGTCTTCCCGGGGCTTTGTCCGGATACACCGTTCCTATCTGGTCAACAAGTTGACTATATCTAAAGTCAATCCTCGTTCAGTGACGCTTGAAAGCGGCCAGGAACTGCCGGTTTCCAGAACCTACCAAGCCTCGGTGCAATTATTGCTTGCGAAGCATTTTCAGGATTAAAGAGATCAGAAAGATCCCCATAGCATATATGAGGGGAATGGTCCAATGATAGAGAGTAGCCCCGATAATTCCTGGGCGAGGAATCGTCCCGGTTTTTTGAATCGCCACCCCAGCAGCACAAATACGACAAAGGGTATATATAAAAGCTAATGACAATGAGAGAATCCCGATATACAAGACCCATTGTGGTTTCTTCCAGGCCGCAAGGAACAAACATATCACCAAAAGTGTCAGGATAAACATAATCCAGATACCCCCGGCATAAAACAACCCTATTAATGAAAAGTCTTCGGTCATATTTGCCCCGAAGATACGAAAAAACTACAGATTCAGAAAAAAGTCCAATGCGGAATCATCTCCTTCGGAATACCGAAAATAGCATCTTTGCCATCCATTGGACACTCTCCTCGACATTAGTATTTCTTCTACTTCGGTCACCGAGCATTATAAATCAATAATAATGTTGTTTATCAAAAATCCCTATCAAGCGTCTCCGGTCAGGTCGTTTATTCGCAATCTGATGGCATATCATATATTTCAATCACCTGATCTCCGGTCTGTATGTCCAAACTTAAGGTATAAATCTTTTCACCCGATTCATCCAGAATTAAACAACAAAACGGATAATCCAAAGTATATGAGCCGCATTCTGTGCCGTTCCAATCATATTTAACTAAGACATCCGAATAATAAGCAGGATATCCTTTATAACTATTTGGAACATATTTACCACCCTTAATCCTCGCTAGAATTGGGCTCAACAGAACATCTTTATAAGACGCGTAAGAATACAATCCGATTTCTCCTTTCGGATCACGCCTTACACTCATCCCATCTGATGCTCCCGCATATTTTGGCATTTTGTTAAGAACTTCTATTCGAGGAACAAAATGGTGTCCATCGCTTTCATTACCAATGATAGCATATTGACCATCACCACAAACATATAATAGATTAGTACCGTTGCAGAACAATTTCGCACCTCTCATGTATACCATTTGTTTGACTATTGGGTTTGAGTTGAAAGGGTATGAATCTTTCGGCCAAAAATCCATAGGCTGATATGTTCTTCCTGATGCGTCAATTTTTGAAAGAATATTCGGTACACCCAAATGATCCCCAACAACATAATAATCTCCTGCTTTCGAAACAGTAAAACCAGATGAAACCTGTACTCCTCTTAGTGCGGTCGAACAGTCTGATATCTTCCACGCAGATACATTATCGATCTGTTTTAATGGTATTTTGATGATTTTTTCTATGCCAGCAGGACTGTATGACAGTATATGTAACGTGTCGTAAGCGACTTCATACAGAATCGTTTGAGACGCGTCTGTTGGACCTCTGCCCGGATTTAAGAATGCTTTTGCACGGCTGTCATCATCCCCATCTAGAGGAATCTTGAGCATCATTTGTGGGCTTTCTAATGTAGAAGCTAGCAAGATACTATCATTCGCATACACCAGTTCAAAAATATAGTTGTCTATCAGCCTGATCGAGCCCAGCGAAGACAATTGTATTTTAGGTGACGAAATAGTTTGGGAACAAGCATAGAATACAATAATAATAGAAAGAAGGGAATAGAACGACCGACGCATTTAGAGCTCCTCATCTATATTTCTTAGTCCAGCAACTGTAGCTAACACAATTTCGTCTCCGATCTTGGCGGGAAATGAACACCGGCTAGTCGCTCTTTCGCACGGGAACTCAATGGGGTCTTCGATTCTGGAGAGCGCTTCAACATTTGCATCTAGAACCTTATCCACAGTTCCAGCTTTCTCAAAGAAACAAAACATAGAAATCGCTAAAATCGCTCCAATAACAGCATAAGAACACTTTTTCATGATTTTGAATATTATTAATGGTTAATAGAACAATAGCACAGATGGATAGCAACTGTCTTACATTTCGAGACAACACCCTCAGATAGGCATTCATTCAATTATGGACAAAATAGGGCTAACAAAAAAAGAAGCGACTATTCTTTTAATTGATAAAAAACCAGGAACGGGGCATCAGCTAAAATGGCTGCTTCTTCATAAATCTCCGCTCGTTCAAAGCCATTCTTAACCAAATTTTCATAATTGGTCTTGATAACCCAGTTCCCAATAAGCTGATTACCAGCACCACCGATAATGCCGACCAACATATGGTTAATTCCGTTCTGACGAGGCTTCAAAAACTGCCCGCTTCTTCGGTTATAAACACAAGTCCCACCAACATCTTGTGCGGAGATGTTAAACACCAAATAGTCCCCACTACAATACGGAACGTTCATCATATAGTTGTACTTCCTTTCGCTGACAGCCTGGATGGATGAGCGTTCCGATGCTGGAATCGGCCGAGTTAAATCAAATGCGACATGCTCCTCTAAATGTCCATCCTGACGACTGAACAAGCAGTATCCGTCTTCCCGGAATGTCCCATAAACGAGAAACTCCCCCGCTTCAGAGAGATACTGATTAAAGCACAATGCATCTACTTCCTTTTCCCCATAAGGAAAAAAACGATGGCGGATCTGCATGTCTGCGTCTGTGACGACAACTCTGTACCGCTTGGATTTGTCAGCGACAAGATTCTCGGAAAGAGGGGCAAATGCAAATAAAAAACCGCCATCATCTAGTGCCGAAAAATCTGTTGCGAATACAGGGGATTTCATTGATTGTCGATAGGCCAGGGTCTCCAAATCATAAACACGGATCGTGAACTCGAAATCGTCAAGCACATACAGGTTTCCATTCGCAATGGAAAAACTTCGCATCATAAGGTATTCCCCCGGCCCCCGTCCTCGCTTATCAAGGACATTCAGCATCTTTCCATCTTCATTGAAAACAAGAATCCTTTGACTCTTATAGTCTCCGACATATATTCTCCCGTCCAAAATGACAACTTTGTCTATTTCTCCAAGTAACTGGCTTGCTGAAGGCTCAAGAACCAGATAGTCCACAGATGCGACAATATCTTGTGAGCCCTCTTCCATATTGAACTCGTCACAACGCACCCGGAATGCCTCGTTGACGAAATTCTTTTCTCCACCAGCACAACAACAAACGAGCACAAAGGCTGTGGAAATACTCAACAACCTCAAAAGTCTCATTTTGACCAGTTTCAAGAGCCGTGAATAGGGCACGGCAACGTTTCCGGGCAGCCATCCCCATTCCAGTAATTGCATCTAATGACAGTATGGTAGCATGTCGTTTGAATACCATTCCATTCAATTACCGGCATCCCACATACTCTGACCTCTGTCCCCAAGCGACCAAATGAGATTTCTTCCTCTGTCAGGGCTTCAAGATTCTCGTTAATAAAAGCGTCGTTATTGTACGAGCGCGAAATCAACCCTACCAACACACAAATAACCATCAAGATGGCGACAAGGGCTCTCAGTAGTTTATTCTTCATCTGCATTAAATTGTTAAATTGTTTTCATTCCATATCATTCCCTTCAAGGGCTTGTTTAAAAACTTCTAGCATATTCGTCGTTGCACTCGGGTCTCCCACAAATTTTACCTTGTTTAAACTATCCAATAGCAAACTATGCATTCTGATATCGTCGGGAATAGTCGAATTATCCTTTAAAAAACTCCGATTCAAATCCACAAAAACAGGATAAGTTACATTCTGATCCAATAGATAACGTACCAACGGAATAGATTTGAATTCCGTATTCTACATCAAAATCATTACGTAAAATGAACCAGTTTGTGAAGACAAGTCAAAAAGAGTCTGATACTCCCATAAGTGAGAAATCCGACATGTCGTACACTCTGTAGAGTCGATATAGATAACCAGCTTGGGCTTGTTTCGCAACGAATCTGGCATCGGAAATACCTCTCCGTTGTACACGCAAGAAATCTTCTCCGGCAGAACGATAGTACTGGCCATCAAGTCTTTCAATTGTGCCCGAAGACGTGCTTTCTTGCAGCCAGTGGCGACAAATACAAGAAAGCACAAAGCGATCAAAACAAACCAATTATGAGAGGCTCTTCTCATATTTACAAACATATATGTTCCACCATAATGTTGCAAATCCGAATCCCAAATACTGCGTGTTGAATCCCAAATAGTTCTGCCGAAACCCAAATAATCATCCAAAAAGCGATAGCATGCTCGTTTATTGATATGATTTTTTTGCAGATAAATGATTACGTCTATCTGCATCCAAGAATGTCCTACTCAAAAAAGAAGAGCCGGGCGCCATAAGGCGGATTATGTGGCTTATAAATGGGATTAGTTTATTTGACTACCCCTACTGTTCTTTTTGGTTTACACTACAGAAGTTTCTTCAGGTCTTCTATGTCAGGCAAGGCTTTTCGGAACTTTTCCGGCATTTCTTCCGTAGTGCGGTATGTAGCCACACCCATCGGCTTGTTATAGTCCTTGATGAGATACTCCACAATGGATTTGTCGGCGCTCTTGCATAAAACCAGACCGATGGACGGATTCTCGTGCGGCTTGCGGACAAAGTCATCCAGTACGGTCAGATAGCCGTTCAACTGGCCCAAATACGCGGTTTTGAAGGGCCCTCGTTTCAATTCCACGGCCACGAGTGCATTGAGCTCCCGGTTGAAGAAAAGCAGATCAATCTTGAAAGTGTGGCCTTTCACCTCGACGGCATACTGGTTCTTAATGAAGAGGAATTCCATGCCGAACTTGAGGATGAAGTCCAGTAGGTACTCGTCCTTGAAAGCGCGGATGGCGCGGCGAGCGCTCTGTACATCCGGGATGGTGGTGAGGAAGTTGTTGGGAAGGGTGCCGCGATGGTGGTATTCGTCTGCGGAGACAGCCTTCAGTAATGCATCCTTTGACAGGTGGGAAAGCGCCGTCCGCTGGATGTAGTAGATTCTCTCGTCCCGGTCCTTGACTTTCTCCAAAATCCGGATGTGGTGTGTAAATGGCACCGCAAAAAACTCTTGCATCGGGAAGCCATCCAAATTCGATAATTGCGGTTGGCGAATTATAATCGATTCATTTTCTGATGTTTGCAAATCGCCAATCGCGGTTGGCGATTATTCGTCAAGCGTTGCCCAAGCTTCGTAGAAGATGCGCATATTCTTCAAACTGCTCACGCCGAAACCCATCAAACCCGGAAGATCATTCTTGAGTTGAGCACTGATGATTTCCAATGCTCCTGTGCCCCAGAAACCATTTCTGGAGTTCTCGGAAATGTACCGGCCAATGCCGAAGTACAGCTTCAACTGCTCCTGGTTTACGAGCCGGATAGCGTTGTACTGGCTCTGGAGGATGGCCTTCTTGATAAGTTCGACGGCCAGGAGGTATTTGTGTTCTATTTTGTCCATATCGTAAAGATAAGAAAAATCTCTATCTTTGCGACTGCGAATGAAAAAGGTATATATCGAGACATACGGTTGCCAGATGAACGTGGCGGATACGGAGGTCGTCTTCTCCATCCTCGGAGAGGCCGGCTACGCTCGCACGGAGGACATCGCACAGGCCGATGTGATCCTGGCCAACACCTGCTCCGTGCGCGACAACGCCGAGCAGCGCATCCGGGGCCGGATCGAACAGTTCAACTTCCACCGCAAGAGCCGCCCGGGGGTCGTGACGGGCATCCTCGGCTGCATGGCCGAGCGCCTCAAGGACAGCCTCCTGGAGTCGGGCAAGGTGGATGTGGTGGCCGGGCCGGACGCCTACCGCCACCTGCCCGGGCTGCTTGCCGCCGCCTCGCAGGGGCACCCGCAGATCGACGTGCTGCTCTCCCGCGAGGAGACCTACGGCGACATCGCCCCCGTCCGCGTGGACAAGAACGGCGTGTCGGCCTTCATCTCCATCATGCGCGGCTGCAACAACGTCTGCTCCTACTGCGTGGTCCCCTACACCCGCGGGGCCGAACGCAGCCGGGACCCCAGGAGCATTCTGCGCGAAGCCTGCGACTGCGCCGCGCGCGGTTATAAAGAAGTAACCCTGCTGGGGCAGAACGTCGATTCCTATCGCTATGAGGACGTGGATTTCGCCCGGCTGCTCAGCCTGGTGGCCGAGGCCGTGCCGGGGCTGCGCATCCGTTTCTCCACTTCCAACCCCCAGGACATCTCGGATGCCGTGCTGGAGACGATGGCCTCCCACGCGAACATCTGCCGCCACATCCACCTGCCGGTCCAGTCCGGCTCCGACCGCATGCTCGAGAAGATGCGCCGCCGCTACACCCGCGCGGGCTATCTGGAGCGCGTGGCGAAGATCCGCAGCCTGATGAGCGACTGCGCCATCACCACCGACGTGATCGCCGGCTTCTGCTCCGAGACCGAGGAAGACCACCGCGATACGCTCAGCCTCTTCGAGCAGGTGGGATTCGACGCCGCATTCATGTTCCAGTATTCCGAACGGCCCGGCACCCTGGCCGCCCGCAAGTATCCCGACGACGTGCCCGCCGAGGCCAAGAACCGCCGCTTGGAGGAGATCATCGCCGTGCAGAACCGCCTCTCGCTGGAGAGCAACCGGCGCGACATCGGACGGACCTTCCGGGTACTGGTGGAAGGCCCCTCGAAGCGCAATCCCGCCGAATTGTGCGGCCGCAACAGCCAGAACAAGATGTGCGTCTGGCCCGACAGCGTCCACCGGGCCGGGGACTTCGTCGAGGTCATCGTGCTGGACTGCACGCAGGCCACGCTCCTGTGCCGGCTCGCCGGATAAATACGATTCTTTTCGTTTTTTACGATTTTGTTGGCTATTCTTGCCGCGCTATGAAAATCAAAGATCTCAGCGCGGACGAGCGCCCGCGCGAAAAAATGCTCTCCCGCGGTGCAGCCAGTCTGAGCGACGGCGAATTGCTCGCCGTACTGATCCGCAGCGGCAATCGGAATGTGAGCGCGCTCGACCTGGCGCGACGCCTGCTCCAGCTGGCGGACGGACGCCTGAGCACCCTGTACAACTTCTCCCCCGAAAAGCTCCTCTCCCTGGGCGGCATCGGCCCGGGCAAGGCGGCCTGTGTGCTCGCGGCCTTCGAACTGGGCCGCCGCTTCCTGCAGGAGGAGGCCTCCGTGGTGAAAACCCCGCTGGTCACCGCCCGGCAGGTTTATGACCTGGTCATCCCCCACCTCAAGGGCCTCTCCCACGAGGAGTGCTGGATCCTGCTGCTCAACAACCGGCACTACCTGACGGGCAAACTGCTGGCCAGCCGGGGCGGCTCCCGCTCGACCGTCATCGATGTCGGGCAGATCGTCAAGGAGGCCCTGGACAAGGGGGCCGCCGCCCTGATCCTCGTCCACAACCACCCCGGGGGCAATCCCCAGCCCGGACCGGCGGACATCCGGCAGACGGACGCCCTGCGGGAAGGTGCCGCGGCCGTCGGGCTGACGCTGGTGGACCACGTGGTCGTGTCCGACGACGGTTTCTTCTCCTTCGCCGACGACCGGGCCTACCCGGCCGTGGGCGGGAATTAAAAGAAAAAGCGTATCTTTGCAGCATGAGTTCCCACGCTGCAGAAGATCCCGCCGAGATGATGCTCCGAGCCGGCATCAAGCCCACTGCCAACCGCATCCTGATCCTCCGGACGCTGCTGCAGGAGCACCGTCCGCTGTCGATGATCGAAATCGAGGACATCCTGGAGTCGGTGGACAAGTCCATCATCTCCCGGACCCTGTCCACCTTCCGCGCGCAGCGGCTCCTGCACACGCTCGAAGACGGCGGCGGGAGCCTGCGCTACGAAGTCTGCCATTGCGGTGAGCAGACCCGGGACACGGACCGCCACGTCCACTTCCACTGCGAAGTGTGCGGCAAGACTTACTGTTTCGAAGATTGCCCCGTCCCGCAAGTCGCCTTCCCGGAGGAGTTCGACGTGCACGGCGCGAATTACATCGCCTACGGAATCTGCCCCGCGTGCCGCGCCAAGCGCTAGCGTCCGGGTTCGTCCTCCACTTTCAACGCCTCGATCATCCCCTTGGCCCGCCGGATGCGGGTCCGGACGGTGTTGAGCTCCATCCCGAGCTCTTCGGCGATCTCTTTGTACTGGAGTCCGTCGAGGAGGCGCATCCGGGCGATGGCCCGGTAGAGTTCGGGCAGGCCTTCGATGTAGCCTTCGAGTTTCTCGGCATCCTCCTCTTCGACAATCTGTTCCAGGGGCGTGGCGGTCTCGTCTCCGATCGTCTCGAGGATCGGGCCGCTCCCGGCGCCGCTCTTGTCCAGATAGACCAGCCGGCTCTGGGCGCGGTTCTCGGCATCGATGGTATCGAGCGCCGTATTGTGGGCGATGGTGCGCAGCCAGGTGGAGAACTGGCTGCGGGAAGGGTCGAAACTGCGGATCTGCCGGAAGGCTTTCTCGAAGCTCCGGGAGCAGATGTCGTCGATGTAGAAGTCGTCCAGGTACTTCATCGCACCGCGCAGGTAGGTACGGAGCGCCCCGATGTGGGTGTCCCAGAGTTCGGTGAACGCGGTGCCGTCGCCGATGATGGCCCGGCGGACCAGTTCGTCAATGGGCTTCAAGCCAGGTTCTTCCTTCATTGCATTCTACGGTCAGGGGGACAGACAGGGTGATGACGTTCTCCATCTCGCGGACCAGCAGTTCGCGCACGGGGGCGATTTCGTCCTGCGGGACCTCGAGCAGCAGTTCGTCGTGGATCTGGAGCACCATCCGGGAGCGGAAAGTGCCTTCCCGCAAGCGCCGGTCGACGGCGTTCATGGCCAGCTTGATGATATCGGCCGCCGTGCCCTGGATCGGGGCGTTGACGGCGTTGCGTTCCGCCAGGGCGCGGACCGTGGCGTTGCCGGAGTTGATGTCGGCGATGTAGCGGCGGCGCCCGAAGAGCGTCTCCACATAGCCCCGTTCCCGCGCCTGGGCGACGGTCCGGTCGATGAAGCCGCGGATGGAGGGGAAGGAGGCGAAGTAGTCGTCGATGATCTGCTTGGCTTCCGTCCGGGAGCAGCGCAGGCGTTCCGCCAGTCCGAAGGAGGAGATGCCGTACATGATGCCGAAGTTGGCCGTCTTGGCGACGCGCCGCTGGTCAGCGGTGACTTCGTGCAGATCGACGTGGAAGATGCGGGCGGCGGTGGCCGCGTGCACGTCGAGTCCGTGGCGGAAGGCGTCCACGAGGTGGGCGTCGCCGCAGAGGTGGGCCATCAGCCGGAGTTCGATCTGCGAATAGTCGGCGGACATCATCACCCAGCCCGGCTCACCCGCGACGAAGGCTTTGCGGATCTCGCGTCCTTCTTCCGTGCGGATGGGGATGTTCTGGAGGTTGGGGTTGGACGAGGACAGGCGGCCGGTGGCGGTCAGGGCCTGGTTGAAGGTCGTATGGACGCGGCCGTCCACCGGGGAGATATAGCCCGCGAAAGGCTCGATGTAGGTCGAGAGGAGTTTGCGCAGGCCGCGGTAGTCCAGGATGGCGTCGATGATGGGGTTGCCGGCGGCGAGGCGGACCAGGGTCTGTTCGTCGGTGGGCCAGTTGCCCGATCGGGGTTTGCGGGCCTTGGGGTCGAGGCGGAGTTTCTCGAAGAGGACTTCACCGATCTGCTTGGGGGACAGGACGTTGAGCGTCGGTTCACCGGCCAGATTGCGGACTTCCGCTTCGCGGGCGAGCATCTTGGCGCGGAGCGCCTCCGCGTATTCGCGAAGCGAGTCCAGGTCCACCTTGACGCCCGCGAGTTCCATCCGGGCCAGGACGTGAATGAGGGGTTCCTCGATCTCGTCGTAGAGGCGCTGCATTCCTTCGGTCGCGGCGATTTCACGTGCCAGCTCGTCCGCGAGGGGGAGCAGGACGGCGGTTTCCAGGCGGTGGTCGGGTCCGGTCTCGGGGACTTCGTCGAAGAGGTTTCCTGCTTCCTGCGGGGCGGTTTCCAGTTCGACGCCGAGGTAGCTGCGGGCGAGGACGTCGAGTTTGTGGCTGCGTTCGGGGCCGAGGAGGTAGTGCATCAGTTCGAGGTCTTCGAAGCGGCCTTCGAGGTGGATGCCGCGGGCGGCGAGGCGGCGCATGACGGCTTTGAGGTCGGTGCCGATTTTGACGACTTGGGGGTCTTCGAGCAGGGCGCGGAAGTCCTCCGGGGCGCCTTCGGCTACGCCTGTGCCCGCCGAGGCGAACAGCCGCTCCCCCTGCAGGTTCACCGCCAGCTTCTGGGGATTGCTTGCAACAAGTTGGGCAGGCTCCAGACATCTTCGCGCTACCGCTTCTGCGGCGCCGGGTTCAACGTCCGGAAGGCCAGTGCCCCCGGCAACCGTGGCCACCCGTGGCCTCGTAAACGGGAGGGGCCCGGCCGAAGGCTGGGAGGGATGAGCGAAGCGAAGTTGACCGGGGGCATCTGGCCTTCCGGCGGAAGCGGCGCTATCAGAAACGGCGACTTTGTGGAGGAGCCGTTTGAGGGAGGGCATTTCGTAAAGGTCGAGCAGGGAGATGAGGGAAGGGGTCTCGGCGGTGTCGTAGACGAGGTCCTCCGCCGTCACGTCCAACGCAATGTCGGTCTTGATCGTCACCAGTTCACGGGACAGGCCGATGTGATCCTGCGCCGCGCGGAACTGCTCCTGCTGACGCGCCGTCAGCTCGCCCAGGTGCGCATAAATCCCGTCCACGCTGCCGTATTTGGCCAGCAGCTTCGCAGCGCCCACCGGCCCCACGCCCTGTACCCCCGGCACATTGTCCGAAGCATCCCCGCAGATGGCCAGGATGTCGACCACCTGCGCCGGGCTGGCGATCTTCCATTTCTCACAGACCTCCGCCACGCCCAGCAACTCGTTCTCCCCGCCGCCCTTGCCCGGCTTCAACTGCAGGATGCGGGGCTCCACGAGCTGGCCGTAATCCTTGTCGGGCGTGACCATATAGACTTCGAAGCCCTCCGCGGCGAAACGCTTGGCCGCGGAGCCGATCACGTCGTCCGCCTCGAAACCCGGCATCATCAGCACCGGGATGTCCATCGCCAGCACGATCTGTGTCAGCGGCTCCAGCGCCTCGACCACGAGCGCGGGCGTCTCCCCGCGGTTGGCCTTGTAGGCGGGATAGAGTTCATTGCGGAAGGTGCCCCCCGGCGGGTCGAAACTGACCGCGATGTGGGTGGGATGCTCCCGGTCGATGAGTTCGAGCAGGTATTTCGTGAATCCGAACAGGATGGAGGTATCCACCCCCTTGGAATTGACCATCGGCCGCCCCAGGAAGGCGTAGTACATCTTGAAGATGAGCGCGTGGCCGTCTATCAGAAAAAGTTTCATACCGCAAAGATGAAACTTTTTTCCGAAAGTTTCAATGTCGGAGGAATAATTATGCGAGCGCCTTGTGCACGGCGGCCGCCCAGGCTGCCTTTGCCTCGTTCATCCGCCGCTCGGAAGCGCGGCGGGAGAAGCGTTTCTCGGCCTTCCACAGGCCGCGCAGGTCCTCTACGGACAACCAGACCCCCACGCCCAGGCCCGCCATGTAGGCCGCGCCGAGCCCGGTCAGTTCCGTGACCTGGGGCCGGATGACTTCCGTACCCAGCACGTCGGCCTGGAACTGCATCAGCAGGTTGTTGCGGGCCGCGCCGCCGTCCACCTTGAGTTCCGAGATGAGGATGCCGGCATCCTGCTCCATCGCGGCGACGATGTCCATCGTCTGGAAGGCGATCCCCTCCAGCGCCGCCCGGGCGATGTGGGCGCCCGACACGCCGCGGGTGATGCCCACGATGGTGCCGCGGACGTCCTGGTTCCAGTAGGGTGCGCCCATCCCGGTCAGCGCCGGCACGAAATACACCCCGCCGTTGTCCGGCACGCTGGCGGCCAGCGCCTCCACGTCCCGGGAATGCTCGATCAGGCCCAGACCGTCCCGAAGCCACTGTACCACGGCGCCGGCCACGAAAATGCTCCCTTCGAGGGCATAATCCACCCGGTCGCCGATCTTCCAGGCGACGGTGGTAATCAGGCGGTTCTCGGAGAAAATCGGCTTGTGGCCGCAGTTCATCAGCAGGAAACAGCCGGTGCCGTAGGTATTCTTGACCGCCCCCTCGTCCACACACATCTGACCGAACAGGGCCGCCTGCTGGTCGCCGATGACGCCGGTGATCGGGATGCGTCTGCCGTGGACGAGGGTCTCGCCGTAAGGCTCGCTGCAACTGCGGATCTGGGGCAGCATCGAGGCCGGGATGCCGAAGAGTTCCAGCAGGTCCGGATCCCAGTAGAGGGTGTTGATATTGAAGAGCATCGTACGGGAGGCGTTGGTCACGTCGGTGGCATGGACCCTGCCGCCCGTGAGGTTCCAGATCAGCCAGGAGTCCACCGTGCCGAAACGGAGCCGGCCGGCGTCGGCCTTGCGCCGGGCGCCGGGCACATTCTCCAGGATCCAGTGGATCTTGGTCGCGCTGAAATAGGCGTCGATGATCAGGCCGGTCTTGTCCCGGATCATCTCCTCCAGGCCGCGGCCCTTGAGGCTGTCGCAATAAGCCGCGGTGCGGCGGTCCTGCCAGACGATGGCGTTGCAGATGGGCCGCCCCGTATCGGCGTCCCAGACGATGGTCGTCTCCCGCTGGTTGGCGATGCCGAGCGCCACGATCGGGCCGTCTCCGACCTCCTCCACGGCGCGGAGCATCACGTCCCGCATCGAGCTCCAGATCTCCATCGGATTCTGCTCCACCCAACCCTGCCGGGGGAAAAGCTGGGTGAATTCCTGCTGGTGCAAGGTGACCTGCCGGCCGTCCTGGTCGAAGACAATGGCTTTCGAACTGCTGGTGCCCTGGTCGAGGGCGAGAATGTATCGCTTCATATTCTTCACAAAGATATGTAAAAAATCAATCAATTTCTATCACGATTCTTCCAAGGAAGCTCAATCCCCCCTCCCGGAAACCCGGCGGCCATATTATTACAACATATGAGTACTATTATCCATCCATCGCGCGTTTTTTGAAATATGTTCAAAATGTATCAAAAAAGCACCAATCCTTTTTTATAAGGATAATAAGGCTTTGCGGGGATGAGAATCCGATGTACATTTGATTCGCCGGAGAGGCTCCGGCAACCTGAAAAAAGTAAACCATTTACCTAATAATTAATCCTTAATTCAAACACAACATGCTTAAAAAACTGTTGAAAGTGGCGAGTGTCCTGATGATACTCCTCGCTTCTCTGGGAGGCTTCCCGGCTTCCGCTCAGAACCGCGCCTTCAACGGCAAGGTCGTCGATGCAGGCGGCCAGGCTGTGATTGGTGCAGCCGTGATGGTGCCCGGCACCACCAACGGCGTCACGACAGACCTAGACGGCAACTTCTCCATCCGCGTCGCGCCCGGCACGACCGTGGAAATCTCCTGCATCGGGTATGTCACCCGCCGCGTCGTCGTCTCCGACAACATGCGGGTCATCCTCGAGGATGATGCCGAAATGCTCGAAGAGACCGTGGTCATCGGCTACGGTGTCCAGAAAAAGAGCGACCTGACCGGCGCCGTGGCCTCCGTCCGCGGTGACGCCCTCAAGAACCAGTCCACCTCCGATGCCGCTCACGCCCTCCAGGGCAAGGCTTCCGGTGTGCACGTCATCACCAATGGCGCTCCGGGCCAAGGTGCGAGCATCCGCGTCCGCGGTTACTCCTCCAACGGCGGCAGCCTCTCTCCGCTCTACATCGTAGACGGTCTGCAGGTCGACGGCATCCAGTACATCGATCCTTCCCTGATCGAATCCATCGAGGTCCTGAAGGACGCCGCCTCCGCCGCCATCTATGGTGCGCAGGCCGGCAACGGTGTCGTCCTCGTCACCACCAAGACCGGTAATGAGGGAACGGCTTCCGTGAACTACACGGGCAAGGCCACCCTGCAGAGCTTCTCCCGCCGTCCCGTGATGAACCGCGAGGAATTCCTCAAATACAAGCGGCTCGAAATCGGCGACAACGATGTCGACGTGAACCTCCAGCGTTTCGACTACAAACACCCGTATTATGAGAACGGTGTGATCGACCAGGACTGGATCAGCGGCTTCATGGAGCCCAGCTGGACCCAGCAGCACTCGCTCAGCTTCTCCGGCGGCAACAAGAACGGCCACTTCTTCAGTGCGCTCAACTATGTCAACGAAGACGGTGTGGTCAAGGGCAAGAAGGATGTCTACAAGCGCCTGACCTTCCAGATGAATGCCGACTACCAGCTCTTCAAGTGGCTCCAGGTCGGTACCAACTCCTCCATTGAGAAATGGTCCACCCAGAATGTTTCCCAGCGTGGCTACACTTCCTCCTTCGAGCAGATGCTCGTCATGGACCCGCTGACCCCGGTGTACTGGACCACCCCGGCCGAGATGGGCAACGATGTGAAGCAGAAATATGACCTGGTGATGGCCGGCGATCCGAACACGCCCAAATACCGCTTCCTCGGCGACGAGAACGGTTTCTTCGCCAACACCAAATATGCCGATATGGAAGGCTCGGCCCTCGCCAAGCGCGACATCTCCGAAGGCACCGACGGCGGCTTCAACATCAACGGCACCCTCTTCGCCAACTTCATGCCGATCAAGGGCCTGACCATCACGTCCCGTTTCGGTTATCGTATCTGGATCCAGAACACCCACAGCTATCAGTCTCCGTACTACCTGGGTTCCCGCGGTTCTTCCGACACCTATTCCCTCAGCGTTTCTGCGAATAACGGCTTCTACTACCAGTGGGAGAACTTCGCGAACTACAACATCCAGCTCGGCCGGCACAACATCACGGCGATGGCCGGTATGTCCTACCGCGAAAGCAATGACGACAACGTGTCAGGCAGCGCCTCCGGCCTGGACATCCTCCCGAACTACGAGCCGAACTTCCGCTACCTGAGCAATGTGCTCAGCAGCATAAACAAGGATGCCAAGAACTCCCCGGGCAAGAGCGCTTCACTCGCCTACTTCGGCCGCTTGATCTACAGCTTCGACAACCGCTACAGCTTCCAGGCCAACTTCCGCGCCGACGCGTTCGACTCCTCCAAGCTTCCCGCCCACAACCGCTGGGGCTACTTCCCTTCCTTCTCCGCAGGCTGGACCATCAGCAATGAGCCGTTCTTCAAGGACAATCTTGACAGCCGGCTGTTCAACTTCCTGAAACTCCGCGCCTCCTGGGGCCGTAACGGTAACATCAGCGTGCTGAGCGGATATCCGTACGCCGCCACCATCGACATCGGCGCCACCAAGTATCAGTACAACGTGGACCAGATCAGCATCGCCTACGGTTCCAAGCCCAGCGGCCTGCCCAACACGAACCTCAGATGGGAGACCTCCGAGCAGCTCGACTTCGGTCTGGATGCCCGCCTGTTCGACAACCGCCTGACCTTCGGTGTGGACTACTTCAACAAGCAGACGAAAGACCTGCTCTTCTCCGTGTCCGTTCCGCCCGAGCTGGGTGTGAGCAGCACCATGGCCAACGGTGGTAACGTGCTCAACACCGGCTGGGAGTTCGAACTCGGCTGGCGGGACACCATCGGTGACTTCAGCTACTCGGTCAACGCCAACTTCTCCACCCTCAAAAACAAGGTCCTCTCGCTGGCGGAAGGCGCCGCTCCGACCTACCGGACGGATGCCAGCTCCACCAACTACGAGATCCGTACGGCCTTCGAGCCCGGCTACCCGGTTTGGTACCTTAACGGTTATGTGTACGAAGGCATCGGTTCGGACGGCGCTCCCCTCTACCGCAACAAGGATGGTGAGGTCGTTTCCGAAGTCGGCACCCAGGATATGCAGTACATCGGCCAGACCACCCCGAAGTTCACCTATGGTGTGAACATCAACCTCGCCTGGAGGGGCTTCGACTTCGCGCTGTATGGCGCCGGTCTCGGCGGTAATTCCATCATCCCGCTCCTCCACCGCACCGGTTACAAGAACAACCTGAAATACTATCTGTACAACTCCCAGACTCCGGACAACCCCAACGGCACCCTGCCGCATCCGGCCAAGGTCGTCGGTAACTACAAGTACTGGTCCTCCACGGCCAACATGTTCAAGGGAGATTTCTTCCGTATCAAGCAGTTGCAGCTCGGCTACACCCTGCCCGCCAACCTGACCCGCAAGGCCGCCATCAGCAACCTCCGCTTCTATGTCTCGCTCGACGATTTCTTCACCTTCACCAAGTACCCCGGCCTCGATCCGGAAACGGCCTCGACCAACAATTCCTCCGGCGCCGGCCTCGACTGGGGTTCCTATCCTACGATGCAGAAACTCGTTCTCGGTGTCAACCTGACCTTCTAATCAATGCATTACACAATGAAAAAGATCATTATCCCCATATTGTTAGGTTTCGCACTGCTCGCCGTTTCCTGCGAGAAGAACCTTGACATCCCCCAGAAGGGAGTTCTCAGCACCATCGAGTATTATGCCTCCGACGCAGATGCCGAGTCCGCCCTGGCCAATATGTATGCGCAGTATATCGAGAATGTGGCCGGTTGCTCCGGCAACGGCGTTCCCCAGCAGTTCATCTTGAACTATGCGGCCGACGATATCCTGGCCGCAGGTAAGAACTTCACCGACCACGAGGGTTTCCGCGTTTTCGATGAGTTCTCCTACGACCCGGCCAACTCCGTGCTCAAGGAGGCCTATCAGCGCTACTACTATTCGATCTATCACGCCAACCTGGTAATCTCCAACTTCACCACCGAGAACCGCAACGGTACGGAGCCCAAGTGGGAGAGCAAAGTCACCGAGAGGTGCGTGGCCGAGGCCCGCGTGATGCGCGCGTACCTCCATATGATGACCGCCCTGATGTGGAACCAGCCGCCGCTGATGGACCGCATCTACGAAGGCGATGAATTCCCGGTCAATGACAAGACCCAGAAAGAGATTCTCGAGTGGGTCATCAGCGAGTGCCAGAAGGCCCTTGATTCCGGTGTCCTGCCCAAGCGCAACGGTCCCACCGACAAGGACAACACCGCCCGTATGAATGTCGGCTTCGCCCAGTTCATCGCCGGCAAGGCCGCCATGTTCAACAACGACCCGGCCACCGCCCGCAAGTACCTCGGCGACCTGATCGCCTCCAAGAACTACGAGCTCATCCCCTCCAACGAATACTGGACCAACTTCCACAAACCCGGCGACGGCAACCCCGAGAAGATTTTCGAGCCCAACGTAATCAACGACCCGGCTCTCACCTCGGTTCAGTGGGCCCGCTGGAGCGGTCCCTTCATGCGTGACCGCTGGCAGTCGGCGAGCGTCTTCAACTGGCGCTCCAAGAGCCTCCTCTCCATCCCCGACGTGACCAACACCAACGGCTGGGGCGGCGCCGCCATCCAGGAAGACTTCGCCGAGAAGTTCCTCGCACACGACGGTGACTCCCCGCGCCGCAGGGCCTGCTTCCTCACCGAGGACGAGTTCCTTTATGCACTGGATTACCCGTCCTCCACTGCCAAGACAGAGGAGGAGATGAAGGCCGACCCGAAACGCGGTCTCGCGGTGGGCGGCATGTTCGGCCACGGCAAATACTTCCGCTGGAAGACGATGTCCTTCGTCAATCCGCCGAAGATCCTCACCGGCGGCAAGGATTATGACTATGACTACATTCCCGAACTGGGTCAGGATTCCTACGAGTCGAACTTCTGGGTAGCCCGTTTCGCCGAGGCGCTCCTGCTCTATGCCGAGGCCTGCATCGGTTCCAGCGATGAGAGCAAGGGCCTCGAGGCGCTCCAGCTCGTCCAGAAGCGTTCCGGCTCCGGCAAGATCAGCAGCAGCCTCACCTTCGAGGCCGTCATGGAAGAGAAGCAGTATGAGATGTGGTTCGAAAACTGCCGCTTCCTCGACCTCGTCCGCTGGTCCAAGCAGGGCAAGGTGAATCTCGACCAGATCTTCAACAAGAACTACGGCGGAATCCATAAGAACGTTCCGACCGTCCACGACGAGTTCTCCGAGCCGGATATGCCCGGATACGGGAAGTACCACAAGTTCTACACGACCCACGACCCGGTGCCCGGAAAGTCCGACTTCATCGTCGGCAAGCACGAGTACCTGCCGTTCCCGCGCGACATCAAGACCGCCAACAAGTACCTCAAGGACGTGCTTGGCTGGGAGGGTGAGAACGCTCCCGAGCCCGCTGAATAAACTGCGATTTATCCACTTAAACTAGTTGAACGAAGGGAGGTGCCCGGCTGGGTCCTCCCTTTTTCGTAGTTGCCGAAATCCGCAAAAAAGTGTATCTTCGTATCCGTATGATCAAAGAATTGTCCCTTCCCGCATCCGCCGACGGCCTGGACCTGGCGGTGCTCCTCAGCGTCCCGCAGGAAGCGCCCCGGGGCGTGGTCCAGCTCGTACACGGGATGTGCGAGCACAAAGAGCGTTACATTCCCTTCATGGAGTGGCTCACGCAGCACGGCTACGTCTGCGTCATCCACGACCACCGCGGCCACGGCGCCTCCGTCAAGAGCCACGAGGATCTCGGATACCTGTATGACGGCGGCTGGCGTGCCCTGGTGGAGGATCTCCGCGTGGTGTGCGACTGGACCCGGGAGCAGTTCCCCGGGCTGGACTTCACCCTCTTCGGACACAGCATGGGCTCGATGGCCGTGCGGTCCTTCGCCAAGCGCTACGACGACCGGCTGGACCGCCTGTTCGTCTGCGGAAGCCCCTCGGACAATCCGGTCAAGGCGGCCGGGAAACTGCTCGCCCGCTTTTTCGGAGTTACCCGGGGCTGGCACTACCGTCCCAATCTGATGCAGGAGCTCTCTTTCGGGGCTTTCAACAAGCCTTTCGAGCAGGAAGGCCCCGCCGCCTGGGTCTGTTCCGACCCCGAAGCCCTCGAGGCTTACCGCAAGGACCCGCTCTGCGCTTACCAGTTCACCGCCAACGGCTTCGTCGGGCTGCTGGGCCTGATGGACGACTGCTACAGCGCGAAGGGCTGGCGGGTTGAGCGGCCGCAGCTGCCCGTGCATTTCATCTCCGGGGCCGAGGACCCCTGCCGCGGCTCCGATGAAGCGCTGCAGAGTGCGGCGGAACTGATGCGGAAGGTCGGCTACCGGAACGTGGATGTCAAGCTCTATCCCGGGATGCGCCACGAGATTCTCAACGAGACGGACCGCCTGACGGTCTGGAACGACATCCTGAAGGCCCTGGCGTGATGGAAGCGGACGAGCGCTATATGCGGGAAGCCCTGCGCGAGGCGCAGGCGGCCCGCGCGGAAGACGAGGTGCCCATCGGCGCCGTGGTCGTGTGCCGCGGGCGCATCATCGCCCGCGGGCACAACATGACCGAGCGTCTGCACGACCCCACGGCCCACGCCGAGATGATCGCCCTGACCGCTGCCACGGAGGCCCTGGGCGGGAAATACCTGGACGATTGCACCCTCTACGTGACGGTGGAGCCCTGTCCGATGTGCGCCGCCGCGCTCGGCTGGGCGCAGCTCGCCCGCCTGGTCTGGGGTGCGCCCGATCCGCGCCGAGGCTACACCCTCTTCACCCCTTCCCTGCTGCATCCCCGTACGGAAGTCGTCTCCGGCCTGCTGGCGGAGGAATGCGGCCCCCTGGTCAAAGATTATTTCAAAAGCAAACGATAATTTACTATCTTTGCAACCGGAATTGAGGTATGGTGTAATGGTAGCACTACAGATTTTGGTTCTGTCTGTTCTGGTTCGAATCCGGATACCTCAACTTTAAACCATTTCTTACGGCCGGAAAGCGGCCGTCGCATGATCCTTGTCCAGGATCTATTGCTTTTCTTTCCAGTAATTCTCGAGCCGGGTGGCTTCCGCCTCCGTGATCTGGATCACGGTGCCGTGTTTGGGCACGGTGAAGTTGACGGCCTTCATCGGACTGCCTTCTTCATTGAAATGGCCCAGGTCGGTGAAGGTGACGAAATCCGTCGTCTCGGCGAAACCGAAATTGCTCGGACGCAGGCTGAAAGAGTCATACATCAGCACCCACTTGTCCTCGCCGATGCGCTTCCAGACATTGGGCGCCTCGCAGGCCCTCGGCTCCTTGTCCACGAAATCCGGTTCATAGACATAGTCCCGGTTGATATACTGGGACACCGCCTTCTTGACACCGCTCTTGTCGGTCTGCGCCACGTACATCATGCAGTAGCGCCCGTCCGGCATCAGCGTGATGTCCGCGTCCAGGATCTGCACCGTCGGGTCCGGATACTCGAAGAGGATCTTCGGCTCCGTCACGAAGCGGGTGTAGTCGTCGTCGGTATAGGCATAATAGAGCTTGGTCAGGCCGTTGCCGAGCCGGATCGTGAAATACACCATCATCTTTCCCTCGACGGGGTCATAGATGGTCTGGGGGGCCCAGGCGCAGCCCAGGTTGCCGAAATGCTCCGGGAAAGCAAGGTCGATGCGGTAGTCCGTGCAGGTCCAGTTGATCAGGTCGAAAGACTTCATCAGGACCAGGCAGCGGTTGTTGCCCCAGCCGTATTCACTTTCTTCCCGCTGCCAGCGCGTGGTCCGGAAGCCGGCCCGCTGCGCGCTCAGGTGCAGGTCGGTCATCGACAGGTAGAAGGCCCCGTCGGGACCGCGCGTGATGTGCGGATCCCGGACGCCTTTCTGCTCGGCGACCTCTTCCCCGAGGATGACCGGCCGGCCGCCGTTGACCGCCGTGAAGGAATAGCCGTCGCGGCTGGTCGCGAAATAGATGCTGTGCGTGTTATCCTTGAAGAAGCAGAACAGGTAGGCACCCATATCGGCTTCCGTCGGGACGGGCGAATGCTTCCGGGTGCCGCAACCGGCACCCAGAAGCATCACCATCATCATAATAACAGGAACAAGCCTTTTCATTCCTTATTTCTTTACCGGTGTAAATTCCACCGAGGCGGCCTTGAGCAGGGGTGAGGAGAAGTTCACCCGGATGGGCTCGGCTTCTCCGGTGGTCTGCACGTAGGCCATCAGATGCCCGTTGTACACCCGCTCGCGGGCGTCATAGTGGGCGGTCATGTCGGTATTGTTGCCGGACTCCATCCCGAGCAGGCGGGCGTTGCCCTGGACGGTGCAGGTAATCTCGTTGTCCGCCTGTTTCACCGGAATGCCGTCGGCATCGACGATCTCCACGAGGATGAGCGCCGTGCCGCGGTCCGCATTGACCTCAGGATAGACCAGGGAGGCCTTGATGGCGGCCGGCAGGCCGTTGGTGCGGATCGTGTAGGACGACACGACATTGCCGTCCTGGTCGCAACCCTCCGCCACCAGGGTTCCGGGGGCATACGGGATGGTCCAGGAGACGGCCTGCTGACGCGCATCCGGTGCGGTGAGCTGGCCGACGATATTGCCGTTGAGGCGGAGTCTCGCCTGCGGGGCGTTGGTGTAGCAGGTCACCTGGGCGGTCTGCCCGGGCTCCATCAGCCAGGTCGCCGCGGGAGCGACGAAGCCCATTCCGCGTCCGCCCTGTCCGCGCTGACGCGGCTGGCCGGGTGCCGGCGGAGCGACATAGACGCTCGTCACCATGTAGGTGAAGGGTTTCTCGGACCAGAAGGCCGCGCGGTTCATGGCGCTCGTCTTCGGGAAGGAACCGAGGTCGAACAGGCCCGTGCCCATTCCGCGGGAAGGGAAGCGGCCGGATTCGCCCAGATAGTCGGTGCCCGTCCAGAGGAAGTGGCCGAAGATGTGCTCGCGGTCGCGGACGGCGAACCAGCTGTTGATGCCGCTGGAAGTCTCGGAGCCGTAGATAATGCGGTTCGGATACTTCTCGTGGTCGGAATCATAGCGGTTCTCGGTGTAGTTGTAGCCCACGACATCGATCACGTCGGGATACTCCGTCTCGTTGGACATCTCCACGCCGGCCAGGGCGCCGGTGACGGGACGGGAGGTATCCACGGCCCGCACGCGGGCGGCCAGGCGCTTGGCAATCATACCGATGCGCTCTGCCGGCGGGGCGTCGGGCTTGTAGCCGTCAGCCATCGGCTGGTTGATCTTCATCCCCTCCAGGATCGGATGGGAATAGGGATCGTTCGGGTAGTCCACCTCGTTGCCGATGCTCCAGAGGAAGATGCTGGCGTGGTTGCGGTCGCGGCGGACCATGTCCGTGACGTCCCGCTCGCCCCACTCGTTGAAGAAGTCGTCGGTGCCGAAGAACGCGGGCTCGCCGACGTTCCAGCCGCTGACCCATTTCTTCTTCGGGAACTCCCATTCGTCGAAAGCCTCGTCCATCACGAGCAGGCCCAGTTCGTCACAGATGTCATACAGCATCGGGGAGTGCGGATTGTGGCTGCCCCGGATGCCGTTGACGCCGATCTCCTTGAGGGCTGCCAGGCGATAGTACCAGACTTCGTACGGGACCGCGGCGCCCAGTACGCCCGCATCGTGATGCAGGCAGACGCCCTTGATCTTGGTGTTCTTGCCATTCAGCGCGAAACCGTGGTCGGCATCGAACTCCAGGGTGCGGAGGCCGGCGCGGACTTCGCTGCCGTCGATCCGCTTCCCACCCATCAGCAGGTCCGTGCGGAGCTGATACAGGTAGGGATCATCCAGGTTCCAGGGGTGCGGGTTGGGCACGCTCAGATTCACCGTCAGCTTGGTCACGCCCTTGGACTGATCCTTGATCTGTGTCTTGCGCGTGGCGACGGTCTTGCCGGAAGCGTCGATCAGCGAGACGACGGCCTCCAGCTTGGCGCCGGCCGGCACATTCTTCTCGACCTCGACATCCACGTCCACGGAGGCCTTGGCGGGCGTCATCGACACCAGGCGGTAGGCCGTACCCCACATCGCCAGGTGGACTTCCGGAGCGGAGATGATCCACACGTCCCGGTAGATGCCCGAGCCCGTGTACCAGCGGCAGTCGGCATACCGGCTGTGGTCCGCCTTGACGGCGATCACGTTCTCCCCTTCCTTCAGGTAGGGGGTCATGTCATACATGAATGACGCGAACCCACTCGGACGGGAGCCCAGGTACTGGCCGTTCAGATACACCTCGCTGCGGTTGTACACCCCTTCGAAGTAGATGTAGTGCCGCGCGGCCTTGTCGGTCACGGTGAAATGCTTGCGATACCAGCCGATTCCACCGGGCAGATAGCCGGTGCAGCTGGCCAGGTCGGGCGAAGCGATGGCCTCGACGGACCAGTCGTGCGGGAGGGTGACGGAGCGCCAGGAAGCGTCGTCAAAGTTGGGCAGGGCGGCGGAAGCATTGTCGATGAGCATGAATTTCCATCCCTCATCGAACTTCTGTGCATCGCCGAAGGAGACCTGGGCCCGGGCCGAAAGGACCGGGACCAGGACCGCCATCAAAATGGTTATCAGCTTTTTCATTTATTAAACAATGGTTTTCTCTCGATTACAGCGTACGCTTGATCTCGACGATATGGAAGGCTTCGATCATGTCGCCCTCCTTGATATCGTTGTAGCCGGCGATGGACATACCGCACTCCTTGCCGGAGACGACTTCCTTGACGGCGTCCTTGCCGATCTGCAGGGAGCCGAGTTCGCCGGTGTAGATCACGATGCCGTCGCGGATGAGCCGGACCTTGGACTTCTGGATCATCTTGCCATCGCGCATGATGCAGCCGGCGATGGTGCCGACCTTGCTGATGTGGAAGGTCTGCTTGACCTCGGCGGTGGCGATGACCTCTTCCTTCTTCTCCGGCTCGAGCATACCCTCGATACCGTCCTTGACCTCGTTGATGCAGTCGTAGATGACGGAATAGAGGCGGATCTCGATGCCCTCGCGCTCGGCGGCCTTGCGGGCCTCCGTCGTGGGACGGACCTGGAAGCCGACGATCACGGCGTCGGAAGCCTCGGCGAGCAGTACGTCGGACTCGGAGATGCCGCCCACGGCCTTGTGGATGACATTGACGCGGACCTGCTCGGTGGAGAGCTTGATGAGGGAGTCGGAGAGCGCCTCCACGGAGCCGTCCACATCGCCCTTGACGATGATGTTGAGTTCCTTGAAGTTGCCGATGGCGATGCGCCGGCCGATTTCCTCGAGGGTCATGTGCTTCTGGGTCTTGATGCCCTGGATGCGGATCAGCTGCTCACGCTTGGCGGCGATGCTCTTGGCCTCGCGTTCGTCGGCCATCACGTTGAATTTCTCGCCGGCGGCGGGAGCGCCGTTCAGGCCGAGCACGGAGACCGGCGTGGAAGGGCCGGCCTCGGTGACTTTCTGGCCACGTTCGTTGAACATCGACTTGATGCGGCCATAGTAGCTGCCGCAGAGCATGATGTCGCCCTGGCGGAGGGTTCCCTCCTGCACAAGCACGGTGGCGAGGTAGCCGCGGCCCTTGTCCAGGGAGGACTCGATCACGGCGCCCACGGCCTTCTTGTTGGGGTTGGCCTTGAGCTCGAGCAGATCGGTCTCCAGCAAGACTTTCTCGAGGAGCTTGTCCACGTTCACGCCGTGCTTGGCGGAGATCTCCTGACACTGGTACTTGCCTCCCCAGTCCTCCACGAGGATGTTCATCTCGGAGAGCTGGCGGCGTATCGTGTCGGGATTGGCGCCCGGTTTGTCGATCTTGTTGATGGCGAAGACCATCGGGACACCCGCGGCCTGGGCGTGGTTGATGGCCTCGATGGTCTGGGGCATCACGGCGTCGTCGGCCGCCACGATGATGATCGCGAGGTCGGTGAGCTGGGCACCGCGGGCACGCATGGCGGTGAAGGCCTCGTGGCCCGGGGTGTCGAGGAAGGTGATGCGGCGGCCGTCAGGCAGCTTCACGTTGTATGCACCGATGTGCTGGGTGATGCCGCCCGCCTCGCCGGCGATGACGTTGGACTTGCGGATGTAGTCCAGCAGGGAGGTCTTGCCGTGGTCGACGTGGCCCATCACGGTGATGATCGGCGGACGCGGGAGGAGATCCTCCGGACGGTCGGCCTCCTCGTTGGAGTTGATCTCCTCGGAGATCTCGGCGGTGACGAACTCGACCTGGTAGCCGAATTCCTCGGCCACGAGCACGAGGGTCTCGGCGTCGAGCCGCTGGTTGATGGACACCATCAGGCCCAGGCTCATACACGCTCCGATGACCTTGACCACCGGGGTGTTGTTCATCAGGGTAGCCAGGTCGTTGACGGTCACGAACTCGGTGACTTTCAGCACTTTCTGCTCAGCCATCGCCTCGGCCATCTCCTCCTGGGTGCGCTGGGCGGCAGCTTCGCGCTTCTCCTTGCGGTACTTGGCTCCGAAGTTGTTCTTCTTGCCCTCGTTCATCTTCGCGTAGGTCTCCTTGACCTGCTTCTGGATCTCCTTCTGGAGTTCTTCCTGCTGGGCCTCGGTGAGGGCCGGCTTGAAGCGGTCGCGATCCCGGTCGCGCTTGCGTCCCTTGCCGGAAGCGGCCGGCTGCTGCTGGCGCTGCTCCTTCTTGGGATTCTTGTCGATATTGGCGCCCGCCTTGGCCACGTCGACCTTCTGGGTACCCTTGCTGATGCGCTCGCGCTTCTTGGGCTTGCGGTCGAACTGGCTGAGGTCGATCTTGCCGACCACCTTGAGCGCCGGGGCCTCCGCCTCTTCCGGAGCGGGTGCACCCTTATGGGCGTGCCCGCCCTTGGCATGCTTCTCCTCCACGGCCGGGGCCGGCTCGGGCTCGGGCTCCTCAGGGAGTTCGGGAGCCTTCGGCGCGGGGACTTCCTCCGCGACGGGCTCGGGCTCCGCTTCGATCACGGGCGCGGGCTCGCTCTCCGGCTCGGGGACGGGTTCCGGTTCGGGCTCGGGAGCAGGCTGGGGCGCCGGGACGGGTTCCGGTTCCGGAGCGGGTTCCGGCTCGGGAACAGGCTCCGGCTCGGGCTCGGGCTTGGGTTCCGGTCTGGGTTCCGGCTTGGGAGCGGGTTTCGGAGCGGGAGCGGGCGTTTCCTTCTTGCTGTTGAAGAAGGTATTGCTCTTGATGATGGTCTCCTGCTCGGGCTCTTCCTCCTCGGCCTCCTCGCGGTTCTGGCGCCGGGCGGTCTTCTCCAGGATCTCGGTGATCTTGACCTCCACCTTATCGGCGGCCTGCTTGAGTTCGAGGTCCTTGCCGAACTGCTTGGTGATGGCGGGCATATGCTCGTCCGAGACCTTCGCGTTCGGGTTGGCATCGACATCCACGCCCTGCTTGTGGAGGAACTCCACCAGGTCGTCGAGGCCGATGTTGAATTGTCTAAGTATTTTACTGATTCTGATATCTGCCATTCTGTCTAGTCTTCGAATTCTGCTTTCAGGATGTTACGAACTTCTTCCACGGTCTCGTCTTCGAGATCGGCGCGCTTGGCGATATCCTCCGGGGAGAGGGCCAGCACGCCCTTGGCCGTATCGCAGCCGATGGCCTCGAGGCGGTCGATGATCCACTGGTCGATGACGTCGGAGAACTCGCTGAGCAGAACGTCTTCTTCCTCACTGCTCTCGCCTTTCGGGAGTTCGCGGTACACTTCGATCTCCCGGTCGACGAGCATGCCGGCCAGCTGGATATTGACACCGTGGCGGCCTATACCCTTGCTGACCTGGTCCGGCTGCATGAACACCTTGACCTTGTCGTCCGGGCCTTCGCCCATCTCGATATAGGAGACGACGGCCGGATTGAGGGCGCGCTGGATCATCAGTTTGGGGTTCGAGGACCACTGGATCACGTCGATATTCTCATTGCGGAGCTCGCGGACAATGCCCATGATGCGGCCGCCCTTGACGCCGATGCAGGCGCCGATCGGGTCGATGCGGTCATCGTAGGACTCGACGGCCACCTTGGCACGCTCGCCCGGCACGCGGACCACTTTCTTGACGGTGATCAGGCCGTCGGCGATCTCCGGGACCTCCTGCTCGAAGAGGCGCTCCAGGAAGTCGCAGGACACGCGGCTCAGGGTGATGTACGGGGTGGTATTGTTCTTCATCTCCACGCTCTTGATGATGGCGCGCACCGAGTCGCTCTTCTTGAAGCGCTCGCCCGGGATCTGCTCCGCCTTGGGGATGTGCAGTTCGTTGCCATCCTCGTCGAGGATGAGCACCTCCTTGGACCAGGTCTGATAGACCTCGCCATAGAAAAGCTCGCCCACTTTCTCAGAGTATTTCCGGAAGACATTGGCTTTCTCGATGTCCATGATGCGGCCCTGGAGGTTCTGGCGGATGTTCAGGATGCCGCGGCGGCCGAAGGCGGCCAGGGGAAGGAGCTTGGCGTACTGGTCGCCGATCTCATAGTCGTCGGCGTCGCCGCCGTCCGCCCGGATCCCCTCGATGGTGATCTCGGCGTTCGGATTCTCCACTTCCTCCACCACGTCGAAGTTCTGATAGATCTCGCAGGTACCCTTGTCCACGTTGACGATTACGTCGAAGTTGTCCGATGAGCCGTAAGTCTTGGCAATCTGGGTCAGGAAGACGTCTTTGAGGACCTGCATCATCACAGGGCGTTCGATGTTCTTCTCCTCCTTGAAGTCCCGGAAGGCGTCGATGAGCGTAATTACTTTTTCTTTTTCCATTATTGTTGTTATTCGTTGATTGTTTTCAGCATTTCGTCCGCCTCCGCGGCGTCGATCCCCACGGAGCTGATCGTGAGGGCATAATCTTCGATGTTCCGGTCGAAGGCGGCAAGCACCGCCCGGTGCACGAACTCGCAGTCGGCGAGCTCCACGTCCGCGCCGGGCTTGTCGATCGTGACTTCGAAGATGTTGTCATCGTCGTTGAACATAATGTCCACGAGGGTGCAGCCACGCGTCTGGGCGGCCTGCAGCACTACCTTTTCAAATGCTTGTCTTTCCATGGTTCCAATAAAAAAGAAGACCTCTTCGGGGCCTTCTCACACATTATCATCTGCAAATATAAGAATTTTTTGTATTTTTGCCAAAACAATTGACCTATGCGCAAGTTTTTCACCCTTCTGACGCTTATCATCGCCTTGTTCTGCCTGACCTCCTGTAATATGGACAAGATCGGGACCTTCATCTTTTCCTATGAGTCCGAGGGATACATCACCGACGATGCGGACCGCGAAACGCTCATGCAGTATATTCAGGACACCTATATGGCCGCCGAAAAAGCCGTATCTTTCACCTGCAAGAGTTCCGAAGCGATGGAGAGGGCCCTCAACCTGATGATCAAGGACATCCAGGAAGCCGACAACGATTACATCTATTCGTTCATCAACTATGAGGAGGATTATGTCGTGCTGACCGGCATCCTCTCCGGCGACAACCTCCGCACTGGGGTTGGTTACCAGGTGTGGAAGTATGAGGACAAATTCCTTGAGGAAGAATAAACTCCAGCGACGCCGGACCTTCGTTGAAGAGCAGGTCCATCACAGACAGCCCGGGGACGAACCCGTTCTTGTCCGCAAATACTTGGTAATAAGGCCGATCCAATCCGAATTCCCGCAGGATTGTGTTCGGCCTTTTTGGATGGATGTCGATGTGGTCGGCGGTATAGGATTCCGTCGGGAGGATCCGGGTGGCGAGTCCGAGTTTGGCGAGGAAGAAACGGATGATGCGCAGGTCCAGCTCCCAGAGCGTGCGGGGATGCGCGTCCAGGATGGCAAAGAGTTCATCCCGGTAATACGCAAAAAAGGCGGAGGAGCCGTAGGCGGTCTCGATGCAGCGCTCGGCCTTGGTCACCCAGGGGGTTGAATAGTCCACCTCTATCTCCCGGATCGGCAGGCTGAAAGTCCCGTTCCGGTGCTTGACCGGGAAACGGAGGTCCTGCACGCCGTCCGAAGCGTAGATGCGACAGCGGTTGCGGTAGGATTGTTTCTGGTAGTTTTCGCACGCCTCCATATAAACCGAAGAATACTTTGCGAGGACCGCAAAGTATTCTACCGGAGGGAACCAGGCGATGGTCAGAACAGGGGCCACGCTACTCGATGGGGCCCTTGGTGCCGATCTCCATTCCGCGGACGATGCCGCGCTTGGATTCCCGGATGAATTTGAGGATGACATCGCGCTCCGGGGACTTCGGGAAACCCGCTTCGACCTTGGCGCAGCCGTCGGCGGTGTTCAGGCCCTGGAAATAGATCGTGTCGTAAATATCCTTGATGTTGCGGATGACCTCGGATTCGAAGCCGCGGCGGCGAAGGCCGACGATGTTGATGCCGGAGAAGCAGATCGGGTTGCGTCCGCAGATGGAATACGGCGGGATGTCCTTGTTGACAGCCGTGCCGCCGCCCACCATCGCGTGGGTGCCGATGTGGGAGAACTGGTGCACGACCGTACTGCCGCCGATGATGGCCCAGTCATCCACGTCCGTCTCGCCGGCAATGCCCACGTAACTGACCAGGATGCAGTGATTGCCCACCCGGCAGTCGTGTGCGATGTGCACATAAGACATGATCAACGTGTCGCTGCCGACCCGGGTCACGCCCTTGCCGCTGGCGGAAGTGCCGCGATTGATGGTGGCACATTCGCGGATGGTAACACGGTCGCCGATCTCCACATAGGTAATCTCGCCTTCGAACTTGAGATCCTGCGGGATGGCGCCGACGACGGCGCCGGGGAACACCTGGCAGTCGCGCCCCATCCGGACATAGGAGAAGATGGTGGCGTGCGGGAGGATCTTGCAGTTATCGCCGATCTCTACATTCGCGTCGATATAAGCATAGGGCCCCACTTCGACATTCTCGCCGAGGATGGCATCGGGGCTGACGGTGGCCAGGGGATGGATTTTGGTCATGTTACTTGATTTTGCTGAGGGCCGCGCGGGAGGCGGCGCTGTTGATTGTGTGGCCGGGTTTATAGGCGGTGATGACCGCCTTGGGGAAGCCTCCCATCAATCGCATATCGCCGATCAGGTCCAGGAGCTTGTGGCGGCCGCATTCATTGGGGAAATGCAGGCGGATGTTGCTCAGGTAGCCTTTCGGCGTCACGGCCAGACGGGGCTGGCCGAAGAATTTGCACATGTTGTCGATCTGCTCCTTGGAAGCGGGATGCTCCACGATCACGATGGCGTTGTCCACGTCGCCACCCTTCACCAGGCCGCGGGCGGCCAGGAACTCGAGTTCGTGGAAGAACACGAAAGTACGGCAGGGGGCCACCTGGCCCACATAGTCGGCATTCTCGGTCCAATGAGCCGTCTGCACACCCAGGACCCGGGAATTGAAGTCCACCTTCACGCCGAAAGACATCTTGTCGGAGGGGGTCACCCGGACCCAGGAGCCGGTCTGATCGTCGCGGACTTCGAACTCTTCGGTGAACTCGATATAGACGCGCTCTCCGTCCTGCTCCTGCAAGCCGTCCGGGGCGATGGCCCGGACATAGCGCTCGGCGCTGCCGTCCAGGATCGGGACTTCTTCGTTGTCGATCTCGATGCGGGCATTGTCCACGCCCAGACCGGTCAGGGCGGACATCAGGTGTTCGACGGTCACGACGGAAGCATCCCCCTCGGAGATGGTGGTGCTGCGGTCGGTCCGCGTCACCTTCGAAGCCAGTGCGGGAATCTCGACCTCCAGGTCCGTACGGACGAAACGGATGCCGTAATCTACGGGCGCGGGCATCAGGGTCAGGTGGGCATATTTGCCGGTGTGGAGGCCGCGACCTTCAAATGTGTAATTTCTGGTAAGTGTCTGCTGATTCATTCGGGCGGCAAAGATACAAATAATAATTCAATATCCTATTCTTCGCCGGACTGTTTGAACTTGGCGTATGCTTTCAGATAGGTCTTGTGCTGGATGGCGGGCGTTCCGAAGAAGGTCTGGCCGGGTTTGCGCACATTGCTGATCAGCCCGGACTTGGCGCCGATGGTCGTATGGTCCGCTATCTTGAGGTGACCCACGATTCCCACCTGTCCGGCGAAAATGCAGCCCTCCCCCACCCGGGTGGAACCGGCGATGCCCGTCATGGCCGCGATGGCCGTATTCTTGCCCACCACGACATTGTGGGCGATCTGGCATAGGTTGTCGATGCGCACACCGTCCTCGATGATGGTGGACTCCATCGGAGCGCGATCGATGGTCGTATTCGAACCCACTTCCACGTCATTGCCGATGATCACGTTGCCGAGGTGCTCGATCTTGCGCCAGGAGCCGTCGGGCTGGGGGGCGTTGCCGAAACCGTCGTCACCGATGATGGAGCCGGCGTGCAGGATCACGCGGTCGCCGATGATCATCCCCGGGAAAATGTGCACGCCCGGGTAGATGATGCAGTGCGAACCGATGCGGGTGCCCGCGCCGATGGTCACGTTGTCGTGGATGATCGTGCAATCACCGATGCGGCAGTCCTTGCCGATGGTCACGAAATCGCCCACGCTGACCTTGGCGCCGAGCCGGGCGCTCCACGCGATGCGGGAGCGGAGGCTCCGGCGCCGGCGGTATTTCTTCTTCTGCTCGGCCATATACTTGAGCAGGTCCGCCAGCGCGGCATAGGCATCGTCCACGCGCACCAGGGTCGGGGTGACCGGAGCCTTGGGCTCGAAATTACGATTAACCAGCAGGACGGAAGCCCTGCTGGTATAAACATATTGTTCGTATTTGGGATTGGCGAAGAAACAGAGCTGGCCGGGTTTGCCGTGCTCGATTTTCGCGAAAGTGGTCACTTTTGCCTCCGGATCTCCCTCCACTGTCCCGTGGAGCACCTCGGCGAGTTGTTTTGCTGTCAATTCCATCTGCGGGTTCTCAATTGGGCATCGCTCCTAGAAACGCCAGCCCAAGGTCAGGGACACGTTCCAGAGTTTGCGTTCGTTCAACACGCGGGGCGAGTCAATGGTGAGAAGGGTCCCGGTCGAATCATAGCTATCGTAGGTGTAGTAAGGTGCAAAGGTCGAAGAGGGATACTGCGTCATGCGGGCCGCAATGTCGGCGAAGAAGGAACCCGGGGACGAATAGCCCAGACCGAAGGCGAAGGACTGCGTCCGGTCGCCGTAGTAGTGGGGCGTCACGAGGGTGTGATTATCCTCGTAGTAATCGAAATCATTGGCGGTGATGATCTGGCCGGAACTGTTGGTCCAGTAACGCTCCGGAGAAGTAGTGAGGGTGTAACCGGCGCGGACGGCGACCTCCGGGGTGAGCTTGAACTCGAGGCCGGCGCGGAGGTTGTGCTCAAGGCCGGCGAAATAACGGTTGACCGTGTTCACATAGACGAACTCCTCGGAGTTCATGCGGTCCCGGCGGATGTCGCTGAAGCGCATCACGCTGTAGTCGGCCAGCTCATAGTCCACGCTGAAGAGGCCCTGGCCGCCGAAGGTGTACGCCAGGCCGAAGGAAGCCCGGTACGGGGAACGGAGGCTATAGGAGTACTCACCGGTAGGAGAGGTCTCATCGTCATCGAAATACGGGTCATCGAAAGTCGTGGAAGCATAGTCCTGCCAGGTCTCGGAGATGGTGAAGGCCGTAGGCGTCTGGATGGAGGCGCCGAAGCGCAGGGCATCCGTCGGACGGACGATCACGCCGAACTTGGCATAGATACCGTCGATGTTGGCGTTATACATATAATTGTATGCGCCGCGCAGGAAATAGGTATCACCTTCTTCGAAACTGATCAGGAAAAGATCGGGGTTGACCGCAGACTCATAGAAGGTCTCGGAGTAGCGGTAGCGGGCCGTGGGGAGTCCCACGTTGACGCCGAAATACACCCGGTCGGATATATTTGCGGCGAAATTGAGGACCAGGTCGTTCTTGGTGCCGCGCTTGGTCAGGTAGGACGTCTGCGCCAGGGCGCCCGGGACATACGGGAAGAGGAAATCGCCTTTCCGGCCGATGGCCTCGGTCACGCCGGCATAATCGCCATCCGCATAATAAGGACCGTACATGCCTCCCTGATAGGCAGTCAGGATATCCCAGGGAATATCGGTATCATTGAACGAGGAATAACGGCGCAGCAAATCCTCATAATAGCCCGTCGCGGAGTAGGCGAACTCGGCGATCTTGGAGGTCCGGCTGTTGCTGCCGAAGGCCTCGGAGGCGAAGTTATAAGCGTTCGTCTGGTTGGACAGAACGGAGAAGGTCACGGACTTGACACCGTTGGAGCGTCCTGTCCTGTAGTTCATCGAGAAGCCGATGTTGGGCAGGTTCATCCGGGTGTCGGACAGCGGGGAGGCCGGTCCATAGGCCCGCTCCCCCTCCGCCGAGTAGGCGGAACTGACCGAAGAGATGGTCACGCCCGGGGTGATGACAAACTGTCCGTAGGACGAGACGGCCGAGCCTGCCGGGTTGATGCCGACGGAGCCGAGATCGCCGCCCAGGGCGGTGACAGCATTGCCCATCGACATGCTCCGGGCGGTGCCGAAGTAGTGATTCTGGCTGTAGGTGATGGCGTCGTACATATTCTGCGCGCCGGCACCGATGGCTGCGGTGAGAAGGACCGCTATTGCGAGTATCTTTTTCATCTTGTTCATCATTTTGGGGGTTAAACATCAGTCTGGGGGGCCCTTGCGGGCGGGCCCGGGCTATCTGCGCCCGCCGCCGCCTCCGCGGCTGCCGCCTCCGCCGCCGTTGCCGCCGCCTCCGCTGTGGGAGGAACTGCCGCCACCGCCGCCGAAGCCGCCGCCACCGCTGTATCCGCCGCCACCGCCGCCTGTGCTGCGGCTGGCACCCGAATTATAATTGGTGGTGCTGTTGGAACGGGTCGTGGAGTTGTTCGAACGGGTCGTCGAAGAAGAGCGGTTGCTCTCCGTCGTAGACTGGCGCCGGGTGGAGTTGCTGGAAGAGCCGCTGCGATCGGGAATCACGCGGACGGGGTTGTAGCCCTGCTGGCGACGGCTCTCGGCCGAACCGCCGCTGATGGTGGAGCCGCCGGAAGTGGTGCCGCCCCTGCGTACCGTGCTCCCGTTGCTGTTCCGGCCCGCGCCGGAAGCGCCGGAGCCAGATACCGAACCGCCGCGGATGATCGATCCGCCGGCTGAGCCGGGCGTGCCGTAGCGGTAGTTGGCGCCGCTGCCGGGACGGCGCTCGCGGGAGCCGCCGGCCTGCGTATAGTTACGCGGGGTATAGATGGTGTTGGGGTTGAAGTGACGTCCGCCGCCGGCATAATAGTACGGTGTCGAATACCAACCGTAGCGATAACCATAGGGGCCGTACCAGCCGCCGTAGTAGCCGCCGTAGTAGGGACCATACCAGGGATCATACCAGCCGCCGTAGTAGTAGGGGCTGTACCAGGGATCGTAGTACCAGGGGTCATACCAGGCCCACGGGCTGTACCAGTCGTAATAGAAATCAAAGGCGTACCAGGGGTCATACCAGCCGCCGAGGTGCCAACGGTTCCAGTAGCGGTGGTAGTAGGGGTAGAAGCTCCAATGATTCCAGTAAGAATAGCCCCAGGGATCGTCCAGGATCACCACCAGGGTGTCCCGGCCCGACTTCCGGGCATTGTTGGCCGCCGCCATCGCTTCGAAATCTTCTTCGGTATAGAGATGGACGAACTCAGGTTCCTCGCCCGGCTTGGTATAAAGACCATCCTGGAACCGCTGCTGTGAATACTGAGCAGTGGGGCCACAAGACGCCAGGACCCAGAGAAGTAGTGGCAGGAAAAGTGTCGTGCTCCGTTTCATATTTTCGTCTCCTATCAATAAAAAGTTTTATCTTTGCGGTTACAAGTTTAATGCCGTGCGGCTTTATTTACTTAATAGATGCAAATTTCTTAAAAAAACGCAGATTTTTCAATAAAGAATATGGCAAAAGAGGTAACCCCCCGTTCTGACAATTATTCACAATGGTATAATGATCTGGCCCTGAAGGCCGATCTCGCGGAGCAGTCCGCCGTACGCGGCTGCATGGTCATCAAACCCTACGGTTACGCCATCTGGGAGAAAATGCAGGGCACCCTGGACGCGGCTTTCAAGCGCACGGGCGTGCAGAACGCCTATTTCCCCCTGTTCATCCCCAAATCTTTCTTCAGCCGGGAGGCCGAGCACGTGGCGGGCTTCGCCAAGGAGTGCGCCGTGGTCACGCACCACCGCCTGATGAACAATCCGGACGGCAAGGGCGTCGTGGTGGATCCCGAGGCCAAGCTCGAAGAGGAACTGATCGTCCGCCCGACCTCCGAGACCATCATCTGGAGCACCTACAAGAATTGGATCACCTCCTGGCGCGACCTCCCCATCCTGTGCAACCAGTGGTGCAACGTCGTCCGCTGGGAGATGCGCACCCGTCTGTTCCTGCGCACCGCCGAATTCCTCTGGCAGGAGGGCCACACCGCCCACGCCACCGCAGAGGAAGCCGAAGCGAAGGCCAATGAGATGGTGCAGGTCTACGCCGACTTTGCCCGCAATGTGATGGCCCTGCCGGTCATCGTGGGCCACAAGAGTCCGGGCGAGCGCTTCGCCGGTGCCCTGGATACCCTCACCATCGAGGCGATGATGCAAGACGGCAAGGCCCTGCAGGCCGGCACTTCCCACTTCCTGGGACAGAACTTCGCCAAATCCTTCGACGTGCAGTTCACCAACAAGGAAGGCAGGCAGGAGTATGTCTGGGCCACTTCCTGGGGTGTGAGCACGCGTCTGATGGGCGCCCTGATCATGGCCCACGGCGATGACAACGGCCTCGTCCTGCCGCCCCGGCTCGCCCCGATCCAGGTCGTGATGGTGCCCATCTACAAGACCGACGAACAGCGCAACGCCGTCCTGGACAAGATGTATGAAATCAAGCAGGCGCTCGAGGCCCTCGGCCACAGCGTCAAGGTGGATGACCGCGACACCCTCCGTCCGGGCTTCAAGTTCGCCGAGTGGGAGCTCAAAGGCGTGCCCGTGCGTCTGGCGATGGGCGCGCGCGACCTCGAGGCCGGCACGGTCGAGGTGGCGCGCCGCGACACCCTCACCAAGGAGACGATGCCCCTGGCAGGCATTGCGGAGCATATCTCCGCCCTGCTCGAGGATATCCAGCAGAGCATCTACGCCAAGGCCCTCGCCTTCCGGGATGCCAATGTCGAGAAGTGCGACAGCTGGGAGGAATTCCAGCAGAAAATCCAGACCGGCAAATTCCTGCTCTGCCACTGGGACGGCACCATCGAGACCGAGCAGGCCATCAAAGAAGCCACGAAAGCGACCATCCGCTGTATTCCGATGGACAGTTATGTCTGTGAAGAGGAGGGCCGGGACATCTTCTCCGGCAAGCCTTCCAAGCGCCGGGTCGTCTTCGCCATTTCGTATTAACCGTCAGTATCTGAATATATTATGAGAAAAGTCACCATCCTCCTCGCCGCCCTATGCTGCACATTTGCCGCTTTCGGGCAGGACGACGTCCGCAAGGCCACCGCTGAAGCCGCGGCCGCCTATGCCGAAGCCGGGAAAACCGAAGCGGCCGTCGAAAAGCCGAAATACTGGAAGACCTACGCCGTCTTCGACCTCGGCTTCAACCAGACCTCCCTGTGGAGTTGGGCCGCCGGCGGATACAACACCGCCACCCTCAAGGCCAGCATCGACGCCAACGCCAATTACACCAAGGACCTCGCCACCTGGAACAACCGCCTCCAGATGCTGTACGGCTTCCTCTGGTCCGCCGACAAGGAGAACCTCATCCAGAAGAACGTGGATAAACTCCAGTTCGAAAGCCGCTTCGCCTACAAGACCTCGGCGAACAGCAACTGGAAATATTCCGCCGACCTGACCCTCCTGTCGCAATTCTCCGACAGCTACGACTCCTACAAGCAGGACGCCAACACCGGGCAGTGGACCGGCAAGCTCAAGTCCGGATTCTTCTCCCCCGGCTACCTCACCTTCGGTCTTGGTATGGCCTGGGATCCGGCTCCGTGGTTCAGCCTCAACCTCTCCCCGCTTACCGGCGGTTTCACCTTCTGCAACATCCCGGAACTGCGCAAGGGCTATGGTATGAAACTCCGCGAGAACACCCTCGACCCGCTCGTGGGGACCAACTACCGCGACGCCCTCTTCCAGCTCGGTGCCCAGCTGAAGATGAATCTCAAGGCTTCGATCAACGACGTCTTCACCTATGAGACGCAGCTCATCCTCTTCACGGACTACCTCAACCATCCATTCAAGTGGAACCGCGTCAACTGGGACAACAAGCTCGGCCTCCAGGTGGGCAAATACGTCAAGCTCGCCTTCGACACCTGGACCATCTACGACCCGATTGTGCTGATCGCGGACAAGGCAGGTGCCAACCCCACCCAGCGCGTCCAGTTCAAGGAGTTCTTCTCCGTAGGCTTCACCTACACCATCGGCAAGAAGTAAGGATGCCCCGGATCCTGCTCGCCGTCAGCGGGGGCATCGATTCGATGTACCTGGCAAACCGGGCCCCGGAACTTTTCCCCGGAGCCCGGTTTGCCGTCGCACACTGCAATTTCCAATTGCGCGGGGCCGAGTCCGATGGCGACGAGGCCTTCGTACGCGACTGGTGCGCCGCGCACGGGATGAGTTGCTTCGTGGAACGCTTCGACACCCGTGCCTATGCCGCGTCCCGGGGCATCAGCCTCGAAATGGCTGCGCGCGAACTGCGATACGACTGGTTTGCACGGCTCTGCCGCACGGAGGGCTTCGATGCCGTGGCCGTGGCGCACAATGCCGACGACAACGCCGAGACCCTGATTCTCAACCTGTTGCGAGGCACGGGCACCCGCGGCCTGCGCGGGATGGGCCCACGAGCTGGAATCCTCCGGCCGCTGCTGGGGCTGTCCCGTGCCGAGATCCGTGTGTGGATGGAGGAGCACGGAGCGGCCTGGCGGGAGGACAGCACCAATGCCGACTGCGCCCTCAAGCGCAACCGCATCCGGCACGAAGTATTTCCCGCCTTCGAGAAAATCAACCCTTCTTTTCTGCGTACGCTCGGCGAGGATATGCGCCGCATCGCACGCGTGGATGACATCGCCGAAAGCTGGTTCCGCTCCGTGGAGCAGGGCCTGACGACACCCGGAGGTGCCATCCGGCTCGATGCGCTGCTCGCCCTGGAGCATTGGGAATACGCCTTGTGGCGGCTGACAGAAGATGCCTCCCTGAGCGGTCCGACCTTCGAGAAACTCGTCGCCCTGCTGCAGCGCTACCGCGAAGAGCCGCGCGGCACCGTGACCGTCGGAGGCAAGGCTTTCGAAGGGAACGGCTGCCGGCTCCGGATCCGGGACGGCCTGCTGCTGAAAGAAATTATTCGATAATATAGACGTCGTCGCCGGGTTCCGCGAAATAGAACTGTTCGCGGGCATAACGCTCGAGCGTGTCTTTGTCGAGACTCATCGTCCGGATCTTCCGGTCCATCGCATCGTTCTCCTTCTTGAGCTGTTCGATTTGGCGGCGCTGGCGCTGCAAGGTGAATCCCGCCTGCACCCAGGTGATGATACCGTCTTTCTTGACCAGCATGAAGATAAGGAAAAGCGCGGTCGCGACGATGGCATAGCGCAGGAACGAGCGCTGCTCCTTCCTGCCGCCGTCCTTTTCGCGGTCCCAGAGATCTTTAGAATACTTGGCCATACTTTTATTGCACAAAATTAACTATTTTTGCGAAAGAAACTAAATCTATTTCCAAATATGAAACCTACCCTTCTCGTCCTCGCTGCCGGTATGGGCAGCCGTTACGGCGGACTCAAGCAGATGGACGGCCTCGGCCCCAGCGGCGAGACCATTATCGACTACTCCATCTTCGACGCCGTACAAGCCGGATTCGGCAAAGTCGTCTACATCGTCCGCGAGTATTTCCTCGAGCAGTTCAAAGAGACGGTCGCACGTAAATACAGCAACGTCAAATGCCTGGACGGCAGTCCGCTCGAGTTCGTGTTCGTGACCCAGGAGCTGACCAAGATCCCCGCCCGATTCACCCTCAACCCGGAGCGCCAGAAGCCCTGGGGCACCGCCCATGCCGTGCTGATGGCCGCCGATGTGATCAAGGAGCCCTTCGTGGTGATCAACGGTGACGACTACTACGGCAAGGAGTCCTTCCGCATCGCGGGCGACTGGTGCCGCGCCCACGCGGAAAGCACCGGGGTCTATGCCATCGTGGGGTTTGAACTGGACCACACCCTGAGCGAGTCCGGCGGCGTGTCCCGCGGCATCTGCCACTACGATGCCGAGCAGCATCTGACCGACGTGGTGGAGCACCTGAACATCCAGCAGGACCCCGACGGCGTGGTCCGCGGCGACAATTCCCTCACCGGAGAGCACGTCGAGCTGCGCGGCAAGGATCTCTGCTCGATGAATATGTGGTGCTTCACGCCCGATTATTTCGCGCTGAGCGCCGACATCTTCGAGGGTTTCCTGGAGAAGAATATCATGGAACTCAAGAAGGAGTTCTACATCCCCTACGCCATCGACTGCATGATCCAGGCGGGCAGCGCCAAGTGCGATGTCCTCTCCACCCCGTCCCGCTGGTTCGGCGTCACCTACAAGGAGGACCGTCCCGCCGTGGTCGAGAAATTCGCAGAATTCGCCCGCGAGGGGGTCTATCCCACCCCGCTCTACCAGTAAGAGCATGGCACGGAAACGCAAACCCAGGAACTATCAATTCCTGGCGAAGTTCACCTACTTTGTCCCGGGGGTGGCGGATATGTTCATCCTGCTCGCCTGGCTGCTTGCCGGCGCCCTGCTGGGCAACCTCGTCACCCTGCCCCTCGCCCTCGCCTTCGGGCAGGAGGCCGGGATGGAGTACGGGATGGTCGTCGCCTACCCGCTGATGTTCCTCCCCGCGATGATCTATGCCAGCGTCAAGAGCCGGGGCAACAGTTTCACCCGCAGCGGCCTGCTGCTCGACAGCAGCCATTTCAGCCCGCTGGGCGGAGCCCTGTGCGCCCTGTTCGTGATCCTGGCGACCCTAAGCGCCGCCTTCTGCTCGGACGCCATCCTCTCCGTGATGCCCGAGATGCCCCCCTTCCTCGAAGAACTGCTCAAGAGCATGACCCAGGGTAATATTTGGATCAACTTCCTGAGTGTAAGCATCTTCGCTCCGTTCTTCGAAGAGTGGTTGTGCCGCGGTATGGTGCTGCGCGGCCTGCTCGGCAACAAGGTCAAGCCGGTCTGGGCCATCGTGATCTCGGCGGTCTTCTTCGCATTCATCCACCTCAACCCCTGGCAGGCCGTCCCGGCTTTCCTGCTCGGCTGCCTGTTCGGTTATGTGTACTACAAGACCGGATCGCTCAAGCTCACGATGCTGATGCACTTCGCCAACAACACCTTCTCGCTGGTGATGTCCAACATCGATGCCTTCAAGGACGTGGAATCCTGGGTGGAGGTGCTGCCCGGGATGCGCTACTGGATCATCTTCGCCGCCGCCATCCTGCTACTGGTGCTGATCATCCAGGCCTTCCGCAAGATCCCCCTGGACCGCACGGAAGGCAACCTGGACCCTGTCAAGCCCCTCTTCGAGGACTAGTGCAGGTCCAGGCGCAGGTAGTGCGTCGCGTGGTCTGTCAGGTAATAATCCGGATAGAACGTCCGCCCGTCCAGCGTAAGTTTATAGACGTGACCCATCGTCCCCTCGCCGTCGTCCGCGCCGCAGGGGACGATTTCTTTGAGGCCCGTCCCGAGGGAGACCTCGGCCTCCTCCCAGGTCGTGATGTCGGGAGAGGCCATCACGAGCGGACCGTACATCAGGGCGCCCTCCCATTTGGGTTCGAAAGGGGTCTGCGCCTGGCCTTCGGTGGCGGCCAGCGCCATCTTGTCCGGGCCGTAGAAGAGGTGCACGCCGAACGGCATCCGGATGCTGACGCGGTCGCCGGGCTTCCAGTCCCGCTCGGGGATTTCGGCATAGGAGCAGGGTTCGAATGAACGGGCGATGCGCCGGCCGTTGAGCCGGATCTCGAAGCCCTTGCCGGCCCAGTAGGGCACGCGCAGCTTCATCGCGAAGCGTCCGCCCTGCCCGATGGTGACCACGGACTCCTCGGCCGGCCAGGAGCAGTCCTGGCGGAACCGGACGCCTTTCTCCTTCCAGACCGCCTCCGTGGGCAGGTAGAGCGCCACCCACAGGGTGTTGTCGGACACGAAATAAGCCGCTTCCTGGTACTTGACGTGGTTCTCGGCGCCCGTACCGCCGCAGCACGAAGACTGCGGGGAATGGTTGCCGAAGGGCTTGATGGCGTTCAGTCCCACCGCGTACTGGTAAGTGACCCCGTAATGCTCCGGATGGACCGATCCGACGATCTGGTTGTAGAGGACCCGCTCGTAGTAGTCCATATAGCGGGCGTCGTCCGGATCGAACCCGTTGAGGTCCCGGGTCAGCTTGGCCAGGTTGTAGGCACAGCAGGTCTCGTTGATGTCCGGATCCGGGTGGACCGTACCCCCGCGGCCCGTGCGGGCGTTGGTGTTGAGGCTGAGCATCTGCGTGTAGGGCTCGCGGAACATCTCACCGTTGCCGACCCCGCCCGTAGCATAGGCGTAGCGGCCCTGGACCAGCTCCCAGAAATTACGGGCGATGGCATAGTAGGCGGGATCACCCTCGCGCCGGTAGCGCTGCAGGGCGCCGATGACCATCGGGATGTGTTGGTTGGCGTGGCGCGTGCGGATGTCGTCCACGCCCCGGGAGAGCGGGCCGTAGAAGGCCGGTGCGTCGAAGCAGCCGGCCGCCTCGCGCAGCCGGGCCGCCTGGTCCGGGTCGTCCACCATCCCGGACAGGCGGGAGAGGACCTCCTGCATCCCGCCCACCTCGCCGGCGATGTACATGTTCCACATCTCGTAGCGGTTGCCGGGACGCGCCCGGCGCTCCGCCTGCGTACCTTCCTCCTGGACGAAAGTCCTGTAATGGAGGCGGTTCCAGACCCACAGGCCCATGTCCCGGGCGATCAGCAGGGCCTTGTCCGCCACCTCGGGCACATCTACGTTCACGGCGATGTCCACCAGGCCCGCAAGCTGCTTGTGAATCGTGTAATAAGGCGCCCAGACCCAGTCGCGGTTGTTGTAGGGACGGTAGTATTCCACCAGGACCGGATGCTGAGCGGGGATGGCGTTGAGGTAGCCGTAGCCGTAATTGCGGTAGCCCCGCTTGTATGTGTCGAAGGCCTCCCAAGTCCCCTTCAGCCGGCCGAGCTCGGGCTCCGGGGCGAGGTCGCGCGCCTCCAGGAAGCGCCCGAGGCGGTCCGACCACACGAAGGTGCGCTCCTGGCATTCACGCAGCTCATCCACCATCCGGCGGATCCGCAGCAGGAGAGAGTCGCGCAGGGCAGCATCGTCCGTGCCGGCATAGGCGAAAGCGAGGGCCGACATATAGTGCCCGGACCCGTGGCCCTTCAACTTGGTGTCCACGGAATCCCAGCCCTGCGGACGATTGTACCCCTCGGTCGGCAGCCCGTAGGTATCCCGGTAATTGTAGAGCATCTGCGTGATGTCCAGCGAGAGCAGCTGGCGCACGTCCAGGTCACGGTTGCCGGTCAGGCGGTTGTCGCCCGTGATGCGCACGTCCGAAAGCGGCAGGGGCCGGGCTGCGGGGACGGGCGCGGGACGGGGCTCCGCCGTGACGCGCACCTCCGCTTGGACCGGATACCCTTCGTCGGAGGCATTGTCCCCCAGGATATAGCCCTGGACCGTGTACGCGAACCCGGCGGGCAGGGCGGCCTGTTCCTCCTCCGTCTCGCGCGCGGCGTTGGTCCACTTGACCTGGCGCCACTCCTGCGTGAGGTCGTCGTACGTCACCCGGATCTGCCAGGGCAGGACCGGGACCGTGCCGGCGGGGGTCTCCACCCGCACCTTCTGGACGATCTGGATATTCTTGGAAGCACGTCCGGCGGTACAGGCCGCCAGGACACCGAGGCAGCACAGGAGCGTGATGCCGACAATATGGGAAACTCTCATCGGGAAAGGTAATTATCAATCGTGCGGCGCGCGGCGGCGACGTCGTGTACGCGGAGGATGGCGGCGCCGCCCGCCAGGGCGAGGCGGTGGGCACGCTCGGTGTCGCCGCCTGTGAAGCGTTTGTCGGCCGCACCGATCAGCAGCGGACGGCCCAGGGCGCGCAGTTCGGCCAGGCGTTCGAGGATCTCCCAGTTCTGCTCCGGGCTCTTGGCGAAGCCCAGTCCGGGATCCAGGATCCAGTCGGAGATGCCGTACTCCTCCGCCCGCCGCCCGAAGTCGCGGAAATAGGCTGTCAGGGCCGGTATGATCCCCTCCGGGTAATCGCACAGGGCATCCATCGTGCGGGGTCCGCCCCGTTTGTGCATGGCAATATACGGAAGCCCCAGGCGGCCCACCGTCGGGAGCATCTCCGGGTCGTCTTCGCCGGCGGAAATGTCGTTGACCACGAAGGGCCCGACGCAGTCCCACACCCGCCGGACGATTTCGGCGCGGGTGGTATCGACGGACAAGGGCACGCCCCCTTCCCAGCGGCTCAGCAGCGGACGGAGCCGGCGCCATTCCGCTTCGAGGCTCACCTCGGGAGCGCCCGGACGCGTGGACACGGCGCCCACATCGATGATGTCGGCACCGGCTTCACACAGTCCGCGGACACGCGAAAGGGCCTGCGCCGGACGCACCCGGCTCGGCGCGAAGAACGAGTCCGGGGTCAGGTTGACGATCGCCATTATCTTTGCCATACGGCAAAATTAGAGAATTTTTCCATATCTTTGTATAGTTATGCTTATCGTCTTGGAAGGCCTGGACGGAGCCGGCAAGTCCACCCAGGTCCGTTTGTTCAGAGAATACCTCGGAAGTGTCTGCCCCAGACTGGAATACATCCACTTCCCCCGCTACGACGCTCCCGTGTACGGCGAGCTGATCGGCAAGTTCCTGCGCGGCGGCTTCGGCTCGATCGAGCACGTCCACCCGCAGTTGGTCGCCCTGCTCTTCGCGGAGGACCGCCACGACGCCGCGGCCCGGATCCGCCGCACCCTGCAGGAAGGCGGCACCGTCCTGCTGGACCGCTACGTCTATTCCAACATTGCCTACCAGTGCGCCAAACTCCCCTCCTACGACGAGGCGGAGGAGCTGCGCGAATGGATCAACAACACCGAATACGGGCAATTCGACCTCCCGCGGCCGGATCTGAACCTCTTCCTCGACGTCCCCATCGGATTCGTGGAGCAAAGCCTCTCCGCCCAGCGAGCCGGCTCCGACCGGAGCTACCTCCACGGGCGCCAGGACATCCACGAAGCCGACATCGCCTTCCAGCGGCGCGTACGCGATATGTACCGCCGCCAGGCATCCCTGGACCCGCGCTTCATCGTCGTGGATTGCGGCGACGAGCAGGGCCGGATGCTGCCGCCCGAAGCCATTTTCGCCAAGATCAAGGCCATCTATGAGAGTCATCCGAAGGTTTAGCGCCGTCCTGGTCGGTTTTGTTCTCTTCCTCTCCGGCATCCTCAAGTTGATGGATCCCGTTGGGGCCCGGCTGGTTGTGGAGGACTATCTCCAATTCCTGCATCTGGGCTTCCTGTCCGGGCTTGCCGGCCTGGCCGGCTCGGGCCTGGCTCTGCTGGAGACCGTGCTGGGGACAGCCCTGATCACCGGCGTATGGCGCAGACTGACTGCCATCGTGACCGGGATCCTGCTTGGATTCTTCACCATCCTGACCCTCATCCTGTATATCGGGAACCCCCCGATGGACTGCGGATGCTTCGGCGAGATCGTCCACCTGACCCACCTGCAGAGCCTGATCAAGAATGTCGTCCTGCTCCTGCTGTGGGCGCTCGCCAGCCTGCCGCTGAACAAGCTGGGGCCCACCCGGAAGATCAAATTTGTCAGTTTCTCCATCGTGGCCGTCTCCGTGTGCCTATTCATGCTGTACTCCTCGCTCTCCATTCCGCTCATCGACTTCACCCCGTTCAAGCCCGGAGCCGAGATGATGCTGCCCGAAGAGATCGAAGACCCCACGGACGACCGCACCCCCACCCTCTCGCTCAGCGATGCCACAGGAGAATATGTCGACAGCCTGATGGTCAGCGGCAAGGTCCTCGCCGTTTCCGTCTATATGCCGGAAAAGCTCCGAGAGTCAGATTGGGAGCGGATCGGGCGCGTGATGCGGGAGTCGGCCACCCTGGGCTATAACCCGGTGGTCCTTGCGGCCGCGATGCCCGCGACGATGGAGTCCCTGACCGCCATCCCGGAGATCCTTGCCTCCACCTATTTTGCGGACCGCAAGAAACTCCTCACCCTCAACCGCTCCAACGGCGGGGCGACCTATGTCGATGACGGACTGATCGTTGCAAAATGGGGCCGGCGGCGCCTGCCCAACCACGACAAACTCGCCGGACTCTCCGGGGAGGACGCAGCGGAGTCCCTGCTGACGGAGAACAACGGCTCCCGCCTGAAGTTCCAGGCGTTCCTGCTCTATGTCTTTGCGGTGATGCTGCTCCTCTAGCCGTCAGGCGAGGAATTCCAGAATTCCCCCGACATCCTCCCGTGCAAAACTCTTCTGCTCGCCGGAGGAGAGGTTCTTGATATTCACGACCCCCTGTTCCATCTCGGACGCACCGGTGATGGACAGGAAGGGAATGCCCTTGCGGTCGGCATAGTCGAACTGTTTCTTGAGTTTGGCTGCATCTGGATAGATTTCCGCGGCCACGCCCGCGCGGCGCAGTGCGCCCGAGAGCGGAAGCAGGTAACGCACCTCGTCCGCCCCCATATTCGCAAATAGCAGGCGGGTGGCGCTGATCAGGTCTTTCGGGAACTTGTCCAGCCCCTTCAGCACGTCATAGATGCGATCGGCGCCGAAACTCACCCCCACCCCGGACATATCCGGCAGACCGAAAATGCCGGTGAGGTTGTCGTAGCGGCCGCCGCCGCAAATGCTGCCGATCTGCCAGTCCAGGGCCTTGACTTCGAAGATGGCGCCGGTGTAGTAGTTGAGCCCGCGCGCCAGCGAGAGGTCGAGTTCGGTCGGGGTGCCGACCCCGGCCGCCTCGATCAGGCCGAAGAGTTCCTCCAGTTCGTCCAGGCCCTTGAGGGCGGTCGGCGAGCTGCTCATCACCTCGCGCATCGTGGCGAGTTTGGCCTCGGTGGTCCCGCTCAAGGTCAGCACCGGCTCCAGCACGGAGACGGCCTCGGGCGTAAGGCCCTTGGCGATCAGTTCCTCGCGGACGGCCTCCAGGCCGATTTTGTCCAGTTTGTCGATGGCCACCGTGATGTCCACCACCTTGTCCGGGAAACCGCAGATTTCCGCCAGCCCGGTGAGGACCTTGCGGTTGTTGATCTTGACCAGCACACGCACGCCCAGGCGCTCGAACACCTGGTCTACGATCTGGACGAGCTCGAGTTCGCAGAGCTGGCTGCGGGACCCGATGGCATCCACGTCACACTGATAGAACTCGCGGTAGCGGCCTTTCTGGGGACGGTCCGCCCGCCAGACCGGCTGGATCTGGAAGCGTTTGAAGGGGAAGGAAAGTTCCCCCTGGTGCTGGACCACGAAACGGGCAAAGGGAACGGTGAGGTCATAGCGCAGGCCCTTCTCGCATACCTGCGGGGTCAGGGGCTTGTCCGGATCCACGTGGGCGAAGGCATCGCCGGAGTTCAGAATCCGGTAGAGGAGCTTGTCGCCCTCCTCGCCGTATTTTCCGAGCAGGGTGCTGAGGTTCTCCATCGCAGGCGTCTCGATCTGGGCATAACCGAAGGTCCGGAACACGGAACGGATCGTGTCGAAGATGTAGTTGCGCTCGGCGGTCTCCTGCGGACCGAAGTCGCGGGTCCCCTTGGGTATGGAAGGTTTCTGTGCCATCTGCATTTGAATTATTGTGCAAATTTACCTACTTTTGCCCAATATTCCTTTTTCGCGATGAAAGATTTTGTCAAAATGGTCCTGGCCGTGCTTTGCGGCTTTTTCCTGATCGGTATTATCTGTTTCTTTTTCTCGATCATGTTCCTGGGGTCGATCGCCGTTGCAGGCAGCAGCAAGACGGTCCTCCCCAAATCCGGTGTGCTCAACATCGACCTGTCCAAGATCGTCCTGGGCGAGCAGTCGCAGGAAGCCAACCCGCTGGGCGGGATGGATATGAGCACCCTGCTGCTGGGGGGCGGAATCCCGACCGAGACGATCGGCATCTGGGATGCCGTGCAGGCGATCAACGCCGCCGCGGAGGATCCGGCCGTCAAGTATATCTATCTCCAGGTGGACAACAGTCTCTCCGGCATCACACACCTGGGCGAGTTGCGTGAGGCGCTCGCGCATTTCCGGGAAAGCAGCGGCAAGCCCGTCGTCGCATACACGGAAGCCCCCACGACGGACTCCTACTACATCGCTTCCGTCTCCGACAAAGTCTATATGTCTCCCCTGCTGGGCGCCACGATCCAGTTCACGGGCGTGGGCGCGACCATGACGTTTTTCGGCGATCTGCTGGACAAACTCGGCGTGAATGTCCAGCTCATCCGCCACGGCAAATACAAATCCGCCGGCGAGACCTTCACCCGCGGTAGCTCCAGCCCCGAGAACCGCGAGCAATACCAGCGTATGATCGACTCGATGTGGGAGACCCTCGGCAGCCAGATCGCCGCTTCCCGGGATATCAGCCTCGACGAACTGGACGCCGCCATCAACGAGCTCAAACTCAACTTCCCGCAGGACTTCGTGGACTGCAAACTCGTAGATGAGCTCCTTGACCGAAACGCCCTGCAGGACAAGCTCGCCGCCCTCGCCGTAGTCGACAAGTACAAGGATATCAAGTGGATAGACTTTGCCGACTACATTGACGCCAAACTCATCCCGAGCAAGGCCAAACAGAAGATCGCCGTCATCTACGCCGAGGGCGACATCGTCGACGGACGCGCCAAGTCCCAGGTGGCAGGCGACCGTTTCGCCTCCATCATCGCCAAGGTTCGCGCCGATTCCACCGTCAAGGCCGTGGTGCTCCGCGTCAATTCCCCGGGCGGCAGCGTGCTCGCCTCCGAGAAGATCAAGAGCGAACTCGACCTGCTCAAGGCCGACAAGCCCGTGATCGCCTCCTACGGCGACTACGCCGCATCCGGCGGCTACTGGATTTCCAACAACTGCGACAAGATCTACTCCGACGCCACCTCCCTCACGGGTTCCATCGGCGTGTTCGGGATGGTGCCCGACTTCTCCAAGACCCTCAAGGACATCGCCCACGTGGGCATTGAGAGCGTCACCTCCCACAAACACGGCGACGTGTACAGCTTGATGCGTCCCTTCGACCAGGATGAGTACAACTATATGCTCGCCTCCATCGAAGCCATCTACGACCGCTTCACCGACATCGTCTCCGAAGGCCGCGGCATTCCCAAGGATACGGTGGACGCCATCGGCCAGGGCCGTGTGTGGACCGGTGCCGACGCCCTCCAGATCAACCTCGTGGACGAGATCGGCACCCTCGAGGATGCCATCCGCTATGCCGCTCTCGCGGCCGGAGAGCCCGATCTCGCCAAGTGGAAGGTCAAGGGCTACCCTGCCCCGCCGACCCCGATGGAGCAGATGATGGAAATGTTCAACCCGGGTTCCGAGAACGAAGATGTGCTGGTCTCGACCGTCCGCAATCTGACCAAGCCCGGTATCTTCGCCCGGATGGACGGACAAATCCGCATCCAATAAAATTTGGATTCTTGAAATTTATTGCTACCTTTGCAGTCCCAAACATCGCGGGATAGAGCAGTTGGTAGCTCGTCGGGCTCATAACCCGGAGGTCGGTGGTTCGAGTCCATCTCCCGCTACGAAACGAAACTACGGCAGCCAGACGGCTGCCGTTTTCGTTTCTCCGCGGGAGACCGGGCCGCTGCGCAGCCCGACTTCCCTATCCCCCCTGCACCCCCCAGGGGGACGGGGGAAAGGATTCCCCCGCACGGCTCACGCCGTCCCCCTTCGGTCGGCCTTCGGCCTCCGAATGTAGTTCATTTCCGCTTTTGGATATTCCTGCCATTCTTCTTATCTTCACATCGATAAATCGAAATTAATCTGTCCTCGCGTTTGTCATCCTGAACGCAAGTGAAGGATCTATAGACATCTGATTCCTAATAGATTCTTCGCTGACGCTCAGAATGACAAAAAACAACTAAATTCGGATTTATCGGTGTAATTGTGAACGGCTTGCAGGGCACGCGGTTGGAGCGGAAAGTATCTCGTCGTCGGCATTATCTTTGCGTTATTCCATTGTCAAACGACAATGTATGAATTCCAAACTATTCCTGTTGTTTCTGCTATTTCCTATCTGTGTTTTCGCACAGGAGCGTGTGACCGTCAGAGGACGGATTATCAATGAGAAAGGTGAGGCCGTCGAATACGTGCAAGTCGGAGTGCCAAGACTCCACATAGGAACCATTTCCACCGTGGATGGCCATTTTGAAATATCCATACCCCCCGACACACTTGAGTTCTTCCACGTGTCATATGAAACAGCCTCTTATCCCGTCACAGGCGCTGCGAATGATGTGGTCATCGTGCTTCACGAACAGGAGTTGCCACCTGCCGTATTCATCGGCGGAAACACCAAGGAGAAGTACTTGATCCATCCTGGAGTGAAAATCAATGAACGGATTGGAGGCGCCGATTTTTACCGTCCCGGCGGTGGCGGGCAAGGCGCGGAACTGGGCTGTATAGCAAAGGTCAGGAAACCATTCCTGATTAAGGACATTCAGTTCTCTATCCTGGACAACCATATTCCCGGATGTGTCGCATCCATCAATGTATATCGCATAGAGGGTGATCCGGAAACTTTCGTCAATGTTCTTCATAAGCCCATCTATTTCAATATCATAGAATCTGATTCCCGACAGGATTACAGTATTCAGCCGGAGGAAATCATTTTGCTTGAGCCTGGCAGATACTTCGTAGCATTACAGGTTGTGGCCACCGATGATGAAGCAGTACGCAAGATTCTGGAAACGCCGGAGTCGGAACGTCATCCCCGCGCCCTTCACATGTCCACTGCGCTTTATTTCAAGAGCAGTTATGAGCGCTATTCCGCCATGGGGAAAATGATGAAGATCCCCGTCAATATCGGTGTTGGCGTCAAGGGATTGGAGTATCAATAATCAGCCATCTGTTTAGAATGCTGAATTCGGTGTAAGGCATCAGCCCCCAGAAGAGGAAGGGCAGCACCAACGGTACGACGATTCCGTCGCAACCAGGTTGCATGTTACCCCAATACCACGTCCAGCACCATCATCAAAGCGAATCCGAGGGCGAATCCCACGGTGCCGATATTGGAGTGCTTTCCTTGTGAGTATTCGGGGACCAGTTCCTCCACCACCACATAGAGCATGGCACCTGCGGCGAAGGCCAGCATGAAGGGCATGATGCCCAGCACGGCCGATGCAAGCAGGAGGACCAACGCACCACCGACCGGCTCTACGATCCCGCTGAGCGCTCCGATGCCGAAGGCTTTCCACCTGGAGTTTCCTTCAGCCCGCAGGGGTAGGGAAATGATAGCCCCTTCCGGGACATTCTGGATGGCGATGCCCAATGACAGAGCCAGCGCTCCGGCCATGTTGAAATCGGCTGTCAGGGCACCGGCAATGGCCACACCCACAGCCATTCCCTCAGGGAAATTGTGGATGGTGACGGCCAGGGCCAGTTTCGCGGTACGCGACAGGCTGCTCCTGGGCCCTTCCGCCTCCCCACCGGGATGGATATGCGGTGTAATGTAGTCGATGAGCAGCAGGAAGGCGAAGCCAGCCAGCAGGCCGATGACAGGGGCCACGACCGCCGAGGAGCCTGTTCCCATCTCCATCGCAGGAATGAGCAGCGACCATACAGAAGCGGCCACCATCACGCCTGACGCAAAGCCCAGCAGGACCTTCTGCACCAGCGGCGGCATCTCCCGCTTCATGAAGAACACGAAAGCCGATCCCAGGGCGGTCCCCAGGAACGGAATCATCAATGACGTGAATACAGGACTCATGGTGTATTTCCCTTCTTTTGCCTCAATGCTTCATAATAAGCGTGCCGCCCGGGATTCTCCGGGAACCAGCCCCTGAGCACCCGCTTCTCCTGCTGATGCATCTCCAAGATGCCCCAAAAGCAGGAAAAGGCAAATCCGCCCAGGATTGTAGAGACGGTCTGGTTGGGGACGAACAAGGATACCGCCGCAACCACAAGACCTACGGCCAGCCAGATCCACCAGCTCTTCTTTCCCAGATGGTACTCCATCTTGATAACGGCAGGATGGCAGATGCCGATGCAGAAAAAGACGGCCGCACCGACAAGGATACCGCTAAAGTTCATCTCTACAACAGCGCCTCGATCTCCGGCTCCAACTGTTCCGGCGTCACGACCGGCTCGAAACGGGCCACGACGCGGCCCTTGCGGTCGATGAGGAACTTGGTGAAATTCCACTTGATGTCCGGGTTGGATGCATAGTCTGGATTGCCCCTTGAAAGCATCCCGTCCATGGCCTTGCCCCTGTCGGAGTCCCCGAAACCTGCGAAGGGTTTTTCGGAGTACAGCCACTTGAAGATTTCGTTGGCATTTTCGCCGTTCACGTCGGACTTGGCCATCAGCGGGAAGGTGACGCCGTAGTTCAGCTTGCAGAACTCGACAATCTCCTCGTCAGTGCCGGGCTCCTGATGTCCGAACTGGTCGCAGGGGAAGCCGATGACGACGAGACCCTTGTCCCCATATGTCTGATAGAGGGCTTCCAACCCCTCGTACTGCGGAGTGAATCCGCACTTGGAGGCAGTGTTGACGACCAGGAGGACCTTGCCCCTGTAGTCGGCAAAGTTCACTTCCCCGCCGTCGTTGGACTCGGCCTTGAACTGGTAGATGGTGTTCGCATCGTTCGAACAACCGAGGGCGCAGAGGACGGCGCCGATGATCATGAGTGTTCTTCTGAGTGACATGTCTTATGCGTTTTCTTGTTTACCTTTCAATTGACGGATGATATCGTCCAGCATCGTGAACAGTCCCGGGACGGTTTCCGGCGTGACGCTTTCGCAGAGGACCGCGCGGCCGACGGCCTCGGGGACGTTCAGCAACTTGTCCTGCAGCCCTTGCCCCTTCCGGGTGAGTCTCACGATCATCTGACGGGCGTCTTTCTCTCCTTTGATCCGGGTCAGGATCCCCTCTGCCTCCATCCGCTTGAGAAGCGGCGTGACCGTGTTGGTCTCCAGCATCAGCCGCTTGGCGATGTCGTTGACCGGCTGTGCATCTTTCTCCCACAGGGCCATCAGCACCAGATACTGCGGGTACGTCAATCCGTGCTGTGCCAGCAGCGGATGGTAGGCCTGGGTAATCAGGCGCGATGCGGTGTACAGCCTGAAGCAGAGCTGGTTATCCAGCTTGAAACGTCCATCCATTAGAGCATCTCCTCAATCTCCCTCTCGAAAGAAGCGGGCTCAGCCACCGGTGCGAAGCGTTTGACGACAGAGCCGTCGCGGTTCACCAGGAACTTGGTGAAATTCCACAGGATGTCGCTGTCCTTCTCGACACTCTTGCTGAGTCCCTTCAGCAACTTCTGAGTTGCCTTGGCCTTGAATCCCTTATACTCCTCGGACGGGGCCGCAGACTTCAGGTAGGTGAAAACGGGATCTTCGTTCGGTCCGTTCACTTCTATCTTTTTCATAAGCGGGAAAGTGACACCGTGGTTGATGCGGCAGAACTCGGCAATCTGCTCGTCGCTGCCCGGCTCCTGGTGCGCGAATTGGTCGCAGGGGAAACCGATGATCATCAAACCTTGGTCCTTATACTTCTGATAGAGGGCTTCCAAGCCGTCATACTGGGGAGTAAAACCGCACTTGGATGCCGTATTCACGATGAGGATGACCTTGCCTTCATACTGCGCCAGGTCCACCTCCACGCCCTTGTTACTCAGAGCCTTGTAGTCATAAATCTTTGCCATATATCTTTTGTTTATATCGTTCGCGATACAAATATACGACAATTATTTTATATCGCAAGCGATATTATAAACATGATGACAATCCCATTTCCGATGGAGGCCTGGCCCGTGCTGGGTGGCGAGGAATCCAAGGATGGTGAGGATCCAGTAGAGGATGATTCTGTCTTTCTTTTCCATGCTGTATTGTGTTATTTCGGGTAATGCGTATCTTTACACCGATAAATCGGAATTTGTCAAAATCATGGAATACATCAAGGTAACGAAAGAGAATCTGGAAAAGGAGCATATCTGCTGCGCCATTTCCAATAACAATGATGTGCAGGTCGCTTCCAAGAAGGCCTGGCT
>JAEEGI010000698.1_pt1 | contig 93009 bp, 81 predicted proteins | sample 8958751 | NCBI WGS metagenome assembly JAEEGI01 (sample SAMN16246545, study PRJNA631951) | gut metagenome | biome: gut microbiome; feature: rumen; material: KS-attached | host: Bos | place: Iran: Karaj | collected 2018-10 | reverse complement strand
CTATCGTACAGGCTGCCGTTGAGACAAAGTCTCCAGTTATCATGCAGGTTTCTAAGGGCGCTCGCAACTATGCTAACGCTACTATCCTGCGCTACATGGCTGAGGGTGCTGTAGCTTATGCTAAGGAACTCGGCTGTGAGCATCCTGAGATTGTTCTGCACCTTGACCACGGTGACACCTTCGAGCTCTGTAAGGATTGTATCGACATGGGCTTCTCTTCAGTGATGATCGACGGTTCACACCTCCCCTACGAGGAGAACGTTGCTCTGGCTAAGAAGGTTGTAGAGTATGCTCATCAGTTCGACGTAACCGTTGAGGCTGAGCTCGGTGTGCTCGCTGGTGTTGAGGATGAGGTTAGTGCTGCTGAGTCTCACTACACCAAGCCTGAGGAGGTTATCGACTTCGCTACACGTACAGGTTGCGACTCTCTGGCTATCTCTATCGGTACTTCTCACGGTGCTCACAAGTTCACTCCAGAGCAGTGCACACTGGTTAACGGCGTGCTCGTTCCACCCCCATTGGCATTCGACATTCTCGCTGAGATCGAGAAGAAGCTTCCTGGATTCCCCATTGTGCTTCACGGTTCTTCTTCAGTTCCTATGGACGAGGTTAACACCATCAACAAGTTCGGTGGCAAGCTCGAGGCTGCTATCGGTATCCCCGAGGAGCAGCTCCGCAAGGCTTCGAAGAGCGCTGTCTGCAAGATCAACATCGACTCAGACTCTCGTCTGGCTATGACTGCTGCTATCCGTCAGCACCTCGCTGAGCATCCTGGAGACTTCGACCCACGTCAGTATCTGAAGCCCGCTCGCGAGAACATGAAGAAGATGTACATCCACAAGATTGTGAATGTGCTCGGTTCTGATGGCAAGCTCGCTGAGTAATTAGCTTACAGACCCATTTATCACTAGGTGCGCTCAATTCCTGAGCGCACCTATTTATTTTATGAGGATTGACGTGTATTGAATTTATCTTGTGTTGTCATAATCGTTTTTCATGCTATACTCCGTAGGCGAACAGCCCTTGAACTTGGTGAAGTTACGGTGGGCTGTGGGATAGCTGCGGAAACCAGCGGCGAAGAAGAGGGTCTTTTGATTGATCTCCGAGTTCTGGCGCAGCATGGTGGCCATGTATTCCACGCGGCGACTGTTCATGTAGTCGTTGAAACTCATGCCTGTGTGCTCCTTGATGCTGCGGGCCACGTAGATGCGGTTCGTGCCTAAGGTCTTGCTGATGGTCTCTACCGATGTGTCGGGGTCGCGCCAGTATTCCTTGATGTCCATCAGATAGGATATCTGCTGCCACAGGTCGCCCTTGGGGACCGTACTATTACTTCTTCCTCCAATGCCGCTGGGTAGTTCCACAGGCAGAAGCCGCTCCCTGAGTTCGAAGTAGGTGAAATAGAATAGTGATATGCAGAGCCAAAGCAGGTGAATCAGCTGTGCGACGGCTGAACTGGTAAAGCCTTGCACGAAGAAGAGCACGCTGATGACCTGTGCTATCATGACTGTACGCAGAATTCAGCGATGGTTGACACTCGTTTCGCGCCAGTTGTAGGGTATCGCCATCAACGACAGAGATATCAAGAGCACGATGACCACTCCCAGCAGTCGCAGAAGGACGTTGAACTCCAGCAGGTGTTCCATCAGGTCGTCGGTTGACAGTAGCGTCTGATATTTCATCCCCACCAGCGATGGTATCGATAGCAGGAAAACGGGGACGAAAGGCAGCACGAAACGCCATCCCCTTAACAACCGAGGGCGTATAACCTCGATGGGATAGATGAGAAACAGCGTGATGGCACAGAGTCCGCCAAGAACTAGGAAGGGTGATATCAGTTCGTGGTATGGGGAATAAGACGGATCAACCGCAAATTTCACCAGCCTCGTTACCACGAGCACTCCCACGATGAAGGCAAAGGAGGAAAGGAAGGTGCGCGACAGGTCGGGCACCTCCCTCCTCTTGAGCCATAACACACCAGCGCAGGTCAGCGAGACCGCTACGATGAGTGTATAAGTGATGATGATCAGTACACTTTCCATCTACTGTTACGCGTTCTGTTGGTGCAAAGATACATCTTTTTTCAGAATAATCTCACTTCACGACACCTTTTTATTTCAGCACAAGGCGCAGACCTGTATTATTGGTCTTCGACTTTTTTCCATGTAAATGTAGTGGTGAAGCGGGTGCCGTCAGCGCGCTCGCGCAGAGCCGACCATTTCATCTGGCCGTCCTTGATTTCGTCGATGTCCCAACATTCATAGCTCATTTCGGTGCCTGTATTTTGCCAGCGAATGGCCATCAAGTCGCCGTCAATATTATATTCCTCGACATCGCGGGTACTAACTACCTGCCACTCGCCTGCGTCATTCTTTCGATAATATCTATAGGTACCATCGGGCATAAATGCCAGACGGGCATTATCATCATTGTAGGCATCCTCACCCGTCATTTCTGTCACTTCCCACAGGCCGATAAGGTCTGCAGAATAGTCTGCAGTTATACGCTTGTACTCAAACTTGCGGCCTGGGCGAAAGTTCTCCATAGTCATTGACATCTTATTGTCGCTAATGGCATCGATATCGTAAATCACCACGTCATACAAATCTGCTTCGTCCAAATAACTTTTCAGTTGATTGCCCTCAATGGCATAGGTTCCCGTTTGTTTATTGCGCCAAATATATGATTCAGTATTTGTGTCATAATATGATTTCGATACCGTTCTCGTTCCGTCGGTATTAAATGTTAGCACGGTTCTGCCGTTGGTGGTTAGTTCCAAACCATCCTAAGTAACAGCTTTCCACTTACCCACAATCTTCTCCTTGAAAACCGACTCTGAGGGTCCAGTAGGTTTGCCGGGATTGTCTTCTGTTGCACAGGATGTCATCATTCCTGCTGTTGCTGCTAGCATCATTGATGCCAAGAGTGTTTTAGTCATTCTCATTTTCATATTTTCCTTGTTTTAGCGTTTTGTTCCTTTTAGGTTTACTGCAAAGATAAGAAAAATAGGAAAATCATAGGTAAAGTGATACCTCTCAATAACGAAAAATCGTATCTCAAAAATGTAATACGCTGCAATACAAGCATTTGCAGACTATGTTGCCGTTGCGTGCAACATAGTAACTATGTGCATGTATTTTATGAGGATACAGCTGCAATTTTCGAATAAGGGCAGGTTATTTTCGAATAAGGGCGGGTTATTGCGGAATACTCTGGCATTATTTTTGATTAATCCGAGACTATTTTTTGTTTCTCCGTCATTAATTCTGAATACTTTTTGGCAAATTCTGAATACTTTTTGGGCATTTTTCATGCTTTTTTGATAATAAAACGAGCAAATATGGCCGTTTTTTCGGTTATCTGCCATAAATATCAAATCTGCCACCATCTCGCAAACCCTTTATACATCGATGTTTCAAGAGATTGATGGCAGTATGGCAGATATTTTTCAAAAAATAAAAATTGTAGTCCGATTCCAAGTGCTTCTTTCGGTTGTTCCGAAGCTTTCTTTCGTCGGTTCCGCTGCTTTCTTTCGCTGATTCCGCAGGCTCCTTTGCCCCATTGCGATGCCTCGCTTCCCCCATAGCGAGCTTTAGCATGGGTCATAGGAGCCTTTAGCATCAGTCATAGCAAGCTTCAGCAAGTGTCGTAACAAGCTTTAGCACACATGATATTTGTGGATTTTTGCCATAAATATTCATAAAAGAAGGCCTAAAAACAGTTGATCAAATCCATATTTGGCAAAAAAGAAGTAACTTTGCACCAAATTTGGCATAAAAATGAAATGAGACAGGCGATATACCTTATTATAATATTCACCGTGCTGGCCTTTGCGGCCTGCACGAAGCCTGACCGTAGCGAGAAGGCTGTAGCACTGAGCAAAGAGATAGTCAACGATGGATTATCCGACGTTGAGCATTCTTTGGAGCGGGTGGATAGTGCGGAACAGGCTGGTTTGTTTACAGCGGTACGTGCCAATACCATCAAAGCCGTTATCTATTCGAATGCCGACCGACGACGGATTGCTGCCTATTACGCAGAGAAAGCGATTGCAGCAGAGACGGGCCTTGCTGTTACTACGTCTGCAGACAGCAACCTTTATTGCAAGGCTCGCTGGATTCTGGGCAATGGTGCATATGCCGATGGCGAGTACGGAAAATCGCTCACGCTCTCCAAGGAAATCCTTGCTTTCGTGGGTGACGGCACAACGCCAAATGATGTGGAGATGAAGTGCAGGGCATTGATGCAGATGGCAGATTGTGAAAACAAACTGGGCAATATTGCTGAATCTGAGCGGTTGTTCCTGCAAGACATCGATATCTTGATGGCAAGTACACAGCATGCTACCGATTATGGGGAGATTGATCCGCTCATCTATACGTTGCTTTCACTCAACGACTTGTATATTGACAACAAGATGCCTGAAAAGGCACTGCCCCTGATGACGAAGATGGACACGGCCTTGAATCGTCTGATACGTTGTCCCAACACTCCCGACTGGGCGATGCAAAAGCGTCGCAACAACGTAACCATCAGTAAGGCGATGATATATGCCGCTAATAATCAGAAAGAACAGGCCGAGGCCCTTCACCACGAATATCAGCAGTTCCAAGGCCTGGGTGCACTTGACAAGGCTGCAGAAGGTCTCTATCTGACGATGGCGGGCCGTTACGACGAGGCCGTCCGCTTGTTCGACGAGACCGACTCCATGATGCACTCCAATGGCGAACCCGTCATTGACCTCTATGTCAAGACCATATATAATTACAAATACGATGCCCTGCAGAAAGCAGGCCGCACGGCGGAGGCCTTGGCGCTGGGCGACCGCATACGGCAGTTGACTGACTCCATCCGCCAGCAGGAACGGCTGGCCGACGTGGAGCAGTTGCAGGAAATCCAGCAACAGGAAGAGGAGATTATCCGCAAGCACCAGTCGCTGACTATTCATCGCATCGTCCTCATTGCCGTCGTATTATTGCTATTGATGGCCATCTACATCATCTGGCGCGTCAATCGCTACAACCGCCAGTTATCCGAGAAGAACCGCAGTCTCTATGAGCAGATACAACAGCGCCAGCAGACCGAGGCCGAGGAACAGCGACAGTTGCAGGCGCAGCCCGAAGAGAAACTGACGCAAAACCAACTGCTCTATCGCCGCCTGTGCGATCTGGTGAAGAACCCGGACGTATATACCGACCCCGACACCAACCACGAGACGCTGGCCCGACTGCTTGGCACCAACTATCAGTATGTATATGCCGCCCTGCGCGAGTGTGCCGACACCACGCCAGCCGACTACCTCAACCGTCTGCGCATACAGTACGCCGCCCAGTTGTTGGAAAAGTCTGCCGACCCGATAGGACTCATCATCGAGCAGAGCGGGTTTACAAACCGCACTACCTTTGCCCGTCTCTTTGCCGCCTACTATTCAATGACACCCACCGAATACCGCAAAATAGCGCATAAACAATAGTTTTTCAAGATTTGTGAAAAACATTTCAAGCAGTGGGGAAGGCCTTTCGGTCTTTCCCACTACCTTTGCCGTCGAATTCAAACATTAAAGAAATGACGAACAAAACATTTATCATCATCGCTATATTGTCGTTTGTCTCGACAACGGCAATAGCACAGACCAGCACTATCTTTCAGTGGGTTTATACAGAACGATATCCCAAGCTTCCGCCCTTGAGGGTTGATTTCCATATACCCATGCTTATTCAGGCTCAGCAACCTCTGCTTCTGATGATGCCAGAAGGCAAACTGAAAGAGGACACCATAGCAGGCCAATCGATTATGTTACGTCACATGGGGAATAAGACGACGACACAGTTTTATTTCAAACATAGTCCTAACTATCAGCCAACGGGTGACGGACTAAAAGGCTTTCGCGACTATATTGTAAGGAAAAGGCGATGGAAAGAGGGGCGTCCGCTGCAGCCACTGCCACCTATGATGAGAAGGTGGTAATCATCTTTTGACAACTGACAGATGGCGAAAAGAGAATTATGCACTATCAAAAGAAAATCAACTCAATATGACAGACATGACATTTATCATCATCGGTGCCCTGGCCACGGCCTTCCTCCTGCTGGTCGTGTTGCTCATCGTGGGACTGCTCTACTACCGCTGGCGGCTCTCCGACAGCCAGCACATGCTGGTGCGCTTCATCCGCGAGAACTTCCGGCTGCACGAGAAACTGAACGAGAACGGTATTTATTTTTAATAGTATAGGAATATAAACGTGAAATTCAAAATAACATTTAAAACATCAAGAAAATGAAAAAGATTATTTTATTCGCAGCATTTGCTTGTTTCGCTGCACTAAACTCAAACGCTCAGACGGAAGAACCGGAAAGCAAGATTGAGAAGATGCTTCGCCTAACGAAAACGGCCAACGAGAACCCTACGGACTGGAAAGCCCAGTTGGAGGCGGGGCACTTCCTTCTTGACAAGGAGAATGGGATGTATAATCAGTCGCAGGCTGAGAGGTACTATGAGCGCATTTATCATCTGGCCACTGACTATAACAAGGAGATACCCGATTCGGTCATCTTCGAGGCAGGCAACGTGCTGATGACAGTGGCTACCGACAAGAAAAACATAGACAAGGCCCTATTCTATATAGACGAGATAATCCATGCCCAGAAAGTAGGTGTGGATATAAAAGATGAGTACCTGAATGCGATCGACTTTTGGGGTATGATTAACAGCATGGGCAAAGAGGATATGGTGAGATCATTGACATACATGATGAATTTCCGTGAGAGGCTGACCAAGAACAATACTCCGGGAATTGAATACACGGATGTGTTTACCACTATATTGTTTGAACGGCTGATAGAAAAATACAAGAACATGTTCGGCGACAAGGTGATGGAATTGACCTTCGAAGGCAAGAAGTACATCATGATTTCAAAGGGTGACTGGAACATAGAAAAGCCTCTCGTGGGGTGGATGCAAGGTGAGGTTGGAAGTCCAACAGTGTTATTTGGCGAGGATGGCAAGGTCTATGACGACAAGCACGGCTATTCGGAATACGGTTTCGACTATAGCAAGAACGGGGTTGTGCCGAAGGAGGCTGTGAACATGCGGCTGATTACCGTCACGCCCGAACGCCGCCAGCAGATGGTCGAAGCATACCATAACTATTTGAAGAAGGCAAAGAAAAATAAGAAATAAGAAAATACAATGAGAAAGTTTCCAGAGGCTTATTCCGCATGCAGATATTCCACAGCACCCGTGGTGGGATGCAGTTGCAGACGAGTGGGGTAGCGCTTGAACAACTGGCCGCCACGAAGGGTGACGAAACCGAATTGTGCCATAGGTAGTGTATGGGTGGATAGAGGCTGGTCTTCACGTTGGAGCGTCAGGCGAACGGTGCCTGGCTGGTTGACGTAAAAGCCTCCCTCTTTCTTCCCGTCGGGTAGGGTGTATTTCAAGGTATCCGTATGGTTGGGATCCTCTATCGTAATATAATAAGGTGTGCCTGCGAGGTCGTCCTTATCGACTAATCCCAGTCGCTGGCTCAGACGGAACAATATTTCGCGTTTCATTTCGCGTTCAGGACAAAGTGTCAGCATGTGGGCTGTGGTGTCACGATTGGTGGAGCCAGTAAACAGCGTCATCAATGCCTGATGCTGACGGTCTATCTCGCTAACCATATATCGCAGTTGCTGCTCGTCTTGAGGCAGGTCGTCTGCCTCGCCAATAATGAGCTGTTGGCGACGCTCCTGCAGTTCGAAGATGAGCTGGGCAGTAAGTTCGGCTTTCTTAGCAGTACTGCCTGCAGTCAGAATCTCTGGTGGCAGATAGCGATGCACATCGTCTGGCTCGGGTTTGGGAGAGGGCTTAAAGGTTGGAGCGGCAGGCGTTTTCAGTGGCTCGGCATTGACAGCCAGCAGGACGCCATCGTCGCTGAGGCGTACTTCGGCAGTCTCGCTCTTGCCACTCTTCAGTCGGACATTGAAACACTTCGACGTGTCGCGAACGGCGCTCTGACGGATAGTGATATCCGATATGGTATAAGTAGTCAGCGGCTCTTGCGCAATATCTGTACGGTGCAGATAGCGCTCGGCATAACGGGCAAATTCACCAGGCGTAAAGGTCTGTTGCTCCAGCAGCAGATGGAAATTGAGCACCGTCTTGGGCAGGAAGTAGACCACGCCCTCTGGTGTGCGTCCAGGCTTCATGGGTGCAGGCAGCGGCTGAGCCTGCAAACCGCTAATAGTTAATAGCCAAAAGCCAAGTGCCAAGAGCCAACGGTGATTTCTCATATCGGTTTATTCTTTCAGTCGTTTGAAGGCAGCAGGCAGATATTTGATGATATCACCAGCCAAGAGGCTCTCTTCGCCCAAGTCCTGGACAGCGAGATCGCCAGCCAAACCATGCAGGTAGACACCTACGAGGCAAGCATCTTCGCAGGAGTAGCCACGAGCCAAGAGTCCTGTGATAATACCCGTCAGCACATCGCCACTACCAGCAGTCGCCATACCAGCATTGCCTGTGGAATTGAACATGACTTGTCCGTCAGGACAGCAGATAGCGGTGTGGTGTCCCTTCAGTATGATATAGCCCTGCAGGCGTTCTGCCAGTTTGCAGGCTTTAGTCAGTCGTTCATAGCTGTCAGCGGAATGTCCCTCCAGGCGGTCAAACTCCTTGGGGTGGGGCGTCAGGATGACACCCTTTGGCAGTTGCTGAACCCACGCCCGATGGTTAGCCAGAATGTTGATGGCATCAGCGTCGATAACCATAGGACACTGGGTGCGACGCAGTTGTGATATCAGCGCAATGGCTGTCTGTTCGCTCTGTCCTAAACCAGGACCTATGCCCATAGCCTGAAACTCGTCGGTATCGATGGTTTCTGCAAAGATGGTATCCTCGTTGCCTCCCCATACAATAGCTTCAGGCAATGCCGTCTGCAGAATAGGAATATTGCGCTTGGGTGAATAGACGGTACACTTGCCGACGCCTGAGCGCATGCAGGCTTTTGATGCCAGGATAGCTGCTCCTGCCATACAATAGCTGCCTGCAATGAGCAATGCATGCCCCATCTGTCCCTTATGAGCAAACGGGGTACGGCCAATCATGCGACTGCGTACATCTGTTTCTTCAACTATCGTATAAGGCGTCTTTGTCTTGTCGATACCCTCTTGTGAGAGACGAATATCCAGCACGCGCAACTTGCCAATGAACACCTGATTCTCAGGGAAGAGAAAGGAGAGCTTAGGTTGTTGCAGGGTGAGCGTCATAGTGGCCCGGATGATGTTGGCACGTACATTGAAGGAATTATCTTCAGTCATCAGACCTGAAGGCACATCGATGCTGACCACTTGGGCTGACGAAGCATTGATATACTTCACCAAAGAGGAAAAGCCACCCGCCAACGGTTTGGAGAGTCCTGAACCAAAAAGGCCATCCACCACCAACGACCCTTCTTCAAGAACAGGCGGATCGAATTCTTGAGTAACCTCCACAAATTTGCTGATACTCTTGCATTCTTCTGCACGCTTCTTGTTGGAAGTACAGTCGGGCGACAGTTTGCCGGAAATATTAAAGAGGTAGACCTGTACCTGATAATTCTTTTCTGCCAGCATGCGTGCTACGGCCAATGCGTCGCCTCCGTTGTTGCCTGGTCCGGCAAATACGAAGACGGGTGTGGAAACAGACCATACATTAACGATAGCCTGAGTCAGCGTGCGGGCTGCTCTCTCCATCAGATTGAGACTGGAAATAGGCTCGTTCTCGATGGTATAACGATCAAGCTCATGTATCTGAGCGCTAGTAAATATCTTCATTATGGTGCAAAAATACGAAAAATATGCTAATATATGCACATCCTTTAGAGAAAAATTAGTAATTTTGTACCAAATTTCATAAATAACGGCTATGAGTACAGTTAAAATCAAGGACAAGACCTTTAGAACTTCTATCACAGAAGAGCAGATCAAGCAGCGCATTAAAGAACTGGCTGATCAGATAAACCACGACTTGGAAGGCAAAAATCCATTGTTTATTGGTGTGCTGAACGGATCGTTTATCTTTGCAGCCGACTTGATTCGTGAGATCACCATTCCCAGCGAAATCTCGTTTGTGAAGCTGGCCTCATATGAGGGCATCCTCTCAACGGGAAAAGTCAAGGAGGTGATGGGGTTGAACGAGGATATTACAGGCCGTACGGTGGTTATCATCGAGGATATTGTTGATACGGGCCGAACGATGCGACAGATGCTTGACTCGTTGCGTGTGCGCCGTCCTGCAGAGGTTCATATCTGTACGCTCTTTGTAAAGCCCGACAAGTTGGAGGAGCCTATTGATATTGACTATGCCGCCTTCTCTATTCCCAACGATTTCATTGTGGGTTATGGATTGGACTATGACCAGCAGGGTCGCGGATTGAAGGAGATATGTACGTTAGTAGAATAATAACGATATTCCGAAATATCGACATATCGAAATAATAAAAAGACGATGCGACAGATAAAACTCCCCCATTTGCCAAGTGATGTGGAAGCTCGTAAGAGCGACCTCATGACAGACTTATGGTATAAAGGTAAAGAGACAAAGATTAAACAAGACAAACAAGAAAAAAGAATTAATATGAAGAATATCGTAATTTTTGGTGCTCCTGGTTCAGGAAAGGGCACACAGAGTGACTTGATGATTGAACACTACGGCTTGGGACATATCTCTACAGGCGACGTGTTGCGTAACGAAATTAAGAATGGTACTGAGCTGGGAAAGACGGCCCAGAGCTATATCGATAAGGGTAATCTGATTCCAGATGATCTGATGATTTCTATTCTGGCTAAGGTATATGATGACTTTGGACGTGGACATAAGGGTGTCATCTTTGATGGTTTCCCACGCACTATTCCACAGGCTGAGGCTTTGAAGAAGATGCTGGAAGAAAGAGGTGATAAGGTGGCTGCCATGATTGAACTGGATGTGCCTGAGGACGAGCTGATGACCAGACTTATCAAGCGCGGACAGGAGAGTGGACGTGCGGACGATAATGAGGAAACCATTAAGAAACGTCTGGTTGTTTATCACTCGCAGACTCAGCCTCTCATCGAGTGGTATAAGAAAGAAGGATTGCATCACCATATCAATGGCAGTGGTACGTTGGAGCGCATCTTCAGTGATATTCAAAAGGTAATTGACAGCTTGTAAATGGAATCCAATTTCGTAGATTATGTAAAGATCTTGTGCCGCTCAGGAAAGGGTGGTAAAGGCTCCATGCATTTGCGCCATGTGAAGTATAACCCCAACGGAGGTCCTGATGGTGGTGACGGTGGTAAGGGAGGCAGCATCATTCTGCGTGGGAACCATAACTACTGGACCCTGCTTCACCTGAAATACGAGCGCCATATCTTTGCTGAACACGGCGGCAACGGAGGACGTGATAAGTGTCACGGTACGGATGGTAAGGACGTCTATATTGACGTGCCATGCGGAACGGTAGTCTACGATGCAGAGACAGGTAAATACGTTTGCGACATTACTTATGACGGTCAGGAGATCGTATTGCTGAAAGGCGGACGCGGAGGATTGGGTAACTACCAGTTCCGTTCTGCTACCAATCAGGCTCCGCGGTATGCCCAGCCTGGCGAACCTATGCAGGAAATGACGGTCATTCTGGAGCTGAAGTTGCTGGCTGATGTTGGTCTGGTAGGTTTCCCTAATGCCGGTAAGTCAACACTGGTATCGGCACTTTCCAATGCTCGTCCGAAGATAGCCAACTATCCGTTTACTACGATGGAACCCTCGTTGGGTATTGTGGGATATCGCGATGGCAAGTCGTTTGTGATGGCTGATATTCCTGGTATTATAGAAGGTGCTTCTGAAGGTAAGGGATTGGGATTGCGCTTCCTGCGTCATATAGAGCGCAACTCGTTGCTGCTCTTTATGGTGCCTGGCGATACTGATGACATCAAGCGTGAGTACGAAATACTGCTGAACGAACTGAAGCAGTTTAATCCAGAGATGCTGGACAAGCACCGTGTGCTGGCTATCACGAAGTGTGACTTGCTGGACGAAGAACTTGTCGAGATGCTGCGCGAGACATTGCCAAAGGACTTGCCCTGCGTCTTTATCTCTGCCGTTGCCAACATGGGATTAGATGAGCTGAAAGATGTCCTGTGGCGTGAACTGAATGCTGAGAGCAATAAGTTGGCTGCAGTCCTGTCGGAGGATACGCTCGTACATCGTGATAAAGACATGACGCGATTTGCTGAGGAATTGGCTGATGAGGGTGAAGACGAAGACATCGAATATATTGACGAAGAGGATTTGGAAGATATCGAAGACTTCGAAGATTTTGAATACGAAGAAGAGCAGTAAGTTTTCGCTTACTGCTCTTCTTTTTTAATATAGTTCCTTATTTCTTTTTCTTAAGTGTGATGTTTCCCTCGTAGTCAATGGAAGCTTCGCTGTTAGGAACATCGGCTTCGCTCAATTGCTTGATTTCGTGGGCAACATCGTTGGCGGCATTCAAACGGGGACCTACGCCCTTGATTTGTGTGAAGGAATGAATCTTTCCCTTCAGGAACTTACCATTCTTGTCAATGGTAATCTTCACTACGGGTGCATAGGCGGAAATGCCAGTCAGACTCATACCATAGGGTGTACAGAAATTACCCAAGCTATAGTCAATGAAACGTCCCTTATAGACTTCAATGGCACGAACCACGTGAGGACCATGACCATAAACAACATCAGCACCATTGTCGATGCAGAAGTGTGCCAACTCACGTAATGAACCTCTGTCTTCACCCAGAAATATCTCAGTGCCATAAGGAAGATGGCTCTTTGAACGGCCCTCAGCACCTCCGTGGAAGGAAACAACCATAATGTCACTCTGCTTCTTGAGATCGTCAAGAATACGCTTCACCAACTGAAGGTCTGTATGTTCCAGCGTGTAGCTGTTGTGTCCGAAAGCACAGAACCCGATGCGCAGTCCTTTGCGATTGATGACAGCCGACTCTACGCGTCCCTGGATGCCAGCGAACTTGATGCCCTGTTCACGCAGGCATTTCTCTGACGACTCAATGCCTGTAGTGCCGAAGTCGTTGGCATGATTGTTTGCCATACTGAGGAAGTCGTAACCAGCATCTTTCAAGTGGTGTGCATAGCTGGTAGGCATGCGGAAAGCATAGACGTTGGGACCTGAGCCCTTCGTGCTGGAGCCTCCATCGCAGATAGCGCCTTCCAGGTTGCCGACAGCAATATCAGCCTGCTGGAGAATGGCTTTGGTATCTTTGAAAAGATCGTTACCATCATTGGCGGGCAACTGTACAGAGGGGTAAGTGGTACCCATCATAATATCGCCTGTCATGGCAATGGTGAGGGTATCAGAAAAACAGGCCACAAAGTAGCCTGTTAATAGAGTGGTAAGAAATATTCTTTTCATATTCTTTTATTTTTCAACGCGCCTGACACCTACATAGCGTCGCTGGTAATAACCATCTGTAGAATTGCTGATCTTCACGCCTTCCTTTGTACTAGCATGGATAAAGGTGAACGTGTCGTTGATAGGGTCAACATCCACGATGATACCAACATGACCAACATTGCGACCAGAACGGGGACTGGTAAAGAAGACCAGATCGCCAGGCTGCATCTCCTCACGGCTGATGGGGATATTGCGAGCATACTGTTCGCGAGACGAACTGCCGATTGAAACATGATTAAGTCCGTAGACATAGCTGGTGAATCCAGAGCAGTCGAATGTGTAAGGACCTTTGCTGCCACTGCGATAGCGTGCGCCAATCAGAGAGGTGGCCTGTGCAAGGATGTCATCAACGGTAGCAAAGCTAACATTGGTGTTATAGTCATTCTCATAAAGAAAATCGAAGTTGTCGATCTCCTCATACTGCTCTATGCGATTTACCTTCTTTGTCTTCTTTTTCTTCCGATTCTTTGCCATAGTCATATCAACGGATGATATGAGTAACAGCAGAATGCAGAAAATAATCTTTTGTTTCATTTAATAAATGGTTCGGAGGCGATTAGACGCCTAGGGTTGGTTGGGTGAGTTAATTGTATTTTAAAATTTGTCCTGCACGGATGTGGGCGTTCTTTCTGATATGGTTCAGACGGCAGATGGCGTCAACAGTCATACCGCGTTTGCGGGCGATAGAATAGATGGTCTCGCCTTTTGCCACTTTATGGAAGCGGGTGCTGCGACCAATCTTGCTGCTAACATTCTGTTCTGAAGCGTTAGAAGCGGTCTCTGGAATATCCAGATCGCCATTAACTGCGATACCACCAACACCACGCAGACGGGTTGCTTCAGCAGACTCGCGATTGTAAGTTGACTTGCGGAACATGTAATAGTCGTCAACAACATCCTGATTCTTGAAGTCGAACATCAGAGCAGGGTTCAAGGCTACACCACACAGACGTGTCTCGAAATGAAGGTGTGAACCTGTGCTGCGACCAGTATTACCTCCCAATCCAATGGGATCGCCGGCACGTACTTCCTGTTCCTCTTCTACAAGCTGAGCAGACATGTGTCCATAGATAGTCTCCAAGCCGTTGTAATGACGGATGACAACATACTTTCCATAGCCTCTTGGCTCATATCTTACGATACGGATTTTACCACTGAATGCAGCGCGAATGGTATCGCCAATATAAACCTTGATATCCAAGCCCTTATGCTGGCGTCCCCAGCGAGCACCAAAATTACTGGTCAGCACACGGCTGCTTGTAGGCATGCAGAAATCTTTCAGGCTGATGCGGAAAGAATCGGGGAGGGTAGTGGCTTTATGAGCATACTTGTTGCTCCATTCATTGTATAAATCAGCAGAAGGAGACTCCAAGGTCTCTGTCTGTATAAGGCGATGCAAGGCCATGCTGTCGACGGTCTTCATCTTGCGATCAATGGGGGCCTGACGTGCCAATAAGTCTTGTCCCATCGCCGGGAGGACACTCATCGTTGCTAATGTCAGAAATGCAATTTTCTTCAATGTCTTCATTATAACTCGTATAGGTTTGGTTACATAAATTGTTTTCCCTTACGGAAATAAAACGCTGCAAAGGTACAAAATATTGTTCAAATTCAGCAACTTATATGCAATGGTTTAAGTTTTATTTGTGTGTTTTAACACTTAAATCTTACGAAATAGCCCCCCAATTGATGTTTGTTTTGCGAAGTTCGCGCAACCGTTTCCATAACATTTCGTAGCGTATGGAAGTACAATCGGGGTCTTCGTCAATAATCTGCTGAGCTTCGTCGCGAGCCATTTGTACAAGCTGTCCGTCACGGGCTATATCTGCTATTTTCAGGTCGAAAGCCATACCACTTTGTTGTGTTCCCTCTAGATCGCCAGGCCCTCGCAGCTTCAAGTCGGCTTCGGCAATACGGAAGCCGTCGTTAGTCTCACACATGATGTCAATACGCTTCCGAGTGTCATCAGCCAATTTAACATTAGTTACCAGAATACAATAGCTTTGATCAGCACCACGACCTACGCGTCCACGTAACTGATGGAGTTGGGATAGTCCGAAGCGCTGGGCATCCATGATAACCATTACAGAGGCATTAGGCACATTGACACCTACCTCAATAACGGTGGTGGCAACTAATATTTGTGTCTCGCCACAGACAAACTTACGCATTTCTTCTTCTTTGTCTGCAGGTTTCATTTTGCCATGTACTTTGCTTAATCGGAATTCTGGAAAAACCTGTTTAAGTACTTCAAAGCCGTCTTCCAGATTCTTCAAGTCAATCTTTTCGCTTTCCTCTATCAGGGGGAAGACAATATATACCTGTCTGCCCTGTCGTATCTGGTTGCGGATACTGTCGTATAATGATGGCAACGAACGGTCAAAGACGTGTTGCGTGGCTACGGGCTTGCGTCCTGGTGGTAATTCGTCAATGACACTGACGTCAAGATCGCCATAGAGTGTCATTGCCAATGTACGGGGAATGGGCGTGGCTGTCATTACCAAGACATGAGGCGGATTCTGGCTTTTGCTCCACAGCTTGGCACGTTGGGCTACACCAAAGCGATGCTGTTCGTCGACAACAACCATTCCCAGATGAGCAAATTGTACCGTATCTTCAATGACAGCATGTGTGCCAACCAGTATCTGTACAGTACCATCAAGGAGTCCGTCTAAGATCTCCTGGCGTTTCTTTCCTTTAACTATTCCAGTTAATAAAGCCACGCGTATATCCATACCATTTAAAAAGTCCATGATGGTCTTGAGGTGTTGTTCTGCCAGTATCTCTGTTGGTGCCATAATGCAAGCCTGATAGCCATTATCAAGTGCAAGAAGCATGGTCATTAGTGCTACCAACGTCTTTCCTGAACCTACATCGCCCTGCAATAGCCGGTTCATCTGCCTGCCACTACCCATATCCTTGTGAATTTCACGGATAACACGCTTTTGTGCTTCAGTCAGTGGGAAGGGAAGGTTGTTGTGAAAGAAACCGTTAAAATAATTGCCTACCTTTGTAAAGACATATCCTCGATATTTACGACGTTGGTCGCTGGCATATCTTAAGATGTTAAGTTGGACAAAGAAGAGTTCTTCAAACTTTAGGCGGGTACGGGCATATTCCAGTTCTTTGGCATTCTGCGGATAGTGAATCTTGCGAAGTGCTTCGTCACGGCTCATCAGATGCAGCTTATTGGTGATGAAGTCGGGGAGGGTTTCACGAATGGAATCTTTTACGATATCGAGTAGTGTCTTGGTCAGTCTCTCGAGAGTTCGTGAATTAATGCCCGCCTTTTTCATCTTCTCCGTGGTATTGTAATAAGGCTGCATACCCATAGCAGAAAGTTCCAGTTTCTCTGCAGCATCGATGTCAGGGTGGGTTACATTAATGCGCCCGTTATAGACGTTAGGACGTCCAAAGATAACATATTCCTTGCCAATGGCATAGTTTTGTTTGGCATATTTTCCACCATTAAACCACGTGAGGTCCATCACCTTACCGCTGCCGTCAGTAAAGTGAGCCACAACACGTTCCTTGCGGGCACTTACCTTAAACGTTTCAAAGCTTAAGATGTGTCCTTTTACCTGTACAAAGGGCATGTCGCCAGTCAGTTCGCGGATGCTGTAGAGTCTGCTGCGGTCTACATGTTTGTATGGATAGTATTCAAGCAGGTCACCAAAGGTCTCGATGCCAAGTTCCTGACTCAGCATTTTCTTTCTGTTGGGGCCAACGCCCGGCAAATACTTGATGTCCTGATTAAATATATCCATTATCCTATCAGCACTTCTGCTATCTTCAGATCGTAGGGCGTGGTTATCTTGATGTTCTCACGATTCCCTTCCACCAGAGTGATGCTATTACCATAGCTCTCTACTACTGAAGCATCGTCCGTAAAACTATCGTTGTAGGGCTGATGGTTTGCAGCCTTCAATAACTGAATGTCGAAAGTCTGAGGTGTCTGTACAAGACGGTAATCGTTGCGGGGGACAGTTTCAGAATCGTCTCCCTGAAGATGGCGAACGGTCTCTACAACTGGAATAACGGGAATGACTGCTTTCTTTTCTCTTGCTGTATTGTAGCAGTTTCTGATGACGTCAATACTGGGGAATGGGCGTACACCGTCGTGAACACCTGCAACGCCTTCTGCATCATCTGGTATTAGCGCAAGACCATGTTGTACGGAATGGAAACGCGTCTCACCGCCATCAGCTAACTGGTACTCTATCTGGAAATGGTACTCCTGACATAGCTGTCTCCAATAATCTTGCTGGGCCTTGGGTAACACAAGGATGATCTGCAGGGTAGAAGAATACTCGCGAAACCTTTCGATGGTTCGCATCAATACGGGTTTTCCACCAATAGGTAAGAACTGCTTGGGAATATCTGTTCCCATGCGCAGTCCTTTACCACCAGCAACAATAATGACGTAATCCATTTAGGCCATCAGGTGCTTGAAACGCATACCTTCGGCAATCTGATCGGAGGTCTGCTTGTTGACTAACTGACTGAGCAGTTCGTAGGCGAAGGGGAAAGCAGCAGCGGGACCTTCACCAGTGGTGATGTTGCTATCGACAGTAAAGAGGTCGCCAGTATAAGTGGCACCGTTTTCTGCCAGTACTTTCTCAAAACCGGGATAGCAGGTTGCCTTCTTGCCTTCGATGAGGCCTAATGGAGCTAACACAACAGCAGGCGAGGCGCAGATGGCAGCGACCTTCTTGCCTGCAACGGCCTGATCTACAACGGCTTTGCATACGCCCTTGTGTTCGAAGAGATTCGTTGCACCAGGCATACCACCAGGCAGGAATAGCAGGTCAGCATCTGAAAAATCACCTTGTTCAAACATGATGTCAGCCTCGATGTTAACACCATGTGCCGACTGTACCAAAGGAAAGTCGGAGATGCTCACTGTTGTTACATCAATACCTCCACGACGCCACACGTCGATGGGAATGAGGGCTTCAACATCCTCGAAGCCGTCAGCTAAAAATACATAGACCTTTTTCATAGTTTATTGTAATGCTTGTAAGTATCGTTTGATGGTTTCGTGAAGCCCGATGTACAGGGCGTCGCAGATGAGGGCATGACCTATAGATACCTCGTCGGTCCAAGGAATCATCTCATGATAGTAGGCTAAGTTTTCGAGTGACAGGTCGTGGCCGGCATTGAGGCCCAGACCTACACGACGAGCCTCCTCAGCGGCAGCAATGAAGGGAGCGATGGCAGCCTTACGATCAGCTGCATAACCAGATGCGTATGGCTCTGTGTATAGCTCCACGCGATTGGCTCCGCAGGCTTTGGCACCCTCTACCATTCGTGGGTCTGCATCCACAAATATGCTGGTGCGAATACCTGCTGCCTTAAAGGTCTTGCAGATGTCAGTCAGGAATGCCTTGTTTTCGATGGTGTCCCAGCCGTGATTTGAGGTCAGCTGGTCATGACCATCGGGTACCAGTGTTACCTGATTGGGCACTACTTCGAGCACCAATTCTGTGAATGAGTCGATGGGGTTACCCTCGATATTAAACTCTGTGGTGATGATAGGGCGGATGTCACGCACATCTTGATAACGGATGTGGCGCTCGTCAGGACGAGGATGTACCGTAATGCCCTGTGCTCCAAATGTTTCTGCATCTTTCGCTACCTGCAAAACATCAGGATTGTTGCCTCCTCTGGCATTGCGCAGAGTGGCCACCTTATTAATATTTACGCTCAGTTTTGTCATTTTATTGATTCGTTTTGTTGCTATTACGCGAACTTTTATTATCTTTGCAACGGCAAAGATACAATATTTTTGTGAATTAACAGCGAAAAAACAATAAAAAATGATGACTACACGTAAACTTAGGTTCGCCATATTTGGTAATGTCTATCAACCCAAGAAGTCTGTATCTGTACAGAAACTCCTTGCCTGTTTGTCACAACATGAGGCTGATATATATGTAGAACGCGAGTTCTACACCTTTATTACTGAGACACAACAAATGTCGCTGAATGGTGTCAACGTGTTTGATGATCATCATTTTGAGGCAGACTTTGCTATCTCTATGGGTGGCGACGGTACTTTCCTTCGAACAGCCAGCGTGGTAGGTATGAAGCAGATTCCTATTCTTGGAATCAATACGGGCCGCTTGGGATTTCTGGCTGATGTGAATGCGCAAGAAATAGAACGAACCATCAATGCTCTTTATGATGAAGATTTTGCGTTAGATACTCGTGCAGTCATACAGGTTTCTACGAGCGATGAATCTTTGCAGGGTTATAATTGTGCACTGAACGATGTGGCTATCCTAAAAAAAGATAATGCTTCGATGATATCAATTCATGCCTCTATCAATGGTGAGACGCTGACGACTTATCAGGCTGACGGATTGATTATTTCGACACCAACAGGCTCTACGGCTTATTCGCTTTCTGTTGGAGGTCCTATTATCGTGCCAGGTACCCACGTGTTTTCGCTGACAGCAGTTGCTCCTCATTCTTTGAATGTCCGTCCTATTGTCATTTCAGAAGACTCTTTGATAGAACTGTCTGTAGAGAGCCGTACTCGTAATTTCTTAGTAGCCCTGGATGGTCGAAGCGAGAAACTGTCAGATACTACCAAGCTGATTATTCGCAAAGCCCCTTATAGTGTACAGGTCATCAAGCGTGCAGGTACTAAATATTTCCATACGCTACGCGAAAAGATGATGTGGGGTGCTGACCAGCGAGGCTGATGTTTATTCCTTTGGTAGCTTGAGAATAAAACGGCTTCCTTCTTTGTATTGGCTGTCAAGAACCACATCGCCACCCATTTGGCGAGCTACTCTACGGGATAACGAGAGTCCAAGCCCTACACCTTCTTTATAGATGTCTGACTTGTAGAAATGCTCAAATATCTTCTCTTCGTCGCCTTCCTTGATACCGCAACCTGTATCAGTAACGCTGAAGCAGATCAGGTGGTCCAGATTATCCTGATAGGTGCGCAGGGTTACTGAGCCTTGCTGGGTAAATTTCATAGCGTTGTCTATGAGATGGCTCAATATCTTTTCAACCTCCTTACGATTAGTGGTAATCATAAAGCTGTCTTTCAAGAGCGGTTCGAAATTGACTTTCGAGCTATCTTGCGTGTTCAGATAAGGCTGAATCACCTCACGAGCCAGTGCATTGCAACTGGCGTGGTCGTTTTTGTCAATGAAATGTATGCTCTCTTTACTTGCTATATCCAAAATTTCATCGACTATGCGAACCAGACTTTGTGAGCTGTGGGTGATGCGTTGGCACATGTTTTTCTTTTCTTCTACAGTCATCAGAGTATGTGGGTCGCCAATGACTTGTGCATAACCACAGATAACATTCAGTGGCGTACGTATCTCATGACTCATGTTCTGCAGGAAACTCATCTTCATGCGTTCTGCCTCGTGGGCTTTGTCGCGAGCAATGAGCAGTTCGTGATACTGAAGTTGCAGATTCTTCAGATAGCGCAAACGGTTGAACCTGTAAATCAGGAAACCAATGAGGAGGGCTCCGAAAATAATGATGTTGATAATCCATGTTAACATCTGGTTACGCTTCGCAACAGTCTCGTTCAGCAGTTCGGCATCATGCAAATCGTTGGCAGAACCAACCATCTCTTCACTCATAATGACATTATTGACTGAGTCTTTTACTGCCATATACTGTTTTTGAGTAGCTAGCGCAAGTTCTGTCTTACCAGCCAGTTCGTAGATTTCGGTTTGGAATTTATATATATCAGTTGTGTTGGTCAGTTCCAGGGTTTGACTTATGGCATCGTCATACCTCTTGTCTGCTACAGCTTTGCAGATGACTGCATAATTAAAATAGGTGGAACTGAATTCTTGTCCTAACGACTTCTGCAGTTCAAGGTATTTTGAAAAATACTCGTTGACAAGGTCCCAATCGCGCATTGCATAAGCCAGAATGACTTTGAAGCCAATAGCATCGCTGTATTCATAGCCTGAACCGTTAGCCTTGATCATCTCGATGGCGCAATCCAGGTGTTTCATGGCTTCCAAGGGTTGGGTGTCCATTTCTATGTTGGCCAGATCCATATATAGCGACACCAGATTGGCCGGTTGTGAATGGTCTACTTGTTCAAGTGCTTTTTCAAAATACTGGTGGGCCAGTTTGATGTTTCCACGTAACGAATAGATGATACCACGCAGATGGGTTGTCTTATACAATTCTTTTTCCATCCCACGTTCCTCCATATCTTTTTGCATGGCCATCGTCTTGCGCAGAGCACGATAGAAATGGTTGTGATTGACGTCGTAAAGAACTTCGTTTTTACAACTCAGATAGTATCCTTTCAGGTCATTTTCTTGAAGTTGGTAGTTCTTGTAATTGTTGGAAGCTTCGTAGTATGCTTCTTCGTCGTTTTGATTGAAGGTAATACGTACCTCATGTAGCAGTTTCTTTGCTACAGAATCGTTAGTATCCAGTGCTGATCCCCATGTTTTTGTGGTACAGAGGCACATGGTTATTAGTATGGTTGCGACCGTAAGTCGACAGCAGGTTGTATTTAGTTTCATACAAAATGTTGTGTTATGGTGCACAAAGGTAGTGATTTTACACTAATCGTGCAAATGTTTTTTCGAGAAATCTACGAAAAAAATCAATTTAACATACGGTAACAATTCAGAGGAAGGTAAAGCAGGCTTTTTATTCCCAGCGTGGGAATGTTTTGTTCCCAACGTGGGAATATTTTGTTCCCAGCGTGGGAATAATTAGAGAGTGGCGTGATGAAAAGAAGTAGTAAGGTACTCAAGCCTATCTAATAAATAAGGAACGCGCGACTCTTGAACGTTAAAAAAGCATAAACGCAATCACTTTTTTGTCGAAAAGTTTGGAGGAAAATCTTATTTTACCTACTTTTGCAGTGTACTATTAAAGTGGTACACTAATACAGCAAATTTAATTCATTAATAAACCATATTATTCAGCGTATGATTAACGTACAAAACATCAGTTACAAGTACAAGGGCCAGAAGGCACTTGTCTTCGACGGGTTCAGTCTCCAGTTGGAGGAGAACCGTATCTATGGCTTGCTGGGCAAGAACGGTACAGGCAAGTCTACTCTGCTTTATTTGTTGTCGGGCTTGTTGCGTCCCATCTCTGGTTCCGTTTGTTGCGATAGCATCGCCACATACAAGCGAACACCAGAGTTGCTTCGCGACCTCTTCCTCGTGACGGAGGAATTCGAGATGCCAGCCATCTGTCTCTCTGAATATGTGAAGCTCTACAAGCCTTTCTATCCTAACTTCTCTGATGCGATACTTCAGGGATGTCTAGCTGATTTCGAGTTGCCAGTAGATGTTCGTTTAGGCGAATTGTCGATGGGTCAGCGCAAGAAGGCCTATATTGCCTTCGCGATGGCAACTAACACCAGGTATCTGCTGATGGACGAGCCTACCAATGGTTTGGACATTCCTTCGAAGTCGCAGTTCCGTAAAGTCATCGCCCAGCACATGACGGAGGATCGTACCGTTGTTATCTCTACCCATCAGGTACACGACGTTGAGCAGATGCTCGACCACATCGTGATGCTCGACCAGCGCTCTGTATTGCTGAATGCCTCGATGCAGGACATCCAAGATCAGTACACTTTCGAATATCGTACGCCCCAGCAGATGGACGACAGCGTGCTTTATGCCGAACCTACCCTTCAGGGCAATGCCGTCATCTGCCGTCGCCAGGAAGGTGACGCTGAGACGCAAGTGAACCTCGAACTTCTGTTTAATTATAAAACGCAAACGAAAGCTTAACCCTTAAAGATGCAAACCATTATGAGTACATTCAATTTCAATAGATTTTCACAGGCACTGAAGTGCCACTTCCTGGTAGAGCGCAAGTCGTGGATTCGCCTCTTCGGCATCTATACGCTCGTCCTGTTTATGGCCAATCTGTTCTTTACCCGTGTGAATGGTTTTTCCTATAGTTCAATGGAAGAAGGTATAGAGACAGGAAGCTGGTCGATGGAAGAACTGATTCGTACTTACACTCAACATGTGGAACAGACGAGTGTCTTTGGCGTCGTATTCTTCTGCATAGCTATGCTGTTTTGTGCCAGTTTCATGTTCTCGCAGATGAAGGATACGCGCAAGCGCTCTGCCTATCTGCTATGGCCCGTCAGCAATCTGGAGAAGTATGTCGTCAGTCTTCTGTATTCCATTGTGCTGATGGCTGTCCTCACCATTGCCGCCTATGTGCTGGCTGACGCCTTACGCGTATTCATTGACAGCTTGACGGGACGTATAATCGTCTGGGGAACCCCTATGATTTTTACTCGTATTATCTATAGTCCGGCTTTTGAGCATTGGCAGATGGTTTGGATGCTCTTCAATTGGGTGTTCTATTTCCATTCGCTCTACATTGTGGGCGGCACGCTGTTCCGTCGCCAGCAGTTCCTGTTTACCAGCGCTACGATTGCCGTCGTCGTCATCCTGCTGATTATTGTCCTGAACCAGATTGATTGGAACAGCGTCAACATCGATTTCATAAATGGCACTTGGGACGAGAAGACGAAGACCTATACAACGATATTCCATCCCTTCTTCTATATTCTAAACACGGCTATTACGCTCCTCATTCCCATCCACTATTGGATTTCGTATAAGCTGTTTACCCGCATGCAGGTTATTAACAATAAATGGTTGAACGTATGACTTTTACTAATGATAAAGCGATTTACATCCAGATGGCCGACCGCCTCTGTGATGAGATCCTCGCCGACAAATACAAGGACGACGACCGCATTCCCAGCGTTCGTGAGTACAGCGTACTCCTCGAGGTAAATACCAATACTGCCGTCAAGGCTTACGACGAGCTGGCTCGCGCGAACATTATATATAATAAGCGTGGCTTGGGATACTTTGTCACCCCAGGTGCCAAGAAGCAGATTCTGAAGGAGCGCAAGCAGGAGTTTATGAAGCAGCGACTGCCCGAACTGTTCCGCCAGATGGCGCTGCTCGACATCACCATCGACGACGTAGCAAATGCATACAAAGACATAAAGAGTGTTAAACAATGAGCATTCATCCTTGTCATTCGTCACAGAACTGTGCAGAATATCCCAAATATTTTGCAGGTCATGCAACTTTTTGTACTTTTGCAGCGTCTAACTGACAAAACTAAGTTCAACTTTAAGGTAAGAAGATTGTTTTTATGATCCATCTGCAAGACATCAACAAAACCTATCATGGCGCCCAGCCGCTCCATGTGCTGAAAGGCATCAACCTTGACATTGCCAAGGGTGAGTTCGTCTCGATCATGGGAGCCTCGGGTTCAGGCAAGTCAACACTCCTGAACATCCTGGGCATCCTCGACAACTACGACTCGGGGAGCTATGAGCTCAACGGAACTCCCATCTGGAACCTCTCGGAAACGAAGGCTGCCGACTATCGAAACCGCATGATAGGTTTTATCTTTCAGTCATTTAATCTCATCTCGTTTAAAACAGCCGTAGAAAATGTTGAGTTGCCACTTTTCTACCAAGGGGTGTCGCGTAAAAAGCGACACACCCTTGCTTTGGAGTATCTGGAGCGTCTGGGACTTCTAGATTGGGCTGAGCATTACCCCAACGAGCTTTCTGGTGGACAGAAACAGCGTGTGGCCATTGCCCGTGCGCTGATTACGAAGCCCCAAATCATCCTCGCTGACGAACCTACGGGTGCTTTGGACTCTAAGACCTCTGTCGAGGTGATGCAGCTGTTGAAGCAGCTGAACCAAGAGGAGGGTATGACCATCGTTGTGGTGACGCACGAGAGTGGTGTGGCCAACGAGACCAATAAGATCGTACACATCAAGGACGGCATCATTGGACAGATTGAAGAAAACCTGAACCATGATGCATCGCCCTTCGGCAGTGGAGGACTGATGAAATAAGACTAGCCTCACTAGTCATACTAGTTCTACTAGAAATACTAGAAGAAATATGCGTGATATAATAACAGAAATATGGTCGACGGCTCGGCGCAACAAGCTTCGCACGACGCTCACAGGTTTCGCTGTGGCGTGGGGCATCTTCATGATTATCGTGCTGCTGGGAGCTGGCAATGGACTCATCAATGCCAATGTGAAGCAGAGCGACCGCTTCCTCAGCAGTTCGATGGTGGTTTTCGGCGGTTGGACGTCGAAACCCTATCAGGGGTTGAAGGAAGGCCGCGATATTCGTCTGCACGAAAGCGACATGGAGATTACCGAGAAGGAGTTCTCACAAAATGTTGACGAGGTCGGTGCGCAATACAACGCGTCGGCTACCATCAGTCTCGGACAGCAATACATCAGCGCGACCATCAGCGGCGTTTATCCCAACCATACGAAGATTAATAAGGTACAGATGCTTCACGGACGTTTTATCAATGATATAGACGTGAAGGAAAACCGCAAAGTGCTGGTGTTCAGCAACAAACAGGCTAAGGAACTGAAATGTCAGATTGGCGACTTCGTGAATGTCGGTAACTTCGCGTTCAAGGTCGTTGGCATTTATAAGGAGAACGAAAACGGACGTGCCGAGGTGTTCAGCAGCTACACGGCCATCAAGCGCATTTTTGGTGCAAACACGGACGATGCTGGCCGTATAGAGTTTACCTTCCACGGACTGTCGACGGAGAAAGCCAACGAAGACTTTGAAAAGGACTATCGCCGCCGACTGAATGCAGAACATCAGGCACATCCGGAAGACGAGGATGCCGTGTGGCTGTGGAACCGTTTCACGCAGAACCTACAGATGGAGCAGGGCATAGGCATCATCCGTACTGCACTTTGGATTGTTGGACTCTTCACATTGCTCTCTGGTATCGTGGGCGTATCGAATATCATGCTCATCACTGTGAAGGAGCGTACTCACGAGTTTGGTATTCGCAAGGCCATCGGTGCCAAGCCCTGGAGCATTCTGAAACTGATTATCATCGAAAGTGTCATCATCACCACCTTCTTTGGATACATCGGTATGGTGCTGGGCGTTTGTGCCAACGAGTACATGGACGCGACAATAGGGCATGAGACCATTGATACCGGCTTGTTCAAGGCTACGATGTTCCTCGATCCCACTGTCGGTATCGACGTTTGTATTGAGGCGACAATGGTGATGATCATCGCCGGCACCATCGCGGGACTCATTCCTGCCTTCAAAGCCAGCCGCATCCGCCCCATCGAGGCGCTCCGCGCCGACTAGAGTAACCTAGGAAATCCTAGGACCTCCTAGGTAATCCTAGAACACTGAGAAATAGGAAGATTATGAGAATAGATATTGATTCATATAGAGAAATCCTTGACACGCTGACGCGTAACAAGTCGCGCTCGTTCCTAACAGGCTTCGGCGTGTTCTGGGGTGTATTCATGCTCGTGGCACTGATGGGTGGCGGCAACGGACTGAAAGACCTGCTCCAACAGAATTTTGCAGGATTTGCCACGAACAGTGCTCTGGTATGGGCACAGCCAACAAGCAAGGCATATAAGGGATTCCGTAAGGGCCGCATGTGGTCGATGGACTATAAAGACATTGATCGCATACGCCACAGCGTTCCTGAACTCGACGTCGTCACGCCCCTGCTCTTTTCGAACGGAGGAACTGCCTATTACGGCGACCGTAAGGCTACCGTCGGTATCAGTGGGGCTATGCCCGACTACCAGCGTGTCAACGAGCCGAAAATGTACTATGGCCGATTCATTGATGAGGCCGACATCCGCGACCATCGTAAGGTGTGTGTCATCCAGAAGAAGACCTATAAGGAATTGTTTCCAGGTGGCGGTGACCCCTGTGGTAAGCGTATCCGCATCGACAATATCTACTACCAGATAGTGGGCGTCGACTACAATATGAGCGAGGGCGTAAATATCAGCGGTGAGAACGGCACGGGCGTCATTCTGCCGCTGACCTTCATGCAACAGGCCTATAATCGTGGTGACGCTGTTGACCTGATAGCCGTTACTGGACGTCCTGGCATTGTTATGTCGAAAGTCACCGACCGCATCCGCGAAACCGTTGCCCGTGCTCATACCATTGATCCTACCGACGAACAGGGAGCTATGGTGTTCAATACCGAAGTGCTCTTCCAGATGCTCGACAACCTCTTCAAGGGTGTTAACTTCCTCATCTGGCTCGTAGGTCTCGGAACGCTGCTGGCTGGCGCCATTGGTGTGTCGAACATCATGATGGTTACTGTTCGCGAGCGTACCACAGAGATTGGTATCCGCCGAGCCATCGGTGCCACGCCGAAGATGATATTGTCGCAAATCATCTCCGAGAGTATCGTACTGACGCTGGTTGCCGGCATGAGTGGAATCCTCTTTGCCGTTATGATCCTACAGATGCTGGAGCTGGCAAATACGGAGGACGGAATCCTCGCCGCCCACTTCCAGATTGGTTTCTGGACGGCGCTCTTTGCAGCCCTCGTGGTATCGGCGATGGGTATCCTCGCAGGTCTCGCACCTGCTGCCCGTGCCATGAGCATCAAACCCGTTGACGCCATGCGCGACGAGTAAACCTACCTTCCCTAACATCCCTACAAGAACCTATAAAAAATAAAGATATGAAACGTTATTCAAAACTGATCATCGCAGCCATTATCGCGCTGATTTTCATTGGAACCTTCGTGTTCCTCTGGCAGAAGAGCCAACCCAAGGAAGTTGTTTATAACGAGTTCACTCCTAAGATGGAGGACATCCAGAAGACAACGATTATCACAGGCAAGATTGAGCCTCGCAACGAGGTCAACGTAAAGCCCCAGATCTCTGGCATTATTTCGGAATTGTATAAGGAACCAGGCGATTACGTGAATACAGGCGATGTGATTGCCAAGGTGAAGGTCATTCCCGATATGAACCAGTTGAGTTCGGCTGAGATGCGTGTCCGTCTGGCGGAAATCAATCTGAAGCAGTCTGAAACTGATTTCCAGCGTGTAGAGAACCTCTACAACCAGAAACTGGTGTCGGCCGATGAGCACGACAAATCCAAGCTGGCATTGAATCAGGCCAAACATGAACTCTCGGCTGCTCAGGATGCTCTCCAGGTGGTGCGCGACGGTGTGTCTAAGTCGAATGCAAAGGCATCGTCGACACTCATCCGTTCGACCATCAGCGGCGTCATCCTTGACATCCCCGTCAAGGTCGGTAACAGCGTCATCTTGTCGAACACGTTTAACGATGGTACTACTATCGCCAGCGTCGCTAACATGAACGACCTTATCTTCCGTGGCAACATCGACGAAACGGAGGTTGGCCAGTTGGTTAGCGGCATGAATATGAAGATTACCATTGGTGCCTTGCAGGACCTGAAGTTCGACGCCAGCCTGGAGTACATCTCGCCAAAGGCTGTCGAGTCGAACGGTGCCAACCAGTTTGAAATCAAGGCTGCTGTAAAACTGTCTGAAGGCGGCAAGATTCGCTCGGGCTATAGTGCCAATGCCGAGATTGTGCTGGCATCGGCGCAGAAGGTGCTCACCATCCCTGAGAGTTCCATCGAGTTCAGTGGCGACAGCACCTTTGTCTATATCGTCAAAGGCGATGGCAAGGAAAAGACCTATGAGCGCACTCAGGTCACCACAGGTCTTTCCGACGGTGTGAACATAGAGATAAAGAAAGGCCTCACCGCCAAGGATAAGGTGCGTGGCCCAGAAGTAATAGCCGATGAGGACAATAAATAGTAAAAAACCATGAAGAAAATATCAGTTTTTGTTCTGTTTGCTGCGATATTTTCGCAGCCCACCTCGGCCCAGCAGAAAGAGTGGACTCTGCGTGAATGCTGCAACTATGCCGTAGAGCACAACATCAGTATCAAACAGCGTGAGAATGCCTGTCGTCAGCAGGAGTTGCAACTCTCTACTGCCAAAAATTCACGTCTGCCGGATCTCAACGCATCTGCTTCACAGAACTTCTCGTTCGGCCGCGGCCTCACAGCGGCGAATACCTATTCGAACACGAATACCTCATCGACGTCGTTGCAGCTGGGAACCAGTATGCCTATCTTTACAGGCTTCCGCATTCCCAATCAGATTAAGCTGAACCAGTTGAACCTTGAGGCTGCCACTGCCGATCTCGAGAAAGCTAAGAACGACATCCAAATGCAGGTCGCACAGGCCTACGTTCAGATTCTCTACGACCTCGAAATCGCTGAGGTCGCCCAGCGCCAGATTGGCATTGACTCTGCTCAGGTAGCCCGCTTGCAGGCTTTCGTTGACAACGGCAAGGCCTCCGAAGCCGAACTCTCGCAGCAGAAGGCCACGCTGGCTAACAGCCGGCTCGTAGCTACGCAGGCCGATAATAACACTCGTTTGGCCATCCTCTCTCTTACCCAGTTGCTTGAATTGCCTACGCCAGATGGTTTTGCCATTGTCCGTCCGGATATTTCCGGAATAACCGGATTGTCCGGAACATCCGGTCTTACTCCCGACGCCATCTACGCTGAGGCTTTGGGTGTCAAACCGGAAATTGCTGCCCAGCAACTTCGCCTGAAGGGTACTGAGCATAGCATCAAGATTGCGCAGGCAGCCAACCTTCCCTCGCTATCACTGAGTGGTGGCCTCGGCACCAACTATTATACCACCAGTGGTTTCAAGAGCGATGCCTTTGGCACTCAGATCAAGAACAATTTTTCGCAGTACATTGGCCTGAGCCTCAGTGTGCCCATCTTCAACCGTTTCCAGACGCGCAACAACATCCGCAATGCCCGTATCGAGCAGGAAAACCAACAGTTGCAGCTCGACAACACGAAGAAGACGCTCTATAAGGAAATACAGCAGGTGTACTACAATGCCCTGAATGCGCAGTCGAAGGAACAGTCGTCCGAAGAAGCTCTCCAGAGCACGAAGGATGCCTTCCAACTGATGCAGGCTAAATACGAGAACGGCAAGGCTACCATCACCGAGTTCAACGAGTCGAAGAATAACTATTTGAAGTCCGAGTCCGACCTCGTCCAGGCTCGCTACGAGAACCTTTACCAGAAGGCGCTCATTGAGTTCTACCGCGGGCACGAACTCAACTTTTGAATACTTGGCTCTTAATAAAAAATAAGTGGCACTTATCGCGGAATAAGTGCCACTTATTTTCTAATAACCAAGCCTTATTTCACGATAACCTTTTTACCTTGATGGATGTAGATGCCCTTTTGGGTAGGCTGGGCTGAAAGTCGCCTGCCGTCAAGAGTGTACCATGAACGGTTATTGGTTATTGGTTCATGGTTCATGGCATCGATGCCAGTGTCATCGCCGACAAAATTCTTCAGTTCGTAGAGGGCAGACAAGGCGCGGCCAGTCTTATAGTGGAACAAGGCTGCATTCCAGTAACCACTGGTAAAGTCCTTGCTCCAGTCTTCACTGTCATTCTTGAAGACGATATTGTTGAGCGTGTATTCCGGATACCACCAGAAGAGACCGTTGACATTGGGATGGGTCTGGAGAGCAGCAATCAGGTCTGTTGTGAACAGCTTCTGTCCGTCTTCTGATACGGGCCACTTACTGGTGAAGTTGTGCTTTGCACCAGACAGTTGCCATTCGAAACCATAGCCCGTCTCGACAATCATAATCTTCTTGTCGGGATAGTTTGTCTCCAGGGTTGTCAGCGTGTTGTCAAGAACAGTCAAGTCACCGTGAAAGTCGGGATAATAACTCAGTCCGATGATGTCGTACTTCACATCCTGATAATTCTTTAAATTGTTGTAGAACTTAGGCACATCGGCAGGGGCGTGCATCTCGGTGTGGATGACAATCTTGGCTTGAGGACACTCTTCGTTGCAGGCCTTGATGGCACTGGCTAAGTAGCCGGCAAAGTTGTTCCATGAACCACCTGCGGGGGCACCGCCGCCGGCATAGATCTGGCCCGTGAGCCACAACATCCCCGTGGTAATCTCGTTGCCGGTCTGAATGAAGTCGGGTTCAGCACCAGCCTGCTTCAGTTCCTGCAGGCACTGCTTGGTGTATTCGGCAATTTTGGCCTTCATCTGTTCAACGTTCAGACTGGTCCATGCCGATGGGGTAGCGTGCTTTCCAGGATCGGTCCAAGTGTCGCTATAGTGGAAGTCGAGCATGAATTGGAATCCTGCTTCCTTGATGCTCTTGCCTAAGGCCTTGACATAGTCTAAGTCTTGTATCACACCTTCCTTCTTATGTTGCGCGGAGGCTTTCGATGGGTCTACGAAGAGTCGGACACGCATGGCGTTCCAACCCTCTGTTTTCATAAAGGACAGTGGCTCGACGGCGTTTCCGTCTTTATCTTTGTATACGGCTCCTTCGTCAAGGAATTTCTTCAACATCGAGATGTCGCCACCCACGTATTTCTGTGCTGAAACCATCGTGGTCAGCATCAAGCATAACGTCAATAGTAATGTCTTTTTCATATAGTTGTTCGTTTTGGTTTGTTTTCTTACATCTTACTTCTTACATCTTACATCATCCATCTTACTTCTTATGCCGATTGGCCCGCTGCTCACGGTATTTGGCCTTCTGACGGGCAGAGCCGCTACCGTGAGCACCGGTGATGTATTTCTTCTTCTTGGCCTTGGTTTTGACCTTGTCGTCCTCTTTTCGGGGCCCGCCGCCGCGACCAAACGAAATGCCATTCTCCAGAATCTCCTGGAAGTCTGATTCCTTACTCATAGTTTAATGATGGAAAAGACGAACTCCTGTAAATGCCATTGCGATACCATACTTGTCGCAGGTCATGATGACATGATCATCGCGGACTGAGCCGCCAGCCTGAGCGATGAACTCGACACCGCTCTTGTGAGCGCGCTCGATATTGTCGCCAAAGGGGAAGAAGGCATCAGAGCCGAGCGCCACCTTGGTGTTTTGGGCAATCCATGCTTTCTTCTCTTCTAATGTCAGTACTTCTGGCTGCTCCGTAAAGAACTGCTGCCAGGCACCGTCGCGCAATACGTCGTCGTGCTCATCCTCAGAGATGTATACGTCGATGGTGTTGTCGCGATCAGCACGACGGATGCCTTCCTTGAAGGGCAGTGCCATCACTTTCGGATGCTGGCGCAGCCACCAGATGTCGGCCTTGTTGCCAGCCAGACGGGTACAGTGGATACGGCTCTGCTGTCCGGCACCGATACCGATGGCTTGTCCGTCCTTGACGTAGCAGACGCTGTTCGACTGGGTGTATTTCAGCGTAATGAGGGCAATGATCAGGTCGCGCTTAGCTTCAGCGGTAAAGGACTTATTCTGTGTGGGGATGTTTTCAAACAGGGCAGGATCGTCCAGCTTGATCTCGTTGCGGCCCTGCTCGAAAGTCACACCGAAGCACTGCTTGCGCTCGATGGGCTCAGGCTTGTACGACGGGTCAATCTTGATGACGTTATAGGTGCCCTTGCGCTTATCCTTCAGAATCTCGATAGCCTCGGGGGTATAGTCGGGGGCAATCACACCATCACTCACTTCACGCTTCAATAGCAGGGCAGTGGTAGCATCACAAGTGTCGCTCAGAGCTACGAAGTCACCATAGCTCGACATGCGGTCAGCACCACGGGCACGGGCGTAGGCACAAGCGATTTGACTGTCGTCCAATCCCTTCACGTCGTCCACAAAGTATATCTTCTTTAAGGTATCGCTCAATGGCAGACCAACGGCAGCGCCAGCAGGGCTGACGTGTTTGAATGAAGCGGCGGCGGGCAGACCAGTGGCCTCCTTCAGTTCCTTCACCAACTGCCATGCATTCAAGGCGTCGAGGAAATTGATGTAGCCGGGGCGTCCGTTAATGACTTCGATAGGTAAATCGCCCTCTGTCATAAAGATACGCGAGGGCTTCTGATTGGGATTACATCCGTACTTGAGTGCTAATTCTTTCATTGTTTACGCATTTTTTTCGTTTCTGCCTGCAAAGGTACAAAAATAATTCCTAATTCGTAATTCTTAATTCTTATTTTTTCGTATCTTTGCACGCGTTATGGAGAAAAAGAGACATGCACTGCGTAAACTTTTACAAGCAGTAGAGAAAGAATTGCTGCACAAGCCAGATCGGAAGACGCTCGACAGGTTGTCGCTATTGGCTGGTTTCCAAGATTGGGATTCTTTCCAGGAAACCTTGCATGGCGACTTGGGTGGCGAAACTATATATGGAGGGCACAAAGAGCATCAGACATCGGAGTGACCATAGGCCTTCATGTTACGGTAGAACGATGATGGTGTGCCGTATCCCGACTGGCTGGCTACCTCTATTTTTGATATGTTGGGCACGCGGCGCATCAGTTCTTCGGCATATGCGATGCGCTGCCGGTTGATATACTCCTTGAACGTCATTCCCATTTCGTTTCTCAGTGTGGCCAACAGATACGTGCGGTTGGTGCCCAGCATCAGCGCCACATCGTCCAGTCGCAGGTCTTGACGCAGGAAGATGCGCTCCTGCATCATCAGCTGTTCCAACTGATTTTTCATAGCTCGTTGATCATTCTGTGAAGCAGGCTTGTTTTCCTCGACCGTAGTACCTGTCGTGACTTTGCTGTTGCTGATGTCGCGTAGTGTCGTGTGGTAGTTCAGTCCCACCCAAGTGATGCTGAACAACAAGACTGAAAATACCAGTGCCGGTACGGCCAGCCACAGCGAGTCGGCAAAATGCTGACGTCCTATGTAGTTGACGGCAAAGGACAGCACTCCCGTCACTACCAACAGTTGCAGGATGATGCCGATGGGGCGCAGCGACTTGTCGTCCGTATCGGCGCAAAGCTGTTCCAGTGTCGCGTTGTAGCGTTTTATCTTCCTGTAACCTATCATGGCCACGACCACCACCTCGACAGCGAATATGGTCTGACACGTTCTATGGGCAACATATTGTAGCCAGGCTGTTCCTTCTAATCCGTCGCTTCTGTTGTTGTAAAGGAAAGTATTGATGAACTCATGCGTCTCGCTTTCATCCATTACCGCATACAAAGTAAAAATAATTACTCCTCCCAACAGACCTAACACCCATACACCGCCCACCAACAGCGGCTTGGACGATAGGGGTTGCAGGTCCGTCTGCTCGCTGATATATATAAGGTATAAGGGATAGACCACCAAGTTGCACACCGTGTAGAGGGAGTCGCTTACTGGCAAGAATTCTGTAGCGTGTTGGAAGTAGAGGAAGTGACAAGCATAGAGCAGCATTGTCGCAACCGACCATACAGTCAGCCATCCCACCGCCGAATTGGGTTGTCGACGCCAGTTAAGCAGCAGCATCATAGTGTTGAGGCTGCATACGATGACGGGTGCTGAGGTCAGGAGGTCTTGTAACACGTGTGGCTTGGTTTTCTGTTTTCTTTACGAATGCAAAGGTAGTGAAAAATATTGATGTCCGATGCGTCTTATGCTGGTTTTTGAGGGCAAAAGCCCACTTTTTGCAATTTTGCAACACTCTTTTGCAGTTCTGCAATCCCCAAGTGCATGTTTTTGTCTACATTTGCACCTAAGTTCGTTACTTTAATGACTATAAACATATTTTTATAATAAACCATATTTAATAACTAACAAACCACTACATTATGAAGAAAAAGCTATCTTTATTCTTTGCAGTCGTTGCCTTGCTGTTGACAGGGCAGACTGCTGTGGCGCAGACGTTCGTCGTGGACAATCTTAGCTTCACGGTGACGGATGCTGATGCAAAAACGGTGTCGGTGAGCAAGGCCGACGGTATCTCGGGTAATGTGGTCATTCCGGCCAGCGTCACCAACGAGGGCGTCACCTATTCCGTGACTTTGGTGGCTGCCAATGGCTTCGAGTCGACAACTATCACAGGTGTAACTATTCCTGCCTCAGTGACGAAAATTGGCGACCGTGCGTTTGCCTCTTGTGGCAACTTGGTCAACGTTCGGATTGAGGACAGCGAGGTAGCGCTAACAATGACAGCCGGCTACTATGGCTCGTTCTATTATAGCGAAGCCGACAAGTCGGTCTATCTGGGCCGTGACCTGAAGCTCAGCGAGAACAGTGCTCCGTTCAGCAATGCTACCAGCGTTGAGTTCAGCGACAAAGTGACTACTATCCACAACAATTTGTTCTATGATAACAAGAAGTTGTCAAGCATTACCATCGGAAACGGTGTGACCACCATCGGTAGCTATGCCTTCTATAATGTCGGCACCGACGATGGCGTCGAAGAATTGCAGGTCACCTTAGGCAGCAACATAGAGACCATTAAGAATGACGCCTTTAATAGCTGTTCCAAGCTGAAGGCCATCACGCTGCCTTCGAAGCTGAAGGTCATTGAACAATATGCCTTCAGTGCAACTGCCCTGGAGGCCATCATCATTCCCGAGTCTGTGGACAGCCTTGGAAAACGTGTGTTCGGTGAATGCAACAGTTTAGCCAATATCCACATAAATGACAAGGCTGAAGCATTGAAGATGTGGGCCGGCTACTATGGAACTTTCGCTTACGAAGCTGTAGAGGCGGGCAAGACTATCTATATCGGCCGTGACCTTAAACTGAGCGAAAACAGCGGTCCTTTCTCATATCCAGAGGGTTCGCAGATTAAGAGTGTTACCTTTGGCGACATGGTAACAACCATCACTCCCTATATGCTTGACGGAGCTTCGAAGATGGGTAATCTCGTCATTGGTAATGGTGTGACCACCATCGGTGATTATGCCTTCCGTGGTGTAGGTACCGACGACAGCATCGAGGAACTGCAAGTCACGATGGGTGCTAACGTTGAGACGATTGGCGCTGGTATCTTCCAGAACTGCTCCAAGCTTAAGCAAGTCATCCTGCCTGCTACGCTTAATGACATTCCTGATTATACCTTCTCTGGTACAGGATTGACCAGCGTAAGTATTCCTGCCAAGACCACCAGTGTTGGCCAACGTGCTTTTGCCGAATGCTCAAATCTGACCGAGATTATTATTGAGGACGGCACCAATCCGTTGACGTTCAGTGTAGGATACTACGGTGTGTTCGCATATAGTAATGCTCTCAATAAAAAAGTATATGTAGGTCGCAACCTGACCTATACTGACAATGAAGAGTTGATAAGCAATATTGCCACGTTGGAGCTTGGTCCACAATTAACCACTATCAAGGAGAATATGTTCAGTGGTAGCACACTGACTTCTGTCAAGGCTTCGTGGATTGAGACACTGACCTCCTGCCCGGAGAATGCCTTCAATGCGGACACCTATAGCGGAGCCACGCTGTGGGTTCCTGGCGGTACGATGGATGCTTATAAGGCTGCCAACTATTGGAAGAACTTCACGAATATGGACTACTGGTCGTTCGTGGTATCAGCTACTGTAACTGGTAAGGGAACGCTGGCTTTGGCTAACGGCGAGGCTGTGACAAGCAACGGTACGAATACAGAAAAGAGTGTCACTGGTACTTCTCTTGTATCAGCTGGTGCAACAGAGCCCGTCAGCGGTCTCTTCGTTCGCGAGAAGGACCTGACGCTGACCTCGACCCCTGCTCTTGGCTACGAGCTGAGCGCACTGACTGCTAATGACGCTGACATCAAGGCAGCTGGCAAGGTGGAGAATCTGCTGGCTGACCAGACCATCAGCGCTACGTTTAATCCTATCATCTATCCTATCACCTACACATTGGCTGGTGGAAGTGTAGAAACAGCTAATCCCACTACTTATACCATTGAGAGCGCTGCTATCACGCTGAACAACCCGACACGTAAGGGCTATACCTTCGAGGGATGGACGGGCACTGACCTCACGGAGCCAACCAAGACGGTGACTATCCCCGCAGGATCCATTGGTGAGCGCAGCTATACCGCTACGTGGAAGGTCATTACCTATAACTTGACCTACGACTTAGCCGGTGGTGCATTGGCAGACGGTGCAACCAACCCCGCTACCTATACTATCGAGAGCGACGCCATCACCCTCGTCAATCCTACACGCAAGGGATATGACTTTGCTGGCTGGACGGGTACTGAACTCACAGAGCCAACCAAGACGGTAACCATCGCCAAGGGCTCGACAGAGAATCGTTCATACACGGCAACGTGGACACCGATTACCTACACCATCAGCTACGACTTGGCCGGTGGCGCATTGGCAGACGGTGAAAGCAACCCCGCTACCTATACCATTGAGAGTGACGCCATTACCCTTGTCAATCCTACACGCAAGGGATATGACTTTGCTGGCTGGACGGGCACCGAACTCACAGAACCTACCAAGACGGTGACTATCGCCAAGGGCTCGACAGAGAACCGTTTATACACGGCAACGTGGACACCGGTTACCTACGCCATCAGTTACGACTTGGCCGGTGGCGCATTGGCAGACGGTGCAACCAACCCCGCTACTTATACCATCGAGAGTGACGCTATTACCCTTGTCAATCCTACACGTAAGGGATATAACTTCGCTGGCTGGACGGGTACAGGCCTCACTGAGGCTACTAAGACGGTAACCATCGCCAAGGGTAGTACTGAAAACCGCTCGTACACGGCAACGTGGACAGTGATTACCTACACTATCAGCTACGACTTGGCCGGTGGTACAGTGGCTACAGCTAACCCGGAAGAGTATACCATTGAGACAACAACCTTTACGTTGAACAACCCGACTCGCGAGGGATATTCCTTCGATGGCTGGACGGGTACTGACTTCACTGAGCCTACCAAGACGTTAACCATCGCCAAGGGTAGCACTGGTGACCGCTCGTACACCGCAAACTGGACGCGCAACGCCTTTACCCTGAGCGACACTGACAGTGAGTCAACCAATGCTTCGCTGTTGTCGGCATGGGATGGCAAGGTGGCTGACGTCACCCTGTCGGGACGTACGCTGAATAAGAACAACGAGTGGAACACCATCTGTCTGCCGTTCGACCTGACTATTGCAGGTAGCGTGCTCGACGGTGCTGAAGTTCGCACACTGGCAAGCACCACGCTTGCTGGCCAGAATTTGTCGATGACCTTCTCAGACAATTTGACTGAGATGGAGGCAGGTAAGCCTTACGTCATCCGCTGGGCGAGTGGTGAGCCTCTGGTGAATCCGACCTTCGAGGGTGTCACGGTGAAGAATGCAAATGTGAAGACCAATAGCATTACTACCGACTACGTGACATTCACCGGTACCTACACACCGACGGGCCTCACCAAGGACGATGTGTCGAATCTCTATCTGGGATCAAATAACACGTTGTACTACCCGAACGTTGACGGCTTCAAGGTGAATGCCTTCCGTGGCTTCTTCAAGGTGGACGATTCTGCTACCGCTATGGGTCTCAACATCATTACTGACTTAGGCGATGGATCGACAACACGTATCCAAGGCTTGGAGAAGGCTGGATCGGAACTCGACAGCTGGTTCACGCTGAATGGTATGAAGCTGGACAGCAAACCGACCCAGAAGGGAGTTTATATTCATAACGGTACCAAGGTCGTGATTAAGTGATATTAGAACCGAGCTTGCTCGAGTTCTTCCGAGCGCGAGCAAGCTCGATGTGAAACATCAAAGGAGATTGTAAAATGAAAAAGAAATATTTGACACCTCAGATGGAGGTAATAGAGACCGCTGCATACCAGCCTTTATTGGCAGGTAGCTATGACGTTAATACGAACATTGATATTGATGGTGGTAGCGGTGGTGACGAACCGGCATTGTCGCCGTTTGGCGGATCAGAAATCGACGAAATATTTGGACTGCCGTCTGGTTTTATTTGATTGTAAGTATGAAGCAAAAAGAGGCATCCACAAGCGTGGATGCCTCTTTTTATGTCGTGCAGGTTCGGCTTATTATTCGGCCTTGATGGCAGAACGCTTCTCCTTGATACGAGCAGCCTTACCTGTGAGCTTGCGCAGATAGTAAAGCTTAGCGCGACGAACCTTACCAACCTTGTTCACCTCGATGCTCTCAATGTTGGGTGACTCGATGGGGAAGATACGCTCTACACCAACGGTACCTGACATCTTGCGAACAGTGAAACGCTTTTTGTCACCGTGACCGCAGATCTTGATGACTACGCCACGATAGAGCTGGATGCGCTCCTTAGAACCCTCGATAATTTTGTAAGCGACAGTGATAGTGTCACCAGCCTTGAACTCTGGGAACTGCTTGCCGGTTGCAAATGCTTCTTCAGCAACTTTAATTAAATCCATTTTACTATTACTATTAATAATGTTGTTGTATCGTTCCAACGCAACATAGACGGGCAACTCGTGACTTCCCTCCATCGGTTACGCGGAAAAGCGGCTGCAAAGGTACAAAAAAAAGTGAAAAGTGAAAAGAGAAAAGTGAAAAATTTGCTTCCGCTGTGTCTTTTTTTACTTTTTTTTTGTAAATTTGCACCATAAAACTAAAATATTATGAAGAGAACCCCCATTTTTATGGCTATGATGGCCGTCTTGGTGATGGCCGTGAGTGCGTGCCGTTCGCACTATGAGGTGGCTGGCATTCAGCGCAGCAGAATCTTGATTGACAGCCGTTATGACGCACCAATGGATGCCCAGACGGATGCGTTCTTGTCGCCTTACAAGCATGTCATCGACAGCGTCATGGGACCTGTTGTGGGACGCTCGGCCCGATACATGACTGCCCAGCGTCCGGAAGGAACACTGTCCAATCTGTTGGCCGACATCTTGGTTTGGGCAGCTAAGGACTATAATGAACAGCCTGATTTGGGCATTTACAACATGGGTGGTGTTCGTGCCGACTTGCCCAAGGGTGAGATTACTTATGGCAATGTGCTCGATGTGGCACCTTTTGAAAACAAGATTTCTTTTGTCACGCTGTCTGGCGAGGTCCTGCTCGAATTGTTGGGACAGATCGCTGCCGTTGGTGGAGAGGGCATGAGCCATTCTATGCGGATGGTGATTACTAAAGACAAGAAACTGGTCAGTGCGACCATCAATGGCGAGCCTATCGACCCTGCGCGCAGCTATCGTATCACTACGATTGACTATCTGCTGGGCGGTACGGACAAGATGGAGGCTTTCAAGAAAGGCACCAACATTAATGCGCCTAAGGATGCCAGCAACAACACGCGTTTCATCATCATGAACTACTTCCGCGACATGCAGAAGCAGGGCAAGGTGGTGGACGCTGAAATCGAGGGAAGAGTGACAATTAAAAATTGATAATTGACAATTGAGAATTATGATTAGAATTATTTGCTTCATATTGATGATGATGGTATCCTTGGCCGGACAGGCCAAGAAGCCCAAGCAGCTGGTTATTCTTCATACGAACGATACCCATTCGCAGATTTTCCCCATCAGCGCACAATTGCCTGATACGCTGAAAGCGGGTAGGGGAGGTTTCCTCCGCCGTATTACCATGTTAAAGGAGGAGCGCCGAAAGCACCCAGACCTGCTCTATCTTGATTCGGGCGATTTCTGGCAGGGCTCGGCCTATTTCACCATGTTCAAAGGCGACGTGGAGATTGGTTTAATGAACCTGATGGGAATCGACGCGTCGACCATCGGAAACCATGAGTTCGACTTCGGCCTGGATAATATGGCTGAGAAGTTCAAGAAAGCCAACTTCCCCATTCTTTGTGCCAACTACGACTTTACGGGCACGGTGATGGAGGGTATTACCAAACCCTGGATTATCATCAAGCGCAATGGTGTGAAGATTGGTGTGTTTGCCGTCTGTCCTAAATTGGAAGGTTTGGTGTCTGCCAAGAATTGTCCTGGCGTGAAGTACCTCGACCCTGCACAGGTGGCTCTCGAGACGGCTACCATGCTGAAACAGGAAAAGAAGTGCGACATGGTGATCTGTATCTCCCATCTGGGTTGGAACAGTGGTCGTGGTGAGGACGACCAGTATATGATTCGTGGTTCGCGTAACATCGACCTTGTGCTGGGTGGTCATACCCATACCAACATGGAGCAGATGGAATACGAAAACAATATCGACGGCAAACCCGTTCCCGCCGATCAGAACACCAAAGCTGCTGTCTATGTCAGCAAAATAGTGGTGGATTTAAAGTAAGCTTTATTCGAAGTAGAACGTTAGGACTATCATTTTCGACTGCGCGCTGCTAACACTGCCTGCATAGGCTTTGAGGTTATCATCGCGCAGTTCGTTTTTATGGTTCATGTCCAGCACATTGCCCAGTCCGAAACAGAACTTCAACTCTGGAATCAGTTTGAAGAACGGCAGATAGAAGTCACAGCCCAGTCCTACCTCTACCATCGTATTATAACGGTTCAGGCGTATGATGTCCGAATCGCCGCCTGTCAGGTTCATCACGGGATTCACGCCAGCCATGATGTACGGGCGGTGGTTGTTCCAGCGCGGAGCAGCAAACTTCAGGTCGATGGGCAGCGAGACATAGGTGTTTTTCAAGTCTTGTGTCTGCGTGAAGGGCTTGCCCTCAGCATCAACCAGTTTTGTATTCAGAAACGTCAGGTGTTTCGCTCCGAAGTGCATCTGGGGTGTGAATCGCAACGAGAAATGGTCGCTTAGCCGCCATTCGCCCAGCACGCCCACGCTGAATCCAGGGCTCCATCTGTCGGCATCACACAGAATCAGCTCTTCGTGTACGGTGCCGTCCTCATAGGTGAGGCTCTGCGGTCCCACGTTTTCAAACTCAATATCCTGCATGTTCAGACCCACCAGTATGCCGAAATGCAACGGGCGCAGGTCGATGTATGGCTTATTCTGCACGCGGCGATCCGTTTGTGCAAAGACGGTCAGCGAGCAGACTAAGATGATAGTCAGTGTCGAGAATAATCGTTTCATATACTTTATAATAACGCGACAATCGGGCCATTTATTATTTCGATAATGTATAAATTAAGCGTTAAAGCATCATTTTTTATACCATAAATTAGGTATGAACCGAAAAAATGCTTACCTTTGCATCACAATTAGTAAGTATTTTAAGTTAAACAATTTAATTTTAATAAGATTATGGCATACGTAATTGGTGACGACTGCATCGCATGCGGAACATGTATCGATGAGTGCCCCGCTGGAGCAATCTCTGAGGGCGACAAGTATTCAATCAACCCCGACATGTGTACAGAGTGTGGCACATGCGCTGACGTTTGTCCGTCAGAAGCTATCAGCCTTCCCTAAGGAATTAAGCTGAATTATGTGGTTAAAAAGAGACGGGCTCCTGCAAAGGAGCCCATCTTATTTTTTATTCTCTTTGATTTTCTAGTTTCTTTAGAGTTCAGCGTCTGAGCACTGGAAAGTGGTACCCTTCGAGATGTCACCCGTCTCGAGTCCGAGCTTGAACCACTTCATACGCTGTTTCGAGGTACCATGGTTGAACGATTCCGGCACAGCATATCCGCGGGCTTTGGTCTGCAGATAGTCGTCACCGATCTTCTGTGCGCAGTTGATGGCTTCCTCAATGTCACCATCCTCCAACGAACCGAAACGCTTGTTGTCGTGGTGAGCCCAAACACCGGCATAGAAGTCGGCTAGCAGTTCCAGTCGAACGCTGAGCTTGTTGGCTTCTGTCTGGCTGAGCTTGGCCATCTGAGCGTGCACCTTTTCAAGTGTTCCCGTCAGGTATTCCACATGGTGTCCTACCTCGTGAGCAATGACATAGGCATACGAGAAGTCTCCGTCGGCTCCTAATTGTTGCTTCATCGTGGTGAAGAACGACAGGTCGATATACAGTTTCTGGTCGCCTGAGCAATAGAATGGTCCCATTGCTGCAGAACCCTGTCCGCAGGCGGTCTGTGTGCCGTCGGTATAGAGCACCATCGTGGGGTTCTGATACTGTGCACCATGCTGCTTGAAGATTTCCGTCCACACATCCTCCGTACCGGCCAGAATCTGTGTCGAGAATTTTGCCAGTGCCTGTTCCTCTTCAGTGAATTCGCGCTGTCCCTCGTTGACTTCCGTATTGCCGCCGAAGCCATTCTGTTGTACTTGCTGCACCACTGCTTCCAAGGGGTTGCCACCTGTCATCCAGGCCATCAAGGCTACTACGATAATACCGCCGATACCCAGACCGGCCTTAGCACCACCGCTCATACCGCGGCGATCTTCCACATTCGAGCTTTCGCGTCTTCCGTCTAATTTCATAATGCTATAGTTTTAATGTTTATATTTTGGTTGCAAATATAGTAATTTTTTAGTAAATCACACTATAAATGTATCCTTTTTTTTCATTTACGACGGTTTCGAAGTGTTCCGAGCCGTCCAACACGTGCTTCGTATTGTCCGTGATGCCACGTCCTGTCAGCTTCAGTTTAGCCTCCTTCATGGTCCACAGCCGGATGAACTCCACGTCGGGCCGTGCAGCCTGTTCTATCTGTCTGACCTCGTTGTCGTTCATCGTATAGCGCACCAGCGAGTCCTTGAATTCGCGGATGCTCTCGATGTCGATGCCCACGGGCTTGTCGCTGACGGCACAGATGACGGCCTCGCGACAATGGCTTAAATTAAAGTGGATGTCTGTGTGACCAATGATGGCGGGTTTGCCGTGCTCGCCATATTCGAACACGGGGCGCTCCGTCAGCCCGTACTCCTTCTGCAACCCCTCGCAGAGCAACAGGTAGGCCATCGCACACGTCTTGCGGCCCAGCACGTACTTGAATTTCAAGGCCTGTTCGCGGCGCTGTTCGCTGAGCAGAGGCAGGGCGGCGTCGAAGTCAAAACCGGCTATGTCGTCATTCAGGTAAATCATTCGTCTGCTTCTGATATGCTGGAATTCTCGGAGTCTTCGGAATCTTTGAATTCTTCGGAATTTTCTGAGTTATCGGAGATTTCCGTTAGCGACATCTCTGCTTTGGGTATTCGACGGTTGGGATTCTCCTTTCCGCCCAGGTCGATGAGTTCGCGGCCTTTCTGCACGACGCTCTGACGACCCGTAAACAACTTGTTGCCTGCCGCATCGAAGTCCTTGCGCACCAGTTCGATGTGTTCGCCGAGTTTGTTGTAGCGCTGGATGAAGTCACCCAGACGGTCCAACAGCTGCTCGGCTATTCCGAACACCTTCTGTTGGTTCTCGGCTTGTTGGTTTTGCACCCAGGCAATGTGTATCATGTGCAGGATTCCCAGCAGGTTCTGCTCGCCAGTAACAAACACCTTGTGCTCGAAGGCGTCGCGCCACAACGTGGGGTCGTTGGCCAGCGCCAGCTGCAGTGACGACTCGAAAGGTACGAACATAATGACGAAGTCTATGGCCTCGCGTGGGGCCTTGATGTATTTCGAATAGTCCTTGCGCGACAGTTCGTTGACGTGCGACCGAATTGACTTGATGTGTTCTTGCAGGGCATGCTCCTTCTCCTCGGGGGTCTCGGCATTCACGTAGCGTTGGTAGGCCACGAGCGACACCTTCGAGTCGATGACGGCATCCTGTCCCTGTGGATAGTGCAGAATGACGTCGGGCTGCATCTCGCGACCCGTCTCGTCGTGCTTCAGCGGACGTCCCATCTCGTCGCGCAGACGAGCCTGCACCTCGTAGTGGATACCCTCGGTCAGTCCCTGCGATGTCAGCAAATCGCCAAGGATGATTTCACCCATGTTGCCGCTAATCTTGTTGTCGCGACGCAGCACGTTAGCCAGTCCCTCGGCCTTCTCGCTCATCTCACGGCCCGTTTCCATCATCAGGCGCAACTGTTCCTTCAGCGATGCCGTCTGGGCTGTATGGTCCTTGGTGTTGTCGCTGATGGCTTGTCGCATTTCGCTGATGGCTTGCTTCAGGGGTTGCGTGATGTGGTCTATGCTCTCCTGATTCTCTTTATTCAGGTGACGGGCCTGTGCCTCAGCCAGCAGCACACCCATGTCGTGCAACTGGTCCTTGGTGGTTTTCATCATGTCTATCTCCGTCTCCTTCTTAGCCAGTTCCACCACCAGCCGCGCCTGCTTCGAGTTCATCACGAAGTAGACCCCCACAGCCCCCAAGGCTATACCTATTATTATATATATTACAATCATCATCTTTTTAACTTTTAACTTTCAACTCTCAACTCTCAACTCTCTAATCGTTTCTTTAGTACGCTTTGTACCTTTAGGTCAAAGAACTCTCAACTTCCTCCGTCTGCTTCTCTGGCCAGTTCACCAGATACAGCCGCTCCGTAGCACGGGTGAATGCCGTATACAGCCAGTGCATATAGTCGGCTGTCAGCATGTCGTCGGTCATGTATCCCTGATCAATGTACACGTGGGCCCATTGTCCGCCCTGCGCCTTATGGCATGTGGCAGCATAGGCGAACTTCACCTGCACGGCATTATAGTATCGGTCCATCTTGACCTTCTTGATGCGGTCGGCCTTATGGGGTATGTCGGCATAATCCTCCAATACCTTATTATATAATAGCTCCTGCTGTTCGCGGGTCAGAGCGGGAGCTTCCGACGTCAGCGTGTCCAGCAGTGTCATCACCGTCAGCTCGTAGTCGTCGTAGTCGGGAAAGGTCATGGTGATCTCAGCGAAACGGAATCCGTACTGCTCATGCACACGGCGCACACGGCGCACAACGGCCCTGTCGCCATTGGCCAGAAACGACATGGGCTGTTCAATTTTCTCAGTGGCCTGTCGCAGTTCTTCTTCCAGCCAGTAGTAGTTGTTCTTCACAATCATCAGCTGGTCGCCTGAGCATAGCTCGTCCTCGCAATCCAACACCTGGTTGCGAATGCCCTGATTGTATATGTTGGCGCGCTTGTTACTGCGTGTTACGACGATGGTCTCGTCCTGTCCTACGTGCGAATAGCTGTCGGCCAGCGTCTCGATGAGTTCGTTGCCAGGCACGATGCGGATGTCGTCGAACCCCGCCACGCGAATCTTCGGCAGTCCCAGCGGAAAACCACTGGGCACAGTGGCGCCCCAGGTGTTCCTGTGAGCCGCAGTGCCCGCTGGTTCTCCGGCGGTGCCCAGGCTCCTGATTCTCGTCGCATTCCACAGTATGCCCGACTCCTGACTCTGTCGCAGCACCTCGCTCAGGTCGCACTCGTGGACGTGCAGGCCATAGCTGCGCAGCACGTCTGTCTGCAAGGCGGGACTGTCTGTCTCGCCCACGGGTGGCAGCTGGGCCTTATCGCCAATGAACATCAGTCGGCAGTTGCGGTCGTTATAGACGAAACGGATCAGATCGTCCATCAGTTGCCCGCCTGCGAAGATAGTGTCCGAGAATGATGACGCGTTGGCTATCATCGAGGCCTCGTCGACCATGAACAGCGTGTCCTGCGCATTGTTGAAACTCAGTTCAAAACGACCCTCCAGCGATTTCTGCCTGTAGATGCGCCGGTGGATGGTGAATGCCGCATGCCCTGCATACAGCGAGAAGACCTTGGCGGCACGTCCCGTCGGAGCCAGCAGCACCAGCTTCTGTCCCAGTGTGGTCATTGCCTTTACGATGGCTGCGGCCAGCGTGGTCTTACCCGTACCAGCCGAGCCGCGCATCACCATGACGGCCTCCGGGTGGCGGTCGGTCATGAACCGTGCGAAGGTCTCGATGGCTTCGTTCTGCTCGGCGGTAGGTTCCAGCCCCAGCGCCTCGCGAATGCGGTATGTCAGCTCGTCGGTAATCATATTCGCCTGCGAAATTACGAAAAAATGCGTAAATCTCCAAAAAATTTTGGCATTTTGCTTGCTTTTTTGTACCTTCGCAGCCGTAATGACGAACATTCAAAAGACAAACCTCATTTTAGCGCTGGTCTGTGCGGTGTTGGCCGTGCTTTGCGTGTTGAGTATCTTGGAGAAATAGGCTATGAACAGACAACGACTCATCATCCGAATCAGCCGCGACGGCATTGCCCTGTCCATCAACGACGAGGGAGCGGTGCGCTACGAGCGCTACCCCATGAACAGCGGCATATCGCTGGCTGCCAACATGCGCGAGGCGCTGCGCACCCACCTTCTATTACAGGACGACTACGAGCGTGTGCTGGTACTTGTCGACTCTCCCGTGCTCACCGTTCCTGTCAACGTGTTCCGCGAGGAGGAGCGCGACCAGCTCTACCACTATACTTATACGCATCAGGAACAGCAGATGGTGATGCATGCCATTCTGCCCGACCTGAATGCTGTGGCCGTTTTTGCTGTGCAAAAGGACCTGCGCCAGGTGCTGGCCGACCGCTTCGTGCGTGTCAGCTATCAGCCGCTCATGTCGTCAGTCTGGCGCCACATGTATCAGAAGAGCTTCACAGGCCCTCACGCCAAGCTCTACGCCTACTTCCACGACCGCAAGATGGAGGTGTTCAGTTTCGAGCACAATCGGTTCAAGTTCCAGAACGCCTATGCCGTTGCTACTCCTGACGACGCTCTTTTCTATATCCTCTCTGTGTGGAAACAGCTCGGTATGGATCCACAGAGCGACGAGTTGCATTTGGCCAGCCAGATGCCCGAACTGAAGGAACGTGCCCTCGAGTTCGTCAAACGTGTCTTCGTCAATAGTCCCACAGGCGAGTTCAACCGTGCCCCAGTGACGCTGATCGATGGAATGCCGTATGACACGATGCTGGTGTGGTTGAGGAGTTAGCGAAGTTAAAGAAGTTAGCAAAGTTAAAGAAGTTAGCGAAGTTAAAGAAGTTAGCGAAGTTAAAGAAGTATGCGAATCATAACGGGAAAATACAAGGGGCGTCATTTCGATATTCCGCGTTCGTTTAAGGCGCGGCCCACCACCGATTTCGCCAAGGAGAACATCTTCAACGTGCTCATTCAGTACGTCGACTTCGATGGTGCTGAGGCCCTCGACCTCTTCTCAGGTACGGGTAGCATATCACTCGAATTGCTCTCGCGAGGCTGTAGTCGCGTTGTCAGCGTCGAACTCGACCGCGACCACCATCGCTTCATTCAGGACTGCCTGAAGAAACTCGGCGCTGGGTCTGCCGCCCCCGCCGCAAAGGGGACTGCCCCCTCTGTGAGTAGCGAAGCGGATAACAGGGGGACTGTCCCTAATATGATAGCGATTCGCGCTGATGTCTTCCGCTTTGTCAAGTCCTGCCACCAGCAGTTCGACTTTGTTTTTGCCGATCCTCCCTATGCCCTGAAGGAACTCAGCACCTTGCCCGACCTCATCATCGAGCGTGGCTTGCTGAAGCCCGACGGCCTCTTTGTCCTCGAACACGGCAAGGACAACGATTTCTCCCAGCATCCCCACTTTCTGGAGCACCGCCAGTACGGCAGCGTCAATTTCTCGCTCTTCCGCCCCTAAACGCAAGGATTCTAAAATGGACCGGCTATCGGCTATCACTTGCCTGTCCAATAACTTAATTGACTAACAATTTGCAGATTGTTAGTCGATTTTTGTAATTTGTTAGTGCTGTTTGCCCTTTTTTGCCTACCTTTGCAGCACTATGGCGATCATGTACCACTTTAATCATCCTAGAAACATCATGATGCTTCTGACGTTGTCGTTGACCTTGACAGGGTCGTCAGCGTCGTCTCAAAATGTTAAGAACGAAGTGAGGGATGGTTACAGAATAGAGAGAATAGTACCCGAGCGCCTGCCCGATCTTAATATTCCTCGCAGTGGCCATCACACGGTTTTTGTGAATGGCGAACTGACGGTCATGGGTGGTCACACGACGGCTTTCGTCCCCACACCGACATTGGAATACTACAGCGACGGGGCTTGGCATGTGGTGCAGATGGCCTATTCACATGATGCCGGACTGCTTGTACCGATGTCAAACGGCAAACTGCTCATTGGCGGCGGTTTCGAGAAACCATTAGGCATTGGTCAACTCCACAGCACGGAGGTTTATGACCCGTTGACCCACAGCTTTTCAGAATTCGGATGCCTTGACGTGCGCAGGGCTTCAGCATGTGGCGTGGAACTCAGCGAAGGTCGCGTTCTCATCACTGGCAACTGGTTTCACCGCGATACGATGGAGATATACGACGGCAAGGGGCATTACAGTTCTGTCAAGGCCGTCACAATCCCCCTATTCAACCCCTATGTGTTTCGCTCGGCCAAGGACAATGCTGTCATCTTCGGCATCGGCGGCACTAAGGGTGACACACTGCATATCAATAGCGTTGACCAGCTGAAAGGTAATGCTTTTCGTCCTGCACTTTTTGAAACTTGGCAACCTTTAAAGATACACGAAGCCCACCAGAGCACCGACTACGAGGTAGGCGACACTACGATAGACGACTATAGTTACCTCTTCCCTATGACCGACAGCACAGGGCAAGTAGCCATCGGCATCTGCCGTAATGGCGATTTCTCGCTGTTGCCTACTGCTGGTCCTATTCCCATGAAAGGTCCTGACGGCAAGGAAATCCGCTATCTCAGCCTCATCGTTGACAAGCCCCGTCAACGAGCCTATCTGAGAGGTGACGACCGTAGAAGCGAGGCCGAGACATGGGAGGGAGCCAATATAGTGCGGCGCCACTACTTGCTTCGTATCGATTATGCTCAGGCGCTGCAAGGCAAGGGTAAGGCTCCCCTTACCTTATATTATACGGACAAGATGGACGTGGGAGGTTTCGACAATCCCACCGTCACCCCCAATGGTGATGTTGTGCTGGCAGGCGGCAAATATCGTGACAACTACACCCCATTGAGTACGGTATATGTCTTCCGACTGGGTGATGCTCCTGTGGAGTCTGCTAGTGTGGGCAGCGGCCTCTGGCAATGGATTTTGGTAGCTCTCCTTGTCTTATTCACTATCGGTTTGGCTTGTTGGCTCATCTACAGTCGTCGACAGAAACCCACCCCTGCAGCTGTCGTCGAAGAAGAGAACGACAACCAACAGAAGGTTGCACTTATGAAACGTGTCTGCCAGCTGATGGACGAGCAGAAACTCTATTTGAACAGCGACCTGAAGATACAGGATGTCGCATCCCAACTGGGTGTCCATCCTAATGTCGTATCGGCAGCCATCAATAGCCAAGGAAATTCGTTCAACCAGTTTGTCAACGACTATCGCATTGAATATGCCAAGCGCCTGCTCCTCGAAGTACCCGACAAGAAAGTCAGCTCCATCTACTACGAGGTAGGCTTTGGCCATGAGCAGACCTTCTTCCGTGCCTTCAAGGCTCGCATCGGGATGACCCCGTCAGAATGGAAAAAACAAGAATCGACTGACAAAATGTAAGTTGTTAGTCGATTCCTATAAATTGTTAGTCCACTTTTCTGTCCTTTTCCTTATCTTTGCCACAGAGTTATTAACTTAAAAACAAAGATTTATGAAAAGACTGATTACTTTCTTATGTATCCAAGTATCAATTACTATTGGAACACTTGGAGCCGTGACCGAGACGTTTGATGATGAATCCGTATTCCCGGCATTTGGACTTGGAGGCATCACTGCCACACAGCATACAGGTGCCTTTGGCGAATGGACATTGTACGATGGAAATGGTATGAAGGTTTATGGTCTCACGGATATTGAATATGAGAATAAATATGAGCCTTCTGCATGGATGGTATTTAACCGTGCCAAAACAAATCCTGTACATGGAGATGGCAAATCACATAGTGGACATCAATGCATGATGTCTATTGTTCCTGTTGAAAATCATGTTCCTGCCACTACCGATCACTGGCTCATCTCTCCAGAACTGTCGGGCGAAGCACAGACCATTACTTTCTATGCCAGACAATTGACGACACAATATGGTAATGAAAAATATGAGGTATTGGCCTCTTCTACCAATAATGATCCAACCAGTTTTCTCATTGTCGGGTCAACACGTGAGATTACGGGTGAGGATTGGCAGGAGGTAAGCGTCAGTCTGCCCGCAGGCGCTAAGTATTTCGCTATTCGCCATATCTCATACGACATCTTTGGGCTCATGATTGACGATGTCACCTATGAGCCGAAGGGATCTTCCGGTGGCGACGACGACCCATCAGAGGGAACATCTGGTTTGGAATACGTCCTTGACGATGCCACGAAGACGGCAAAGGTGTCCTACCGCATCAAGGAATATCCTGATGGCACTTGGGAGCGAATTAAAGGCGGCTATAACGGTGACATTGTAATTCCTGAAACTTACAACGGATACACGGTAACTGGTATCAGAGAATATGCCTTTGACCAATGTACGGACATACCGTCGGTAAAACTCCCTAAGACCCTCAAGCAGATAGAATATTCCGCTTTCAACGGCTGTACGGCTTTGAAGGAAATTATCATTCCCGCCAGCGTCGACACCATCTACAACACAGCTTTCGATGGCTGTTCAGCATTGGAGAAAGTGGTCTTTGAAGATGGTACGAATGTCCTGAAACTAGGCGTTGGAAGTTCTTCGGCAGAATCAGGCATGTTTAGTTTCCAACCCGTCAAATCCGTTTATATCGGACGACCTTATCGTTATCCCAAACAGAAGGACTGGGGATGGTACACCTACTATGATTTGAGTGCTTTTGGACGTTGTACGACGCTGGAAGAGGTAACATTCGGCGAGAATGTCACAGAAATCCAACCCTTTGAGTTTATCTTATGTTCTTCTCTCAAAAAGGTCACAATAAATGGAACTATCACATCTTTGGCAGAAAAAGCCTTCTACAGATGCGAGAAACTGAAGACCATCAATCTGCCAGAAGGACTTACTACCATAGGAATAAGGGCTTTTGAGTTCTGCAAGGAATTGGAGAGCATTACCTTCCCATCAACCCTCACAATGATCGATGAATATGCATTCGGAACATGCGAGAGTATTAAGAGCCTGACCATTCCTGCCAGCGTCGGATCATTAGGCCTTGCCGCGTTTACAGCCTGCTCCTCCCTAAAGGAACTCACTTTAGAAGACGGTCCCTACGAACTTCGTTTGACACATGGAGAAGGAGGCAATTCAGGATACTTCACAGAAAGGCCCTTAGAAAAGGTCTATGTGGGCAGACCCATCAACCATCCAGAGACGGGCTGGGCAGGATATAGAGCCGGAGCCTTCAGCGGAATCAGGACTTTGAAGGAGGCAGTCGTGGGCGAATATGTCACAGAACTACCCGTCAACGAATTCATGGATAGCGGCCTGACAACCATCTCGCTTTCCAAGAATCTGGCCAAAATCGGAAACTTCGCACTTTCCGGCTGTTCGTCACTCAACTCCATCACTTGTGAGGCTGTCACACCTCCGACATGTGGAGACAATGTGTTCAATACAACAGATAAAAAAGCCTGCAAATTGTATGTTCCTTCAGGAAGTGTTGACAGTTACAAGACCGCTAATGTTTGGAAAGAGTTCTTCAATATCGAGTCCGGCATCAATGCCATCACCATCGACGGTGCTCAGAATGGCAAGGTTTACAACCTCAAGGGCCAACAGGTCTACGATCAAGCTACTTCAAAGGGTATGTATATTCTCAACGGCAAAAAGGTCATTATCAAGAAATAGAGAAAAAATAAAAAAAACGAAAAAATCCTCCGCCATAGGTGTAAGTATCTGATTATCAGAGAAATCATGGCGGAGGATTTTTGAGGACGGAGGTTCGTGCTGCCAGGACGGCGGCTCAGCAATAGCAAGACGGCTTCAGTTATCTGGGGTTGGTTCTCATGATCTGTTTTGTGATTTTGGTCTTGTGGTCATTTACTAAGGATTCCGTCGTCAGCACTGACCCGTTTTATGCTCCGGGCGGAGAATTTCTATGCTCCGTCCGGAGATTGTCTCTGCTCCGTCCGGAGATTGTCTCCGCTCCGTCCATAAATCACGTCAGAATAAGCTTGAGTCCATCCTTGCGGACTGGCAGTCCGGAGTAATCGGACGGGGTGCAAGCTCCGAGCATGCTTAGCGATTGCTAGGAGTGAGAGGCTGTGTTGCTATGAGCGAGAAGCCGTTTCTCTGGCAACGAGAAGCCGTGTTGCGTGAAACACCTCACCTCCTACCTGTATTTAGGGAATAGCCTATCTGCAAAGGTATTCCGATGAGGTAGGTGTTGTCGTAACACCTACCTCGCCGAACCTCCTTTATGCAAAGGCCCTCCCAAAGATTTAGGTAGGAGGTAGGACTGCAGACGAACGTGGAGTTTGACGGCTAAGTGGAGGATTATGATTGGTAATCAATGAAAAGTGGTCATGTTGCAGTAAAATGAAGCGCGTGCTTGTTTTGCCACGCGCTTCATAGTTGTTTTAATGATTGCGGAAGTTCCACAGCAAGCTTGGTTCTTCTCTCACTTAATCACGACCTTTTTACCGTTCATGATGACAACGCCTTTGTAAGAAGCGTCGACCTTCTGACCTGCGAGGTTATAATAACTTTGAACATTTAACTTTGAACTTTGAACATTGTCAATGCCAGTGGAGGTACCCTTGACTTTATAGGCAACAATGCTTACACGAGAGCCTGTTGCATTCTTGGCACTCCACACGCTGAATGCAATACCGTTGGTGTTATAAGCTGTGTTTGTGTCTTCGATGGCTGCCTGCAGCTCGTCCATAGTGAACTGTACAGAGAACTCGCCGATACCTTTTACTGACAGTTGTGACACCTCAACATTACCTCCAAGGCTCTTGATGCTGCCAATGCCCCAGCCAATGACACTCTGTGTTGCGCCGCCCTCTTCGTAGTCTGTGCTACCTTCAACCTTATAGTTGAACACGAGCTTGTCTCTGCCAGAGAAATCAGCCAGCTGGTCCTTGTAAACCTGTCCGTACTGATCCATTTCGAGGGTAGTACCCGTCTCTTCATATTCCACAGCCTCGTTAATCAGGGACTCGATTTTAGTAATCACCACATTCATTCCCTGAATCTCCAGCTCATTGCCAGCAAGAATTTTGGCTGCGTCTTCAGCGCTATACGAATATTTCACCTCTACATTCGTGGCACCGTTTTCCAGACTCTTGGTAGGCAGGAAATTGTTATAGTCGAGGTTGACAAACACCTGTGGCCCCCACTGCCAGCCTGTATTGATGCTGTTGTCGGCCTTAGACACCGTAATAATCAGCGCATCGCCTTCCTTCACCGCTCCCAGGTCGGCAACCTTCACGGGAATATAGGGCCAAGAGCTATCCATTGCCTTCTCACCTTCCCACACCGTCGTGCGAGTCTGGGCATTAACACCAACGGCCACGAGAGCCATCATAACCAAAGTAAATAACTTTTTCATACGCTTGAAAAATTAAGTTAATAATTATCGAAAAATAGTTTTGTTTTGTAATCTCGGTGCAAAGTTACGACATATTCAGGAAATAATATGACACTCAGTTATCCAATCATAATACTTTTTTACTTTGCACCACATAATATTCGTGGATTATGGGGCTGTCAGTGAAAAGACGTTGAAGTGACACCCATTTAAACGTTTACGTGGGATTTCCGGCGAATGATGTATGGAAATCCCATATTTTTGTCGTAACTTTGCACACGAAAATCGGAAACTAATTGAAACAAAACAAGCACAAAAGATGAAAAAACTACTATTTCTGGGATTGTTTTCCTGTCTGGCATTGCTGGGTAATGCCCAGGCTGTTCAGATTACTGAAGCCAATGGATGGCTGGAGTCGGCCTATGTGAAGTTCGGCCTGATAGAAGGCGCCAAGGGCTATCACGCGTATATTAAAGGTGGGCAGTTTGCCGACTATACCAAGATGGACGACCAGCTAGTGCGCAACTATGGCAGCTACGGACGGGCCGATATGGTGGGCCTGCAGGCTGGAAGCTACGACATGAAGATTGTGCCCGTCAATGCCGAGGGTACGGAACTGGCTGGTCAGGCTGGAGAAGCAACGGACCTGACGGTGAACAACTACAGCCGTGAGGGCTTTGCATTCATGGGCGGCTATGCCCCTGGAGCCTACAAGAACGACGGTACGCTGAAGGCGGGAGCCAAGGTGTTCTACGTGACGAAGAATACGGCAAAGACCATCAGCACAACCGTCATTACAGACACCAAGGGTAATACAACCGAATGTACAGGTCTGCAAGCCATTATCACAGCCTACGAAAAGGGCTGCGACACAACACCTATCGACTTCCGTTTTGTCGGACTGGTCACCAAGGACGATCTAGATGCTATTGGCAGTAGCGAGGAAGGTATTCAGGTGAAAGGCAGGAAAGCTGACTCTGAACTGAATATGACCTTCGAAGGTATTGGCGACGATGCAACCATCAAGGGCTTTGGCTTCTTAGTACGCAACTCCAAGGGCGTAGAGTTCCGCAACTTCGGCATCATGCGCTGTATGGACGATGGCATCTCGCTCGATACCGACAATTCGAACATCTGGATTCACCATACCGATCAGTTCTATGGCAAGCACGGCAGCGGCGACCACGCCAAGGGCGACGGAGCCACCGACGTGAAGAGCGACTCGAAATATGTCACCGTTTCGTACAACCGCTTCTGGGATACCGGCAAGTCGAACATGTTCGGTATGAAGTCGGAGAGCGGCCCTAACTACATCTCGTACGACCACAACTGGTTCGACCACAGCGACTCTCGTCATCCCCGTGTCCGTACCATGAGTGTACACGTGTGGAACAACTACTTTGACAACGTGGCGAAATACGGCGTGGGTGCCACATCGGGCGCCAGCGTGTTCGTAGAGAACAACTACTTCCTGAAGACTAAGAAACCCATCCTGGCCTCTCAGCAGGGTACCGACGCCCAGGGTAGCGGCACGTTCTCGGGCGAGAACGGCGGTATGATCAAGGCTTACGGCAACTATTTCGACAAGACAGCCACTAACTTCAAGTATTACACCCAGAAGAATCCCGCTACGACGGGTTACGATGCCTATGAGACTGACAGTCGCGACGAGCAGGTGCCCGAGACGGAAAAGACACGGGTAGGTGGTACAACCTATAATAACTTCGACACCAACGCCTCGCTGATGTATAGCTATACGGCCGTTGCTGCCGCTGATGTTCCTGCCCTCGTGACGGGTTACTATGGTGCAGGCCGCTTGAATCACGGCGACTTCACCTATACCTTCGCTGACAATGTGGGCAACGACGATACCGACTCTGCCTACGACACGGCACTGGGCGACAAGCTCGACAGTTACAAGTCGTCGCTGGTCGGATTCTTTGGCGAAGAGAGTGGCAGCGGTAGCGGTGGTGGTGACGAGCCCGGAGGTGGCGATGAGCCTGGAGGTGGTGACGAACCCGGTGGCGATACCGAGGGTACCATCCTGGCTTCGTTCAACGGATCACCCTCGCACAGCATGTTTACCGTGGGTGGTAACTATGGTGATGGTAAGATTACTTATGAAGGTACCTATTATAAAAAAGGTGTCAAGCTGGACAGCAAGGGTTCCATTACCTTCACTCCGACAAAGGATTATAACATGACCATCGTACTGGCTACAGCCAAGTCGGGTCGCGATGTAAAGATTAACGGCGAGGAGACCACCGTCAGCGGTACCGAGAATACCGAGGGTGCTTACTACGAGCTGGACCCCATCGCTATCACGGCTGGTACGCAGTATGTAATCACCAAGGGCTCGGCAGAGAGCATCGTGATGCTCATCAAACTGGTTCCGAAGGGGACAACGGGAATTGCTGATGTAAGAAGTAAGATGGAAGATGTAAGAGGCGCGTACTATAATCTGAACGGGGAACGCGTGGTCAATCCCACCAGAGGGCTGTATATCGTGAACGGCAAAAAGGTCATTCTGAAATAATGAAAGAATGAGAATTCACGAACACGAATTGCACGAATAAACGAGTGCATACGAAAAATAGGAGGCCGGGCGTCGTGAAAAACGCTCGGCCTCCTTGGTAATGGATATGTTGATAGTTAGTGATTGCGGAAGTTCCACTTCGAGTTGTCGCTCTGGAAGTCGTACTCGGCAAGGGTGGGGGTGCTGTCGCCAGCAGAGTAGAGGCAATAGCGCGTGTTGATGCCCTCCTGGCCGGGAATGACTTTCGGCATGATGCGGAAGGTGCCATCGGTGAGCTGTTCGATGCGCCAAAGCTGTTCGTCAGCGCCGGTGTAGGCGGGAACGGTGGTCACCTCGCGGTCAGACGTTGCAGCCAAAGCACGATCGGTACCCTCGATGACAATCTTGAAATAGGTGTTACCCAGATAGGCGCCCTTACCCTCGACGGGGCTGATGGTCCAGCGCTGGTGGGGACGGAACATGTAGTCACCGATGCGGGCGGGGATGTCGCCCTCGGGCCACGTGCCAATGACCTCAGCCAGTGTCTGGTTGGCAATGGGCTTGACGGGCTGTTGCATCTGTTCGCGGTTGAACCAGCCTGCGCGAGCTACCTGCATGCGAACGAAGTCGACAGCCAACTCGAGGGCATAGCCGCGACGCTCGCTCTCAATCTCGAAGGTGCCGCCCTTGAACAGTTCACCACCAACGGGCCAGCCATTCTTCCACAACAGGGGACGGATGGCCAGCGTGGAGCGGCCACTCAGATCCATATCAGCCTCCCAGTGGAACGACATCACCTCGACGCCCTCGTCGACGATGGTGCGCCCGAAGTGTCCTGCACCCGTTTTGCGGTCGCCAGCGGCAATGACCATGCGGCCACCACCGTGGAACATGTCGCGGCCCACATTATCTATATAGGGACCCTCGACGCTGCGCGAACGGCCTACCACGATGTTATAAGTGGAGTTGACACCGTCGCAACAGGTGCCGTGAGTGCCCAGCAGGTAGTACCAGCCGTCGTTATAAATCAGGTCTGACGCCTCGCAGTCGATGGCGATGTCCTTCTCCTTGTTGCCCTTGACGCGGAAACCGGTCTTCGGGTCGAGCTCGATGAGGCGGATGGTGCCGAAATAGGTACCGTAGCTAACCCACAGCCGACCTGTGGTGGGGTCGAGCAGAATGCCGGGGTCGATGGCGTCCTGATCCTCCATACCGTCGGAGTAGCACACCTCGACGGCCTCGCTCCACTTGAAGTCGGGCGACTTGGGGTCGAGCGTCTTGTTCCACATGGTGAGGATGCGGCCAGCATGTCCGCCACCGAGACCTCCGCCCGTAGCACCATAGATGCAGAGGTAACGGTCGCCAATCTTGATGATGTCGGGGGCTGCACCGCCACCCGGGCGCTCAGCACCGCTGTTCCAGGTCCAGCCATCCTCAGAGATGAGTCCGCCACCGCCTGTGCCGAAGGTGTAGTATTTGCCGTCGCACTCGGCAATGGTCGAGGGGTCGTGGATGTAGGGGGCGCCAATTTGCGCCACTGACGTGGCAATGAAAAAATGAAGTAATGAAAAAATGAAAATATTACGTTTCATAATCAATGTCGTTATTTCGTTATTACGTTATTCCGTTATTCCGTGATTTCGTTATTTCGAGACGGTAGTCACCTTGTAATTCGTGACGGGCTGGCCTTTCTCGTCGAGGAAACGAACGCAGAAGTCGCTCATGCCGGGGCCGTTGATGATGGCACCGCGCAGGATGTTACGACCCTTCTTGAGGGTAAGGCGGGGTGACATGGCGTCGTCCTTGACCATGCGGCGGTCACCGGAGAGCAGCAGGGCCTCCTGACCATTGAGCCACCACATAGAGGCTGAGTTGGAGCCAACGGCCAGACGGACGTTCGGGATGTCCTCGTCGCAGTCGATGATGGTGACGGCCCAGAAGAGCACACCGTAGACTTTCTCGCCCCACTTCTCGGCAAAGCGGAACAGCTTGATGTTCATGTTCTCGCTGTCGAGGGCGTGCCAGGTAAGCGTCTGCTTGACAGTCTTGACGACGGGCTTGGCGGGCTCCTGTTGTCCGAAGCCGCGACCGAAACCTGCTGGGGCCTGTTCCTGTTGGAAGACGGCCTTGACCTTCTGCCCGTCCTTCGGAACGATGGTCTGCTGGCCCTTGAAGTACTCGCGGTTGAAGTGCTCGCGCAGATAGGAGTCGGTAAACACCGTATTGCCGCTGTTGGGCTTGTCGATGGACTCGAGGAGCAGCCAGCGGCGGATGAAGCCCTCGTCATCGGGCTGTGCCGTCGGCGTGGTAACGGGCGAGAAGTACTTGGGACGGTTCTTGAACTGTATCCAGTCGACGCTGATGCCTGCATCACCTTCGACGGTGATGACGAGATCGGAAACGCCCTTAGGCAGGTATTCCAACTGTGCCGTCAGCGTGAGCCACTGGTTGGTGAAGTCGCGACGGAACATGGCTGGTGCACCAGCGGGTGTCTCGGGTTTGACGGTCATGTCGATCTTGGCCAGAATCTTGCCGTTGGCATCCTTCTCGCGAACAAAGAAGCGGGTGTTGCCAGAGGCCTTGGCGCTGATGATGAGATAGCCGTCCGTGAGACAGCTGAAGTCGATGTCGTTATATTTCAGCCAACTGCCCTTGACGGGAAGGGTAGCCATGTAGCTGCGGAAGGTGTTGACGGTGTCGATGAGTTCGCTGGTGACATCAGCGCTGGCGGTGCTGTAGCGGTCGATCTCAATCTTCTCAGTAGCCTGGTTGATACCCACGCCACGCAGGGTGGGCTTGACTTCCTGAATGGTACCGTCGGGATTGAAGAACAACTTTTCAATCTGAACGGAGCGGCGCTTGTCGTCGCTGGGCGAGAAGGCATTCTGATGGTAGAAGAGATACCATTGGCCCTTGTAGTTCACGATGCTGTGGTGGTTGGTCCAGCAGTTGGGGTGCTCGGTCATGATGAGACCTTTGTATTCGTAGGGTCCCATGGGATTCTTGCTCATGGCGTAGCCGAGGACTTCTGTCTTTTCGCGGACGTAAGGATAGGTGAGGTAGTACCAGCCGTTAGCCTCGAAGGCAAACGGTCCCTCAGCCTGGCGGTTGGGCAGGTCCTTGAGGCAGTTGACGCCCATCATTTCGAACTCGCGCTCACGAAACTTGACTTTTTCTTTTGGAGTGTCGTCGGCCAGTTCCTTCATGTTTGGCTTCAACTTGGCGCAACGGCCCGCACCCCAAAAGATGTAGGCGTTGCCATCGGAGGCCTGGAGCACGCAGGGGTCAATGCCATTGATTCCCTTGATGGGCTCGGGCTCGGGGATGAATGGTCCTTCGGGACTGTCGGCAATGGCCACACCGACACCGAAACCAAAGCCTTCTTTAGGGGCAGAGGGGAAATAAAAATAGTACTTGCCACCGCGCTCAATGCAGTCGGGTGCCCACATGGAATAGGAGTCGGGGCGCACCCAGGGCACCTTGTTCTGGGTGACGATGACACCGTGGTCGATCCAGTCGGTAAGGTTCTCGCTGGAGAAGACGTGGTAGTCCTCCATGCAGAACCAGTCTTGACGCTGTCCGACGGGCGGCTTGATGTCGTGCGACGGGTAAAGATACACCTTGTTATTAAACACGCGAGCCGTCGGGTCGGCCGTAAACTGGTCGCGGATGATAGGGTTCTGTGCCATGACCGCCGTAGCAGTCAGGCACAACCCGAGTGTTGATAATAAAGTTTTGTTCATATTGGGGTTAGTTATGTTGCGATAGTCGTTTATCACTTATCACTTATCGTTTATCACTTATCACTTCTTAAACGTCCACCAGTCGAGGTGCACGTCGCCCTGCGTCTTGTCGAAGCAGATGTAGAGGTCGTGGACACCTGTGGCATTCTTTACCTTAGCGGTGAATGACTTGTATTTCTCGACGCTGCCCGTATTGCCGATGACAGCAGTGCCGATGGCGGGACCATCCTGACTGTCGAGGCGCAGAGTAATAGTAGCCGTACCCGTAGCGGCAGCGGTGATATTGAATGCTTTGGCGCCTTTCTCGCCGAAGTCGACGCCACGCAGACGGATGTACTCACCATCGTTGAGGTCGAAGACGTACATGTTCTTCTTACCCGTTGATGCGGGCATATCCTTGACGACACCTGTATTCTCGATGCCTATCTTCGCACTCTTCAGACCAAAGCCCCAGTTCATGGTCTCGGCCTCCACTCTACTATAGGGATTCAGCCAGTGCAACTGATTCATGGGCTTCTGGTCCAACCAGTAAGGAATCTCCTGGATGGTACCATCAGCATTATAGGTAATCTCCTGTGCCGATACTGAACGGCGCTCGTGGTGTTGGAAAGTTTCGAGGTGCATCAGGTCGTAGTTCTGTCCGAAGACATAGCTGTGTCCCTGGAAGTCGCAGATGCCAGGATGGTTACCACGATCGCGCTCGGTGGGGCGCATGATATAGCCTTTTTCCACCCAGGGACCTGTGGGCGAGTCGCTCATGGCATAGCCCAGCGCCTCTGGACAACAGGTTGAGGCAAAGCCGAGGTAATAGTGCCCGTTGCGCTTGTAGAACCACGGGCCTTCCTGATAGTGTTGTACGGCCCAAGTGGCTTTCTGACTCCAGGGTATACGGAGGTTGATCTTGGCACCCTCCTCCTTGACGGGACGTGCCACACCGTCCTGCTGATTGACCACATAGATGTCGCCACTGGTCGAGATCATATCCTCATTGAGCTTGATGAAATAGATGTGGGGATTGCCCCAGTACATCCAAGCCTGACCGTTGTCGTCGATGAACACAGAGGGATCGATGTCCTCCCAGTGCTCTTTCTGCCATACCAATGGCTCACCCAGCGGGTCTTTGAAGGGACCATAGGGCGAATCTGCCACCAGCACGCCAATACCATGTCCGTGCAATGGGGCATAGAGGTAGTATTTACCATTGCGCTCCACCGTCTGGATGGCCCAGGCACCGTTCTCACGCGAACGCCAGGGGAATTCTTTCAGCGAAGCCACAGCTCCGTGCTCCGTCCAGTTCACCATATCCGTGGTGCTCCACAACAGCCAGTCGTACATGAAGAAACCTGCGGAGTTCTTCTCGTTGGCATCGGGGATGTCCTCGGGCGAAGCGTCGTGCGAGGTATAGAGGAACAGCGTGTCGCCCACCGCCATTGGTGAGGGGTCAGCGGTATACTTGGTCTGGAACAATGGCATGTTGATCTGCTCCATGCCACGCATCTCCCACCAGTCGAAGTTGAAGAGCTTCGGACCCTTACGGCCCGTGAAGACAAAGTACACGTCAGCAGTCTCAGGCAGGTTAAGACCAGAGATGGTGCGCGACGACGCATTCAGGTCGGTCAAAGTCGAATAATCCAAATCGAGAGTTACCGTCTGCCACTTCTCCCAACCGCCTGTGCCAGGCACGTTGACAGTGCCAAGGAGTCGGCCGTGGATGCTGTCGAGGCGTATCTCAATCTGTCCGCCACGCAAACCACTGGCCACACGGGCCGTGAACACGCGGGGTATTTTGTTGCCAAAGGCCACGTTCTGCAGTTTGATATAGTCGCCATTGTGGATATCGGTGACATATACGCCCACCTCGTCGTTTTGTTCCGTCTTGATGCCCTTCGAGAAGGCCATCGTCTCGGCTTCCACCTTGCGATAGGGATTGAACGTAGCGATGGGCTTTACACCTTCGTCGGTTGGCATGATGGTGGGGAAGCTACCGTCGGCATTATACTTGAACTCTTCGACGGCCACACTACGTCCGAAACCACCACCATTCGGCAACTTACCCGTGTGGTAGAAGAAATAAGAGTGTCCTTTGTAGTCGGCCACACCGCAATGGTTCGTAAACGACTTCGTGTCGCAGAGGGGCATAATCTCACCAGCATAGGTCCAGGGACCTGTGGGGTGGGGAGCTGTCGAGTAGCTGATGTGCTCGGGTACACCACCAGCAGCATACAACAGCTGATAGACCTTTGAACTTTCAACTTTGAACTTTGAACTGTCCACTTTTCTGAGCCAAGGCCCCTCTGTGTAGCAGTCCTTATACTTTTTCCCTCGCTCGCGCTTGTCCATCGAAGGGGCACCGAAAGCCTCCTCGGTCATATCGAGCATGCCCAGTTCGCCAGAGTAAGAAATCATGTCGCGGTTCAGCTTCAGATAATATACTCTAGGGTTACCCCACATGAGCCAGGCCTGTCCGTCGTCGTCGATCATGACTGTAGGGTCGATATGGTCCCAAGAACCGTTCTCGAAGAGCGGTTTGCCGATGGCGTCGCGGAAAGGCCCTGTGGGGAAGTCGCTGACAGCTACGCCGATAGCCATACCATTGGAAATCTTCGAATGGGCACAGATGTACCAATAGAACTTACCGTCGCGTTCGATGGTCTGCGAGGCCCAGGCACGGTCGTCGGCCCACGAGAAACTCTCGAGAGCGAGGGGGAAACCGTGGTCCTGCCAGTTTACCATGTCCTGCGTGGAATAGACGCGCCACTCCTGCATCCAGAAGAAATCGGCACCGTCCTCGTCATGGCCGGTATACACGTACATTGTCCCGTCGTGTACCATCGGAGCAGGGTCACTCGTACACCAAGTCTGCACAAAGGGGTTCTGTGCGGTGCTACCCAAAGCTATCGCCAAGGCAGCGGATAATATCGTCGTTCGTTTCATAGTTTCTTGTGGAAAAGACCCTGCAAAGATACGGAAAATCCGCGAAACAAACCTTTTGTCATGTTTCGCGGACTTTCTTTGATGTATCATGATGCAGTTTACGACGGTTTTTGTCGCTTTCTGTCCTGCCAGATTTCGAAACTATTAATCACATTTTGCCACAGGACGTAACATCCAGCTCCCACAGAAGCCACCGGATTCAGATACATATAAGCCACCCAAATGCTCAGTGCGGTATTCTTCTGAAACAGTCCCTGACCAGCATTAACCTCTTCACCGAGCCAATGTCCCACGCTTCGCCCAATGAGAAATTGGACGAAGCAGAGCAATAGGGTAGTCAGGGCAATCCAACCTAAAAGCATCAGTGTGGCATCGCTATGGACAATGTTCTTGACGGTGATGCCTGTGGTGATGCTCAGCGATATGGCCCAGGTGTAGAAACTGAGGTTGGGCATAGAGGCTATGCGACGTTGCAGACGGGGTAGGTAATGTTTGATGAACCATCCCAAGATGAGTGGTAACAATAGAACAATGGCTACTTTATGCAGGATGACCAGAAACGCATCGAGGAAAGCCACTCCAGCAGCCGGTTCGAGAATGGGGAAAACCAGGGGAATAAGTATGGTAGAGGCCAGCGACGAGAGAATGACGTAGGTGGTCATAGTATTGATGTTTCCGCCCAATTTGCCTACTACGACAGGTGCTGCTGATGCTGAGGGACCGATGATGCACGTCAGCAAGGCTTCCCAAAGCAATTTTTGTTCTGCATGTTCCTCGACCCAGAAGATGATGCCAATGGTCACGGCGATGAGCAACAGCTGGGCCACCAGTACACCAGTGTGCCAACGATGGGGACGGAGCTGGTGATAGTCGACTTTACAGAAGGTAATCAATAGGGTGAGGAAGACGAACAAGGGAAAGATGACGTCGAAGACAGGACTGAGTTGGTTGCCCAGCGTGTCGAGAGCGGGAATCCAATAGAATGTCAGATAACATATGGAACCCACGGCAATGGCCACGGGTAACGTCCAATTTTTGATAAAACGGATGAAGCAATTCATATTTCTGGGTGCAAAAGTACAAAAAAGTTGAGAGTTGAGGGACGATAATGAAAACTTTTTCGTATCTTTGCGGAAAAATAACTAAAATACTATTGTTATGTACGACAAAGAACGCGGGTATTACATTGCCCATTGCGCCAATGGTGCGCTGAGTATTACAGGTAAGATGGCTAATCGTCATGGACTGATAGCAGGTGCCACAGGAACAGGAAAAACGGTGACGCTGCAGGTGATGGCGGAGACTTTCTGTCAGGCTGGCGTACCTTGTTTCATGGCTGATATGAAGGGTGACCTGAGTGGTATTTCACAGGTGGGTAAGATGAGTGGCTTCATCGAGAAGCGCCTGCCCGAGTTCGGTATCGAGAATCCTGAGTTTCAAGCCTGTCCTGTACGTTTCTTCGACGTTTTCGGTGAGCAGGGGCATCCTATGCGTGCCACTATCAGTCAGATGGGCCCGCAACTGCTCAGTCGTCTGATGCAGTTGAACGAGACGCAGGACGGTGTGCTGAACATCGTGTTCCGTATTGCTGACGAGCGCGGACTGCTCCTTATCGATTTGAAGGACCTTCGTTCCATGCTCGACTGGGTGTCGCAGCATGCCAGGGAGTACACCACGAAGTACGGCAATATATCAACACCAACCATCGGTGCCATCCAGCGTGCCCTCTTACAGTTGGAAAGTCAGGGTGCCGACAAGTTCTTTGGAGAACCGTCTTTCGATATATACGACCTGATGCAGACGGAAGGTGGTAAAGGTGTGATGAACGTGCTGGCAGCAGACAAACTGATGTTACAGCCCAAACTCTATTCATCGTTCCTGTTGTGGCTGATGAGTGAATTGTACTCTACCTTGCCTGAGGTGGGAGATCTGCCACAACCTAAACTCGTGTTCTTCTTCGACGAGGCCCACATGCTGTTTGCGGACACCAGCAAGGCTCTGCTTGATAAGATTGAACAGGTGATTCGACTGATTCGTTCGAAAGGCGTGGGCATTTACTTCATCACGCAGAGTCCGACCGATATTCCTGAAAATATCCTCGGACAGTTGGGTAACCGCGTGCAGCATGCCCTGCGTGCCTATACACCGAAGGACCAGAAGGCTGTGAAGACCGCTGCAGATACCTTCCGGGCCAATCCCGCCTTCAAGACCGATGAGGCCATCATGAATCTGGAGACAGGTGAGGCTCTCGTCTCATTCCTTGATGAGAAAGGTGCTCCCAGCGTGGTTGAGAGAGCTAAAATTCTGTTCCCCCTCAGCCAGATTGGAGCCGTGACGGAAGGACAACGTCTGGATATCATCAAACAGAGTCGTATCTATGGTAAATATGACACCCCGATTGATCGTGAGAGTGCCTTTGAGGTGCTGATGGCCGAGGCTGAACAGCAGCTGGCACTTCAAGAGGAAGAGGCTGCTGCCGTTGAAGAAGCTAAGGCTGCCGGTAAAGCAGAGAAGGAAGAGAAGAAAAAGCCCGGCATGATGTCGAAGGTGTTGAAGGCCGTGTTGACTGCTATTACCTCGACACTGGCAACCATCCTTGGCACTTATGTCAGCGACAAGGTGACCGGTAAGAAAACAAAGTCGAAGACCTCGACTACTGGCAGGGTAGCAAAAAATGCCACGAGTGCAGCTACCCGTACCATTACGAAGGAGCTCACTCGTGACATTCTTGGAAATTTGGTGAAATAGGGCCGCTTGCCCTATTCACCAAGACTTCCAGTCTACTTGATTACAATCTTTCTACCTTTGTTGATATAGAGCCCAGGGCGCAGGTTCTCGGGGTTGACCTTGCGTCCGTCTAATGAATACCAGTTGTTATCCTTGAATTCCTTGACAGCCTTCACTTCCTCAATACCCGTAGGTTCTGCTTCCTTCAGTGTGCAGAAAGTGAAGTAGGTAGGTTCATCGAACATTGCGGGATGTGAGGCATCCTTCAGATATTTACCCGTACCTACATTCATGATAGAGAAACCCTTGCCATCAACATACTCCATTTTCCATACAGCACCCTTTGCAAGGTCCTCACCATTCTGGTTGTTTAATCCACCGACAAAGCAACAATTGCCATCAACAACCTGCGTGTTCAGATAGGCGTCAGCACCGTTCACCTGATAATAACTACCTTCAGGTGTTATGAGGCGCAGACGGAAGCCGCCACTGCTTTTCTGCAACCTAAAGAGATAGCTTGAATGAGACTCTTTAAACGCAGTCTTGTAATCGGCTTCAACTAAATGATTTCCGAAAGTGCAATAGAAAGCCTTACCCTCAGCCTCGTTGACAATGGCGAAATTGTTACCACTGGCTTCTGTCAATGCTGTGAAACGCTGGTCTGGTTCTTTTTCAGTCGTGGGAATATACGGATCCTCATATTCCGGATCAATATCATAGATTACTCTCAGTGCCTTCTGAGCATAGCGCTTGCCAAAAACACGATAGCCCGCAGCCGAGAAATGCCAGGGATCCTTACCATTGCCGGGTAGGCCTTTAGCAGATACTACGTAAGATGTGGGAACCACACTCGGCATGCGGTCAACCTGTACGTTATGACCTTCACAGCCGCCACTTTGAGGAGCATCGCCTTTATATTCAACCTCTCCAACAAACAAAGGCACGTCGGCTGCCTTCAAACCCAAATCTTTCAGCATGTCTTCATAAATCTTTTTCACCATGTTCGGCCAGTTGGGGTCACCACAGTTTGAGCAGCCCTGATGCAATAGGATGCCCTTGATGACACCTACTTCCTGGGCTTTCTTAGCCATCTCAATAATACGGCCATAAGGATTCTCACCGTAGTAGTTTCTTGCAATCTGAGCCCACCACTCGTTGTAGTTGTCTTGATATTTCTTCAGGTACTTGTCCTTGTCGAACATCTCAATAGGACTACCGCCCATAGCGACAGCAATGACACCAATTTTGTGGTTGGGCAGGTTAGCGACCATCGTACGGCCAAAATAGTCTGAGGGTCCCAGTTTTCCTACTGGACTGACGATAGGACACTTGGCTACATACCAATTGCCCAATGTACGCTTGGGACTGTTGAAGTTGCAGGTTGCCAGCATCTGAAAGCGCTCGTCAACGTTACCGTCAATCTGATTATCCCAATCGGCATTACCCTCCATGTTCGATTGCCCAAAACAAATGTAGACGTGGAAATTGGGGTCTACTTCTGCCTGTGCTCCAAGAGCACAGCACAAAATTAAAACACATGTAAGTAAAAGATTTCTCATATACGTAATATCAGTTATTTATAATTTCGGGTGCAAAGATACATAAAATAATGTAAATATTACACTTTATATGTTACATAAACTTTCGACAGTGTGTCATAATGCAAAAATCCCCCTCGTACACACATCTTTGGACGAGGGAGAGTTAGGTTTAAAAAGGTTTGTTCAAATGTGTCGGTTATTACTTAACCACCACTTTTCTCCCATTCTTAATCACGATGCCACGATAATTGGCATTAACGGGAACACCCATGAGATTATAGGCAGGCGCATCAGAAGTATTGTCGTTCATGACATCGCTGATGCCAGCAGGTTCTGTGCAGGTAAACTTGATGTTATCGATGTTGCAATTACCACCAGTAGCAACAATACGCAGGGTAAGCAATCCTTCGCTAAAGTTTTCCCTGATATTTCCAGCCTTTGCCTGATAGACATCCTTACTACCTGTATTTGGCACCTTCACCATTCCCAGACTCTTTGAATCACCTTTTGCATCAATCAAGTACATGTTGAATTTAGTACCTGCAACATCTGAAGAGACAGTCGCCTCATAAGAATACTTGCCAGCCTGAGTAACATTTACTGAATATTCAGCCCAGTTGTTGGTGGTGAGATTGCCCAGTGCAAAGCCATTAGGGATTGATATAATGTTACCACCCTCGCTCTTTACCATGTCTTCAGCCTCAACAGTTCCAGGCAGATTAAAGGTAGGCAGAAGGTTGAACTTTAGATTTTTTATATAGAAACCACCATTATCAACAAGCAGTGTCAGCACGTGACGTCCGGCAGTCAGATACTCTGTAACAGGGCACCGCAGGATCTGGAACTCATTTGCGCTACCAGTCTTAGGAACTGTAGTGAATTCGGTTAGGAATTTAAGATTATCGAACGTATACTCTGCCAAGTGGAAGCTACCATCTTCTTTTGTAGAAGCCACTTCTGCTTCTAAAGTATAGAGACCATCCTCTGTTACATCAACAGTATATTCCATCCAAGCACCGGTTTGAGTAGCTGTTGTGCTAAACTTGTCTCGTGACTTGTATACAGTAGTTGATACACCAGAATAAGATACACTAGAAGCACCATTATCAAACTCTCCTGCATTGATAGTACCAGGCAATTGGGGCACAATATCATTATAAGGCTCACGTTTGGTTGTGCTTGAGAGTACCTGGAAACGTCCATAACGCTCATAGGTAGAACCGTCAGTGGTAGTCACAACAGCCTTCAGGTCCTTATAGCCAGAAGTTGTTGCTGTATATTCAGCAAGATAGGGAGCCTCGGTCATGGTTGCAATTAGTTCACTACCAACATAGAGGTCTACCTTTTCGATGGTCTTGGTAGCCATGCTGGCACGTACATAGATGGGAAGCACATCGCCTTTTGCCACCTTCAAGGCTGTAGGACGGATAAAGATAGAGGCCTCTTTCTTCATACCGGGGTAGGGACTCTTGGCGTTCTTGGCAGCATCAGTAGCCATATACTCACGTAACCATTTCAGGGCTGAACGTTCCTGACCGTTCTTGATAAGGCCTGTGTTGTCTGCCCATGTATTACCAACGAACCAGCCCCAAAGGGTGATGCCGGCACAGTAGTCAGCCTCCCAAAACAATGGAATTTGTTCCTTGTATCTCTTTTCCTGATCGGCATCGTTTGCAAAACTGATATCGTATTCCGTAATATACATAGGCATCTTCAACCCATTCTGAATAGTGGATAGGTTATTCTTAAGGGTACTCTGTGAGCAGTTGTTTAGAGTGAAATGATGCGCTTGACAGCCATAAGCGTCAATGGGTGCACCAGCATCACGCAAGGTTCCTACCAAGCCAATAAACTCATTGACTCCCCACTGCAATACATTATAGTCGTTATAAATAAGAATGGCATCCGGCCAGCGCTCATGAGCCATTTCGAAGGCTTTAATCAGCCAGTCGTAGCCAGTTTTTCCATTACCTCCTAAGGCTTCTTGCATCAAATAAGTGTCGCCTTGATGACCATTCATAGCCTCGTTCACTACGTCAATCAACTGTAAATCGGGATAGTGGTTCTTAGCGGCATCCATCCATTCTCCAATCGCTTTATAGCGTTCAGATGGGGAGAGATCCTTGATCCATTTTGGAAATTGTGAACCCCAAACAAAACAATGGAACTTAAAGGGGAAGTTGTGGCTCTTTGCATAAGTGTATGCATTGTCAGCGCCACCCCAGTTGTACTGTCCGCGAGTGCCTTCAACACTTTCCCATTTGGTGGCGTTCTCTGGTGTCACTTGATTCCAATAGTCGGAGAATTTGAACCCGTTGAAATCCATGTTACTGTTACCGGTAGTGATGTTACCCATAAACTTGTCGGGATTGCTCGACAGCTGGGCAAAAGATGTTGCAGGCAACAATATAGCCGCCAGCAACAGACAGATTTTGATTCTTCTTTGCATAGTCTTGGTAAAAACTCTTTTTATAAAATAATACATGATTGCTTAATTAATCAGGAAAAACTTCTCCTTACCCTTGTAGGTGGCTTTTACTGTAGCACGGCCAGCAACGACGGGACTGATGTCGAACTTCACAGCTTGGGGAGCCTTCTCGCAGGTGGCCTCCACCTTGGCACCAGCCTTCAGCGGTGCATAGAGTTGATAGTGGTTGCACTCCGTATAGCCGTTGGCATTGGTCGACATGATGGGTTGTACCGGGATGTTCAGCTTCTGACCATCAACAGTGATGGTGACCTCAGGAACAAAGGGAACCGGCTTGGCATCAGTCTTGGTGAAGCCAATGCCGTGGAGGTCGAACAAGCCCTGCGGACGCTGGGGCCCTTGCGGACGACGCCCCCACTGCGGACGCTGCTGCTCGGACTGCTGCACCTCTGGACCCTCGACCACGAGGTAGATGGCGTGCTTACCTGTCAGTCCTTCCACGTAAGGAACCAAATGGGAAACTGTAACCGCCTGATTGGTAGGAGTCTTATCGCCTATAAAGATGACACCGAGCTCTTTACCCTTCCAGGGATCATCCAGCTTGACATGAATCTTAAAGGCACCCTTACCGCTGTAGGTCAGGTTCAGGTACAGATGGGGGTTGTCGCCCTTCTTGATACCCTCGAAGGCCTTACATCCCTTGGTGTCCTGAGCCAGACCGCCAAAGCCAAAGTACTTGAAACCAATGATACCGCCGTTTTGAATGCCGGCCAGATCCATCGAGTTATTCCATACGTCGTGGTTGTCCTGCATATACTGGCCACTATTCGGACCATACATGAAACAGGCGAGCCCTGCACTATAATAGTTATAAGGTGGCAGACCGAAAATCTGAAAGCCTTCGCTGGTTACCTCGGCACCGGTATATTCGTTGCCGTCAGCTGCCTTTGCCGTCCACACATTATCCTTCGTATAGGGGTCGTAGGCGGTAATCTTCACTACACCGCCCTTGGCCACGGGTTTCTTGTCCCACGTAATCTTCACGGGAGCCACCATTGGCTGACGGGCATTACCGAAACCACGGGGAGGACGATGATAGAACACATACCACTGGCCGTTGATTTCCTGCAACGAGCCGTGGGTGTTGTGAGCAGCATTGGTCTCAATCAATTTGCCACCGTCCTCGCCGGCAACCACACCACGTGAGTCTACCAGTACGCCACCCGAGCGCCAAGGACCTAGGGGTGAGTCGCCGAAGGCATAGCGCAGGGCGCTGTTGGTATTCCCCAAACCATACTCCTTACCAGAGTAACCCGAGAACACCATCACGTATTTGTTGCCTACCTGACGGATGCTCGACGCCTCGAAGAAGTTGAAGTCCAGCGGGTTCTGTCCCTGATAGAGGGCCTTATACTCGCTACCTGGCTTGTCTAACAACTTACCGTCGCGACTGCTGGCAGGAATGAACGGGTCAATGAGTTCGGTATCTTCGCGCTTCGAATACATCGTGTTCTGATCGAGTTCGCAAGCCGTAGAATGCTGGAAGCCATAGAACACATAGGCTCGATAGCCCTTGTCAAAGTCCTTGTCCTTCTTGTTGGTAACAGGCTCGATGAACACTGAGGGGTCGAAATCGATGAGTGATCCGGGAAGACACTGTGTGCCGTCCTCCGTCAAGTTGACAGGTGTGAATGGACCATTGGGACGGTCGCCCTTACACACCATCGGTACACGGCGCCAGCCACGGCTGTGTGGATAGAGCCAATAGGTTTTCTTACCTGTTGCCTTATCGACAGTCTCTACGAGGTCGGGAGCAAACATGGTGTCCCATTGGCCCTGTACGAACCACGTAAAGATGGGACCCTCGTCGCGCCACTGACTCAGATCTTCTACGGGTGCTGACCACATGCGGATATCAGGACCGCAATAGGCGGTATAGGTCACATCGTGCGAACCAATGATATAGGCACGGAACTTGCCGGGCTGATCGGGGTCTTCAAACACGCGTGGTTCACCGTCGGGCAGGTGTTCCCACAACGGGAGATAGGGGTTCTGCGCAGCAATGCTGCCAGAAATAAAAGATAAAATATAAAATAATAAACTCCAGCGTTTCATTCTTCACTCTTATCTCTAATCTTTCAACTATAAAATATCAACTATCAAAGGCTGTACTCCAACATAATCATGGTGTAAGGAGCCAGGTCGAGGGTGAACTTCTTCTGGGCCTTGATGGTTTCCGTCTTTGGAGCAATAGGCTGAGCCTCGTAATTGTTCTCGTCGTTGGCATTACCTGTAAGCACGGTCTTAACGGCAGTTTTCTTGATGCCGAAGCGGCTTAGGTCAATGTTTGCCTTCTTGGCCTCAGCACCAGCGTTCACCAACTTCACATACAGCTTGCGGGTCTTTACGTTCAGCACAACGCTCTGTCCCTGCAGGAAACCACTCTTTTCTCCTTCGGGAAGTCCCTTCCAACGAGGAGCCTCGTCGGGATCATCAATCTTCACGCAGTCGCCGTAGTAGTACTGTCCACTCGATTGTCCGAACAGTTGCTGCACATAGTAGCTACAGGTCAGATAGGGACGCTCGTTGTCGAAATAGATCATGTCGGGATTCCAGTTGGTATTGGTCTTCTTGGCAAAGAGGGGAGCGTAGCTCGTCATAGCCACAATGTCACCATTGCGCTCGACGTGCAACAGGTACAGCCCCTCGGCCAAAGCGTCGATGAGCTTCTTGTCTTTGGCAGCATACTCGCCCAGATAGACCTTTGTCTTGCGGTCACGTGGGTAGTAGTCGTACTGACGACTGCTCAGAAAGTAGGCGTTGGGCTCATAGTAGTGCTCGTCGATGATGGGCATCCCCACAGCATCAGCGATACGCCAGCCGTTCTCCAAGTCTGCGTTGCCGGGATGAGAGCCAGGACCAGCTGTACCTACAATGACGATATTGGGGTATTTCTCCATTACCTTATTATAAATATACTTAAAGCGCTCCTCGAACTCAGGCGATATCTTCTCTTCGTTACCCAATCCGAGATACTTCAGGTTGAACGGGTTCGGATGACCTGCGTCGGCACGCATCTTGGCCCATTTGCTGGTAGTGGGGTCGCCATTGGCCCATTCTATTAGGTCGAGGGCTTCGTTGGCCCACTCTTCCATCTCTTCCATCGGACAGGCATCTTGAGCCTGTGTGGGATACATGCCCCAACCGCCATTCGTTCCCTGACACGACACACCACAGGGCAGAATAGGCAGGGGTTCCATGCCCAAGTCCTCGCAGAACTGGAAATATTCATAGTATCCCAGTCCCATCGACTGGTGATACCCCCACGTGTTCTTCAGACCCTTGCGCTGTTCCTTTGGACCGATGGTGGTCTTCCACCGGTAGGTGTCCCAGAAACCGTCACCACCGCCGTGTACCACGCAACCGCCGGGGAAACGCATGAATTTCGGGTGCAGGTCGGCCAGAGCCTGAGCGAGGTCCTTTCGAAGACCATGTCCCTTATAGGTGTCCTGTGGCATCAGCGATACCTGATCGATATCCAGGTCACCGACGGTAAGCACCAGAATCTGCAGGGTAGCTTTCGTCGATGTGGTGTCGGCGGTCAGCACGGCCTCATACTTCTTCCAAGAGGGCGAATTGACATCAAACGTTGCCTCGGCCAACAGCTTGGGGTCGCGGGGCGGCCAGCCCTGCTGGTTCTCTACCAATGCCACACGCACCTGCTTGGCTCTACCGATGTTACGTAGGAACATCGAGAAGTCATATTTCTCACCGGCTTTCACCGAGATACCGTCGAAACCTTCGTTCTCCAGTCCGTAGCCCTTCCAGCCCTTGTAATCATAGTATTCCTTGGCACGTTCTATATGCAGTCTCATGTAGGTGGGATTGTTGGCGTTCAGCGGGTTGTCCATACGAACCTGCATAGTTCCCAGTGAATGGCCAGGACGCACCTGTTTCCATGCAGTACCTGCTCCCCAACCGTCACGCTCGGCAGGACTATACTCGAACGAACCGTTCTGAATGAGTTCGGCATAGAGTCCGCCATCGGCCGAAGAGCTGATGTCTTCAAAGAAAATACCGATTAGTTCGTCACTAATTTGTTTTCCACCCTTGGGGGCTTTCATAGGTTTCTGGGCATTCAGTCCCAGCGAGGCTGCAACGATGAGGGCAGCACAGGAAAGGAGTCTTTTCATCTCTGTTTGTTGGTTTTATAGCTTATTTTTCTGCAAAGGTACATATTTATTATGTATGGCACCTTACTATTTGTATCAAAAACTATAAAAAATGTAACATGATGAAAAGGATAAAGAAAGAGAAACAAAAAAAGGAAGTCTCTTGTGATAGAAACTTCCTTTTTCGTAGCGGGAGGGGGACCCGAACCCTCGACCTCCGGATTATGAATCCGACGCTCTAACCAGCTGAGCTACCCCGCCATTTCAGAGGCCATCCTCTTAAAATCGGCTGCAAAGGTAAGAAAATCTTTCGAATTACCAAAACTTTTTCTGAAAAAACTTTCTTGATTAGATATTTTTTTGTATTTTTGCAGGGTAAAAACGTAATCTGAAACACCTTTAATACGACTAACTATGCAGAAACTGACGATTGAATACCCTCTGTCTACACAGTCTCCGAAGATTGTTTGGGACTTCATCAGCAACGCCCACGGGTTAGAGAAATGGCTGGCCGACAAGGTGACAAGCGAAGACGATTTGATGACTTTCACTTGGGGGCAGCCTTGGACGGAACGTGATACCAAACAGTCGCGCATCCTAGAGATTGAGAAATATGACCATATCCGTATGTTGTGGGACTATCATGCCGACACGCCCGAAGCCGTTTGGGAGATGCGTATCGAGAAAAGCGATTTGACTGGTAATCTGAGTCTGCTGATTACTGATTATGCTTTCGACGACGAAGAGGAAGCCGACCTCAGGGGAATATGGGACGACAACTTAGAACGTCTTCATCGCGTCAGTGGTTTGTAATATTCCCTTGATATTGCAAAGATACGCCGTTCTGTTGTTGTAGGCGCAAAAAAAACAAAATTTCTGGGCATAATGTGGCTAATGGTTTGGCCGTTTGCCAAAATTGTTGTACCTTTGCCGTCCGTATGAGGTCGCCTTTCAAGAAATTGGACATATTTATTGCCAAACAGTTCGGCCTACTGTTCTTCGCAACGTTTTTCATCTGCCAGTTTGTGCTGATGATGCAGTTTTTATGGCGTTATGTGGACGAGCTGATAGGAAAGGGACTGTCGTTGGAGGTGATGGCCCAATTTTTCTGGTATATGGGCTTGATGCTGATGCCTCAGGCTTTTCCGCTGGCCATCCTGCTTTCTTCGCTGATAGCTTTTGGTAATCTGGGCGAGAGCTCTGAGCTGACAGCCATCAAGGCAGCCGGCATATCGCTGATGCAGGCCTTCCGTTCACTGATTGTCATTGTGTCTGGCATTGCCATCATGTCGTTCTTCTTTCAGGAGATTATCGGCCCCAAGGCTTTCGTCTCGTTCCGTCAGTTACTTATCTCGATGAAACAGAAGAATCCCGAGGTGGAAATTCCCGAGGGCATTTTCTACGACGGCATACCGGGCTCGAATCTCTATGTCCAGAAGAAAGATATAGAGACGGGTACTCTCTATGGTATTATGATTTACCGTATGAACGGCAGTTACGAGGATGCTGCCGTCATTCTGGCCGATTCGGGCCATATTCAGGCAACGGCCGAGAAGAAACACATGCTGCTAACGCTGTACAGTGGTGAGTGGTTCGAGAATATGCGCCAGTCGGGTATGGGTGTGGCAACCAACGTGCCTTATCGCAGGGAGACTTTCTCTACCAAGCGTATCGTGCTCGATTTCGACAGTGGTTTCGATATGGCTGAGGCTGGTTGGATTTCGATGGATGCCCGAGCCAAGAGCATGAGCAGGATTCTGCACGACCTGGATTCTATTCGCGAGTTTAACGACTCGGTGGGTCACCGGTTCTTCCAGGAGTCCAGCCTGGGCCCGTATCATCGGGCTTCGTTGGGCAAGGTCGACTCTCTGAAGGTCGTCAAGGTCGTTGCTGAGAATTCCATAGATATCGACTCGATATATGAGAAACTCTCTGGCGAGGCGAAACAGCGTGCGATAGGTTTGGCCAGCAGTAATGCGCAAATGGCCATCAGCGAGATGGAATATAAGGTGGAGTATTCTGAAAACCTGAACCGCGAGGAGCGTGCCCACCAGATGGAGGCTATCAACAAGGTGACACTGTCGCTGTCGTGTCTCATCTTCTTCTTCATCGGAGCTCCGTTGGGCGCCATTATCCGTAAGGGTGGCTTGGGCGTGCCCGTCATTATCTCGGTGCTGGTATTTATCGTGTTTTACATTCTCGACAATACGGGCATGAAGATGGCTCGCGACGATAACTGGACTGTATGGTTCGGAAAGTTGTTGGGAACGGCTGTGCTTTCACCGATAGCAGTGTTCTTCACCTATAAGGCCAACAACGACTCAGTGGTGTTCAATATCGACCTGTACAAACAGATTGCCAGTCGTATGCTGGGTCTGCGCTCGAAGCGCAATATCACTCGCAAGGAAGTCATCATTGACGAGCCGAAGTACCTGATGGACGCCGAGATGCTCAAGAATGTCAGTCTCGAAATCGAACGCTATGGCGATGTTCACCACTTGTTGCGCTGGCCCAACCCCATCAAGGTGTTCTTCCGTCCTGGTGACGACCACGAGATTGAACATATCAACACCGTCCTCGAATCGGCTATCGAGGACCTCTCGTACACGAAGAACCCATATGTGCTGATGAAACTGAACCAGTTCCCCGTCATTGCCACCCATGCCCATACGCGTCCATTCCAGCGCAAGTGGCTGAATGCCATTACGGGAATCTTCCTGCCTACGGGCATCTTCTTCTATATCCGCATGATTCGCTTCCGCGTACGTCTCTACCGAGACTTGCAACATATTATCCGCGTCAACAAGAAACTCATTCCCCGCGTCATTGAACTGGGTGATGTGCAGAAAGAGGGACGCGTTACAGTTATTGATGATTAAAACTACTAATATATATAATAAGGTATAAGGAACTATGGAGCAACTGAAACTCAATACAATCGACGAGGCACTGGACGACTTCCGTGAGGGTAAGTTTGTCATTGTGGTCGACGACGAAGACCGCGAGAACGAAGGCGACCTGATCTGTGCGGCCGAGAAGATAACCCCCGAGATGGTGAATTTCATGCTGAAGAATGCCCGTGGCGTGCTTTGTGCACCTGTCACTATCAGCCGTGCTGCCGAACTGGAACTGCCCCATCAGGTGCAGGACAATACCTCGCTGCTGGGTACGCCGTTCACCGTTACCGTCGACAAGATAGAAGGCTGTTCGACGGGTGTCTCTGCCCACGACCGTGCTGCCACCATCCGTGCGTTGGGTGACCCCACGTCAACGGCGAAGACCTTTGGGCGTCCGGGCCACATCAGCCCGCTCTATGCACAGGATAATGGGGTGTTGCGCCGTTCTGGGCATACCGAGGCAGCTATCGACTTGTGCAAGCTGACGGGACTCTATCCTGCTGGTGCTCTGATCGAGATTATGAACGAAGACGGCACAATGGCCCGTCTGCCCCAGTTGTTGGAGTTTGCCCGCGAGCACCAGTTGAAGATTATCACCATCAAGGACATGATAGCCTACCGTTTGCAGAAGGAGAGCATTGTCGAGGAGGGCGTCGAGGTGGATATGCCTACTGAGTACGGCCATTTCCGTATGATTCCCTTCCGTCAGAAGAGCAACGGTCAGGAACACTTCGCCCTCATCAAGGGCGAGTGGAAACAGGACGAGCCCATCCTGGTGCGTGTCCATTCGTCGTGTGCTACGGGCGACATCTTGGGCTCTAAGCGCTGCGACTGCGGCGAACAGCTCCATCGCGCTATGCAGATGATTGAGCAGGAGGGCAAGGGTGTTATTGTCTATATGCAGCAAGAGGGTAGGGGCATCGGTCTGATGAACAAACTGGCCGCCTATAAGTTGCAGGAAGAAGGCTACGATACTGTCGACGCTAACCTCTGTCTGGGTTTCAAGGCCGACGAGCGTGACTACGGCTGTGGTGCCCAGATTCTCCGAATGTTGGGTGTGCAGAAGATGCGCTTGATGACGAACAACCCCGTCAAACGTGTGGGCTTGGAGGCCTACGGACTGGAGATTGTCGAGAATGTGCCCGTCGAAACCACGCCCAACGAGTACAACCTGCGTTATCTGAAGACCAAAAAGGACCGCATGGGACACACTCTTCATTTAAGTGATAAGTGAAAAGTGATAAGTGATAAGTGAAAAGGTAAAAAAGTGAAAAAGTGACGCAAATATTCGTTTTTCACGATTATATTGTTTACTTTTGCAGCCAAAATTATTCATAAAGCATCATTATGGCACAATTATCTGACCGTTTGCAGAGACTGGCCCCGTCAGCAACGCTGGCCATGTCGCAGAAAAGTTCTGAAATGAAAGCCCAGGGCATCGACGTCATTAACATGAGCGTCGGTGAACCCGACTTCAATACCCCCGACCACATCAAGCAGGCCGCTAAGCTGGCCATCGACGAGAATTACTCTAAGTATTCTCCTGTTCCTGGCTATCCCGACCTGCGTCAGGCTATAGCCCGTAAACTGGAACGCGAAAACCAGCTGCACTATACGCCTGCCGAGATTCTGGTGTCGAATGGTGCCAAGCAGAGTGTCTGCAACACCGTGATGGCGCTGATCAATCCTGGCGACGAGGTCATCATCCCTGCTCCCTATTGGGTCAGCTATCCGCAGATGGTTTTGCTGGCTGGTGGTAATCCCGTCATTGTCGAAGCTGGTTTCGAACAGAACTTCAAGATGACGCCAGCCCAGCTGGAGGCAGCCATCACGCCCAAGACCCGCCTGCTCATCCTCTGTTCGCCCAGCAATCCTACGGGCAGCGTATATTCAAAGGAAGAACTGGAAGGCCTTGCCAAAGTCATTCTGGCCCACGACGACCTGTTTGTCCTTGCAGACGAAATCTACGAGCATATCAACTATATCGGCAAACACCAGTCGATAGCACAGTTCCCTGGCATGAAGGAACGCTCCGTCATTGTCAACGGTGTGTCGAAAGCCTACGCTATGACGGGCTGGCGCATCGGATACATTGCCGCTCCCGAGTGGATTGTCAAGGGCTGTAACAAGCTTCAGGGACAGTACACCAGTGGTCCGTGCTCGGTCAGTCAGAAGGCGGCTGAGTTTGCCTATACCAGCAGTCAGGAGTGTGTCGAGGAGATGCGCAAGGCCTTCGAGCGCCGTCGCGACCTCATTGTCCGTCTGGCCAAGGATATCCCTGGTCTCGAGGTCAACGTTCCCGAGGGTGCCTTCTATCTGTTCCCCAAGTGCTCTTCGTTCTACGGAAAAAAGACACCCGATGGGGAAACCATTGGGAACTCGACCGATTTGGCCATGTATCTGCTCGAAAAGGGCCACGTCGCCACTGTGGGCGGTGATGCCTTCGGCGACCCCGAATGTTTCCGCATGAGTTATGCTACCAGTGACGAGAATATTGTCGAAGCAATGCGTCGTATTAAGGACGTTTTGGCCGTTTTGGCGTAAAAATTGAGAAATATCAAGTTAAAAGTTCTTAAATAGGCGGTAAGTCCGCTTTAAATTGCTATCTTTGCGGAACGTAAGCGAAAAAATTTATATCATTATATTTAATAACTAAAAAATTAAAAAATTACATTTATGGCAACAACAACAAAGGCTGCAGCCCCAGCTAAAAAATCGGGCTTTCAGGGTGTAAAAGCTGCATGGATTATCCTCGTGATTTGCGCTATCGCAGGTTATTCTGTATGGTATTTCGTAATGGGTAACCCCGACAACTTCGTAGGTGGCGACCGTTCTGGCCATCCCGCAAACCTGCTGGGTACTGTGTATAAGGGAGGTTTCGTAGTAGGTCTGATCCTTACCCTTCTGTTTACCGTTATCTGTCTGGGTATCGAGCGCTTCTTCGCTATCAAGAGTGCTTCTGGTAAGATTAACCTCGCTAAGTTCACCGCTCAGGTGAAGGGCCTCATCAAGGAGCAGAAGTTTGCTGAGGCTGACGCTCTCTGCGACAAGATGCAGGGTTCTGTAGCTAACGTCGTTAAGGCTTCTATCAAGATGTATCAGACCGTTGAGGGTGACAACACACTGAAGAAGGCTGCTAAGATTGCTAAGATCCAGCAGGCTCACGAGGAGGCTACTCAGCTCGAGATGCCTACCCTTCAGATGAACATGCCAATGGTTGCTACCATCGTATCTCTGGGTACCCTGACCGCTCTGTTCGGTACTGTGCTCGGTATGATCGGATCGTTCCAGGCTCTGTCTGCTGGTGGTGGTGCTGACTCTATGGCTCTGTCTGCCGGTATTTCTGAGGCTCTTGTGAACACAGCATCTGGTATTTTGACCTCTTGGGTTGCTACCGTTGTTTACAACTTCTTCTCAAACAAGATCGATAAGCTGACTTACGCTCTCGATGAGATTGGTTTCACCATCGCTGCAACTTACGATTCAACCCACAACGAGGCTTAATTTTATAACCATTTAAAACTTTCTAAATCGGTTTTAGTATGGCTAAAATTAAGATACAGAAAAAAGACATCTGGATTGACATGACGCCCATGTCAGACGTGATGACGCTGCTTCTGTGCTTCTTCATGTTGACATCAACATTCTTGACGCCGGAACCAGTACAAGTCAACGCGCCTAACTCGGTGTCTGAGGTCAAGATACCAGAGCAAGACGTGCTCAATATTCTGGTGACGCCAGAGGGCAAGGTCTTCTGTGGTACCGAAAACAAGAACAACATGCAGGCTATGTTGGACGCAATGCTTGAGAAATACAACATTACGCTCAACGCCACCCAGACCAAGCACTTCCGCGAGGATGCCATGGTGGGAGCCCCCATGTCGCAGCTTGCAGCATACCTCAGCCTCGATCAGGAAAAGATGACTGAGGCCATCCAGAAACTCGGTCTTCCGCTCGATAGTGTCGACGGAGGCAAGAGTGAGTTCCAGAAGTGGGTCACCGAGGCCCGCAATGCTAATCCTGACATCAAGCTCGCCATCAAGTGCGACTCAAAGACTCCTTATTCAGCTATTAAGAAGTTGATGTCAGAGCTTCAGGACATGAACGAGAACCGTTTCCAGCTGATTACGAATCTCGATGTTAAACGTTTAAACGACTAGTAGTATTATGGCAAAAAAGAATCTATCCAAGCAGAAGAAGATGGATACCCGCGTGAACTTCACGCCGATGGTAGACATGATGATGCTTCTGATCACTTTCTTCATGCTTTGTACTACGCTGGCTAAGCCGCAGGCTATGCAGCTTACCATGCCGTCGAACGATGACACGAAGAATCTGAATGATGAACAGAAGCAGGTGACAAAGGCTTCTCATACCATTACCCTTTACCTTGGCTCTGATGACAAGGTTTGGTACATTGCCGGTCTGCCCAACTATGACGATCCGTCATGCGTCAAGCTGACCACCTATGGCAAGGATGGTATTGAGAAGGTTCTCAATGAGCACACTACCGAGGAAGGCATCAACCCGATTGCCAAGATCAAGCTGGCTAAGAAGGAGCTCGATGCCAAGAAGAACGAGTATAACTCAAAGATGACCGACGAACAGTATCAGGAGCAGTTGAAGAAGCTGAAGAAGGGTGAACTCCCCAACGGTGAGAAAGTTCCTACACTGACCGTCATCATCCGTCCTCTTAACACGGCTACCTATGCAAACATGGTGGCTGCCCTCGATGAGATGCTGATTAGCAATGTTGATAAGTACGTCATTGACAATGTCGACAAGATGAGTGACGAAGACAAGGCGCTCATCCAGAAGGCAGGTGTCAAGTGATTAACCCCTAAAAAGTAAGAAGAACTATGGCAAAAATAGATCTCATTGACAACGGTTGGGTCGACCTCGTATTCGAAGGGAAGAACCAAGCTTATGGAGCTTATCAACTGCGTAAGAACACAGGTTCCCGTAACCTGAAGGCAATCATCACAATGTTCGTCGGCTTTGCTATCATAGCAGCTATCGTCATTGCCAAGGTTTCTATTGAGAACTACATCGCAGCACAGAATGCAGCCATTGAGGCAGATGTAGAGCTCCAGAGCCTGGCAGAGAAGAAGGAGGCTAAGGTAGAAAAGAAAGACGAGCCCGAGCCAGAGAAGATTGAAGTTGAGAAAGTGAAGAGCTCTGTGGCCTTTACCGTTCCTGAAATCAAGAAGGATAATGAGGTGAAGGAAGATCAGGAGATGAAATCTCAGGAAGAACTGCAAGAAACCAATACCGCTATCGGTGCCTTCAACGTAGAAGGTGACGATGAGACGGCTGGTGAAGTGCTGAAAGCTAAGGAAGTCATTGCCGAGCCCGAGCCACCAAAGGTGGAGGAGACGAAAGTCTTCGACGTGGTAGAGCAGATGCCTTCGTTCCCTGGAGGACAAGGCGCTTTGATGTCATGGCTTGGCAGCAATATCAAGTATCCTGTAGTAGCTGAGGAGAATGGTGTACAGGGTCGCGTTGTTTGTACCTTCGTGGTTGAGCGTGACGGTTCTATTACGGACGTTAAGGTTGTCCGTGGTGTTGACCCCTCTCTGGATAAAGAGGCTGTACGTGTGCTCAAGGCTATGCCGAAGTGGATTCCTGGTAAGCAGAACGGTTCAGCTGTACGTGTAAAGTACACTGTTCCCGTAACCTTCAGACTTCAGTAATCTATGACAAAGAACGTATTCAGCAAATTTGTTGGATTAACACTTATTTTAGGCTTGCTCCTCGCATGTGGGAGCAAGCCTAATCCTGAAAAGGAAGAGGCATACTTGAAAGCTGCAGAGGCATTTGTGGCTGACGAGAGTTTCTTTCCTATCCTTGACGAAGAGCTTTTCTATTTCAACAGCCAACGTTTAGACACGATTGGTGTGAATTACATGAATGAGCAGGAAGCCGTAGAGAAGTTGATGAAACTGGAGACATGGCTTGCCTTTACGACCCGCGATTTCACAGCAAAGGAGAAGAAGAGCCTGCAAGACCGTAAATACCTGCCCCGTGCAATACCCATTGCCTATGACGGTCTTTCCATCATCGTCAACAACACCAATCCCGACAGCTGCATCACCATCAAGGATTTTGCACGCATACTTCGTGGAGAGGTGACCCAATGGGGCGAAATCTATCCAGGTTCCAAGCTGGGAGCCATCGATGTCGTTTTCGACAATCCTTTATCCAGCACCGTCCGTTGGTGTGTCGACTCCATCCTCGGAGGAAAGGAGTTTACCAATCCTAATATTGGAGCCGTGAAGACCAGTGCCGCCGTAGTCGACTATGTGGAGAACCACAAGAACTCCCTGGGCATTATCGGTTCCAACTGGTTGAATGACAAGCGTGATACCACGAATGTCACCTTTAAGAAGAACATAACCGTGATGGGCGTTTCCAAACTTGACTCTGCCACCAAGGCAAACAGTTGGAAGCCTTATCAATACTACCTATATAATGGCAACTATCCACTACGCCGCACCATCTATGCCCTCCTCAACGACACCCGCAACGGTAATCCTACCGCATTTGCCCATTTCTGTCAGTTGCCCAAGGGTCAGATGATTATTCTGAGGTCCGGACTGCTACCCAGGAGTGCGAATATGAATGTAAGAGAGGTGATTGTCAATCATGAGAAATAAACTATTCTGACATTAGAACGTCATAACAGTAGAGACAGGAAACAAGAAGTATAACCTTTAATAAATAAAGAATTATGAAAGCAATGAAATATTTATTGATTGGAGCGCTGATGTTAGGATTCGGCACTCAGGTGAAGGCACAGGAGCCTACGGGAACGAAGGCCGATGTTGATGCCGTTAAGAAAATTATTAGTAGCAAACCCGCTGATCTCGACAAGCAGATGAAGCCTTTCTACAAGGCTAACCGAAAGAATGCAGAGAATCTGTATGCCTTTGGTCGCGCATTCTACGAGGCACAGGATACGGCAAACGCCCATGTCTATGCCAACTATGCCTTGGAGGCTTCCAAGAACAAGTTTGCCCCTGCCTACGTCCTGTTAGGCGACATCGCAGCCCTTGGTGACGATGGTGGTGCTGCTGCTTCTCAGTACGATCAGGCCATCTACTATGACAAGAAACTGGTAGAGGCTTATCGTAAGTACGCAATGGTTTACCGTAAGATCGACCCCGCTGGTGCTGCCGCTAAGTTGGATGAGCTGAAGGCTAACTGTCCTGAGGTCAGCGTTGATGCCATCAAGGGTCATATCTTCATGGTTGGCGGTGATGAGAAAGCTGCTTACAATGAGTTCAAGAAAGTGCCCATCGGGCAGTTAGACAAGGACTATCTGAATGAGTTCGCCCGCGTCAGCTACTTCCAGGGACATTATGAGGACGCTCTGGCTGCTTGTCAGGAAGGTCTGAAGGACAAGCCCCGCAATGCCACCTTCACCCGTCTGGCTATGTTCAGCAACTACGAGTTGAAGAACTACGAGGCTGCCAAGGACTATATCTATAAGTACTTCAACGAGACAGACAGTGCCAAGTTCTCTGAGTATGACCACTACTATTCAGCTTTGATCTACGATGCACTGGGTGAGAAACAGAATGCCTACGCCGAGTACGACAAGGCTTTGGCACTCGTTCAGGACGGTTCTATGATCAAGCGCTGGACCATCCTGAAGACCCTCTCTGATGCCTACCTGAAGGATAAGGATTTCGAGAAGGCTATCAAGTACTATCAGGAGTTCACCGCCAGCAAGCCCGGCTTGAATTTTGACGACGAGGAATCTCTTGCAACCATCTATTCTAAGTATGCAAAAGAAGATGCTTCCAAGAAGGAGGAGCTCACCAACAAAGCTGCCAATATCTATGGAGAACTGGCCACGAAGTATCCCAATCAGGTTGCTTACGCCACCTACATGCGTGCTAATCTGAGGAACTCTCTTGACAACAACATGGAGAAGAGCCTTGCCAAGCCTGACTATCAGAAGCTTGTTGATATCCTTGGTGCCAAGGCTGACCGCACGAAGGGTGAGAACACCATGCTGAAGACTGCTTATCACTACCTGATGTTCAATGCCTACATCAATAAGGATGTGGCTGGTGCCAAGGCCTATGCTGACAAGATCCTGGCCATCGACCCAGCGTACGATGCAGCCCTGAAGATTAAGGAGTTGTAATCATCCTGAACCTTATACAGAGGAGCGTAAGTTTCGGCTTACGCTCCTCTTCTTTTTATACCCTCTCCATATCCGCACAAAAAAAGGCTTCCCATGATGGAAAGCCCTCGTTTTTCATATCAACTGCTTGACTTATGCCGGAAGGCTGATAGCCTCTGACGGACAAACGTCAGCACATGTGCCGCACTCTGTGCAAACATCAGGGTTGATTGAATACTTATCGCCCTCAGAGATAGCTCCTGCGGGGCACTCATCGATACATGTACCACATGCGATGCAGTCGTCACCAATTACGTATGCCATAATTTTTTCCTTATTTATAAAGTTAATACTAATTAATCGTGATGCAAAGATAGGAATATTTTTTGATATCTACCTACTTTTGGGTAGATATTTTCGTAATTTATACATAGTCGAAATAATAAAAGGGCCATTGACTGCGTTATGAATAATGTGAATAACAAACGACTATTTCTCGTAGCCATCCTGTTTGTCAGCATGCTTTCCGTGCATGCCCAACAGCGAAGAGTACAGCACAAGCCCTATATCGACTTGCGCCCCATGCATTTTGGAATCCTGGTTGGTACCCATTTACAGGATGTCGAATTTGAAAACGTCGGATTACAGACAATCGTCGACGAAGAGGGTAATGTCACAGAGCACTTGATAGTGACGGATGCCGACAAGTGGAATCCGGGCTTCTCCGTGGGTGTCCTTGGAGAGCTGCGGCTGCATGAGAACTTCGCCCTGCGCTTCACCCCCTCCATGTATTTCGGAGCCAAGCACCTCACCTTCCTCGACCTGAAGAATCTGGATGAAGAGGGAAACCCGATGAAGGTGACCCAGGACCTGAAGAACACCTATGTAGCCCTGCCTGTCAACATCAAGTTTGCTGCCCCCCGATGGAACAACTACCGCCCCTACATCACCGCAGGCATCAGCGGGCTCATCAATCTCACAAAAGGTGATGAAGATTATATCAGCTTGAAGCGTTTCACTTCGATGGTGGAGGTTGGCATCGGCTGTGACTTCTACCTGCCTTTCTTCAAACTGATTCCAGAACTGAAGTTCTGCTATGGCTTGGGCAACTCACTCGACACCAACCATATCAACGAGCTCAAGGACACTAACATGCGGGCTTTTGCCGGTAGTGTCCGTAACGCACAGAGCAAGATGATTATGCTGACCTTCTATTTCGAGTGAAGCGTCATCACCATCTTTCCAACGAAGATAGCATGCTTTCCTTCATGATCGACAAGGACCTCCTTGCCGTCCAGGTCTTTCACATATTTATTCTCCACGAGATAGGTATGAGAGTGCCCTCCCAACACCAAGTCGATATAGCGTGAGTGGCTGACAAAATACTGGTCGTCGTCACCACCGATATTCCATCCTAAGTGAGAGAGGCAGATGATGACGTCACACTTCTTCTCCTTCTTCAGCATCGTTGCCGTCTCCAGGGCCACCTGAGCAGGATCGAGGTATTTCACCCCCTCGCAGTTCTTGGCACTGACCAGTCCCTCCAGCTTCTTTCCCAGTCCGAAGACGCCAATCTTCAAGCCATTTCGCTTGATGATGATATAAGGTTTGACCAGTCCCTCCACAGGCGTTCCTGTGAAGTCGTAGTTGGTACACACAATGGGGAATTTAGCCTGCCGGAAGGTACGCGCCATCTCCTCCAGTCCGAAGTCAAACTCATGATTGCCAATCGTAACGGCATCATAGCCCATATAGTTCATCATCCCTATCTCGACATCCCCCTTGAACATCGTGTAGAATGCGGAGCCTTGGAAGAAGTCGCCCGTGTCGAAGAGCAACAGGTCGGGATGCTTCCTGCGTTCCTCTTTCAGCATCTCAATCCGACGGATACAGCCTGCCCTACCCGCCTTCATCGTGTCAGGCAACTGACTGTTGATGGGCATGATCGTACTATGTACATCACCCGTGTGCAGCACCACCAGCTGTTTCTCCTTCTGGGCATCAGCCGTCAAGGTCACACAGAAAGCACAGATTACACAGAATATTATTTTTCTCATCATAATTCCTAATTATCTAATCGTTTCTTTAGTACGCTTGCCTTAGCAAGAATTGTCAATTCTCAATTCTCAATTATAATTCGTCCCTCTATCTCCGAATCCACGACCTTACCCTCCTTCGCCATCTCACGGAAATAGTTCATGATGATGAAACGCGAGTTGTTCTCCTCTGCCGGCGAGGCATTGATGTTCCTCGTCTTCTTGAAAACGGGCATCTTGTCCGTACCCCCCAGCAGATAGTCGATGGTAGCGAAACGGTAGTCCTTCTGCGGATCAATCTCCTTTCCGTTCAGGGTGGCACTCACCAGCTTTCTGTCTTTGGTGATGACCAGGCGCACCGCATGGCTCACCGCCTCGCCACCCGACTTCGCCATCTGCGAGAAGAGTTCCAGCACCTCTGCTCCAGAGAGCGTGCCAAACGCAATCTTATTCTCGAAGGGAGCGATGTCGAGCACGTCGCCATAGGTCACATCCCCCTGGGGCAAGTCAGCACGGATGCCACCCATATTATAGACACCAAAGTCTACCTGCTCCCCATAGTCCTTTGCCGCCCACACCATGATGTCGGCAAGCAGATTCGACAACTCGCTCTCCGGACGATGCGGTTTCATGTATTTCGCAGAGCGTCCCACCACAGGTCCCATGATACTGTCCACCTTCTGCTTATAGCGTGCCAGGAACGCAGCTGCCTCCGCATCGTCATGACCATCATAGCGTGCATCCACCAAGATACGGGAACGCGCCGTCGAGGCGACTTCGTAGTTTGTCTTGCAGGAGACCAACATCATAGTCATCACTGCCCAGATACATAGCTTTCTACTCATAGTTTTAGATATTTTCTATGGCAAAAGTACAAAATAAATGGCAAAAAACACACCCCGTATCAGACCACAATTGTTAAAGATTACTAAAACTTCATGACAATTAAGCATTAAGCATTATGCATTAAGCATTATTTTCGTACCTTTGCATCCGCTTTCCGCGTAATCGCTGTCAGGAAGTCACGAGTTGCCTGTTATGTTGCGTAGGAACGATACAACAATTTAATAAGAAAAGAAATGGATCTAATTAAAGTTGCTGAAGAAGCATTTGCAACCGGCAAGAAGTTCCCAGAGTTCAAGGCTGGTGACACCATCACTGTCGCTTACAAAATTATCGAGGGTTCCAAGGAGCGTATCCAGCTCTATCGTGGCGTAGTCATCAAGATCTGCGGTCATGGTGAGAAAAAGCGCTTCACTGTTCGCAAGATGTCTGGTACCATAGGTGTAGAGCGTATCTTCCCTATCGAGTCTCCCAACATCGACTCTATCGAGGTGAACAAGGTTGGTAAGGTTCGTCGCTCTAAGCTTTACTATCTGCGCAAGCTCACTGGTAAGGCTGCCCGTATCAAGGAGAAGCGCCACAACGTGGGTGAGTAATCCCACCGACCTGCACAACATAAAAAGAGGCATCAGATGCCTCTTTTTTTATTTCTCTTTTTTCTCCCCCACCTCGTAGTTCGACTCTCCGTCATCCTCTCCGTGCAGGGCCTCCTGGAACGAGTCCCAGTCCTGGAATCCCGCTAGCAGCGACAGCCTGTCGAGCGTCTTCCTATTCGGTCTGTGAAGCAGCTCATGCTCCACGGCTTCCAGCAATTTCCGCAATGCGTGTCTCTTTCTCTCCATAACGCCTGCGAAGTTACAACAATTCCAGCTATCCACCAAACTTTCACCCCTGTTTTCTTGCAATATTGGGAAAGAAACGCTATCTTTGCAAATAATTAAAAACTTAAAACCTAAAGCATATTATGAAGAAGATTTACTTTGTATCAATCTGCCTTTTCATTTCCCTGGTAACCTTTGCAGGAGAAGTATCAGAGCAACAGGCTTTGCAGAAAGCCCAGCAGTTTATGCAGGGTAAGCAGTTTAAGCCAGGAAACTTGCGTCGTGCGGCATCTAGTGCAAATAATGCCTATTACGTGTTCAATGCAGAGAATAATGGAGGTTTCGTCATAGTAGCTGGTGATGACCGTATGCCTGAGATACTGGGCTATTCGGATAAAGGGAATATCGATATGCAGCATCTGCCCTGCAATTTCCAGATGCTTTTAAATTCTTATGCCAAGGCGGTTGACAGTCTGGATTACTATCATGTGACAAACCCTTACACTAATAGAAGAACAGCTAGCAGGACAAATATAGAACCACTTATAAAGACGCATTGGGGACAAGGTGCACCTTATAACAATTACTGCCCTGAGGTAAATGGACAGAGATGTCTTACTGGTTGTGTGGCAACGGCTATGGCACAGATTATCAACTACAAGCAATGGCCCAAGTCACAAACAGCCACTGTAGAGTCCTATACTACTGAAGACGGTATTAATATGCCAGCGTTGGAGCCAACATCATTTGATTGGTCTAACATGACAGACGATGCCGTTGCCCGTCTGATGCTCTATTGCGGACAATCCGTAAAGATGAATTATGGGCCCACTGCTTCAGGGGCATATGATTATATTGGCAGACCTCTTAAGGAAGTTTTCGGATATGGACAAAGGGTTACGGACTTCAATGGATATGTCTTCGTTGACCTTATGGAAGATATCGTTTACCAGGAACTCTCCGAAAACCGCCCTGTTTATTATACAGGCCATAACAGTTCTGATGGTCATGCCTTTGTGGTGGATGGCTATAAGGATGGGCTATTTCATATCAACTGGGGATGGAACGGCGATGCTGACGGATATTTCCAAATAACTGCGACGACGGAGGATCTCATGCCTTATCCTAACTCTTACTGGACACAGCCGACCATTGGTATTGATGCCCCTTCCACTAGTGCAGATCAGGCAGAAGTCATAGCCTATAACGAAATGACAGGTGGAGACAGGGTGACCTATCGCAATAGCGCCTCTGACGACTTCTTATTCCCTATCTATCCCTACGTTTTTCTATTATCGGACTTTGAAATCGAAAACACCTATGTAGGTTTTGGTTTGTATAAAGATAATCAACTCTTGAAGGTTTTGGCTTCTAAGAAGGCATTTTCTCAAATGATTGGATATGGAGATTATGCATATTTCAGCAAAGATATTCCGCTCGGGGTTTATTCACTGTGTCTTATCTATAGGCATAATGAGTCAGAAGAGTGGAAAAAAGCTGTTAACTCCAACCTTTATTATATGATAGTACACGTTGAGGAGAAAGAGCTTTATGTGAAGAATCCTGTAAAGGAGTGGGATGGCGATTTCCAAAGTTATGGTGCTCATGAAATCAACGGAGTAACATACGGTCTTAAGAAAGAATTTGTTAACTGGGCTACTGTATTGCCCTACCAATTGACAGAAAAGTATAGTGGAGATATCGTTATTCCCAATGAAGTGGAATATGACGGAAAGAAATTCCGCGTAAGAAGTGCCTTCGAAGGAGTCTTTGAAAATTGCAAGGAATTAAAAACCATATCATCTGCTATGGAAGAGAACCTTGTTATCATGAATTGTCCTAATCTTACAAAGATCGATATAAAACAAGGCACATCGGCTAGAATTGGAAATTGCCCCATGATTGAAAGTCTGGTATTTCCACAAACAGTTGACTATCCTTCTATTAGGGATTGTCATAACTTGAAAACAATAAGAATAGAAAATAGTCTTATTTATTCTCCCGGAAATGATTGGGACGACAATAGTTTGCCAGCTTTGACTGATGTCTATTTCCCCAATGCTAAAAACCCTCAAGGAGGAAAGGATAACATAGCTGCACATTCAAAAGCTGTTCTTCACGTACCCTTGGGATGCTTGGAAAAGTATAAGTCATCTCAATGGAAAGAATGGAATATAGTAGATGATATGAAAGCTCCTTTTGTCACATGGGGATATTGCCATGATGATAAAAGAGAACCATATGGATTTGTCTCCAACTTTGGAGATATTGACCATGAGCTGGCCATGCGTGTTGATCCTGAAGACCTGAAAGCCTATAAGGGTTCGAAAATTACGCATATCCAAATATACTCAAACTCACGTGCTACAAACGACTGGGGGTATGAAAACTATGAATACGTATTTATCACTAAGCGTGGTACGGACTATATCGTGAAACAGCCATTTGAGGTGGTGCGCGGTGCATGGAACACCATCAAGTTGGATGAGCCCTACACCATAACAGGAGAAGAACTGTTTATAGGTTTCGGAAAACATGGGGCAATAGGTGTCAGCTTTTCTGACATGACTTACGTTCGCGATGCCGTATGGGGTCGATTTATGGGCAATGGCGCAAACGAAAGTAACAGGCCAATAGGCGTTTGGGCATTTCCAGGCCCGTGTCCAAGAGTGAAAGAGTTATATGCTCACCCAATGCCATTGCGTTTCGCGATAGAGGGTGATAATATACCTGAAGGAGTGGTCATCCGCGAGATAGACCTGGCTGATGCCGTATATGAGGAAACTTATGGAGCCCGACCGATGCAGCGCACCAGTGCCAGCGATGATAAAATCGAACTCAAAGGGGTTATCAGAAACCGTTCGCTGGACGTCGTGAAATCATATACCGTAGAATGGGCTGTTGATGGCGGAGAGAAGCACAGTAAGACATATGAAACCACCCTTCTCCCTAACGATACAGAAACTATCGAGATAGAGATTCCAAAGATTACTGTCAACGGAAAACATATCGTAACGACTGATGTCACAATGGTGAATGAGAAAGACAACAAGCTGGAGGGCGTAAACATCCCCACGCTGGAGTTGACTATTACTGACGGCTATTCTCTTGGCGATGTCAACAGCGACAATCTCGTGAATGTGACAGACATTGTCGCAACAGTAAACTACATCATGGAGAAGAATCCTGCCAACTTCAATAAGGCGGCTGCCGACCTGAACGGCGATGGCAACATCAACGTGACGGATATCGTGAAAATGGTGTCCATCATCATGGCTAGCGAAGCAAGAGAAATGGAATAAGCGCCAAACACGCAATATAAATAACACAGAGGCTCTGGAAATCTCCGAACCTCTGTGTTTTCGTTTCCTGGCAAAGCCAGATTCTTACCTCAGCCCTCTTACCTCTGACATCAGACTTCGTCCACTGGCAAAGCCAGATTCTTACCTCAGCCATCTTACATCTGACATCAGACTTCGTCAGAATGGTCCCCGTCCCATGCAACTGGTCGTTGTGATGGCGGTTAGGAAGGCTGTGAGGGCGGCTACTACAACCTTCACCGCTACCTCAATGAAACGCTTTTTCATAATGCGAATTTTCAATGCTTAATGCTTAATTCTTAATTCTTAATGCATAATTTTTCACTATTCACTATTCACTTTTCCCTTAATTAGGATCGCTTCCTCCTCCGGTGTTACCACCTCCGTTGTCACCACCTTGGTTCGTACCACCGTTGTTGTCACCACCGGTGTTGGTGTTAGTACCCTCCCCATTGGGGGAGTTAGGAGAGGGGTTACTGGTCTCGTTGTCCTCCACCGTACCGTCGTCGGCGCTGGTCACTCGGCGTACCTCTTCGCCATTGCGGTCGTAGCAGGTGATGATGATGGAAGTGGCTGCCAGCTCGTCCTTCAGTTCCACGCTGGGCGTGAAGATGATGCGGCGACTCTTGATGAGTCCGGTCTTCACCT
>JAEEGI010000696.1_pt1 | contig 93036 bp, 75 predicted proteins | sample 8958751 | NCBI WGS metagenome assembly JAEEGI01 (sample SAMN16246545, study PRJNA631951) | gut metagenome | biome: gut microbiome; feature: rumen; material: KS-attached | host: Bos | place: Iran: Karaj | collected 2018-10 | reverse complement strand
GTTGACGGCCGTCTTGCCGTAGGCTTCGAGGTGGAAGGGGTCGATCATGTTCACGTCGTTGAGGTCGGCGGTGGCGGCCTCGTAGGCGATGTTGACGGGGTGCTTCAGAGGAATGCTCCAGATGGGGAAGGTCTCGAACTTGGCGTAGCCGGCCTTGATGCCACGCTTGTTCTCCTGGTAGAGCTGGCTGAGGCATACGGCCATCTTGCCGCTGCCGGGCCCCGGGGCGGTGATGACCACCAGCGGGCGCGTGGTCTCGACGTAGTCGTTCTTGCCGAAGCCTTCGTCGCTGTCGATGAGCTCCACGTTGGTGGGGTAGCCCTCGATTATATAATGATAGTAGGCCTTGATGCCCATGCGGTGGAGGCGCTCGTGGTAGGCGGTGGCGCTGGCTTGTCCGCTGTAGTGGGTGATGACAACGCCCGAAACCATGAAGCCGCGCTCCATGAAGGCCTCGCGCAGGCGCAGCACGTCCTCGTCGTAGGTGATGCCGAGGTCGCCGCGTTTCTTGTTTTTCTCAATATCAACAGCGCTGATGACGATTACGATTTCGGCATCGTCCTTCAGCTGGGTGAGCATCTTGAGCTTGCTGTCGGGCTCAAATCCCGGCAGGACACGACTGGCGTGGTAGTCGTCGAACAGTTTACCGCCAAATTCAAGATAAAGCTTATTGCCGAACTTGGAGATGCGCTCCTTGATGTGTTCGGACTGTATCCGAAGATACTTCTCGTTGTCGAAACCGTATTTCATAATGATGTTTGATATATTGTGTGATAAATTTCAAAATCAAAAAATACGGGATACAAAATTACGAATATTTCTGCAAATGGCAAAAAATATTTTTCATTCTTGCCACATCATTCTGTTTTTCAGGGAGAATAAATTCATCATCCATCATCGTGGGATGGTTCAGACCGGTGGGTGGGAAGAGTGGAAAACTCAATCCTCGAGGCTGTAGCCGAAACTTTTCAAGGCCCTGTCGCTGTTGCGCCAGTCTTTCAGCACTTTAATGTGCAGGCTTAGGAAGCAGCGCTTGCCTGTGAACTCCTCGATGTCCTTGCGGGCCTCGATGCCGAGCTTCTTGATGGCCTTGCCTTGATGGCCTATGAGTATGGCTTTCTGGCTCTCACGTTCGACGAAGATGAGGCAAGAGATGTTGTCTATCCCGTCGCGCTCCTCGTAGCTCTCCACCGCCACCTCGCAGCTGTAAGGTATTTCCTTCTGGTAGAAGAGCAGAATCTTCTCGCGCACTATCTCGCTGACAAAGAAGCGCATGGTGCGGTCGGTGAGCTCGTCCTTGGGGAAGTAGGCGGGGTGTTCGGGCAGCCGTTCGAGGATGAGGTCGAAGATTTTGTCCACGTTGAACCCTTCGGTGGCGGAACACGGCACCACCACAGCGCGCGGAATCTGCTCCTGCCAATAGGCTATCTTGTCGCTTATCGTGGCCTGGTCGGAGGTGTCTATCTTGTTGATGACGAGGATGACGGGAGTGTCGCTGTTGATGACCTTCTCCAGCACGTGGCGGTTCTTGAGGCTCTCGCCCACCTCGGTGACGAGGAGGAACAGGTCGGCGTCCTGCAGGGCTGTACCCACGAAGCCCATCATCTGCTCGTGCAGCTTGTTGTGTGGGTTGACGATGCCCGGAGTGTCGGTGTAAACTATCTGGAAGTCATCACCATTGACTATGCCCATGACACGTTTGCGCGTCGTCTGGGCCTTGCTTGTTATAATGCTCAAACGCTCTCCAACGAGAGCGTTCATTAAAGTGGATTTCCCTACATTGGGATTTCCGATAATATTCACGAAGCCAGCGCGGTGCATCGTTTAAAAGTAATCGATTGTGCGTGTGGTGGTGTAGGTGGGGAGCATGCGGTCGCCGAGGACCTCGTACTCGGTGCAGCGCACCCAGTTGCCGTGGGCGTCGTACTCACGTTTGTAGAGTGTTACGAACATCTCGGGCTCCTCTTCGGTGTAGTCGTAGAGGGTGTAGCTTGTGGGGTAACCCTGCTCGTCGTACTCCCAGCGTTTCTCTTGCACCTTGTGTTTGGTGCGGTCGTAGACGACGGCCTTGTTGAGCGTGCCGTCGGGGTTGTAGGTATAGACCTCGCGTTTGAAAATCTCGCCTGCGTGGTCGTTGAAGCTGCGCTGGCTCACGCGGCCGAGGCCGTCGTGCTTGAGGAGCATGCGGCTCTCTATCTGGCGCTCAGCGTCTTCGACATAGGTCTCGGTGAGGGTGTGGTCGGCGTCGTAGATGTAGTAGGTGCGGCCAATGACGCGGTCCTGGTTGTCGACGATGTGCTCGAGGGTGGTGAGGCCGAAGCCGTCGTGTTTGTAGCGAGTGCGGAAGATGATGTCCTCGGCCACAGAGAGATACACCTGCTGGCGGCGCTGGCCCTTGGTGTTGTATTCGGTGACGAGGTGCTCCAGCTGGTCGCCTTTCGCGAGGTTGTCGTTGAGGTCGTAGTGAGCTTCGTACATGACGGCGTCGACGCGTTTCACGGTGCCGTGAAGCCCGTCGTCCTGCAGGTCGTGGCCGCTCTGCGCCGAGGCGCAAAGGGTTGTGGCCAAGGCGGCCATGAGTGCCAGTATTTTGCTAATTCTCATTTCTTTCGTTCTTTTTATATGCTTTCAATAACGCGTGTGGCCTTTTATTATTGTGTGTGCCGTGATTTTTTTTTGAAAGCGACGTGGGTAGCATGCCTGCAGCAGGGTGTCGACAGGTATTTGGTCCAGCACTTCGACCATCGTTCGACCATCGTTCGACCATCCTTCTACCATACATGATGGTTAAACGATGGTAGAACGATGGTCGAAATGGCGATGGAAGGACGGGTGGGAATGGGGGTGGGGAAGGGGAATTGGTGTTAAAAAAAAGTTAATGGGGTAACAAAATCGTCTTTTTTACGTTTATTATATCATAAAGATGTTATGACCCACCGGTTAAGGATAATATTGTCGCTGCTGATGCTGCTGGCTGCGCCGATAGGCGTGTGCTGCCAGGTGAACTTCTGTTACCAGTTCGACGATTGCGCCGGCAACAGCCGTCCGGCAGGGTGGGGGGCTCTGCCGAACCTTGACTTTAACTATGTGGGTGTACTTGCGTACGACAATACGGCTGTCTCCGGAGCTCACTCGCTGCACATTAAAGGCAATGTATGCTACGCCCTTATGCCCGACGAGGGCATCGACTATGCGGGCGACGGCGTGTGGATGAGCTTTATGTATTACCTGGCGATGAACACGACACGCATAGAGGTGGGCTACCTGACCAATGCGTCCGACACGTCGACGTTCCATCTCCTCAAAACCGTCCACTATTGGGGTGAGTGGTATTATAACGCTGTGGTAGACCTCTCGTCGGTGCCTATGGGGTCAAGGGTTGCTTTCCGCTCGCGCGACATTATGGCCGGCGACGGCACATTCTGGCTTGACAACGTGTTCGTTACCTCGGAGCCGTGTGAAGTGGAGGTTATGAGCCTGCGTGTGACGGGCAACTGGGCCGACTCGGTGCGGCTGGAGTGGATTGCCGCCGGCAGCCCCAGTGTGAGCATCGGCATCGGCAGCAACACGTACAGCCCTACAGGAAACAGTATCACCGTGCCTCGCTTTTTCCCCGAGACATCCTATGCTTCGCCTTACTATCACTTGAGATTCATAGACTCGTGCGATGGCATCCAATACCAATCTCCATGCAGGTATCAAGGTCTGGATGGCTATATTAATGTTCCGCCTTACCGCGAAGGACCTTGTGTGGCCGTCACCGACAGCTACTCGTCGATGGCGTTGCCCTACGTAGGCACCCCTGTGGAGCCATACCTGGAGCTTGGCCCCCGCAGCACCGACCGGCCGGGTGTGACGGGCATCTATCGCGGCTCGCACACCATCACCACCAACCCCAACGCCGAAGCGGGTACCGGCCAGATGATCTTCCCGTGCATCATACCGCCGGGCGACGCTGCTGTGATGCGGCTCGGCAACCGCCTCGGCGACTGGGAGTCGGCATCGATGCTTTACGCCATCAGCGTAGATACCGCCGTGAGCGACCTGCTGGTGGTGAAATATACTGTGGCCATGAACGACGGCGTCTGGATGAATATTGGCGGCGGCCCTGCGGTGGAGCATGCCGACAGCACGCATCCGCCGCGTTTCAGCATCGAACTGCTCGACGACACCCTTGGGCCTTTGCCCACCGCCGACTGCCACCGTGTGGCCCTCGACGGCATGTCCACCGAAGGGTGGGACGCCCTCGACGAGCGCAACAACTCGTACAGCCGCCGCAACTTCACGGCTGTAGGCTTCGACCTTCGTCCCTATCACGGACAGCGTGTGCGGCTCCGCATCACGGCCACCGACGGGGCCCTCAACAACCGCTGGTGCTATGCCTACTACAACACCGAGTGCATCAAGCAGCATGATGTCGTGGGCGGCTGCGATGTGGACAGCGTCACCCTCACGGCTCCCTTCGGCTTCCGCTACAGCTGGTGGCGCGACGATATGACCGCCGCCGACACCGCGCGGAGCATCACCGTTGCCACCGACGGCACGCTGTGGCATTGCACCCTTGCCGACCCCCACAACCCCTCCTGCACGCATACCATCCACCGTCGCGCGTTGGGCGGCCCGCTGGTCGAGGTGCGCGACACGGTGACGGAGAACGAGCTGCCGTACACGTGGTACGGGGTGCCCTTCACCGCCGGCGGCGACAGCAGCGTGATGCTGCCGGCAGCGACGGGATGCGACACCACGCTGGTGCTGCATCTGCATGTGTGGGAGAACCGGCATGTGCGCGTGGAGCGCCGCGTGTGTCCCGACAAATGGCCCATAGTGTGGCAAGGGCATACCTTCACGGGTGTAGACAGCGTGGATGTGACCTATACCGACGTGCATGGCGCCGACAGCGTGGTGACGTATGTTGCCGTCGAGGCGCCGGCCTACGAGCTGGCCGACACAGTGGTGATATGCCCGTGGAGCCCCTTTATGTATGATGGCATCGACTACGGCGGGCCTGGCACGTATGATATATGGATGACCAGCGTCGACGGCTGCGACTCGACGCTGCATGTGACCCTTGCGCCGCGCGACAGCGCTTTCAGGCCGAGGGCCTACCATAGCGTGGACGGGCTGACGTGGGCCGACACGGTGCCCATAGTGCTGTGTTCCAACCAGCAGCTGCGGGTGACGGACTCAACGGAGAACGCCGACGGATGGCATTGGACGCTTGGCGGCGGCGACAGCGTCGATGCGCGTGAGGCGACGTTTACCTTCGCCGACGGCGACACGGTGACGACCACGACGCTGACGCTCGACGTGACGAGCGGTGGCTGCCACGACACCGTGGTGTGGCCGGTTGTGGTTTTCCCTGCGCCTGCCGCCGACTTTGCGTGGTGGCCGGAGCATCCTGTCGACGTGGAGCCGCAGATGCAGCTGCAGAACCTCACGGTGCCCGACAGTTGCCGGTGGCTGTGGCTGATAGGTGAGGACAGCGTGGCGGGATATGAGCCCTACTACCGCTGGCCGGGATATACGGCGCCGGGCGAGGTGGCGGTGACCCTCAAGGCGTGGCTCACCATGAGGTACGACAGCATCGTGCACACCTGCATGGACACCGCCACAAGGCAGGTGGAGATTGTCACCTGCTGGCTTGAGTTCCCAAGCCTGGTGACGCCCAACGGCGACGGGGTGAACGACACGTGGGAGGTGGTGAACCTGGTGGAGATGGGGCAGTACCCGACGAACGAGCTGTGGATATACAACCAATGGGGTGTGAGGGTGTTCCACGCCAAGGACATCAAGAGCAACGACCAATGCTGGGACCCCAACACGCCGCCGTGCCCCGACGGCACCTACTACTTCCGCTTCCAGGCCAGCAACAAGTACGGCCTGGTGCGCAGAAACGGTGTCATCGAGGTGCTGCGATGAGATTTTTTTTGTATCTTTGCAGTCTCTAATTATTGGACAGATAGCATGGAACTGACTATACTATTGTGTTTTGCCGCCTATACGGTGTTGCTTTTCGCTGTGATGTGGCTCACGGGTCGACGCGGCGCGAAGGGCAACGAGGCCTTCTTCCGTGCCGGTCGGCGGTCGCCGTGGTACGTGGTGGCCTACGGCATGATAGGGGCGTCGTTGAGCGGCGTGACCTTCATGTCGGTGCCTGGTGGCGTATACAACGGGGCATGGACCTACATGCCGCTGGTCTTTGGCTATGTGCTGGGCTACGCGGTGATAGCGTTGCTGCTGCTGCCGCTCTACTACAGACTCAACCTGACGTCGATATACACCTATCTGGAGCAGCGCTTCGGCGCAAGGAGCGAGAAGACCGGCGCCCTGTTCTTCATACTGAGCCGCCTGCTGGGTTCGGCGCTGAGGATGTATCTGGTTGTTTTTGTGCTCTATGAGTTTGTGTTCCGCGCCTGGGGTATACCCTTCTGGGTGCCGGCGGTGGTGTTCATAGCCATCATACTGCTCTACACATTCCGTGGGGGCATCAAGACTGTGGTGTGGACCGACACGCTGCAGACGACCTTTCTGCTGGCGGCGGCGGTGGCTACTGTGGTGGCGATACTCAATAACCTGGACATCAGCTTTGGCGACCTGATGAAGGTGTCGTCGGAGAAAGGCTATACGCGCATGTTCGACACCGACCCTACGGCGCCCAAGTTCTGGGTGAAGCAGGTGCTGGCGGGTATGTTCATCACCATCACCATGACTGGCCTTGACCAGGATATGATGCAGAAGAACCTTACCTGCAAGAGCCTGCGCGACGCGCAGAAGAACGTGATGACCAGCAGCCTGCTGTTCGTGGTGGTCAACGTACTGTTCCTCTCGCTCGGCGCTGCGTTGCTGGCCTACTCGGCCGAGACGGGCTTCGCGCTGCCTGTGAACGAGGCCGGCGCCGTGGTGCCCGACAAGATATTCCCCTCGATAGCCTTCTCGTTGAGCGGCTTCACCGCCGTGGTCTTTGTGCTGGGCATGGTTGCCGCTGGCTACAGCAGCGCCGACGGCACGCTGACGGCGCTGACGACGACCTTCTGCTATGACTTCCTTGGCTTCGGCAAGGGCAAAGACATAAACGAGAACAAAGAACTGAGGGTGCGCCGGCTAGTGCATGTGGGCTTCGCGTTGCTCTATCTGCTGGTGATCATCGCCTTCAGGCCCTTCCACCGCCAGTCGCTCATCGACACGGTGTTCGACGTGGCCGGCTTCACATACGGGCCGCTGCTGGGCCTTTATGCCTTCGGCCTCTTCACTCGGAGGAATGCGCGCGACCGCTGGGTGCCGCTGATAGCTGTGGCGTCGCCGGTGGTATGCTATTTGTTGAAGGTATGGTCGCCGGTATGGTTCGGCTATGCTTTCGGGTTCGAGATATTGCTTGTCAACGGCCTGATAACCTTCGGCCTGTTGTGGCTGTCATCGGTAGGGAAAGGAGGTAGGGTGTGAATTTTTACGTGACGGTATTGGGGTCGGGTGCAGCTCTGCCCACGGGTGTGCGGCGTTGCAGCGCCCAGGTGCTCAATGCCAATGGCTTCAAGCTGCTCATCGACTGCGCCGAGGCTACGCAGGACCGCATACGCTACAACCATCTGAAACTGCAGAGTCTTGGGACGGTGATTATCTCGCACCTGCATGGCGACCACTTCTTCGGGTTGCCTGGGCTGCTGAGCACTATGCATCTTTGCGGTCGCACAGAGCCGGTGACGATAGTGGCTCCAAAAGGCGCCCGAGAGGTTATAGAAACCACCTTCGCCCTCACGGGCAACCACATAGAGTTTCCTATAGAGTGGCATGAGATGGACTTCAGCGAGGGTGTGCACAGGGTCTTTGAAGGCAAGCGCTGCACAGTGGATGCCTTCCCGCTGGTGCACTCGGTGCCCACCTACGGTTTCCGCATCACCGAGGTGCCGCGTGGCAGCAATGCTCCGCGCGTATACAGCTACTGCTGCGACACAGCCTACACGGAAGACATACTGCCTTATATCGAGGGCTCCAACCTGCTTTGTCTGGAGTGCACCTTCGCCGACGACCTGTTGGAGCTTGCCACGACCCGCTGCCACCTCACCGCAAGCCAGGCTGGGCGTCTGGCGGCGAAAGCCCATGTGGGGCAGCTGCTGCTGACGCACATCAGTGCCCGCTACCGTGAGCCTGACCAGCTATTGGCGCAGGCCAGTGCGGAGTTTGCCAACTGCGTTGTGGCGAGTGACTCTATGCGTATAGATGTGTAGCCGTGTGTAGGCGGATGAAAATAAGCGCGGGCGTCTTGGCCAAGACGCCCGCGCTTTGTGTTGCGGATGTACGTTAACGCACGATGAGCTTGCGTACCACGGAGGCCTGTTCGCCGGTGAGGCGGACGAAGTAAGCGCCGCGTGCCAGTGTGCTGATGTCAAAGGTGGCGCTGCCGTTGACCATGGTGGCGGTCATGACTTTGCGCCCGTTGAGGTCTATGAGTTCAGCCATACGCATGGCGTCGGCGCTGACGGTGACGACGTTGGTGGCGGGGTTAGGGTTGATGGCCACAGTTAGGGCGTCGTTGTCGGAGATGCCGAGGGTGCCGGTATGCATGGTGCCTGTGATGGCAAAGCTATTGCCACCGTCGCCGCAGACGGCGCGCACGGCAATGTCATTGTCGGTGTCGGGCGTCAGGCCCGTGGCCGTGTAGTTGGTGACGTTGACGCGGTGCCAGCCGCTGTTGTTGATGTTGACATCCCAGGCTGTCTCGTTGCCGCCAGCGGACCAGCTGAAGCTGATGGTCGTGGCGGTAGCCTGTCCGTAGGTGAGGTCGGTGGGCGGTGTGCAGGATTGGCGTGCTACGCTGACATTGTCGATGGCTGCCGGCGGGTTGGTGACCGTGAGGGCGTCGACCTTCCAGCAGAAGATGAGGGCGTAGTTGCCAGCGGCCTCAATGTTGGCCACGGTGTATATGCTCTGCCATGTCTCCTCCATGCTCAGCGGGTCGGTGAGGTTCTGCCATGAAGCGGGAATCTCGGTGATGTCTGATACCGGAGCCTCGGTCTCGGGGGCGATATAGGCGCGCAGATAGTCGCAGTCGATGGTGGTGGGCTCGCCCATGGCCTTCCAGTCGAAGCTGATGTCATAGTTGCCGCTGTCGGTGAGGTTGAGGATGCGGTAGGCGTAAGAATGTGTCTCGTCGCTGATGTAAGAGTTAGTTATGCCGCCGTCGGTGCTTATGTACAGCGAGCGGCTGCCACCGTTGTTGAGGGCGTTGCCTATATGCCATTGGTTGTTCTCGGCTTGCGCATAGTTCCAGAGGGTGTCGTGCGTGGCCTCAAAGCCGGTGCTGTAAGGCAGGTTGGCGGGCAGGGCGTGGGTGGTGAAGGTGACTGTACGCGGACGGCTGTAGACGTTGTCCTCGCATTCGCGGCGTACGGTGACGTTGTATGTGGTGTAGGGGGTGAGGTTGTCGACTGTGTAGTTGAACTGGCTGTACACAGAAGCGGAGTCCTCGTCAGTCCATTTGATGCTGAAGTCGCCCAGCGTGGTGCCGGCGCTCCAGTCGAAGTGTGCGTTGGTGGCATCCACCTGTGAGACTACTATGGGTGCGGGTTTCAGGCAGTTGCCGGTGACGTAGACCTCCACGTCGTCCATGTAGCCGTTGACCACTCGGTTGTCGCCGGTGGCTACGAGCATGACGGCTATGCGGCTGTTCGTGCCGTTGTAGCCCGACAGGTTGACGTCATATTCGTGCCAGTTGGTGTTGGCAGGCGTGAATGTTGCCAGGCGTGTGAAGCCCACGGTGTCGTTTCCGTCGCCGGCGATACCTACGATGATGCGGCTATTGTCAGCGTTGATGCTGACCTTGTAGCGGAACGAAAGGCTGAGGGTGTTGACGGCGGCGCTGAATTGCGGCAGCTTGGCCAGCGAGTAGCAGGCGGTATAGGCGCCCGAGCTGGCGAAGAAGTACAGCGACTTGTTGCCGTTGGTGTTCTCGGCATAGGGGTAAGGTGTGGTGGCGTCGGTGACGCTTATCCAGCAGGGGTTGTAGGTGCTGTCACCTGTGGCCCAGGTCTCAAAGTCCTCGCTCCAGGGCAGGTCGCTGACGGTCTCGCAGAGGGTGTGGAAGCTGACCACCTGGCTGTGGTCGGACATGCTGCTAGGTCCGCAGACCGTGCGTGCCGTGAGTGTGTGGATGGTGCCGGGGGTGAGGTTCTCTATAGTGTAAGTGTTGCCGTTCACTTCGATGCCGGTGGCGCTGCCGTCAAGGTAGAGCATGTAGTGCGCCGTGTTGTGTACATCGTTGAGCGTCACGGTGACACCCTCGGTGGAGGTGTCACTCAGCGTGATGACGGGGGCGGTGCAGAGGCTCGTGACGTTCACCGTGATGGCGTCGATGTTCACCAGGCTGGTGCTACGGAAGGCTATGTTGCCTGTGGTGAAGCCAGCAAAGGTGATTGTGAACATCTGCCAGGAGCCCGTGTTTGTAGGAGCGCAGGTCTGCACGTGCACAAAGGTGTTGGTGTCCATGGGGTTGCTCATCACACCCACTTCGATGTTGGCTTGGGCGTCGGTCCTGCGCACGGCGAAGGTGAGCTGCAGGTCGCTTAGGTTGTTGCTGAACCACGGCAGGGCAAAGACTGTAGGTGCCGCTGTGGTGCCGTAGCAGTAGAGGCTGTTGGCACCGTTGTAGTGTACGTCGTTGACATAGAGGGGGTAATAACTGGAGTAGCGGCAGGCTACCGTCCAGCAAGGTATGTTGAGGGCGTACTGTTCGGAAAGACCGCCAGTGGGGTAGGTGTCGAAGTTCTCGCTCCACGGCAGGTCGCTCTCAGCGATGCCGGCACACTGGGTGCGGAACTGCATGGTCACGGGGCTGTAGCTGCCGCCGTCGGGGCAGTTGGCCACCACCTCAACAGTGTAGACGGTGCCGGCGGTGAGGCCGGTGAGCGGTATCTCCGTGGTGGTGTATGTGGCGTTGTTGATCACCATTGTGCTGCCGTCGTTGACGCTCACCGTGTAGTTGGGGCTGTCGTTGCTGTCGGCCACGTGCAGGTGTGCCGAGGTGTTGGTGATGTCGCTCACCACCACTGTCGTGGGTTGCGGGCAGTTGGGGGCCACGCTCACCACGATGTCGTCGACGACAACGTCCTGCCCAGTGCCGACAAACTTGATGGCCAGGTTGGTGGCTGTGGCAGGTACAGAGGGTACTGTGAGTTCAACATTGCTCCAGCCGTTGGCGCTGTAGGCGTAGACGGTGCCGACATACGTGGCCAGCGGCACAAATGTGTTGGCGCTGCTGCTGTTGGTGACATAGCCCAGCTGTATGCCGTCGGTCGAGGTGTTGGTGCGGAACCAGAGGTTTACAATCAGCTGGTTGAGCGGAACGTCGAAGCCGGGTAGCACGCACATGGTGTTCTGGTTGGTGTTGCCGCTCCAGAGCAGGCCGTTGCCGGCGCCGCTGCCGTGGTTGCGGTATGAGGCGTACTTGGGATATCCTCCGGTGGTGTTGAGGATTGTCCAGCAAGGCATGGCTGCCTGGGCGTTATTGGTATAGCTGTCAAAGTTCTCGCTGAAGGGCATCGCCTCCTCGGGTATGAGGCCGCAGCCAGTGCGTATAGAGGCAGTGACGGGTGCCGTGTAGCTGCCGTCGCTGCATTCGGCCTCGGCGCTGACGGTGTAAGCTGTGTTGGGCGTCAGGCCTGTGGCGTTGAAGTTGAGCACATTGATGTCGGTGAAGACTATAGGCTCGTCGCCGTTGTCGGGTGTGAAGGTGATGCGGTACGATACGTGGCTCGCAGCTGCGGTGTCGCCGATGTGCACCATGGCGTCGTTGCCAGTGATGTTGTCGACGGTGACACCCGTCAGACGCGGACAGCTGGGGGTGACAAGCACATAAAGGTTATCGATGTAGAGCGTGCCGTTGGTGTTGGCTTGTGTATTGTGGCAGCGGAAGGCGATGTAATAGCCATTGCCCGAATAGGTACTCAGGTCGACAGTCTTCTCCACCCATGTGGCATTCATGCCCGAGAAGGTCTGCACAGTGGTGAAGGTCGCTTGATTTGTGGGGTCGGTCATCACACCCACCTCCAGCACCTCGGTGTACAGCACGTCGCCGTTATAGTATGCACCGTTGTCCTTTACGTTGAAGACCACCGATTTGTCGTAGAGACTCTCAAACTCGGGCAGTATGGCCAGCTCGTACTGCGACGTGCCACGTACACGGAACACTATCGCCTTGCTGTTCACACCGTCAACTCCATCGGTGACACCAATCTTCGGATAGTCAGTATTGCTGCTGTAGCCATAGTTGAGGCTCTTGTAGCATGGCAGGTCCGATACTGAGCCGTCGCTATAGCTGTCGAAATTGTCGCCCCACGGCATCTCGTCGTCGCCCACGATGCCACAGGCCGTATGTCCCGTCACCGACACACGCGTCGAATACTGTCCGCTGCCGCAGCTGGCCACCACACCGAAGGTGTATTCCGAGTTGCTTTCCAACCCTGTGACGACGTATGTCGTTCCGCTCACACTGTCGGCCATCACCGTTGTGTCGCTCATGTCAAAAACCGTGTAGGTCGTACCGCTACCATTCTGGTTGTCTGTCCAGCTCAGCTGCAGGCTTCCAATCGTCGACGAGATTACTTGCAGGTTGGTCACGGGCATGCAGCTGGCGTCGGCGGCCATCTCGATGTCGTCAATATAGAGATAGTTGGAAGTGCCGGTGCCCAGATAGCTGTCGTAGTTGATGGCTACATATTTTGTGCCGGCGGGCAGGTTGATGTCATAGTCGGTCCACACCGTGGTGTTTGAGCCCGAGTTGGTTGTAGTGTAGCCGAGCCATGTGAAACTGCTCACATCGGCCGTGGTGGCGGAGTAGCCCACGCGGAAGCGCTCGTTCACCCAGTTGCTGTGCTTCCTGTACTTGAAGTTCAGGTGCATACCGTTGGGGCAACTCAGCTCCGGACTTATCAGGTACTGGTTGTAGTTGCCGTTGGCGGCGGAGGCGTTCGATGAGAACTGGAAGCACCATGAGCCGGTGTAGTGCTGCGATGTGGTGCGCATCATGTTGTTGGTGTTCTCGGTGTTCATGCTCTGCGTCGTCCATCTGTTCATCTCCGAGGCCTCTTCAAAGCCGTAGCTGTAGGGCAGCGACTGCTGGGCCTGGATTTCCCCAGTCAGGGCAAAAGGCACTACGAGAAGTGTGGCCATTACGAATCTGCGTAGGTTCTTGGTCTTCATTCTGTATGTTTTATTAATTGTTAATCTTTGATTTACGTGTGTTCTATATAATAGATTCAATGTGCAAAATTAGTAATTCTGTTCAAAATGGCAAAAATGTTAGTTAAATTTAACGTTTTCTGCACGATAACGGCTCCCCGACAGTTCCTCCCCGGCCCCTCCTCGGCCTTACTATCGCATCCGGTGCATCGATGGCCGAAGCAAGGCCGAGGAGGGGCCGAAGGGGGCCGAAGGGGCTCCGAGCAAAAGCAGATAGGGTAAGGACTGAGAGAAATTCGATGTGTGTAACGTGTTGTTACGTAGTGATTTGTGATATTGTCCAAAAATTAATTTTGCCATGTCGGCAAAAAGTAGTATTTTTGCACCCTCAAAATCCTGAGGAGAGATGCCGGAGTGGTCGATCGGGGCGGTCTCGAAAACCGTTGACCAGCTTGCTGGTCCCAGGGTTCGAATCCCTGTCTCTCCGCAAAAGAAAAGGAGCCTGTTCGGCTCCTTTTTTTGTGTTTTGCGTCCATCTTTCACTTTATATCAGTGCCGGGTATTGCTGCTCGACGGGGTTGGAGTAGATGTCGAGGAGAATGGTCTTCTCGGCGTCAGGGATGCTGTCGAGGCGCTGCTGGAACTGCTGCCGGATGGCCGGCGAGTAGTGGTCGGCGAAGTGCGTGGTGTGGTGCACGAGGTCGTAGGCCAGGTAGTTGGTGGGGTGCAGGCAGTAGCCGGTGACGATGCGTCGGTCAATGAGTGCGGCGAGGTTCTCGAAGGGGCTGTCGGTGGCTGAGCAGCGGTCTATCTCCTCGTCGGTGAGCGGTGCGGTGATGCTCAGGTGCACATGCCCTTTGGGTTGTATGATGCCGGTGAGGACGCTGTTCATGTCTTCGCCTTTGGCTTTGCGATAGGGGCCGAGGGCTCGCATGTGCAGCTCGTGGGCTTTGAGCAGGTCGCAGGGCTCCCATTCGTAGCTGATGCTTACGGGCACTATGTTGAGCGCTTTGAGAGGCAGGAGCGGAGCCTCGCGAGTGGCGCGGCCGCTGAGGGCCAGCATCTTGAGGAGTGACACCTCGGTGCGGTCGAGGCCGTCTTTGGTGCGGCCGTTGCGCTGGGCTATCCACACCGAGTGCTGGTCGCCTAAGGTGACCTGCCGGATGTATTGCGACACCTGCAACATGTTGCGGTAGAACTCCTTGGGTGTGCCGCCGCGCTCGACGCGGAACATTCGGTTTGCGCGCCCTATGAGTGTGATGACGGGGTCCTGCATGAGGTTGGCGCCGAAGGTTATGTAGAGCTCGTTGTACTCGAAGAGGAGATACTGTAGAAGAAAGGCGTCGAGGGTGATGTCGCGGTGGTTGGAAATGAAGAGGTAGGGGCGGCCCGGGACGAGGAGGTCGGTGCCGGTGTGGGTGAAGTCGGTGATGGTCTGTCCGACGATGCGGCCTATGGCGTCGCGCATGACGGTGTCCTGCATGGTGTGTATGTCGCCGATGGAGCGCAGCTGGCGTGCAAAGTCCTCGGGGTCTGCGTCGGGGTGTATGAAGCGCGCTATGGGTGCCATCAGAGGCGAGGCGGCTATCGTGTCGAGGGCCTGGGGCAGCTCGGCGTCGGTCAGGGGGCGTATGTTGTCGAACATTGTCAATGCGTTAATGTGTTATTGTGTCAGTGTTTTGCCCGCAGGTCGATGAACTTGATGGGCTTGCGGCTCTTGGCGGGGAAGTTGATGCGCTGTATCTCCTCGACGGGCATCACTTCGACCTCGGGGGCCACACGGATGCGCGAGCGGAAGGAGTCTTTGAGCTCTTTGACGACGGCATCGGTGTAGCCTTCGCGCAGGCCGATCTTCACCTTCACGTCGTCGGTGCCGGCGTTGTTGGTCGACACCTCGATGACGTAGTTGGCCACGTAGTCGGTGTTGTCGAGCACGTCGTTGATTGCCGGCGGGTAGAGGGTTGTGCCTTTGAACTTTATCATGTTGTTCTTGCGGCCGATGAGCGGCGTGAGGCGGTAGCTGTAGCGGCCGCACCGGCAGCGGTCGGTGATCTTGGACGCTATGTCGCCTGTGCGGAAGCGCAGCAGGGGCATGCCCTCAACGCCGAGGGTGGTGACCACTATCTCGCCGGGCTGACCGTCAGGCACGGGGAGGTCGTCGTCGCCGATTATCTCGACGATGATGAGCTCGGGGTGCACATGGCCTCCGCAGCTGTAAGGACATTCGCTGAAGGTGGCTCCCATCTCGGTAGATGAGTATGTGGCGAAAAGGTCGACGTCCCACTTCTCCTTGATGCGGCGACCGAGGAGGTTGAGGCTGAAGTCCTGCTCGCGGAGGCCTTCGCCGATGCCGATGATGCGGCGTATTGAGGATGCGCGGTAGTCGATGCCGTGCTGCTCGGCATAGTCGATGAGCTTGAGGATGAAGGACGGCACGCACATGATGGTGTCGGGGTGTATGCGTCGGATGGTGTCCCACTGCAGTTCGGGGATGCCGTTGCCTACACGTATCACCGAGGCGCCCATCTCGCGTATGCCGAGGAAGTAGGCTAGACCTGCCATGAAGCGCTTGTCCATGGTGGTCATGAGCTGCACGATGTTGCCGGGCTTGAGGCCGGCGCACTCGAAGCTCTTCTTCTCGTTGTAGGCCAGGCGCTGCAGGTCTTTCTCGGTGCAGCCGAAGGTGACGGGATCGCCGAGGGTGCCGCTGGTGGTGATGTAGTCTATCACCTTCTCTCGCGGGCAGCAGAGGAAGTCGTCGTTGAAGAGTTGCAGGTCCTTTTTCTCGGTGAAGGGTATCTTGACCATGTCCTCAAGATGCTGTATCTTGTCGGTGTCGATGCCGTAGCTGGCGAACATGCGCTGGTAGTAGGGCGAGTGCTGCTTGAGGTATTGCAGCGCCTCGTGGAGTTTTCCCTCCTGGAAGGCTTTGATTTCTTCGGGTTTCTGGTATTCTATGTCGGTCATAGTATTGATATTAACCATTTGAGGAATTCTTCTTTCCATGGGCGGCATTCGGGGGTGCCTTTGGTGTCGTTCATGCCGAAGCCGTGGCCGCCGGTGCGGTACTGGATGTAGCGGTGGGGGATGCGGTTGGCGGTGAGGGCGCTGTCGAGAAGCACGGAGTTGCGGTAGTCCACTATGGGGTCGTCGACGCAGTTGACGAGGAACACCGGCGGGCAGTCGGGCCGCACATGCACTTCGAGCGACAGGGAGTCGCGCATTGCCTGTTTGCATTGGCCGTATTCGCCCAGCAGGGCACGGCGCGAGCGCGTGTGGCAGCAGTCCTGGCGCATGGTGACGACGGGATAGATGGGTGCCACGAAGGCTGGCTTGCGGGTATAGGTGCTTAGCATCGACAGGTGTCCACCGGCCGAGAAGCCCATGATGCCTATGCGTGTGGCGTCAATACCGAGGCTGTCGGCATGGGTGTGGAGCCAGTCGAGGGCAGCCTCGGCGTCGCGCAGCGGGTCAGGGTAGCGGTTGCCACGGAAAATGAGGCGGTAGTGCGTGGCCCATGCCCACCAGCCCTGTACGCGGTAGCGCAACACGTAGGCCGCGATGTCGTGGGCTTGCAGCCATTGTGCCACCTCGACGCCCTCCACCTTGTAGTCAAGCCAACTGTAGCTGCCGCCGGGACATACCACTATGGTGGCCAAAGGCTTGGTCGTTGTGCCGTAGCACTCCAGTGTCGCCTTGGTACCAGGCAGCTGCACGATGGCTTGTCCCTCGGCGGTGAGGCAGAGGCACAAGGCAAACAGTATGGTCAGAAAGCGTCGCATCAGTCAACGATATGCTTTATCTCTTCCTTGCTGAGCTGGCGGTAGCGGTGCTGCGGGTCGGCGCTGAAGTCCACCTCAAAGTATTCTTCGTCATAGAACGAGAGCTTTGAGTTGGTGTCGGGGTTGCACTCAAGGTATACGACATCTGCAGGGTCGAGTCCTTTAGCCTCGCAGATCTGGTCGCGGAGCGACTGTCCGGCGTATGTCACCGATGTGCCGGGGTTCTCCTGGTACAGTTCGGTGACGATGACGTAGGTCTTGCCGTCTACATTGCGTATTTTCAGGCCGCAGAGGGATTCCATGTCCCACTGGCCGCGGAATGGGAATTGTTCGTCGTAGTATGTTGGTGATACTTTCATAGTTAGAAGGCGTTTTGGTGAGTCTTTATGCTGCGGTCCACATCTTTGCCGAAGCTCTTGTTGGCCAGTGCACGGTTGCGTGGGCGGTAGGTGCCCTCGTTCATCTCGCGCAAAGCGACGTTGCAGAACAGGCGGAACATCTTGGATTCCTGTGTCTCGTCGGCGTAGAAGGTCTGCCAGGCGTATTCGTAAACGCCCTGCAGCTCATCGGGAGTCATCTTGGCGGGCTTGAAGACCACCTGTCCGGCGTTGTAGTGATTCCAGTCAAAGTCGAAGATACGGCCCTGGCGCAGGTAGTCGTCGTAGGCTTTTGTGTGAGGGAACGGTGTCATGATGGTGAACTCGGCTAGGTCGAGGTCGATGGTGAGGAGGAAGTCAATGAGGCGTTTGCAGTCGTCGACGGTCTGATTGTCGAGGCCCAGCAGGATTGTACCCTCGACGCCGATGCCGTTGTCATGGTATCTCTTCACGCGTTCTTTAATATAGTCAGAGGTGTCATATACGGCTTGGTAGACGTACCATGCACCCGCTTTGCCGGCAAGGTCAAGCACCTCCGGATCATCCTCTATGGTGTGGCTTATCCACTTCTTCTTCAGAGGCGCTATGGCGCGGAAGAGTTCTTTCTCCCACTCCTTGTCCTGGGCCAGCGAGTTGTCGACGATGAAGAGGCGGTTGTTGTCGATGGCTGCCATGTCTTCCACTACCTTGTCGATGGGGCGAGGACGGAACTTGCGGCCGCCGAGGTAGCTCACCGCGCAGGGGTAGCACGAAAAGCGGCATCCGCGTGAGGCATGGAAGAGGTCCACCATCTGCACGCCCTTGTGGTTGTACAACTCACGTTTGTAGAGGTCGCGGCGGCAGGGGCCGACACTTTCTATCGGGGGCTGTTTGCCGAGGAAGTTGTACACCTTCTTCAGTTTACCTTCTTTCCAGTCAAGCAGCACCTGCTCCGAGCGTCCCTCGCTCTCGCCAAGGAAGAGGCTGTCCACATGGTTGACAAACTCTTCGGCGTGCAGCATGGCGCTGATGCCGCCGGCAAGCACCGTCTTGCCGCGTTTGTGGTATTCGGCAGCTATCTCCCAGGCACGCTTCACCTGTGTGGAAAGCATGGTGGAGAGAGCCACAATGTCGCATGGGTCGTCAAAGTTCAGCTCCTCGACGTTCTCATCCACGAAGTCAATGTCCACATATTCGGGCAATGTGGCGGCGAAGGCTACCGGACCGTGAGGCGGCAGGTTGAAGGTCGTCTGTCCCGGAAGTTTCTTCCACTTTGGGTAGATGAGTTTCATCTTGATTGTTTCCATATCGTTATATCGTTGTTTTTTGTTATTCTTTGTTTATTTGGTCCACTATGACATTGCGTCCCACGAGGGCCTCAGCGGTGAGTATGGCGGTGAGCGAGGTGCCCACCATGCCGTGAAAGTTGACGTCCTGGCCAGTGAGTAGCAGGTTGCTGAGGCGCGTATGTGGCGACAGAGACGACTGCAGCGGGTTGTCGCTGCTGCGGTGTATGCCGTACATGGCGCCGCCTGGTGTGCCGTAGTAGTCGCGTATTGTCAGCGGTGTGCCGGCGTCGATGAAGGCTATGGCGTCTTTCAGCGGCACCTCGAAGCCGATGGGCTCTATCAGTCTAAGGGCCTGCTGTGTCATACGTTTTTTCCAACGGTAGTATTTTTCCGGTCTCTTGCCAGTGCGGCTATCCTCCCACTGCCTCACGTATTCGTAGCTCATGGGGCAGATGGCAGTGATAGTGTTGGCGAAACCGGGGTTTTCTTTGTCCTCGCTGGGCAGAGCAAACACCATGTTGGGCCAGTCAGCCTCGTTGCAGCGGTCGGCCTGCCAGGGGTTCATTGTCGTCAGACCAGAGAAGTAGGCCTCTCGGTTATAACACAGGGTGCGAGGCTTGAGGCCGATGAACAGGGCCATTGCCGACATTGAGTATGGCACCGACTCTATGCGGTGGCGGAATGCCGGCGAGAAGGCGTCGGTTGGCATCAGTTCCAGCAGGCGTGCTATCGGCATGTCGTTTATGTAGTGGTCGGCTGTATAGCAGCCTGCCGTCGTGTACACTGCTGCCACGCTCCGCCCGTCTGTCTTTATGGCTGTCACCTCTTCGCCGCAGCGCACCTCGCCGCCACTGGCTTTGATGACATCCGCCAGCAGTTTGGCAAAGCCTACGCTTCCGTTGCGGAAGGTGTATGTGCCGTCGATGTGTGCGCAACTGATGAGGGCGTGCAGCAGTGCTGGGCTGTCTTCGCGCCCGCCGTAGAACAGTGATAGGTAGGCTACGGCTGTACGCAGCAAGGTGTTGCTTATGCTGTCGTCCATCAGATGTTTTGCTGTCAGACTTGTGTCGGGCAGCGTATAGTCGTCCGTCGTCGGCAGCAGGCTGTAGAGCGGCTCCTGTCGCGCTATGTCGTACAGCTTGTCGAGGTAGTCGCTGATCTCTTGGCTTATGTTGACGTTGGGCATCACAGGCTTAAGGCAGCGGCTCCATTTGTAGGTCCACGCCTTGCGACCGAATGGCAGTGTGACGCGCAGTCCGTTTTTGGCGTCCATAAGTGTGTCGTAGCACGGCTCTATCTCCAATCTGTTTTCTATGCCCAGATGACGGCAGATGCGCCGCACCTGTCCGTCGGTACCCATGCCACCGAACACATGCATGCCGGTGTCGAAAGTGTATGGCCCGCGGCGGAAACTCTGCAATCCACCGCCTATGATGCGGTTCTTTTCCAGCACTGTGACGCGGTAACCCTCCTTTGCCAGCAGGGCTCCTGTCATCAGACCGCCCAGACCGCCGCCCATGATGCACACCGTCTTCATTCCAGCCCTCCTTTCCGTGGTCTTGTGTGCCACACCTCGCGCCCCTTGTATAGGTATTGGTAACGCTCCATGCGCTGCCTGTACTCGGCTGTCTCTATGCGTAGACTCATGGCTTCGAGCTTGTCGATGAACATCTTGCGTGCCTCGTGGTTGTCGGTATGGCAACGCTGCCCCAAGGCCACAGTCACCGTTCCTTCGCGCAGCAGCGCCTCGTGACGTGGCCACACATTGTAGGCGCCGTGGATGTATACTGGCAGTATGGGCAGCCCCAGCTCGTCGGCAAGCATGAAGGCGCCTTTGTGGAAGCGGCCTACATTGCCGTCGTGAGTGCGTGTACCCTCGGGGAATATCATCACCGAATAGCCTCGTGCCACCAAGTCTTTCAGCTTGGGCATCAGCTTGTCGTATCCAGCCTCGGCGGGCAGATATTCGGCGTAGCGTATTATGTGGGCGTATATCGGGTTGCGCCACACCCAGTTCTTGGTCATGATGACGAGTTTCGGCGTCAGCGCCAGCATGCACAGCAGGTCGAGGTGCGACGCATGGTTGGCCACTATCACCGCCGGCTTGCTGAAATCTTCGCCGTTCGGGTTCTCGGTCTTGAAGTCCACACGCGGCATCAGCCGTGCGCCGAGGCGCGCCACACCGCAGATGAAGCAGTGGAAGGCGTCGCGCTTGCGGTTACGCGGTGCAGGTGTGATGAATGACAGCAGTGTCACCGGTGTGGCCACGAGCAGTGCAAAGAGGGCGAAGACCAGCAGCGGCACCATGGTGATGACGATGCGGCCGAGGGTTATGGGCACCTCGCGCTTCACGCCGCGCCGCATGGTGAGCCAGCGGAACACCATCGGCGGCACCACGCAGGCCATTAGCACCACGCAGCCCATGCCTATCATGGCCACCTCGGCCAGGCTTCGCATGGCGGGGTGGCGCGCCACTATCAGGGTGCCGATGCCTACGAACATCAGTGCGGCGGATATTATCACGCTGCGGCGGTATTCTTTCAGGCGCCGCCGTCCTGTGGCGTTCTCGTAGAGCAGTCCCTCGGTGATGAATATCGTGTAGTCGTCGCCCTGACCGAAGATAAATGTGGCCAGTATGATGTTGACAATGTTGAACTTGATGCCCGTCAAGGCCATGATGCCGAGTATCCACAGCCACCCCATGGCCATGGGCAGGAAGGCAAGCACCGCCAGCTCGAAGCGCCCGAGGGCGAGCCACAGGAAGGCGAAGACCACGAAGGAACATACATAGAGTATGTAGTTGAAGTCGGCGTTGAGGGCACCCACCAGGCCGCTGCCTATGTCGCTCTGTGTGAAGGCATAGGTGTGAGCTACATCGGGGACGGTAGTCTCTCCGTGTACGAAGTTGACGATGCTTACACCGGTGTCCGACGTCAGTATGTAGTTGGTTGCCAGCTGTCCCAACGCACCGTCGAGAGTGCAGGGTGCAGGGGTGTAGGTGGCCTCAATGCGGTCGGTGAAGGGGCGGAAGGCCTCGTCGGCAAAGCCGGCACGGCGTGCCTCGCGGCGCACCTCGTCGGCTAGTGAAGGGTGCTTGGCCAATAGGCTATGCCACTGAGTTAAAGCCTTTTCCTGCCGTGCCAGCGACGGCATGAGTGACGCTACACCGTCGAGGCCGAGCGAGTCGTTGCGCTGCAGGGCCTCCTCGAGAGTTGCGCCTTCGGCCACCACGTATGTGAGACCGCCCTCGTCGACGCTTGCTGCCAGCAGGTCTAGGTCAGCCAGCTGCTGGGCGGTCATGTAGTTGATATTGTGCAAGTCGGCGTCGAATTCTACGAGGGTGCTGAAGTATCCGAGGACGACGGTTGCCAGCATCATCACCCAGAATGCCACGGACCCCCAACGGCCCCTCTTCGGCATCCCAACGGCCTCCGGACGGCCTTCCACTGAAGAAATGCCGAAGGGGGGCCGAAGGGGGGCCGAAGGGGCTCCGTCTGAAGGCTGGTTTTGATATAATTCTGTAGTGCATTTGTTTTCAGTGTGTTGGCTTTTTTTGCGGCCGGCCTTGGCCCAGAGGGGCAGAAAGACGAGGGTGAAGCCTATGGTGCCGACGAGCATTAGTGAGCCGAAGAGACCCAGGTCGCGCATGGCTTCGGCTTTGACGAAGACGAGGCAAGCGAAGGCGGCGACGGTGGTGATGTTGCCTGTGACCAGTGGTTCGGTCATCTCGCGCAGGGTCTCGCGGCGGTCGGGGTGATTCTTCAGATGTTCGAGGTAGTGGAGCGGGTAATTGACGGCAATACCTACGAGCACCGAGCCGATGCCTACGACGATGATGGAAATCTCTGATTTGAAGATGGCTATCACCGCAAGGGCGAAGAGCCATCCAGCGGCTACCGAGAAGCCCATCCACAGTATGTTGCGTTTGCGCCCCATGGTGCGCCACAGGATGATGGCTATGAGCACCACGGCGAGGGCTATGGCCAGTAGGCTGTCGTGCTTTATCTGCGAGGCGTTGGTGACGGCGATGAGTGGCGCGCCGACGGCGGTGATGCCTACTTTGGGGCTCTGCACGCTGTTGATAGCTTCGTCTATTGCTTTGGCTACAAGACTGTTGTTGCGGGTGTAGCTGGCAGCGTAGGAGCTGGTGATGAAGGCGAAGCCGTTGCCGTCATCGTCGAAGATGTAGTCGTCGACCATGCGGTAGCGGCTGCTTGGGCTGAGGGCCTGCAGACGTTGCAAGGCGGGGGAGAAGAGGCCGAGTGGGTCGGCGGCAATCATGTCGGTGGCCATAGGTGGCAGGGGCATGGCGAGGGTCTGTCGGGCCGAGGCCATGCTGCGTGCAATATAGGTGGGGTCGGCCAGCAGGGAGTCTATGCGTCGGTAGTCGGCGGCGGTGAGGTATAGCGGTATGTTGCTGTTCACTAGGCTGATTGCCTGCATGACGTCGCTACTGTCTGCGCGTGCCTGTACTGGCAAGGCGGTGAAGGCTTCGGCAAAGGCGTCGATAGCGTCCATGACGTCGTCGTCGGTGGCCTCTTCCGCCGGGCGGAAGATGACGGTGATCTGGCCTTGGTCGCCGAGGCTGTTGTATATGTCGGCCTGTTTGGCGTTCTCGGCGGTGCGTGGCAGGAAGTCGGCTATGTTCTCCTGGTAGTGCAGCTGCAGGGCAAGGAGTGCTCCCGCGGCAAGCAGCACGACGAGTAGTACCACGGCGAAGGGGCGGTGGTTGGCAAGGTAGTCGTGCAGGCGTAGCAGGAGGCGGGACATGGTTCAGTTATGAATTATGAGTTATGAGTTTTGTCAAAAGGAGGCGGGGATAGCCGTAGACGATGGCCAGCAGGCATAGGATGGTGTTTAGCAGCGATATGCGGAAGAAGTCGCGGAAGGGGCGGAAGTGGCTGACGCGGTCGTCGGGGTAGCTGACGCTGACGGGTACTGGCTTTATGTTCACACCTCGCCAGGCCGAGAAGACGAGGAGTTCGAGCTCGCTCTCGTAGCGGTAGGTGAGCAGGCTGAGGCATGGGAGGTGGTGCAGTGGGTAGACGCGGAAGCCTGTCTGTGTGTCGGGCAGACTGATGCCGGTCTGCACACGGAACCAGAAGTTGCTGAAGCGGTTGGCGAAGGTGTTGCCTGCCGGCATACCTTGTGGTAGGTTGTCGGCGTTGCCGACGTCCTGCCAGCGGCTGCCGACGATAAGAGTGGGACGTGGGGCGTCGTCGGTTGGCAGTGCGTTGACGAGCGATGGTATCTCTTCCGGGCTGTGCTGGCCGTCGCTGTCGATTGTGACGGCATAGTCGTAGCCTGCCTTGCGTGCCGCCTCCATGCCGCGACGCAGGGCGTAGCCTTTGCCGCGGTTGCGGCTGTAGCTGATGAGAGTTATGGTGTTGCCGAAAGGCTGTAGTTCTCTCAGTGTGTTGTCGGTGCTACCGTCGTTGACCACTATGACGCCACCGCATACCGCCTTGGTGCGCCGCACGATGTCGGCCACAGTGCGGGCGTTGTTGTAGGTGGGTATGACGGTGCAGTAGGTCATTGTCAGTTGGAAAGTTGTGGATTATGAGTTACGTAGTGTTAGTTTCATCTTGGCGTATATGGTGTCGCCTTTGGTGAAGGTGGCGGTGGTCGTGTCGCCGTCAAGTGTTGCGGCGAGGGTGGCGCCGTCGATGTCGTCGGGCGTCATCATGGCGAGGTACTTGGTGTTGTTGACTTTGGCGAGCCGCAGGGTGAGGCCTGTCGCCTGTGAGAGCAGCTCTACCACGGCACCTATCATGCAGACCCCTGGCGTGATGGGGTTGCCGGGAAAGTGGCCGGCGTAGACGGTGCTGTCGCGGCGCGATGCAAGTGTGGCCGCCACACGCAGTGTGCCGTCGGTGTGTTCCCAGGCGGCACGCTCCACCTTGATTATCTCTTCCAGTACTTTCATTTGGCGCGGAATTCGATGAGAGTGTAACTGTCTTTTTTCTCCATGAGGCGGACGGTGTTGACGCGGTAGCTCTTTTTGTCGAAGGTGACAATGACCTGCTGCATCATGCGTCGCATGTCGCGGCGTTTTGGGGTGAGCACGGCGCGGTAGGCCGAGGGCTCTTCTGTGAGTTCCACGGCGAAGAGTTTCTCGTCGGCCAGGGCGTTGCCGCTGGCGAGGGTCATCATTGTCTGCGCCATGCCTCGTGTGGCTGCACCTGCTGCTCCTGAGAGGGCTTTGCGTACGCCTGCGCTGACGGTGTATATGCTGTCGCCGTCGACGACAAGGGCCAGGTCGGTGGGGGCGCTATACTGCCAGCGCATCTGGCGTTCACCGTTGAGGGTGAGGACGCCGTGCGACACGGCGTCTTGGGCCAGCATAGGACTGTGCTTGGTCTGCGTGAAAGCGTAAGTCTGGCTCTTGCCCGGCTGCGGCTTCTGTGCTGCGGCAATGCGTGCCAGCACGGCGTCGCGGTCGGCCACAGGGCTTTGCGCTGTGGCACAGAAAACCAGGCTGAGGGTGAGGAGCAGTGTTGTCAGTAGTCTTGTCATGGGTATTATCGCATTATGAACATGCAGCCTGCCACGATGAGCACCACGCCTATCCAGCGTGTGAGCGGGACGCTCTCGCCGAAAATGATGATTGCCGCCACCATGCCGAAGATGTACCCGAGGGCTGTGAGAGGGTAGGCCTGCGAGAATGGGAAGTGCTTGAGGATGTAGAGCCAGAGTACTGTGGCAGCACCGAAGCTGACACCGCAGGCCAGCAGCCACCAGTCGGTGGCTACGGCTTTGAAATAGCTCCACGACCAGCTGAACTTGGGCAGCTGGGCCATGGCCAGTTTGAGGAGCACTTGTCCGCCGCTGAGGAAGGCGGTCTGTATGCAGACTAATATCAGCAGTCGCCACATGGTTTGAGGAGTATTAATGAATAATGTGTGTCGTCGCTATACCGTACCACCACAGGAGTGTTGCCCATGAGGTGGGCCTCGGCGTATAGGTCAAGGGCCGGTGCCGTGTATGAGGTGCCGAAGAGGTCGGTATGGTCGGTGGAGAGTGTGTATTGTGAGGTGTGAGTATCGGCAAGGAGGTTGTCGAGGGCTTGCTGCTTCTCGGCCTCGGTGGGACGGTGGAGTATTCGCATGCCGGCAACCTCACAGAGGGGCTTGTGCCCATGTTGCAAGGTTGTGGCTAGGATCATGCTCACGGCGCACTCTGCGGCATGCTTGTCTTTGAGGTATCCGCCTTTGCATAGCAGGGCGTGATAGGAGGGCGTCATCTCGTCGTGGGCGCAGACCATGGCGTTGGCAATCTTGCCGCGGCGCAGCTGCAGCATGGCGTCCATCATCGCGCTCTGGAACGAGACGGTGTTGTGGGCATAGGTGGTGTTGTAGCCATGGGCTTTGAGGTTGATGGCGACGATGGAGGAAATGGTGTTATGGGTGGACTGCATGAAGCGTGTAGGCATCATCTGGTCTTCGCCTTCGCGGCAGAGGGCGTCAAGGAATATCTCGGTGTTTTCTATGCAACCAAGGCCTGTGCCTGTGATGATGGCTTCGGGAATGTCTATTCCTGCATGCTCGGCTGCAGTTTTGGCTGTGGCTATGGCACGCTTGAGTATGCGACCCATGCGGCGTGCCTCCAGCGGAGGTATAAACTGCTTGTAGTCGGCCTCACGGCTTCGGGTGAGCTGTTCGCTTAAAGGCTCCGGACTATCTTTCCATGCCTCCGAGAGTGGCTTTTGTGCCGATATCTGTGCGGCGGAGAGCAGGTAGATGTGCTTGTCGTTGTCATCTGTTTCTACCGCTGCGGTCTTCGCTTCATCTATCCCGGCAAAGACCAAGGCGCTGTCGTTGCCGCCGAAGCCGAAAGCATTGCTCAGCACGTAGCGCAGGCTTTTTGTAGTGGGCTCGTGGACGGGAGTCAGGCATTCGCCTGCACTGTGGAACCGCAGGTTGACAGGTAGGAAGCTGTGCTGCATTGCCAACAGGCAGATAACAGCCTCTATTGTTCCCGAGGCGCTAGTGGTATGACCTGTGAATGCTTTGGTGGATGACACTGGTGGTACATGCTCGCCGAAAAGACGTCGGATGGCAGTGCTCTCACTGATGTCGTTGTTGCCGGTGCCGGTGCCGTGGGCGTTGATGTAGTCTACTTGCTCAGGGTCTATGCCTGCCATGGTCACGGCTTGCTGCATGGCCAGATAGGGTCCTTCGCCGTCAGGCGAAGTGGCAGTCTGATGGAAGGCGTCGCAGGCGTTGCCGTAACCTGCCAAGCGCGCAAGCGGAGTGGCCTTGCGGTGAGTGGCATGCTCGGCACTCTCAAGTACCAGCCAGGCAGCTCCTTCGCCAAGGTTGAGGCCGGAGCGGCTCTCGTCGAAGGGGCGGCAGGGCTCGTGGTCGAGAATCATCAGGGAATTGAAGCCGTTGAGGTGGAACTTAGTGATGCACTCGCTGCCGCCTACGACAACGCAATCGGCTCGTCCGGCACGTATCAGCTCAGCACCTGTTATGACAGCGTTGGCTGCAGAGGAACATGCTGTCGACAGGGTTGTCAGCATACGGAAGCGGCCGAAGTGTCCGGCAATCATCTCGGTGCAGGCACCGCAGTCGTGGGTGCGTATGTACTCGTTGTGGCTGTCGTTCTCCAAGAAGTCAAGGTAGTAGAGCTCGCTCTTGTCCATGCCGCCGACGGTGGTGCCGGAAATAAGGGGTATCTGTGGCATCATGTCGGCAGATATGCCAGCCTGTTGCAGGGCTTCCTGCAACGCTACCATGCCCATGAGGGCTGTGCGAGTGGTCGGTTGTGTGGCTGGGTCAATGCCGAGCATTGTGCACATCTCGTCGTTGCTCAACTGTACTTCGCCAACAGGGAACTCGTGATGCTCTGTTTTGAGGTAACGCAACGGACGTATGCCACTGCGCTGTTCTTGCAGAGATGTGAGGGTCTCGGCTTTGCCTACGCCGATAGCCGACACAATGCCGGCGCCTGTTATGAGGATGTCAGTCATCCTTTATTTGGTGCGGTTCTTGCTGATGTAGTCGGCCATCACATTGATGGACTTGAAAATCTCTTTGCCCTGGTTGGGGTCTTGCAGCTTGATGCCGTAGTTCTTCTCCATGAGTACGATGAGTTCGAGGGCGTCGATGCTGTCGAGGCCAAGGCCTTCACCACCGAACAGAGGGGCGTTCTCGTCAATGTCTTCTGGTTTGATGTCTTCAAGGTTAAGTACCTCGATAATCTCTTTCTTCAGTTTGAGGATGAGTTCTTCCATATTTCCTTTTATTTTAATGTTTTTGATAATTCTTGTTCTATGATGTTTTTGCTTGTGTGCTGCGGTACAGCTAATAGTGCAGCCATATTGTTGCCGTTGGCATCGACCTCGCACCAGCCTGCTATCTGTGGCCCACGGCTTGCCGCGATGGCAATCTGTTCTGCCATGACGTCGACACGTGGGGCGTCAAGTACCATGAAGTTAGTCTCGGTCTGGAAGTGATTGCGTATGGATATCTCGCCGGTGACTATGTTCGGCAGCGTGTACACGAACAAGGCAGGGGAGGGAAACCAGTTGCTACGGTCTTGTATGGTGGCTTGGAAGGCTGTGTCGTCTGCCATCGATGAACTGCGGTTGAACAGTAGTACGCCATATTCGGCTTTGGGGCATTCTTGCAGCAATAATTCACTCGCCACAAAGCCTAAGCGGCTCAGCGGGTCCATCTTGAAGAACTTGGGATAGTCGCCGATATGGGTACGATAGAGCTCCACTAGTTCGTCTGCTGTAGGTGTAAGGCGGATGGAGTGTAGGGCGCCCATAGCAGGTGTGGCTTGGATAGGTGTTGTGGCATTGGCAGTATTGTGGCTGAACTTCATGGCAGCGTTGCAGCCGCCGAAGCCGGATAACAGCTTTACGAAGCTGTGCTTGTCGGTGGTGCGGGGTTCGGCGCAGACGTTGACCTGACGGCTTACGCCAAGGTTCTCGAAGCCGCGGGTGCCATACACAATTCCGTGCTCCACGGCCTGCATCGACAGTATGGTTTCCAGCACACCGGCGGCACCCATGGTGTGGCCATAGATACCTTTGAGGCTGAACAATGGCACGTCGGCAAGGCCGGCGCGGTCTACCGCTATACTCTCCATCTCGTCATTGTAGAGCGTTGATGTGCCATGTACGCTGATGAAGGCGAGCTCGTCTTTGTTGATATTGAGGGCCTCCAGGCAGCGGTATGACCCCTCGCCGGTGCGCGACGGACCGCTGATGTGGTTGGCGTCGTTGCACATGGCCCCTCCTTCGGCTACCCATTCTCCTTTGCCGCTATTGCTGTAAATGATGGTTGCAGCCGCCTCACCAAGGTTAAGGCCGCAACGGTCGCGGTCAAAGGGTCGGCATTGGTCGGGTGAGAGTGCATGGAGGCACTGGAAACCACTGATGATGAACTCGCTCTGCATGTCACAGCCTATCACTACGGCGGTGTCACAGAGCCCAGCTTCTATGCTGCGCATGGCCACAATTTGGGCGCTGAGGCCGCTGATGCATGCGTTGCTTACCACCAATGGCGGGTTGGGATTGCCAAAATGGCGACTTATGAGGTTGGCCGAGGTGCCCAGCAGGGCTCTCTCGGTATCCCCTTTGGCTAACAGATGTACGTTGCCTTTTGTCGTAGAGAGGAAGAAACGGCAGCGCGGTGATGTCGGGTCTATACCGGCACGGGCAATGGCGTCGCTTGCCGACGCTATGCATAACTGCTCAAAGAAGGTATACTTCTCGTCGTCTTGTCGTTCTTCTTCGGGGAACAGCGAGGCAGTGTAGAGCGAGCCGTCAGGCAGGCTGTATTGCTTCAAAGCATACTGACCGCCTACCACAGCGTCGTAGTTGGCGCGTGTCGTAGCCCCGAGAGGGGAGTATATGTTGTCAGCCAGTTTTATAACCATCGTTTCTTCCATTCTTCAAAGAACGGCGGGTTGCCCAGCACCAGTTTGTACTCCTTGTCCATGAATACTTGCACCGTGTGTGCGGTCGCCAGCAGCTTGTCGCCGTCCGTAATCTTATAGTCGAACACTATCTTCGCCGCCTCTGTGGGTGTGTATGTAATCTCAATTTCCGGGTGCATCCCGTAGATTATGGGCTGCTTGTATTTCAGCTGTACGTCTACCAGCGGAGCGTAGTAGCCCTCGCCGAAGAAACGCAGGTAACCCAGGTCGTATTTCTCGCCAAAGGCTTCACGTGCGTCTTCGAGGTACATCATATAGCTCCCATGCCAGGCCACTCCCATCGAGTCAACCTCGCTGAAGCGTATGTCGAGTTTCTTCTTTATGCTTAAGGTGTTCACAGTAATGCTATCTTTATCGTTCCTGAGACCAGAATAGTGTCGCCGCAGCGGCTTTCGGCCTTTGCCAATGTCATGCCGAACACTTCGTCGCTTACCTCAATCCTTGTCGTTATCGTGCTTCCTACTTTAGGTCTGGCGTGAATCTCCATGTCGCGCAGGGCGCCAATCACACCCACACGCACCTCTTTGCCGCTGCTGAGGTTTATGTACCCCATGCGTGCAGCACAGGTCTGGGCCACATTCTCCAGCAGACCAATTTCTGCCAGATGCCCGTCTTCCACCATTATGTTGTCGGGACGTATCGTCAGTTCCGTCTCCGTCAGCACGGTGTCGCAGTGCAGCAGGCGGTCCACCATAACCATCGGTGGCCGCTGTGGCAGCAGCGTCAGTATGTCATATTCATTCTCCATCCCAGAATTCATAGTAGTTGTACCATTGATGCGGGTAGCGGCGCACTATCTCTTCCAGCGTCGTGGCGAAGTCTTGCGCCAGAGACGCCATCTGGCTCCTGATCGGCAACGTGGGGTCTGCCTTTAGAGGCCGCACATAAGCCTTGTAGTTTCGGCTCCCTGTCTTCATCACCATTACCGCCAGCGCAGGCACCTCTTTCTGCACGGCTGTGGCGAAAGGTCCCAGCGGGAATTGCGCCCTGGCCCCGAAGAATGTGCACCCCACACTCTTCTGTGAACCGAAGCAGCGGTCGGCAGGCATGCTGACGATGTTGCCATCGTCGAGGGTCTTGTTGATGAGGAACAAGTGCGACATGTCGGCCTGCACGGGAATCATGTGGATGTTGCTGTCGGAAAACTGCTTGCTTCGTTCGTTCATCACCGTTGCCGACTCGCCGGCATATACCAGTGCGTTGAAGCTCTTGCGGTCCGAGCGCAACATGTAACCTGCCTGCTCATAGTTGCCTACGTGCGACGACAGCATGACAAATCCTTTCTCTCCTTCGCAGAGCCGCATGAAGTGCTCGTTGCCGTCAATCTCCAGCTTGAAACGTCGTCCGGCGTAGGTGGCGAAGCGGTCGAGCACCACTTGCCCGAAGGCATAGTGGTTGCGGTAGACGTGCCAGAATGCGCTCAGCGGCTTCTTGCCCAGCCGTTGGCTGAAGAAGTGGTACATTGCCATGTAGCCCTTGTGGTTGAACAGCATGTAGAACGGCACCACCAAGGCCATCACTACATAGATGACCTCCAGCGGTACCACCTTGAACAACACTATCAGCGCCTTCTGCATGAAGGGTGTGCCGTCGGTACGGCCGCTCCATTCGCTATGTTCGGGCTCCTGCACTTACTTGATTTTCTCTTCTATGTAGTCGCAGAACTGGCCGAAAGTCTTTATGGTCTTCATGTCTTCGGCCACTATCTTGAAGCCGAAGGTCTTTTCCACTATCACCACGATGTCCACGAAGTCGAGGCTATCCACGCCGATGTCTTCTTTCAGGCGTGCTTCGGGTTTGATTTTCTCTTCGTCAAACTCCAGCTCCTCAACGAGGAAGTTCTTTACTTTCTCTTCAATTTCTTGTCTATTCATGCTTTTTGTTATCTTTTGTCTATTTATTATTTTCTCTTGCATACCATGATGCTGTGACCCTGTCCCAGGTTGTCGTGTATGGTCTCCACCTCCAGGCCTGCCTGCTTCACCAGGCGCTCCATGTCTTCGCTGTGGTACATCTTGCTGTTGCCGTTGGCTATGGCTGTGAAGTAGAGGCTAGTCATGGTGAGGCAGAATGCTGCCGGCTCGAAGCGCTGGCGGTCCCAGAAGGTCTCCATGATGTACAGGCGGCTGTCAGCATCCATGATTTTGGCTGCACGGCTCACGATGCTCACTATCTCCTCTTCGCCGAAGCAGTCGAGGAACTGGCTCATCCAGATGGCGTCGTAGTGCTTGTCCGTCGGGAATGCCTGGCTGTCGTCCAGCAGGTTCATGCCGTAGCCGTCTATGCGCTCGGCACCGGGCTTGCCCTTGGTGTCGCGGCGCATCATCTCCAGCTGCTGCGGCAGGTCGACGATGGTGACGTTCACATCCTGGTCGTGTCCCACGCATTGCAGGGCCCAGCGGCCGGTGTTGCCGCCCACGTCGAGCAGCGTCCGCGGCTTGGCGGCGAAGACTATCTCCAGCGCCTGCTGGAACGAGCTGTCGCTGTAGAAGTGGTCAAAGCCGAACCAGCTCTTCTGCACCTGCGGCGGCAGCTGCGATAGCCCTTCGTACACCGTGGGCCACGGACCGAAGTGCTCCAGACCTGCGGGGCGCCCTTCCTTGAGGCTCTCCTCCAGGCGGAACCATCCCTCGTAGTTCACGTCGTGGTTAAAGTCTATATTCACGTTGGTGGCGGGGTCGGTGATGAAGCACCAGCCTGTCTTGCTCAGCGTGTAGCGGTCGGTGTCGGGATCTATGAGCACGGTGCCTATGCAGAGGCTCGCCTCAAGCATCACCTTGGCGGCATAGCGGCTCAGGCCTGCGGCTTTGGCTACCTCGGCTTCAGTCATGCCGTTGTCGCTGTTGCGAAGCATCTCCAGTATGCCGAACTTCTTCATCAGGCGGCTCACCTGGAACACTATCGGTCCCCAGGCAATCCATTCTGCCTTCTCCTGTGCCTCGCGGGCGCTGAGGTGCTCCTTGCTGTAGGCTTCTTTCAGTTTTGGGTTTAGGTACATATCTCAATTATCAATTCTCAATTGTCAATTCTGCGAAGCACCAGCGCCGAGTTTGTGCCGCCGAAGCCGAAGCTGTTGCTCAGCACGGTCTCCACGCGCGTCTCAATGGTCTTGGTGGCCAGCTTCAGGTGGGCGCTGGCCTCGTCGGGGTTCTCGAAGTTTATGTTCGGAGCCACGAATCCGCCGTGCATCATCAGCAGGCTGTATACCGCCTCGCTGGCGCCGGCCATCCAGCATTCGTGTCCCGTCATGCTCTTGGTCGAGCTTATCCATGCGCGGTGTCCCTCGAAGAGGCGCCCGAGGGCCTTGGCCTCGTAGAGGTCGCCCTGCGGCGTAGAGGTGGCGTGGGCGTTCACGTAGTCGATGTCGTCCACCGTCAGCCCTGCGTCCTGCAGCGCGCGGTGCATGGCGAGGGCGCTGCCGTCGTCGCTGGCCTGCGATATGCCGCCGCCATTGCTCGAGAAGCCGTAGCCGCACACCTCGCCCAGTATCCGTGCGCCACGCTTCACGGCGTGCTCATACTCTTCCAGCACCAGCGCAGCAGCGCCACCGCTGGGTATCAGGCCGTCGCGGTCGCGGTCGAAGGGCCGCGAGGCCTTCGTGGGCTCGTCCATGCGTTTGCTGAAGGCTCCCAGCGCGTCGAACGAGGCCATACTGTAGAGGTTGGTCTCTTGGGCACCGCCGCAGAGCACCATGTCCTGCAGCCCCTGGCGGATGAACATCGCACCGAGACCTATCGCGTGGCTTCCGCTGGCGCAGGCGGCGCTGACGCTGAAGTTGATGCCGCGCAGGTGGAAGATTGTGCTCATGTTCATGTTCACCGTCGAGTTCATGCTCTGGAATATCCAGCCGCTGCCCAGCAGCGCCGAGTCGTGCTTCTCGAGCATCAGCGTGTGGCTCTCAACGGTGGCCTTGGCCGACGAGTCGTTGCCCATCAGCACGCCCACCTCGTTCTGCAGCAGGTAGTCGTCGTCGATGCCTGCCATCGCGAACGCCTCTTTCGAGGCCATGAAGGCGTATTCGGCCTCCTCGCTCATGCCTGCGCGCAGACGGCGGTCGAGCAGCCCTTTGAGCACGGGCTTCTCCACGATGCCTGTCAGCGTGCTCTGGTAGCCGTATTCCTTGCGGGCCTCGTCGATGCCTATGCCCGAGCGGCCCTCATATAGCGACTGGCGCACCTCGTCGACATTCTTGCCGAGACACGACCAGATTCCTATTCCTGTAATTACTACTCGTCTCATAACTCTTGACTCATAACTCAAGTGTACAGCCCTCCGTTGATGTTCACCACCTCGCCGGTGATGTAGGCGGCCTCCTTCGAGGCGAGGAAGGCCACGAGTGCGGCCACCTCTTCGGGCTTGCCGAAGCGGCCTGCGGGTATCAGCTTCTTCAGCTCTCCTTCGTCGAGGTCTTTGGTCATGTCGGTGGCCACGAATCCCGGCGCCACAGCGTTCACCGTAACCTTGCGGGGTGCCACCTCCTGCGCCAGCGCCTTGGTGGCGCCTATCACCGCCGCCTTGGCGGCGCTGTAGTTCGTCTGGCCAGGCATGCCCTTGATGCCGCTCAGCGACACCACGTTGACAATCCTGCCATAGCGCTTGGTCATCATGCCCTTCACCACGCGGCGCGTCAGGTAGAAGAAGCCGTTGAGCGTGGTGTCGAGCACCGAGTGCCATTGCTCGTCGGTCATGAACACCATGATGTTGTCCTGCCTGATGCCGGCGTTGTTCACCAGCACGGCTATGTAGTCATCCGTGTGCTGAGCCTCCCATTGCTCCATGGCGGCCTCTATGGCCTTGGGGTCGGCGGTGTCGAAGGGCAGCAGCTCGCACACTCCGCCGGCGGCCTCGATGGCGGCTTTCGTCTCCTCGGCCGCTGCGGTGTTGCTCTTATAGTTGATGATTACGGGCATCCCGCCGGCAGCGAGCCGCATGGCCACAGCCCTGCCTATCCCTCGGGAACCTCCCGTAACAAGTGCGTATTCCATATCTTGTTCTGTTCTTTTACGGCTAATTTTGCGAATTTAACGAAACTGCGCAGGTCAATTGCTGGGCGAATTACTCGAATTGTAGACATTGTCGACCATTGAATTAGAGTAATTCGCCAATAATCCCAATCCCGACAATTTGTTTAATTCGTGTAATTCGCCGTTCATGTCTAATGTTTTAACTTCTCAGCATCTCCTCCACCTTGGCAATCTCGTCGTAGAACGGCGTGTCGTCGACGAAGGCCGGCACTATGGCGTTCACCTTGTCGTACATGGCCCGTGTGGCGGGGCTCAGCTTGTCGGCCTTCTTCAGTATGTCCGTCGCCTGGCGCAGGGCAATCATGTGGATGGACATCACCTGGTAGGCGTTGTCTATCACCTTGCGGCACAGCAGGGCGCTGTTGGTGCCCATGCTGACGATGTCCTGGTTGTCGTTGTTGTTGGGAATGGTGTGCACGTAGTTGGGCATCGACAGCGTCTGGCACTCGGCTGTGGTGCTCGTCGCCGTGAACTGGCAGGCCTGCATGCCGTAGTTCAGCCCCAGGGTGCCCATGTTCAGGAACGGCGGCAGGATGCCGTTGATGCGGTCGTGGAACAGGTAGTTCATCTGCCGCTCGGCCGTTTGCGCCAGTCGTGTGACGGCTATCTTCACCTTGTCGGCCTCCAGCGATATGTAGTCGCCGTGGAAGTTGCCGCCGTGATACACGTTCTTGCTGTCGGGATCCACTATCGGGTTGTCGCTGGCCGAGTTGAACTCCTCCTCTATCACGCGGCGGCTGTTCTGCAGCGTCTCCCACACCGGACCCAGTATCTGCGGCGTGCAGCGCAGCGAATAGTAGGCCTGCACCTTGTGCTCGAAATAGCTCTTGCCCTTCTGCTCCTCGCTGTATAAGTGGTGCTCGCGTTTGCTCAGGCATTGGCTGCCTTTGGCCAGCTCGCGCATGCGCTGCGCCGTGTAGCGCTGTCCCTCGTGGCGGCGCACGCTGTTCAGCTCGTCGGCCATCCAGTCGTCGTAGCTTGCCGCCACCTCGTTCATCCACACCGCCGTCAGCAGGCTCAGCTCGAGCAGCCGCTCGGCATAGTGCTGGTTCACGGCCGAGATGCCCGTCATCACCGACGTGCCGTTGGTGATGCTCAAGCCCTCGCGGATGTATATCTTCAACGGCTCAAGGCCGCACTCGCGCATCACATCCTTCGTCTCGCGCCACTCGCCGCGATAGTGCACCTTGCCCTCGCCGATGAGCGTCAGCGCTATGTGCGCCAACTGCACCAGGTCGCCGCTCGCGCCCACCGAGCCGTGCTCGGGAATGTAGGGATGGATGCCTCGGTTGATGAACTCCTGCAGCAACAGCGCCACGCTTGGATGCACGCCGCTGCGCCCCTGCAGCAGGTTCGTCAGGCGCGCTATCATGGCCCCCTTCACATACAGGTCGCCCAGCGGCTCGCCGGCGCCCGTGGAGTGACTGCGGATGATGTTGTATTGCAAATCGCTCAGGTAGCGGTCGTCCACGCGCCATTGCGCCATCGGGCCGAACCCAGTGTTGATGCCGTAGATGACCTTCTCGGCGGCAAACTCCTTAAGGAACTCATAGCAGCGCTCCATGCCCGCCAGTTGTTCCTCGCTCACCTGCATCTTGGCACCGCCAAAGAGCATTTTCTCTATCTCACCAAAGGTGATATTCTTCATAGTTAGTTGTTTTTCAGTTTGTTGTTGGTGGTTGGCGCTTTTTTACGCCAATGCAAATATAATAAATATTTCTATATATTGGCCCATGCCCTCAAAATAATACTTCCCGACGCAGTTTGTGCCATATCCAAGACACCTTCTTGCCCGCCTCATTGGTAAGTGGCGGAAACGCCCCCAAAGACGTCCCCCAAAATGTTAAAATTCCATAGGACACGTGTAGCACTGCTTTTCTTAAATAAAGTTAATTAACACATAGCTAAATCATATATAACTCTTACATTCTTAGGTTATTATATAGAGTAATTAAGGAGTAATATAAGAGTAATGTAAGACATAGTAGCTTAAGATATTGATTTATAGACCTGCTTTTTTCAGGTTATGTTAAATAGAACCTCTTTTGCAAATGTTAAAATTTTCTTGTCACCAACCTCTGTCATCAAGCATCTTTTAGCCCCTTTTTTACCCCACGAAAAGAAAAATTTGCAAACAACAGAAAAAAGATGTAATTTTGCAGCCGGAAATATTATTGTCATAATGCTATCCGTGAGATGAAAAAAATAATCTTTATAATATGCATATCATTGGTTATCGCTGCTAACGCGCAGTATGACACATTGCCATACAATATAGGCATACCCAACTATTTCATGAATCACCCACTTGATTCGATGCATAACACACAACATGACGGTGTATATTGTAATCCTGTAGTATCACCACCAGTAAGCTCAATTTCGACAGGCGACCCTGGACATCATAATCACAATTTGGTAGCAATAATGCCATATTCTATTGATGGAGATTTGGCATGGGGGTTTTACCCAGACAGCACTTTACATGTAAAAGGAGTCGCATGGTATGCCTCAACAGGATATTTATATGGGAATGGGCTCTCTGCAATTAACTCATGGGACACCATAGATATAAAATTATTCCAAAATAATGGAAATCATATGTCTGCCATTATGTGGAAGAAAATAACACGTGACACTTTTACATATGATAAAGTTATAGATTGTAAACGAGGATGGCCAATTAATGACCATGTAATTATATATGAGGATTTGACTCGTCCTTTATATGAAGTATACTTCGACACAGAAATTGACATTTCTGATTCAATGTATCTATCAGTGAAATACACGTGGATTGATTCTATTTATGGTAGAAACAAGGACTATACTCAAGCCTGGGAGGAAAACCACTCACCCAATAACGTAAATAATTATATTTTCCCCATGCAGAGCTATCGTTTGAAGAACGAAGCCGGAGAAGATGCATCATGGACATATGGTGAGACTCCTGCCTACTTGCTGCTGTTCCCCATCATACGGCGCGACTGCGACAGCTGCCCCGAGGTGCACGAACTACGCTACACCAAGGTGGGCAACAGCGCAGCCATCGTGCAATGGGACGCCGGCGCCAACCACAGCGACTGGCAGCTGTGCTATGGCACGCCGGGCTTCGACCCCGATGGGGCCGAGGCCACGACAATACGGGTGCCACAGCGTGCGCTGAACGGTCTCTCAGCAACGGCGCACTACGACGTCTACGTGAAGGCTCGCTGCCAGTTCGACCGCAGCGAATACAGCCCGTGGGCAGGTCCCTTCGACCTATGCTTGGCGGAGATTGGCATAGACGGTGCCGACGCCATGGAGGCCGAGATCGGACCCAACCCGACGAGCGGCATGCTGACGGTGCGCTGCGAGGCGGAAATCAAGGCCGTGGAGCTCTACGACATGCAGGGCCGCTGCGTGGCAAATGGCGAGGTGGGAACGGCAAGCGGCGAGCCGCGCATGGCGACGCTACAGGTGCAGCACCTGCCGGCCGGCACCTACACCGCGGTGGTGCGCACAGCGCAGGGCACGGCCACAAAACAGGTGGTGGTGCTGTAGGAACGGCAAAGGCCGTTGGCACGCTTTTTGTTGAAAATAGATTACGCATGTGCAGGATTTTTTGTATCTTTGCGGTGCGTCGTGCGGTGCGTCGTGTGCCGCAAGATGCTGTGTGTTATTATATTGGAAACAAAATAGAAGTTTAGAATATGGCAAATTTTTTGACCAAGATTTTCGGAGACAAGAGTCAGCGCGACCTGAAGACGGTGAAACCGTTCCTCGACGCCACCCTTGCCGCCTATCCCGCCATACAGGCCCTCGACAACGACGGCCTGCGTGCCAAGACCGTTGAGTTCAAGGAGCGTATAGCCAAGACCATAGAGGCTGAGGAGAACGAGCTGAAGCAGATGCGCGACCGCATCGACGCCGAGTACGACATGCCTGTGGACGAGAAGGAACAGCTCTACAAGCGCATCGACGAGTTGGAGAAGCAGAGCTACGACAAGACGCAGAAGGTTCTCGACGAGATACTGCCCGAGGCTTTCGCCGTGGTGAAGGAGACCGCGCGCCGCTTTGCGCAGAACGAGACGGTGACGGTCACCGCCACCGACCACGACCGCGACCTGGCGGCTACGCACGCCTCGATAACCATCGAGGGCGACAAGGCCGTGTACCAGAACCACTGGATGGCCGGCGGCAACGAGATCACCTGGGACATGGTGCACTACGACGTGCAGATCATCGGCGGCGTGGTGCTGCACAGCGGCAAGATCGCCGAGATGGCTACGGGCGAGGGTAAGACGCTGGTGGCCACGCTGCCTGTCTACCTCAACGCCTTGCCCGGAAAGGGTGTGCATGTGGTCACGGTGAACGACTACCTGGCCAAGCGTGACTCCGAGTGGATGGGCATGCTCTTCGAGTTCCACGGCCTCAGCGTCGACTGCATCGACAAGTGGGAACCCCACAGCGACGAGCGCAAGCGCGCCTACAACAGCGACATCACTTACGGCACGAACAATGAGTTCGGCTTTGACTACCTGCGCGATAACATGAGCCGCAACCCCGAGGAGCTGGTGCAGCGCGGCCACAACTACGCCATCGTCGACGAGGTGGACTCGGTGCTCATCGACGACGCCCGTACGCCTCTCATCATCAGCGGCCCTACGGGCAAGGATGACGACGAGCAGGAGTTCTACCGCTTCAAGCCCACCATCGAGAAACTCTACAACGCCCAGCGCCAGCTGGTGACCAACATACTGGCCGAGGCCAAGAAAGGCATAGCCGCCAACCCCGACCCCAAGCCCGAGGACGAGTGCGCCAAGCAGCTGCTCCGCGCCTATCGCGGCCTGCCCAAGAACAACGCCCTCATCAAGTACCTCTCCGAGAGCGGTATCAAGAGCATCCTGCTCAAGACGGAGAACTTCTACATGCAGGAGCAGAACAAGTACATGCATATCATCGACGATGAGCTCTTCTTCGTCATCGACGAGAAGAACCGCCAGGTGGAGCTCACCGACAAGGGCATGGAATACCTCACCTCGCTGGGCGAGGACCCCAACTTCTACCAGCTGCCCGACATAGGGTCGGCCATCGCCGAGGTGGAGAACAACGCCAGCCTGACGCCTGAGCAGAAGGCCGAGGCCAAGGACAAGATATACAGTGACTTCGCTGTGCAGAGCGAGCGCGTGCACACCGTGGATCAGCTGCTGAAGGCCTACACGCTGTTTGTGCGCGATGTGGACTACATCCTCACCGAGGACAACCAGGTGAAGATCGTGGACGAGCAGACGGGCCGTATCATGGAAGGGCGCCGTTGGAGCGACGGTCTGCACCAGGCTGTGGAGGCCAAGGAGAACGCCAAGGTGGAGGCCGCCACGCAGACCTACGCCACCATCACGCTGCAGAACTACTTCCGCATGTACAAGAAGCTGTCCGGCATGACGGGTACCGCCTCGACGGAGGCCGGAGAGTTCTGGAACATCTACAAGCTCGACGTGGTGGAGATACCCACCAACAAGCCTGTGGCGCGCAACGACATGGACGACATGATATACAAGACCAAGCGCGAGAAGTTCAAGGCTGTCATCGACGAGGTGGAGCGCCTGATAGGCGAGGGTAGGCCTGTGCTGGTGGGTACCACGAGTGTGGAGACCTCTGAGCTGCTATCGAAGATGCTCAAGATGAAGAAGATACCGCACAATGTGCTGAATGCCAAGCTTCACCAGAAGGAGGCCGACATTGTGGCGCAGGCCGGCGAGCCGGGTCGCGTAACCATAGCCACCAACATGGCTGGTTGTGGTACGGATATCAAGCTCAAGGGCGACGTGAAGGAGCGCGGCGGTTTGGCCATCATAGGCACCGAGCGCCATGAGAGCCGTCGCGTTGACCGTCAGCTGCGCGGTCGTGCCGGTCGTCAGGGCGATCCGGGTTCGAGCCTCTTCTTCGTCTCGCTCGAGGACGACCTGATGCGCCTCTTCGGCAGCGAACGCATAGCCTCGGTCATGGACCGCATGGGTCTGCAGGAAGGCGAGGTGATACAGCACTCCATGATTACCAAGCAGATTGAGCGCGCCCAGAAGAAGGTCGAGGAGAACAACTTCGGCATGCGTAAGCGTCTGCTGGAGTATGACGACGTGATGAACAACCAGCGTACCGTAATCTACAACAAGCGTCGCAATGCCCTCTATGGCGACCGTCTGTCGATAGACATCAGCAACATGTTCTTCGATACCTGCGAGCTGCTCTATACCGAAGGCAGCGACTGGGAGGACTTCAAGCTTGAGGTCATCAAGGTCTTCGCCCACGAGGTGCCGATGAGCGAGAAGGAATTCCTTTCTCTGCACCGCAAGGACGCCATACAGCTGCTCTACGACCAGTGCTTCACGGCCTACAAGGAGCGCATGCAGAAACTTTGCGAAAATGCCTGGCCATTCATCAAGAACATCGCCGAGAACACGCGTTACATAAATGTCGCCTTCCCCATCTCCGACGGCAAGAAAGTGCTAAACGTTGTGGTGCCTGTCAAGAAGGCCTACGACACCCACGGCCGCGAGCTGCAGTTGAGCATCGAGAAGGGTATCACACTGGCTATCATCGACGACTTGTGGAAAGAGCACTTGCGCCAGCTCGACGACCTGCGCCAGAGCGTGCAGAACGCAGCCTACGAGCAGAAAGACCCGTTGCTTATATATAAGTTTGAGAGCTTCAAGCTCTTCGAACAGATGCTGCTGAATATCAACCGCGAGATCACCAGCTTCCTGAGCCGTGCCTCTCTACCGTTGCCCGACGAGAGTCAGGTGCGTGAGGCGCGTCAGCCGCAAGCTCCGCAGCGCGGTCTGCGTGCCGGCCGCAGCAATGACTTCGACCGCTCGGCACAGCAACAGCAGCAAGCCATCGACAACAGTCGCCAGCAGCCCCAGAAGGTGATGCCGGTGCATGTGGAGAAGAAGGTTGGCCGTAACGACCCGTGCCCCTGTGGTAGCGGCAAGAAATACAAGAACTGCCACGGCCGCGACGCCGAATAAGAAAAGAGAGGCCCCACGCTGAACGAGGGGCCTCTCTTATTTACAGGAGTTGTCGCTTATTCTCCGATGTAGTTGCCGTCCACCTCCCAGTTGATGGTCTTTACGTCGACTTCTTTCTTCCACCAGAGGAAGCCTTTCTTGAGGGCTATGCGGGCCTGGTAGGTCATCTTTCCGCGCATCTTGCGCACCCACACGTCGGTGATGTCGTAGCCTTTGAAGAGGTGGCTGACGCTGTCGCGCACGGCGGCGGGGTAGTACTCTTTGTCGATGTAGTAGTGTGTCTCTGTGCCTTTGTTGCTGAAGACCATGGCCTGGCGGCTCTTCTCGGCATCGAGGTAGATGACCTTGAAGGCGTTTTCGTCAACCTGGTACCACTCAACATTGGTGGCGTCTTTCACTTGGCGTTGGAAGTCTTTAACATAGTTCACCTTGACGTCTTTTTCGGGCACAGGCTTCATGTTCTGTGCAAAGAGTGCTCCCTGAAAGAGCATAAGTGCTGCTGCGAAAGCGAGTATCTTTTTCATATTGTGTATATTAATATGTTAGTACGGTTGTTTTCTTCAGGATGCAAATATACGAAAATATTTTATATTACATATTCTGCATGAGATTTTGCACCACTTTTTCGCCGTCGCGGATAGCCTGCATAGCCCAATGGAGCTTGAGGTCGAGGAGGTCGTCGTCGGAGAGTTGCCAGTGGAGCGACGGGTCACGGCGCATGCGCTCGGTGAGCGAGAAGAGCGAGAGGGCGGCGCAGACGCTGATGTTGAAGCTTTCGGTGAAGCCGTACATAGGTATTTTGACGTAGGCGTCGGCACCGTCGATGGCTTCCTGTGTCAGACCTGTGAGCTCGGTGCCGAAGACCAGTGCCGTTGGCTGGCTGATGTCGAGGTCACCAATCATGGTGTCGTTCTCGTGCGGCAGTGTGGCGACGATGCGGTAGCCTTTGGTGCGGAGGTGTTTGTATACGTCGCCAATGCTGTTATAGCGGTAGTAGTCGACCCACTTGGAAGAGCCCACGGCGACATCGCCGGCAGGATTGAAGGGGTTGTTGGCCTCTACAACATGCACGTCTTGTACACCGAAACAGTCGCACGAGCGCAATACGGCGGCGGCGTTGTGGCTCTGGTATATGTCTTCAAGTACCACGCTGATATGGCGTGTGCGCAGTGGCGCAAGGCGGTCGAAGAGTGCACGTTTGTTGTCGCTGAAGAGCTCGGCGGCGCGGCTGTAGAGTGCTGCTTTCTGCTCGGTATTGAGGGCAGAGAATATCGATTTTATGTCTGGTTGTCGTTCTGGCATAATATTGTTGTTAATTTTTTTGCAAAGATACGATTTTTTTGCGTATCTTTGCACATGAACTAAGATTGTTTATTAACAGAGTAACATATCGTCATATCAATAAGATAGATAACAATGTTAGTAGGATACGAGGCTAATAATGTACTGCGCAACAGTCACGAGATAGGTGAATTCGGCCGAAATCTGATTGAGCGTCTTGCCACGGGGCGTATCAACAGCTACCGTGCACTGCTTTTTGCTTCACGCATCAAGAAGGACTACCGTTCATATTTCAGCAGTTTCTCCAATGTCGGCACATTCGTGCCCTTCGGTTTGTCGCGCCTCATGCCGTCGCTGTGGCTACGCTATAGGCTCAACCCATGGCTGAAGCTTGAGAAAGTTAAGATATTCCATGGCCTCAACGAGGAACTGCCATACCATATAGACCGTGACATCAAGACCGTTATCACTTGCTATGGAGCGAATGAGCACCACCGCACGTCGATTATGGACTCGCTGACATGGAAGAAGCGTATGGAGTATTCTTTCAGTGCCGCCGATGTTATTGTGGCTGTGAGCCAGAAGGTGAAGGACGACTTGGTGGCAATGGGTGTCACGGCCGAGAAGATAGTCATCATAGGAGGCAAGACCCCGTATGAACTTACTGACCGCATGGTGGAGCAGTATTTCGAGCTCTACCAGACACTGGCAGGAATGAGACGCTGATTATTTAGTTGTATAGATAGACCAATACTGCCGCATGTGGCTCTCGTAGCTGTATGCGGCAGCGTATTTTTGCTCCGCGCCAGCCGCTGCTGCATCGAAGTCGGCAAGACCTTGTCTGACCACGCCAGCCATGTTTTCTGGCACGAAGTCCGTAAAATAGATTGCATAGGTGGAACCTATCTCCGGCAGGCTGGTACGGTTGGAGCAGAACACTGGTTTTCCCCACTGCATGGCTTCTATTACCGGCAAGCCGAAACCCTCGGACAGCGAGGGGAACAACAGGGCTGTGCAATGGGCGTAGAGCCATCGTCGCTGCTCGTCGCTGACGGTGCCGACAATGCTCACGTTGGGGTGCTGTGGCAACTGTTCGTGTAGCTGCTGAGCATAGGCGTCGCTGTCGTCACCGGCTATGATGAGGCGATATTCGGGCAGCAGGTCCATCATCGGTAACAGAGCGTGCAGGTTCTTCTTAGCCTTGAGCACACCGATGCTGAGCATGAATGGCCTGCCGTCCAAGGCTTGCTCAACAGGCTCCTGCTGCCCCTCTGTCAGAGTGGCCACGCCGTTATAGATGACATGCTGTGACTTGCCGCCGATGTTTATATATTGGGCTGTATCTTTCTGCGCAAAGCGTGAGATGAAGCACAGCTCGTCGGCACTGTCGCATTCGCGTTGCAGACGCCGTATGTACTTCTGTCGCTTGGCGCCCTGCTTCTCGTAGATGAAATTAACGTCGTGTATGGTGAGTATGCGGCGCGTGGAATGGCTGCATGGCCTGAACGGCGACATCTGATGTATGGAGTGCCACAAGTCATAGTGTGGCATAAGGCATGGCAGCAAGCGGTATATGTCACGGGCTTCAAGGTAACGCACCTTCTTGCCGAAAGCGCCGACAAAAGCCTTTGGCACCAGCAGCGTGACCTCACAGCCACCGGCTATTGCCTCCGGGTGCGTGGCATACCACTGCCCATAGCCCATGGCTATCTGGCCCAGTCCGCACCAAGGGTGCCGTAATATGCTGAGGTCAATGAGTATTTTCACTTAATTCCCTTAGTTTAGCATATTTTATCAGCGTGTAGAACGCCGACATCTTGCATACCACATAGCCTGTGCGGCCATCCAGGAAGCCTAGCCGGAAGATGTAGTTGCGCAGGAATGTCCACGCCACCTTCATGCCGATTCCACCGTGGTAACGCCGTCCTTGTCCGTAGGCTTTTTCGCCAGCCATGGTAGCGTATTTCACTGTGCGGCGCGCATGCTCGTCAACGCTATAGTATGAGTAGTGCCACATGTCGCCTTCAACTACGGTATGCCTGACCTCCTTGGAGTACCGTAGTTCCTCATGCACGAGGCCGTCCCAGGTGGCGACACCGACATTCCAAAGTCTCACGCACCTGTCCGGGTACCAACCGCTGTGGTGAATCCAGCGGCCGCAGTAGTTGGCCAGACGGTTGAACGAGTACGCGGTATCTTCGTCGAAGCCTTCCTCCTTCATGTGTTGCAGACGTGTGCGCAGTTCGGGCGACAGAGCCTCGTCGGCGTCTATGCTCAGCAGCCACGGATGTGAGGCCAGGCTGTTGGCATAGTTCTTCTGTCCCGAATAGCCAGCCCAGTCGTGATGCTCGAAACGCACACCTGAGGCGCGGCATATCTCCTCCGTCTTGTCGGTGGAGCCGCTGTCTACCACCACCACCTCGTCGGCCACTCCGCGCAATGACTCAAGGCAACGTCCTATGTTGCGTTCCTCGTCCTGTGTGATGATTACCGCTGTTATCTTGTCCATGTCCAGTAGTCTTTCGGGGTGCAAAGGTACACATTTTTTTCCATTATTGCGGAAAAAGTTGTATTTTTGCATCCTGAAATGTCTGATATGGTCATAGGATACGATGCCAAACGTGCCTTCTGCAACCGCACAGGATTAGGCAACTACAGCCGCGGCGTCATCGCCGGAGTGTTGCGTGCCGCGCGCGACAAAGGCACGCGAGCCATGCTCTACACTCCTCGTACCGACCCCGCTTTCGCCAATTATTTCGACGATGTGCCGCAGGCCGAGGTGCGGATGCCGCAGGGTCTCTGGCGCTGCATGCCCAACCTCTGGCGCTCGCTGGCACCAGCCCAGCATGTCCACCTCTCCCACGTACAGCTCTACCACGGCCTCAGCCACGAGCTGCCGCTCTTCCTGCCAGCTGACGTGCGTAAGGTGGTCACCATGCATGACCTCATCGTGCGCCGCTATCCGCATTATTTCTCCCTCTTCGACCGTATCGTGCACCGCATCAAGCAGCGTCACGCTTGCCGTGTGGCCGACATCGTGCTGGCCATCAGCGAACAGACCAAGCGCGACCTCATAGACCTCATGCATGTGCCCGAAGAGAAGATACGCGTCCTCTACCAGTCGTGCGAGCCGCAGTTCTGGCAGCCCGTCAACGACGCCCAGGTGGACGCTGTGCGAGAGAAGTATGGTCTGCCTGGGCGCTACATCGTCAGCATAGGCACTGTGGAAGAGCGCAAGAACCAGTTCTGCGCCATCGAAGCTATGAAGCATTTGCCCGACGACGTGGCTCTCATCATCGTCGGCCGTCCCCGCGGAGCCTATGGTCGCCGCGTCGCTGTTGCCGCCGACGGCCGCCGTGTGCGTCTGCTCAGCGGTGTCGCTTTTGCCGACTTCCCTGCGCTCTACGCGGGTGCTGTGGCGTCGGTCTACATGTCGCGCTTTGAGGGCTTCGGCATACCTGTGCTCGAGAGCCTCTGCTGTGACTGCCCGGTGGTGACGTCCAACGTATCCTCCATGCCCGAGGCCGGAGGCGATGCCGCCCTCTATGCCACCCCAGACGACCACGCCGTCGTGGCCGCACACCTGCTACACCTGCTCGACGACGATGCTTTCCGTCAGGAGTGCATAAAGAAGGGGAGAACCTGGCGCACCAGATTCTCCCCCGAAGTCCTTGCCCAGCAGATGCTGGAGCTCTACAAAGAGTTACTTCACAATTAGCTTGCGTGCCACGCGCTCGCTGCCGTTGGTGAACACCACGGTGTACTGGCCGCTGGCCATACGGGCAGCGTTGATGCTGTACACTATCGTGCCCTGAGCCTGCAGGCTGCTGCGGTGCACCTCGCGGCCGCTGAGGTCGTAGATGCTCACGCTGTAGTTCTTGCCGCCCGGCATGTCGATGACCATGTCGGCCTTTTCGGTGGCGGGGTTGGGGAAGAACTGCCCGAAATTCTCCTCGGCATTGTCGGCGTTGGCTATGCCAAGAGTGCCATATGAGTAGATGAAGTAGGCACCATTGCCGGCAGTGAAGGGTTTGGTGATGGTTTTGCCGCCGTTGCTTGAGGCTGTGATGTAGTATTCCACCATGGCGTTGGCGTCATAGGGTATCTCTGCGCTGTACGTGCTGTCGGCACCGGCGGTCATGGTCACCGTCTGCCATTCGCCGCCGTTGAAACGATACTTCACTTGGGCCTGTGCTATGCCTGTGTTGTTGGTGATGTATGCGCTGATGGCGGTAGGCATGGCGCTTGTGGTCAGCAGGCTGCCAACCGTAGGGCTGTGCAGTATGCGTATGGGGCTCTCGGCGGGTATCTGCTTGGTAATGCAGTGTATGGCTCCACCGTAGCCGTCGAAGCTGCGTATGTCGATGGGGTAGATGGTATAGCCGGGGTAGGCGGCACGCAGGCTGTCCATGTATGCAAGGTCCCAAGCAGCTGTTGGCTGCCAGTTCACCACTTCCGAGAAGCAGGGCTGCACGATGATGTTGTTGATGAGTGTGTGGTTGCTGTAACTGCGGGTGTAGCCCATTGTCGACGATGTGCCGTTGTATTCTTCCTGGCTGACGAAGTAACTGCCGTCGTCCTTGCGCGGGAAGGGAATATAGGCTGCGGTGTAGTTGACGTTGGCGAAACTCTGCCAGCTCGTTAGGCTGTCAATGTTGCGTGCTGCCACACCGTAGTCATACCAGCTGCTGTAGTTCGTCGGGAACTTGGAGAAGACGAACTGGTTCTCGTCAATCATGTCGGCATAGAGGTCGATGTGGCCTGTGCCGCCGTCGTAGCGGAAGCGTGGCAGGATGCTCGTGCTGCCAATCATGCGGTTCATGGAGTCGAGCACGGCGGCATGCGACAGCGGGGTCTTGTAGCGGTAGCCTATGGGGTTGTTGACGTCGCCGGTAAAGTAGACCTGTCCAACGGTGTCGGCGTTCTCGTCATAGGTGGCGTCGCTTGTGAAGAGCCTGCCCACGCCGTCCACCAGGCAGTTGCCGCCTTCCCACATGATGCCCGTGGTGTAGTTAGGTATGCCCATCTGGCTGCTGATGGAGTCGGGCAACAGGTCGTCGCAGGCGCGTCCGTTGTACTCGAAGTTCAACATGGCTATGCTGTCCTGCGGGCCATAGTAGAAGCAGATGGGGCCGCAGTCGCGGTACCAGAAGGCGTTGGTGTAGTTCTCGATGAAACGGTAGTTGGTCAGCGGCTTGCCCTCGGCGGTCATCACGTCTTTGATGAGCGTGGAGTCAGACAGGCTCGGCACCGTAATCCAAACCTGCGCGCCATGCTGTATGGCGTCGATGAGGTTGACGAACACGTTGCGGAAGTCCCACAGACCTTGGTAGTATTCCAAATAGCTTTGGTATGTGGCGGCATAACTCGGGTAGTTTGTGATAACCCAGTTTATGTAGTCAATCATGCCTTCGTAGTCCACCGTGTCGGGCACACCCACCACGGGGCCCCAGCCAATGTAGGCCCAGCGGTTGGTGCTGTTGTTCCACTGGTATTGTGCGCCGTATCCGGGTATGTATATGTCGGCTTGGTAGTCTTCGTCGCCGACGTGGCCTGCGGGGTAGTAGGTGTAGGGCCAGGTGACGACGATGGCCTGCACCTCTTCCCATTCGCCCGGGAACCAGCGGTCGGCAGGCATCTGCGACGCCCACACGGTGTCGCCTGCCGCCTTGGTGCTCTTCACTGCGGACATCTGCAGGGTTGCGGTGCCATCGTGCATGAACTTGGCGGTGTCTGGTTTCGGAGCCTGGCGCTGGCGCTGATGCTTCTGCATCTCGGCGCGCGAGGTCAGTTTCTGCAGGCGGTCGGTGCTGAATTTGCTGTCATTCTGAGCCATGGCGGCCATGCTCATCAGAGCTGCCATAGCTATAGTCAATACCTTTTTCATTCTGTGTCGGTGCTTTTATCTTTTCTTGAGGCTGAGGATTTCGCGGGCCTCGTCGCTGGTGGCCACCTGGCGGCCCAGCAGTTTGGCCATGCGGACCACCTTGTCCACCAACTCGCCGTTGCTCTTGGCCAGCACGCCGCGCTCCAGGTACAGGTTGTCCTCGAAGCCCACGCGTACATTGCCGCCCATGACGATGGCGGGGGCTGCCAGCGTGAAGGCGTGGCGGCCGATGCCGGTGGCGGTCCAGGTGCTGCCGGCGGGAATCTTGTTCACCAGCCAGCACAGGTTGTCGACGGTGGCGGGGGTGCAGCCGGGAACGCCGAGTACGAAGTTGAACTGCATGGGGGCACCGGGCACCTCGCCTTTGCGGGCCATGGTGAGGATGGTGTCGAGGTGACCCATCTCGAAGCACTCGTACTCGGGTTTGATACCCTTCTCGATCATGCGTTTACCGAAGGCGCGCATGGTGGGCATGGAGTTGTCGAAGATGTCGTCGCCGAAGTTGCAGGTGCCGCAGTCGAGGGTGGCCATCTCGGGCACTGGGGTGGTGTTGGTCGAGTCAAGACGCTCGTCGGGGGTCATGCCCACGGCGCCGCCGGTGCTCGGTATCAGTATCACGTTGGGGCAAGCCTTCAGGATGGCCTCGGTGCACTCCTGGAAGCGCACGTGGCTCTGGGTCGGCGTGCCGTCGTCCTCGCGCACGTGCAGGTGCACGATGGCGGCACCGGCGTCGACGGCGCTCTTTGCCTCGCGCACTATCTCCTCAACGGTGTAAGGCACATTGGGGTTCTGCTCTTTCGTTACTTCTGCGCCGCAGATGGCGGCGGTGATTATCAGTTTCTCCATGTTGTTTGTTTTTTGATTGTTACTTATTCCAAGTATGGTTTCCAAAACTGCAAAGATACAAAATAAATCTTATTCGCGACAAAAAATCTTTTTTCCGGAGGCGCAATCGGTATGGTGCCCCTACGGACCCGGTACGGCATTTCTTCAGTATAGCACTGAAGAACTACTGAAGGACGATGATCGAACGGCCGTACCAACTCCCTGCCGGAGAGATGGGTAAGAAGGGTTGACGCCCCCTTTTTTGAGCTTTTTTGCTCTATATTGTTTTTTTTGTGTACATTTGCATCTTAATTATCAAGGCATGGATATGTCTGTAGGTATGGTTAAGTTGTTGAGATGTAGGGTTGTGGCGCTTGTTGTGGTGCTTGTGGCTCTGTTTGCGGCACCTTGTGCGGCGGCGCAGACAGGGCTCTATGTGCCTGCCAAGGGGCCTGTGCGCAACATGCAGAAGGCGTTGCACAACCCCGAGGTGTTCTACCTGCTGCTGTGCTATGAGGGCAGCGCGCCGACCTACAGCGTGGGTGACCTCGACCTGCTTGACTCGGCCTACCGCATTGCTTTCGACATCGACAACCCAATGTACTACACCATGTCCGTCGAGGCTTACGGCGACGGCAACGAGGCTCTCGGCAAGGAGCGCGTCGACGGCGTTTACCGCTATTTCGCCATGCGTGGTGGGCAGCTGTTCCCTGTGCGTGTGGCTCACAACAATATCCATTGCTCGTGCAAGGGCGATACCGTGGAGACGCTGCGCTTCGAGGTGCCGGTGACGACGGCTGTGTACAACGCCGCCGAGCTACCGGAGAGCCGCCGCCTGCTCAACAAGAGCATAGTGCTGCAGAACTGCGTGCTCGTCACCTTCCGCAACGACCCCGACGAGTGTGTGGGTTCGGCCCGCGGCTGCTATGTGCCCGCCGAGGACAGCATTGTGCGCGGCTACTACGCCTCGCTGTCGCTGGCCAAAGGGTCGGTGCGCGCCGTGGACAACACCAAGGACACCTGCCCATCGGGGCTTGAGATAGTCGTCGAGGATCACCTCGACTACCGCAAAGTGGTTGAGCAATACAGCCTTGTGCCTCACCGCAAACAGATTATAGTGCAGGCCGGTTATATTGTCGTCAAGAGCAACTGGGCGCAGGCGATGGACAGCTGCACGCTGCCGCAGAAGGACAGCATCTTTGTGCGCATACCCGCCACACCGGAGCAGGTGGCTGCAAAGATCAAGTTCTTCGCCAAGGTGAAGGGTTCGCGCGGGGTGGAATACAAGCAGCTGCCCACACGCAAGCTCTCCGGACGGGCAGAGCTGACGCTGCAGGCACCAATAAATGTGACGCAGTTCGACACCATCTATGTAGGCAAACGCATACAGGAGGGTGAGCTGGGCAAGTACTTCTACAGCGTTGACGGCCCCACCGAGGCCGCCGCTTTCAAGGTCGGCGACCGCTACTGGGTGGCCTACCGGGTGGTCAAGGGTGGCCAGTATGAGCTGAAGAAACCCCTCATGCAGATGTTCCGCATAGTGCCCGAGCAAGAGGAGGAAGAGCTGCCGGATGCTTTCAATGACAAGAAAATCAATCCTGAAGAGATAATTGACTAATACAATGGCTTATTTACAGACTGACGTGACCAAGGTCACTACGCGCGTATTGCAGAACATGAAACTGCATGGTGAGAAGATTGCCATGCTTACTGCCTACGACTACTCCATGGCATCGCTGCTCGAAAGCACCAAGATAGACGTGGTGCTGGTGGGCGACAGCGCCGCCAACGTCATGGAAGGCCATAAAACGACCCTCCCCATCACCCTTGACGAGATGATCGTCTACGCCACCAGCGTGGTGCGTGCCATCAAGCGCGCCCTTGTGGTGGTGGATATGCCCTTCGGCACCTACCAGGGCAACTCCAAGCAGGCCCTGGCTAGCGCCATCCGCATCATGAAGGAGACTGGTGCCGATGCCATTAAGATGGAGGGTGGCGAGGAAATTCTGGAGAGCATACAGCGCATCCTTTCGGCAGGTATCCCCGTGATGGGGCACCTCGGACTGACGCCGCAGAGCATCAACAAATTTGGCACGTACGCCGTGCGTGCCACCGAGCAGGAGGAGGCCGACCGCCTGAAGAAGGACGCCATGCTGCTGCAGGAGACTGGCTGCTTCGCCATAGTGCTCGAGAAGATTCCGGCCAAGCTCGCTGGCGAGGTCTCGGCGGAGCTGAAGATACCCACTATCGGTATCGGCGCTGGCCAGCACACCGACGGACAGGTGCTCGTGCTGCAGGACATGCTGGGCATCACACGCCAGTTCCAGCCGCGCTACCTGCGCACCTACGGCAACATCGGAGAGGATATCGCCAACGCCATACGCCACTACATACAGGATGTGAAGAGCGGCGATTTCCCCAACGAGAAGGAACAGTACTGAGCAGGGACGACGATAAAAAAAAAGAAGCGGTGCCGGTGTGGCATCGCTTCTTTTTGTCTGTCTTAGTCGGCGCAGTTGTAAGGCTGGCGGTAACGCGTTGACGACTGGCCGAAGTTGTGTATGTAGCCGACCGTCACCGTCGGCAGACCAACACCGTAAATGCTGCCTGAAGGGCCGGCGCTGCCACCTATGCGGGGAGCCATCATGATGTACTTGAGGTCCACGAAGAGGTCGCCCTCGCGGCTGATATAGCGGCGGAGGAACAGACCGAAGTCGGCGGCCATGTCGAACCTGACGTTGTCGTAGCGCCAGATGGCACCGGCGCCGAGGTAGGGCATGATGCTCCAGTAGGCGCCGCGCTTGAAGTCGAAGAGGTGACTGAGGTTGGTCATCAGGTCGGCATGCACCATGGTGAAGGTGTAGCCTTTGCCAGGCTCGCCGAGCACGGTGTCGTATATCTCATGTGCCGTCAGGCCGGTGGCCTCGAAGCGGATGGTCCAGAAGTTGCTGAAGTTGCGGCCGAACATTATCTCCGGCGCCACGCCGAGCATGGAGAGCCCGCCGTGGTGGGGGTTGGTGAAGAGGTCGAACGACGAATAGTTGGCGCCGAGGCCAAAGCCTGCGAACCAGTCCTCATCAGTGCCGCGCGACTCGTGCTCTGTGCGGCGGTGGAACGGTGTCTCCGTGAAGTTGTAGGTGAAGCCGCCGGTGATGGAGTGCATAGTGGCGACCTCGCTCTCCAGATAACCGTAAGTGGGCAGGAAATAGCACTTGTACTGTGCAAAGGCGCTCCAGCCACCGCTGATGCGCACAGGCACATGGAGGCCAAGGAGGCCGTGCACTTCACGGTCGGTACCGTAGGTATGGCCGTCAATGACATGCGCCGTACGCAGGAACACGCCGAGGCCTATCATGGGGTAGACGTTGATGCGCCAGTTGCGGATGCGCATGAAGGTGGATGTGAAATCCCACAGGAACTCTACGCCGGTGGAGGCAAAAGCGGCGTTGGCGTCAAGGTCTTCAGTCTTCGACAGCGTCTGGAAGTCGAGGGTGATGCGTGCCGCCAGGGGGCTGAGTATCCATTTGCCCACACTGATGCCGCCGGAAAATCCCGTATGTAGCGGGTTGTCGGCATATTGATACATGCTCACACCGCCGCCCATGTTCATGAACATGTTGACGCCGAAGTCTGTGCCTATCTGGGCACGTCCGGTGAAACAGGCGGCTATCAGCAGTAATGATATGATTATTTTCTTCATAACGTCGATATTAAATGAGCATTAGTCGGTGCAATGGTTCACAGGCATGCGGTAGCGCACCGTGGAGTGACCGAAGTTGTGTATGTAGCCGACCGTCAGCGTCAGGTAGCCGACACCGAGGATGTTGCCAGAAGGACCGTAGCCTCCAGCGACACGCGGCGGCACCATCATGTATTTGGCATCGAAGAAGACGTCGCCGGCGTTGTCTATGTAGTAGCGGGCCATCAGACCGAAGTCGGCACCGACGTCGAAACGTGGGTGCTTGTAGGTCCATACGGGACCGGCGCCAAGGTAAGGCAGGATGCTGAGGCGGTCGCCGCGCTTGAAGCTGAAGAGGTGGGCCAGATTGACCATGAAGTCGGTGTGCAGCATGTTGAAGGGGTACCAGTTGCCTGCCTGCTGCTTCTCAGCGTTGTAGCGGTGGCGTGCGAAGAAGCCCGACAGCTCGAAGCGGATGGTCCAGATGTCGCTGTAGTTGCGGCCCACCATCATATCGCCAGTGACGTTCCACAGTTTGCTCTTCGCGTTGTCGCCTAAGAATGCCTCGAACTCGAACGAGTTGAAGAGGGCACCGACACCGTAGCCAACGAACCAGTCTTCGCTGGTGTTGCGGGCCTCGAAGGCGGTTTTGCGGTGGTAGGGATCGTCTGTGGCGCGCCACATAAGGCCCAGGCCAAGCATGTGCATGTAGTTGTCGCCGACCGAGCCATCAAAGCCCTGCGGCATGAAGAAGCATTTATAGTCGAGCTTGGCGCTGAGTCTGTCGGTGAGCCTTACGGGGAACTGCAGACCGAGCATGGCGTGGAACTCGTTATCTGTAGAATGTGTAACGCCGTTGACGCTGATTTGGTTGCGCATCAACAGGCCGAGACCTATCATCGGGTAGACCGGCAGCGGGTACTGGATAGTCTTGTTGTAGACGTGGAAGAAGGTGGCGTTGAAGTCCCACTTGAACTCCGCGCTGAGGAAGGAGAAGAGCGCATTGCCGCCCGTCTCGCTTTGGTAGAAGCTCGGAGCCATAGCCCCTTCGTAAGCCAGCTGGAAGGCCAGTGGCTTCATTATCCAGCTGCCAATCTCCACACCGAACGATGGGGCGCCCATGTTCATGCCGCTGATATGCTTGTAGGCGAAGCCGCCGGCATTGATTGAGGCATAGAGTGAGCCCGGCATCACCACCGGCTGGGCTTTGGCACCCAAGCAGCAGAGGGCAAGCAGCAGCGTCAATGCTATCTTCTTCATATCATAACAGTTTGTTTGTCTTAAGCTTTTGCGCGCTCGCCAAATTCTTTGGCAGAGACCTTCTCGACTTCGGGTTTCACTTGGTCCTTGAAGATCTTGGCCAGGTTGTCGGCATAGAGACGGTCCACAATCTGGCGGGTGTTCTGGCGGTCGGCGGCGATGCTGCGGGCGGCCTGCTCCAGGCGCTCCTCTGCCTTTTCCTTGGTCTCGCCCTCAACCTTCTGGTCGTTGCGGCGCAGTATGTCTTTGATGTAGTCCACTATCTGGTTGCTGGTGGGCTCCACGGGCTGTATCTCCTCGAGCTTAGCCTCGATGAGCTCCCACTTGAGTGATGGGACGTATTTCTCCTGCCAGTCGGCCTCGATGCTTTCTGGGGTCATATCTTTCTCGCCACGGCTTGCGAACCAGCGTTTCAGGAAGTCCTCGGGCAGGGGTGCGGTGAACTGGTCGAGAAGGGCTTTGCGCACCTGGTTGACGAAGAGGTAGTCGCTCTGTTCGCCGTTGGCCTTTTCGATCTCTTTCTTCATGGCTTTGCTGAAGGCGTCGGCGTCTTTAATCTTCTGGCCGGGGAATATCTTCTCGAAGAGTTCGTTGTTGATTTCGTGGGGGATGATGCGCGAGATGCCGCTGAGGGTCAGCTCCACGTCGGCCTTGAACTTCTTGGCGGTGGCGTTGTCCATGTGCAGGGCGCGCTCGATGTCGGCCACGGGGAAGGCTTTTGCCATATTGAAGACAATCTTGTCCTCGGCTTTCTTGCCTTCGAAGAGGGGCAGAAGCTCCTCGTCTTTGATGTTGAGCAGGTTGAGGCTCACGAAGGTGCTTACGCCACCTTCCTTGACAGCGCCTTTCTTGTCGAGCTCTACGACTTTGCCGTACATGATGTCGCCTTTGCCGACGGTCTCGGGGGTCTCGAACTTGCCGTAGCGGTTGACGGCGTTGTTTATCTCGGCCTCCACGTCTTTGGCGGTAACCTTTATCTGGTTGTATTTCACATCAACCTTGCTCCAGTCGATGTCGAACTCGGGGGCGAGGGCGACGTTGAAGTAGAAGGTGAAGTCCTGCTGTTTGCCGAAGTCTATGGCGCCGGTTTTCTCGTCGTCGCTCATGGGCATGCCGAGGATGTGCAGTTTCTCGTCGTCGATGTACTTGAAGAGGCTTGTATTCAGGGTGTTTTGCACGGCGTCGCCGACGATGGCGGCTTTGTACATGCGCTGGATGAGACCCATCGGGGCCATGCCTTTGCGGAAACCGGGGACGGTGGCCTTCTTCTGGTAGTCTTTGAGCTCCTTAGTTACGTTTTCGTTGTAGTCTTTTTCCTCGATATCAACCTTGATACGGAGTTCCAAATCGCTCAATTTCTCTCTTGTAATGTTCATCTGATTAGTTTATTTTATTGATTTTTAATTTGTTTATATTTCAAACCGTTCTGCAAAGTTACACATTTTTCTTAAATCGGAGCATATTTTTTTATATGTTAACATATATTAGCGAAAAAGGCACGGTCTCAGAGTCTAATCGGACCGCCTTCGCACCCCCTGCGGTTTTTCTACGGCCGTGGTATCGCATCCGGGGCATCGACGGCCGAAGGAAGGCCGAGGAGGGGCCGAATGGGTTCACTAAAAAAGGCTACAACACAGCGTGTTACAGTCTTATAGTTGTGCTAACTGCCTGTTAGAAGCCTATTTGCAGTTGCTTGAGTTGGTAGGCGAGGCCCGGGGGAGTGGGGAGGATGGAACTGTCGGCCGGGAACCAGCGATTGAGCTTTGTGCGACGGGCAGCGAAGACGCCACGGCCACCTTCGATGTTGGAGTACAGTTCGCGGCTCTGGTCGAGGTTGCCGGCGGCGGCGATGTTCGACATGTAGGCGTTGAAGTCTTCACTGCAGGCTGTCAGGTAAAGCTCCACTTGCGGAACGAGCCTCTTTGGGCGTTGGTCGTCTTTTAGTTGCGCCTTTATGTTGGAGAGAAAGCTTGAGGCGGGGTAGGATAGGGTGTAGCGGTCGTATTTGTCGCGCGCCATTACGGATGGTGTGCGGATGTCGATGTGCGTGGTGTCGCCCCCGACGGAGTAGTAGAAGCGTACAATAGGTTGGTAGAGACGGGCGTTTTTGAGTGTAGGCCACTCCATGGTGCAGGTGTTGTTGGCTTCCTTGAACTGGAAGATGGTGCCTGTGTATCGGTTGAGTATCTGGTTGTATGTGTAGCTGGGACGTGTGAAGACCTTTGCTTCAGGATCTTTGATTATGAGTGATATGGGCTGTTTGTTGCGGGCTATGACTGTGCCGTCCGAGGTGCGGCGTACACGTATGTCGTAGGTGCAGTTTTCGTCGAAGTGTGATTGTCCTGCGAGGTAGTATATCGGCTGGCCGCTGCTGGCGAAGTCGCCGCTTTGGCGGTCGATGGTGGTGGTCTGGAAGGTGTATACCGCCTGCTCTTCGCCGTTGTACAGTTTCACGAGCTGCACCTCGATGGATCCTGCCGGATAGTTGATGGAGTCGGTGTTGCCGCTGTAGCTGTATATGCTGCCTTCGCCGAGGTAGCAGCGCTCGACGCGTGCCCACGTGGTGTCGTCGTCCTGGTCGAGGAGACAGTATACCACAGGTATTTCTTTCCATTCGGCGTTGGGGGAGAATTCCACTTCACACGAGGTGAGCAGCAACATGGCTGCCGCAATTATGATTTTGGTTGGTTTCATAGTCTTTCGCTGATTTCTATCTCGTCCATCATGAGCCACGGTTTGAGGCCTTTGGCGCGGTGCCATGCCGGTATGCGGTCGATGTCCTCGGGCTCTATGCGGATGAAGCCTACTCCGCTGCGGTCGACCGGTATGCGGAGCTCGATGAGTTGGTCGGTGTTGTTCTCCTGCGCGGCGGGGTCGAAGGGGAGGGCGAAGGTGACGGTGTCGCCCCACGTGGTGCCGTCGGTCGAGAAGGTGACGGTGACGTTGCGCGGCGCGAAGGCCCACACTGCCGGGGCATGGGCGTAGCGCAGGGTTATGTAGTCTATGTCGACGGCTTTGGCGAGTGTGACGGTGATGGCCGGGGCCTTGCCCGAGAAGCCGAGCCATCCACGTGCAAGGTCGTCTACCGATGCGTGTTCGCCGTCGTAGAGTATGGTGTCGGTGCCTACGTTGTAGGGCGTGTTCGCATGGCGTGAGAAGGCCGTCTTGATAATATAGTCGTAGTTGAACTTGCGCGTGGCTGTGAACGATGGCGGCATGCCGTCGCTGAAGACGCGTGCTTTGACCACCGTGGTGGTGGTTATCGTGATGGGAGCGGTGTATATCGGCGATGTCTCGGTGGGCTCGCTGCCGTCGAGGGTGTAGCGTATGACGGGGGCTGCGGGGTCCTGTGTCTTGCCTTTGCGTGTGGGTTTCGCCTTGTCGGCAGGCTTGTCGGGCACCACGTCTGGCGATGTGATTGTGACGGTGAGGGGTTGCGAGAAGCGTGCTTCCGAGGCGGAGATTGTAGGTGGCTCGAGGATGCCCGAGGTTATGGCCGGGCAGGTCACGGCGTGGCAGTCTTCGGGTTGGCGGCTGGTGTCGTAGGTGCCGAGGCGCAGGCTTATGTGCTGCGTGGGTTTCTGCGGTGCAAGGCTCAATGTGCCGTTGGCAAGGGTGAGGCGGGCGAGTGTGCCCGGCAGTTGGCAGAAGAGGCCGTGGTCGGTACCTATGGCACACCAGCGCACGTCGTTGCGGCTGCCTTTGAAGGCTGTGACGGGTTGGCGGTTGACGCCGATGATACCCGCTGAGCGGTGCAGTGCGGTCTCGCGGTCGGTACCGAACCACTGCATGGTGTCGCCGCTGCCGCACGAGGGGTTGACGATGAACACGGGTGTGAGGGTGCCTCGCACACGGTCGGTGGGTGACACATGGCATTCGGCCACGATGTCGCCGGTGGCGTGTATGGTGTATGAGAGCCGCACGTCGCACATGGGTGTGCCGGTCAGCGAACGGTATTGCCGCAGGGCGTCGATGCATAGCGTGCGGCTGTCGGGTTGGCGGCTTGCCACGGCGAGTGTCGATGTCTGCCATTCACTGTGACCGTCGAAGACCACGGTGGGGGCAGCCAGTGTGTTGCCGAGGGTGTCGGTGAGAAGCAGGACGCCGTCGGGGGCTGTGAAGCGTAACTTCAGGGGAGTCCCGCGGAGTGTTGTCGCCATGACGGTGTCGGTGCCGCTGCCGTTCACGGTGAGACGGGTGCCTGCGGTGTCAAGTTGGCGGAGCGGTGCGCTGTGGGACTGCAGCGGGAAGACTACCGAGCCGACGGCACGGTCGGCCTTGCTGTTGCCTATCCATGACTGCCGGTTGCCTGCGCGGCGGTTGACATCGAAGCGGACGAATAGTTCTTCGCCGGGCTGCAGGTCAAGGTTAGGTATGCGCATGCTCACCTTGTCGCTCTCGCCGCCGCCCATAGCCACGGGTAGGTCGCCGGCGACGATGTTGGAGCGCAGGTTGGTGTATATGGTGTATTCGAGGGAGTAGGCCCCGAAAGATGTGAAGTCGTTGTTATTGTGCACAAGGAACTCGCCTTCGTCGCGTGTCACCTTTGACGGGCTGATTGAGAATGGGCTGTATAGCTGCTTGATGTCGGCACGTGGGGTGCTGCCCAGCGGCCAGATGTCGACAAAGCCGCCTTGTAGCTGTCGTTGCGATAATGTAAGCTGCCATAGGTCGGCAAGAGTGGCGAAGGTCTCGGCGTTGGCCGAAGGGAGCATCAGGAACGGACGCTCGCTGCTTTTGGTCAGGGTCTGGCGCATGGCAGTGGGTGTGGGCAAGCTTGGGGCCACGATGTCGGTAACGTCGGCGAAGTCGGCCCCGGGGAAGATGACGGGCCGGTTCTTCTCTATGGCCTTGAGGCGGCGGTAGGCAGCGGCCATGCAGACGCCGTTGTCGCGGGTGTTGCCGAGACACCATGCTATGATGCTGGTGTGGTTCTTGTATTTGCCATAGAGGTTCTCTACACGTCGCTCAAAGAGTGGGGCGTAGTCTTGGTCGGTGGCCACGGCCTGGTGCTGCGATGAGGCAGGCATGAGGTTGGCGTCGGCCACAACATAGAGACCGTAGCTGTCACAAAGCTCGTAGAAGAAGGGGTCCATGGGCGAGAAGCGTGAGGTGCGCACAGCGTTGATGTTGGTGCGCTTCATGGCGATGATGTCTTGCCGCATCTGCTCGCGCGAGGCATATCCCTCTGTATGCTCAATGCCGTAGGTGATGCCTTTGATTGTGATGGCTTTGCCGTTGACTGTCAGAAGTCCTTCCTTTATCTCCACTCGGCGGAAGCCGATACGTGCGCCGACCATCTCTTCCTCCTCCATGTTTTCGTTACGGAGGCGCACTATGACGGTGTATAGCGATGGACTTTCGGCGCTCCACGGCTCGATGTTGGACCATGAACGGCTGATTTCGGCGGACTCTTCGCTGTTCTTGTCGAAGACCACCCAGCGGCCCATGCGGTCAAGCTGTCGGCCTTGCGGCGTCCACAGCTCTACCTCTACGTAGTAGCGGCCGCGGCGTCGGCTGTTGAAGATGCGGGTGTCGACGCTGAGGGTGCCGGTAGAGGTGAAAGCGTCGAAGTCGGCAGCCAGAGCCATGTCGGCCACACAGGGATTGGTCTTGAAGAGGATATATGGCTCGCCGTTGAGCCCTACGGCTATGGCTGTGTCTTCAAGCAGGGCTCCTTGCGGATGCTTGATGGCCTCGATGGCGAGGGTGTTGAATTTGCCGTACTTGAGGTGCTTGTTGAGCAGAAACTCGTTCCAGTGGCGCGAGTCGTCGGCATAGCCAACCTCTTTGTTGTTGACGTACACGCGGCAGGCACGGCCACAGCGCACGTTGAGCAGGACAAGATAGTCTTTCCAGACGCGGTCTGCTTCTATCTGGCGCGTGTAGATGATAGATGTGTCGGTACGCCGTTGCTTCCAGCTGCCAGTAAGCTCCAGGAAATAGGGTGACTCGCGGTAGGCAAGTTTCTCTATTGTGCCGTCATCGTCGTAGGCCACCATGTTGGCCCGAGGGGATGTCGGCAGCTGTGCCACTGCTGCAAATGGCGGCGACAGGAGAATAAAGAGCAACGCTACAAGCCGACGCATGGCACTGTCTAACTAAAAGTGTAGCGTCAGGCCACCTTCAAAGACGTGCAGAGTGCGCACATCGGCAAGAAGGGCATTGTGGTTTGCGTCGAAGCGCGACACCTCGGCCATGTTCAGCAGTTTGTAGCCAACATGCAGGCCTATGGCAAAGCCACGGTCTATGGCAAAACGGCCACCGGCCTGAGCACCGAAGTAGATGCCGCCAGTCTCTATCTTAGTGGTGGGGCTCGATGCTCCAAGGGGTAGGGTATAGCCCAGCTGAAGGACGGCGAAAGGTGTGAGGCGTGAGCGCATGAAGTGGCTGCGTAACTCCACGAAGATAGGCATCTGTGAGAAAGCACCCGTGGGGTCATACAGATAGGTGACACCAAGGCCTACGCCGGCTTCCTTGCGGAACTGGAAGCCTCCGGAGAAGCCAAGACCGAAGCCCGACAGAGTGTCGGCTATTGCATCGCGGGCGGCGCCGGGGGTGCGGTTGAAGTTCATGACGTAGGAGGCGTCTACTATGGCATAGAAACCACGCCACTTGTATTCAATGTGCCGCTGTGCAGCTGCTGTGCCACAAAGGCACAGCAGCGATACAGCGACGATGACAATCTTTTTCATAATTATCATTTGTGCATTATGCATTCATCGGCTTGAGGTCGGGGCTCACGATAAGGGTGGCCTCGGTGGCAGCCTGAACCTGCTCGACGGTGAACTCGGGGTTGATCTCTGTCAGGACGATGCCCTTGGGGGTTATCTCCATGACACCCATCTCGGTGATAATCATGTTCACCTGACCCTTGGCGGTGAGCGGCAGGGTGCACTTCTTCAGAATCTTGGGGTTGCCTTTGGCTGTGTGCTCCATAGCGAGGATAACCTTCTTGGCACCAACCAGGAGGTCCATGGCGCCGCCCATACCGGGGGTTTTCTTGCCGGGGATCATCCAGTTGGCCAAGTCGCCTTCCTCGTCCACCTGCATGGCGCCGAGGACGCTGACGTCAACATGTCCACCACGGATGATGCCGAAGGAAGTGGCGCTGTCAAAGGTGCAGGCACCCTTGACGGGGGTCACGAAGCCGCCGCCGGCGTTGATGAACCACGGGTCTTCCTTACCCTCTTCGGGGGTGGGGCCCATGCCAATCATACCGTTCTCACTCTGCAGGATGACGTGTACGCCTTCGGGCAGGAAGTTAGGAATCAAGGTCGGCAGACCGATACCAAGGTTGACGACATCGCCGTCGTGCAGCTCCTGGGCAGCGCGTTTGGCGATAAAGGGTTTAATCTGTTCTTTTTCCATTGTTATAGTTTTTTAGTTTTTGTTTACTTCCATCCTCTGGCCACCATCTCCTGGGCTATGTACGAGGCTTCGTCGTCGGCATAGGTGTTGGGACCAAAGCCGGCGTCGTAGCCGAGCTCCTTGGCCAGCTCGTGGCTGATACGAGGACCACCGCATATAAGTATCACCTTGTCGCGTAGTCCTTCGGCCTCAAGCATCTCTACGAGCTCAGTGAGGTTCTTGATGTGTACGTCTTTCTGGGTGACCGTCTGACTCACGATGAGAGCGTCAGCGTGAAGCTCAATGCCTTTGGCAATGAACTCCTCGTTGGGCACCTGGCTGCCGAGGTTGTAGGCGTCAATCATGTCGTAGCGCTCTAGGCCGTAGTGGCCGGCGTACCCTTTCATGTTCATGATGGCGTCAATACCCACGGTGTGGGCGTCAGTACCCGTCGAGGCACCGACGATGACAATCTTGCGGCCAATATGTTCTCGGATATACTCGTCGCATTCGTGCATGTCCATTGTGGTACTCTCCACCTTGGGCACATGGATGCTGGTGTAGTCCACCGTGTGTGTCAGCGAGCCGTAGCAGTTCATGAAGCAGAAACCTTCAGTCAGCTCCTTCTGGTAGACTACCAGGGGGTTCTCGAAGCCCATCTTCTTCAGCAGCTGCTTGGCAGCCTCTTCGGCCTCGGCGCCGGCAGGCACCGGCAGGGTGAAGCTCAGCTGCACCTTTCCGTCGTTCATCGTGTCGCCGTAGGGCTTTATCTTGGTGAGGTCAAGGGTTTTGTCGTAATCCTTTGCCTCCATCGAATACAATCCTTCGCTCATATTATTTCTTTCCTTTCATTAATTCAACAAATGGGTTAAAATAGTGCTCGCCCTTGAGGGTCACACCGTCAAGTCCCTTGCCGCCGTTCTTCGGACGCTTCACGTTGGCGAAGATGCCCTTCTCAAGTGCGGTGAAGAGTCCTTCGCTCTCCATGGCTTCAAGCAACTTGGTGGCGTCGTGCAACACTTTCTGGGCACGGCTTTTGATGATACCGCCGTCCTTGAACTCCACCTCTTCGCCGATATCCTTCATGTTGTTGAAGATATACTTGGCGTTCTCGATACTCAGGTAACGGTCGCTCATGAAGGGGGTGTGGATGGCCTCCGTGGGCATACCTAGCAGCTGCAGTCCCTGGTGGGTCCACTGGCCGATGACGTTGAACAGAGCGTCCTGTATGTGGCCACGGAAGATGTTGCCGGTCATGAATTTGGTGGGAGGCATGTACTTCAGCGGAGCGTTGGGGAATATCTCGCGTAGCATCTGAGCTTGTGCCAACTCGTAGAGGAAGCCGTTCTCAAGCATGGGGTCCATCTCAAAGGCGTGGCCGAGACCTTGCTGTTCGCTGGGCAGACCGGCCATGAAGGCCAGCTGTTCGTTGATGAAGTCTGATGCCAGTACGGTGTGGGCCTCTTCGTATGCGTCGGCGGTGGTGAGGTAGTTATCCTCGCCAGTGTTGATGATGACACCTGCGAAACCATTGATGATGCGGCTGAAATACTGGTCAATCAGCGTACGCTGCATGTTGATGTCGCGGAACAGGATGCCGTAGAGTGCATCGTTGAGCATCACGTCGAGGCCTTCGAGGGCGCCCATGGCAGCAATCTCCGGCATGCATAGGCCCGAGCAGTAGTTGCAGAGGCGTATGTAGCGGCCCACTTCCTCGCCGACCTCGTCAAGCGCTTTGCGCATGATGCGGAAGTTCTCCTGCGTGGCGAAGGTGCCGCCGAAGCCTTCTGTCGTAGCGCCATAAGGCACGTAGTCAAGCAGTGACTGGCCTGTGGTACGGATGACGGCGATGATGTCGGCACCCTGGCGGGCACCGGCCTGGGCCTGCACCACATCCTCGTAGATGTTGCCGGTGGCGACGATGATGTACAGATAGGGCTTGCTGCCCTCGCCGATGGTCTCTATGTATTTCTCGCGGCGCAGACGGTTGCCTCGCACTTTCTCAATGGTCTTGTTGATGACGGGCTCCAAGGCCTTGTCGATCTCGGCTTTCGTGTGCACAGGCATCTGGGTGATGTCGAGCTTGCCTTCGCTGATGGCCTCGGCAATCTCCTGCGGGTTCTTGCCAGTCTCCACCATGGCGTTGCCCATATAGAACATCACACCCTGGCCGAGCACGCCTTTGCTCTTCAGTTCTTCCACCACCACGTTGGGCATGGGCACATCGTTTTTGTCCACGCCGTCGATGCCGAGGAAGCGGCAGAGGGTGCGCTCCACGGCCACGGTGGTGTAGTCCTCAACGAAATCCTGCACCTGCCCGGCGATGTTGCGGGCCACAGAACGTGCATGCTCAACCTCGTTAAAATCAAGTCCTACTTTACTTTTCTGCATTGTTATTATATTGTTTGGTTTATTGTTTTACACTATAATTCGGACTGCAAAGATACGACATTTTTTTTATATAGTAAAATTATTTTTATTAGCCCCTGGGAAATATGTACAAAACAAGTAGAGGCCGTTAAACAACGGCCTCATGTTCTGTGATATATGGCGGTGGAGAGCAGACCGGCTATTGCTTCGACGTGGTGTCGGCCTTTGCGGTGTCTGACTTCTTCTTGGGTTTGGGCATCTTGATGTCGCTGAGGCTGTGGTTGCGATGTATACGGATAAAGTCCACGTAGCCGCTAATGCCCGGACAGTGGCCGGTTTCGGTATACTGCCATAGGGTGAATCGTGTCGTCGGGTAGCCGCGGTAGTTGGCTATGAATATATGGTACTTGGAGTATTTCTTGCCCGAGAAATGGAGCTTGTACACCTTCTCCGAAGTGTATATCACTGGTCTCACGCCGTATTCTTTCTGCATGAGCTCCAGCAGCTTGTCCACACGCTCCATGTTGAGGCGCCCCGAATGGTGCCCCTCTATGTCGAGCACTGGCGCCAGGTCCTGCTCGCTCTTCTTCACCATCTTGCGCATGTTGGCCATCTGCTGGTAGGCTGTGGTCTTGCTACTGTACACATGGTAGCTGCCGGCCAGCAGGCCGGCCTTGCGTGCATTCTTGATGTTGCTGCGGTAGTAGGGGTCCTGTATCGAGGTGCCTTCCGTGCTGCGTATGTACACGAAGCGTATCGTTGAGTCCTTGGCCACCTTCTTCCAGTTGATGTTGCCCTGGAACTTCGACACATCTATGCCTCTGTGGCGTACCTGCCCTTGTGTGGCGTCAGGGGAGAGGAGAAAGAAAAATGCCAGCGCCAGTAGTGCCACTACGTGCCAAATGCCTCTCATTCTTGTCCTTTCACCTCTCTCCATGTCACATCTGTATCTCATCGCCGTGAGCGTTGAAGAAGTGGTATTCCAGCAGACCGTATTGCTCCGACTGCTTCAGTGTCAGCCACACGTGGTGGCGTCGCATCCAGCGCCAGCGGAAACTCCGCAGTCCGCCGCGCATGAGGTAGGCGTTAATGTAGGGATGCGTCACTATGGTGTAGCGGTGCTCGTTCTGTGAGGTGGTGAGGTATTTGAGGTTCGACTCAATCTCGTCAACCACCACAAGGCTCTGCTTGATGTGTCCTGTGCCGTCGCACATGGGGCACTTCTCCTGCACGTCGACCTCCACGGCCGGGCGCACCCTCTGTCGGGTTATCTGCATCAGACCGAACTTGCTCAGCGGCAGTATGGTGTGACGTGCTTTGTCGGGTTTCATGGCCTCGGTCATCACGTCGAAGAGCTTCTTGCGGTTCTCGGCCTTGTCCATGTCGACGAAGTCGATGATGATGATGCCACCCATGTCGCGTAGACGCATCTGGCGGGCTATCTCCAGGCCGCTCTCTATGTTCACCTGCAGCGCAGTGTCCTCCTGGCCGCTGCCGGCCTTGATGTGGTTGCCGCTGTTCACGTCGATGACATGCATGGCCTCGGTGTGCTCCACATAGAGGTACACGCCGGAGCGTATCGTCACTATGCGGCCGAAAGCCTTGCGTATGTCGCGCTGCACACCGAACTGCTCAAAGATGGGGGTGTCCATCTTGTACAGTTTGACGATGTCTTCCTTGCCGGGCGACATGACGCTGACGAAGCGGCGTGCCTCGTCGTACAGCACCTGGTCGTCCACCTGCACCGAGTTGAAGTCGTCGCTCAGTATGTCGCGCAGCAGGGCTGTCGTGGTGTCGAGTTCGGCATGCACCTTGCAGGGGGCGTTGACGTGTTTGAGCTTCTCTGTCATCTCCTTCCAGTTCTCCATGAGCTGCCGCAGGTCGGCGTCCAGCTCGGCCACGCTCTTGCCTTCGGCCACCGTGCGCACTATGACGCCAAAGTTCTGCGGCCTGATGCTCTGCATCAAGCGGCGCAGCCGGTTGCGCTCCTCCGAGCCCTTGATTTTCTGCGATATGGAGATCTTGTTGCTGAAGGGGGTAAGCACTAGGTAGTGCCCGGCGATGCTTATGTCTCCCGTCACCTTGGGACCTTTTGTGGAGATAGGCTCCTTGGTCACCTGCACAAGGATGGGCTGTCCCACCTTGAGGGTGTTGTCGAAGTTGCCGACTTTGGCCAAGGTGGGCTCTATCTTGAAGTTGGCGAGGGTCTGCGCCCCTTTGTCGCCGTTCATGGCCAGGCGCAGGTATTTGTCCACAGAGTTGTAGTCGGGGCCGAGGTCGAGGTAGTGCATGAAACCTTCCTTGTCGCCCCCCACATCTATGAAGGCGGCGTTGAGGCCTTGCATTATTTTGCGCACCTTGCCGAAGTAGATGTCTCCCACGGCATACTGGCCGCCGGGTTGTTCGCGGTGCAGCTCCACGAGGCGCTTGTCCTCGAGTAGGGCTATCTGCACCCCTTCGGGTGTGCGCGATACTATGAGGTCTTTATCCAATGTGTCAGTGTTGTTTGATGTTGGATATACATAAAAACAAACTACATACCAACCTTTTTAGGGTGGTGTGTAATTTGTTTTAGTTTTGTTTGTCGGAAGAAATACCGGTGTCGCCATGCCGGCGCCACCGCTGCGAGGCGCTGCCCAGTCAGTCCTTATTTCTTCTTATGTCTGTTCTTGCGCAGGCGTTTTTTACGCTTGTGCGTAGACATTTTGTGGCGTTTATGTTTCTTTCCGTTAGGCATTGTCTAAAGTTTTTTACTTATTTCACTTTCTTCTTGACATCCTGCATGAAAGTCTTGGCGGGCTTGAAAGCGGGGATGTTGTGAGCCGGGATGATGATGGTGGTGTTCTTGCTGATGTTGCGGCTAGTCTTCTCAGCGCGTTTTTTCACGATGAAGCTGCCGAAGCCACGCAGGTACACATTCTCGCCCTCGGAAAGGCTCTCTTTGATAACGGTCATGAACTCCTCGACGGTGGCCTGGATGGCGACTTTCTCGATACCGGTTTTCTGAGCTATTTCAGCTACGATTTCTGCCTTTGTCATTTTGCGTAATGATTTTTGTTATTAATAATTTGTTTTTCAACCAAAATTGGAATGCAAAAGTAGCACTTTTTTTTTAATCGGAGAATATTTTTTTTTGTTTTAACAATTGTAAATATATTTTATTACTGGTTATCAATAAGTTAGGCTAATAACTTTTTTGTACAATCACCAGTAATCCACCCCTCGCAAGGCACCACAATCCTATCTTTAACGGCTAATTTTTAACCTTTTAATGTTTCGTCTTTTTTCCTGTAAAAGGTTGCCGCCAGCACCGCTATCGCGGCCAGCGTGCACAGCGCCGTGAGAGCCCAGTCAACCTGTAGCGGCGCCTCGGGGTCGATGTCTACAACTCCGCGTGCCATAAGCCAGTAGAGCACCACCAAGATGGCGTTGTTGACGAAATGCGCCATCATGTTGGGCAGCAACGAGCCCCCATATACATATAAGTATCCGAGCAATGCGCCCAGCACGAAACGCGGAACGAACGAGAACACCTCGCCGTGGCCGAGGCTGAAGATAATGGCAGTAAGCCAGATGGCCAGGTGAGGGTTCTTCACCCACTTCTGCAGCAGGTTCTGTATGCCGGCACGGAAAAACACCTCCTCGCACACGGCGGGAATCAGCGCCACCACCAGCAGGTTGCCCAGCAGGCCCCACACGGTGTCTGTCGACATCATGCTCTCCACGACTCCCTCGGTTGCATCCTGCAGCCTGCGCAGCAACGCCCCTATGCGCCCCAGGTTCCAGCTGTCGTTCCACGTGGTTAGCCAGTCGTTGGCGGGGATTATGAGCAGCGTCGCCACAACTCCGGCAAGGGCGTAGTACCAATGGTGGCCCGAGAAGTTGAGCCGTAGGTATTCGCGCATGCTGGTGCGGTAGTAGATTACCGTCATCAGCACCACGGGCACTAGGAACGTCAGCAGCTGTGTGAGCGACTGTACGATGAGTATCATTGGGCGCGACGTGGCGTCAATAAGCATCATGGGGGTGGTGATGATGCTCGAGATGAGCAACATCCCCAAAGCCATTGCCAGCATCACCAGCAATTGCAACAAAGGATGGGTAGACTTTTTCATGGTTAGTGACCCCGGCGGGATTCAAACCCACGACTTTCGGAACCGGAATCCGACGTTCTATTCAGCTGAACTACGGGGCCAATGCACAAGAAAAACACCAAACATGTAAAAATATTGTGTGGCGATGAAAAAAAATCATCTTCATTTTCGATACTCCCCCTACGAAGTCCCTACGGCATTTCGACCATCGTTCGACCATCGTTTTCAGTAGTTCTACAAAGGACCACTGAAGAGCTACTGAAGAAATGCCGTATCGGCTTCGTAGGGACTCCGAGGGAGAAAGCGGGTGGCGAAGGATGTTATTGGTGGCGGCCGAGGAGCTGCGGGGCGTAGCGCCAGACGAGGATGGCGCAGAGGATGAGGGTGAGGGCTTCGGCGACGTTGACGGACCACCATATACCGTCGATGCCGAAGAGCGCCGGCAACACCCAGACGGCGGCGAGCTCGAAGACCAGCGACCGCGCGAAGGCGGCTACGGCGCTTACCACGCCGTTTTGCATTGCGGTGAAGAGGGCCGAGGCGAACATACTCCATCCGCAGATGACGAAGCAGAGCATGTAGACGCGTATGGCCTTGGTGGTCAGCTCGGTGAGCGAGGCGTCGTAGCCTACGAAGAGCTGCGCAAGGCCGCTGCTGAAGAGTTCGGAGAGGAGGGTCATGACGACGCCCGTCAAGCCTATCACCACCAGCGACTTGCGGAAGAGCGAGCGCTGTTCGCCGAGGTCACGGGCGCCGTAGTGGTAGCCTATGATGGGTGTGATGGCGATGTTGTAGCCTATGAAGACGGCGGCATAGACGAAGGCTATGTACATGACCACGCCGTAGGCGGCGACGCCGTCCTCGCCGAGGTAGTGCATGAGCTGCAGGTTGTAGCAGATGCTGACGATGTTCATTGCTATGTTGCCCACGTATTCGGAGAGGCCGTTGGAGCAGGCTTTGCCGATATAGGGCCAGATGACGCGTGTGTGGCGCATCATGCGCAGGCTGCCTCGGTTGAAGCGGCGGGAGCTGAAGTATATCACGGGGAAGAGGCCTCCGACGAGCTGCGCCAGGGCTGTGGCTATGGCGGCGCCCGTCACGCCCCAGCCGAGTAGCCAGACGAGGAGGGCGTCGAGGACGATGTTGATCACGCCGCTCACCACCGACATCACGGTGCCGAGCTGTGGCCGTTCGGCAGCCATGTAGAACGACTGGAAGGCCATCTGAAGCACGAAGCCCGGCAGGCCTATCATGCAGATGCGGCTGTATACCACACACTCGTGCATCATGCCCTCGTCGGCGCCCAGCCATCGGGCTATGGCGGGGGTGAAGACGGCAAAGAGTGCCCCCAGCACCAGGCCGACCTGGCCGGTGAAGCGCACGAGCATGGTGAAGATGCGGTTGGCCTTCTCGGTGTAGCCTTCGCCTTTGACCTTGGCCACCAGGGCGCCGCCGCCGCTGCCCACCATCAAGCCCAGCGAGCCCATGATCATCAGGGCGGGCCACATGAGGTTGATGGCGGCAAAGCCGCTCTTGCCGGCGAAGTTGGCTATGAAAAAGCCGTCGACGATGCTGTAGACCGAGGTGATAAGCACCATGGCGATGCTCGGTAGCACCGATTTCACGATGCGTGGATAGGTGTAATGGCCTGACAGTTCGATGTTCATGCTGCTGGTGGCATAAAATTTGCGGTGCAAATATACAATAAAATATTAAAAGTGGCGTTATGTGTAGCGTGAAAAAAGTGATAGGCATAGTCTGCATGGCCTTGTGCCTCGCCACAACGGCCATGGGTCAGGGTTCGTCGGTGCTCGCCAGTGGCGACTGGTGGAGGCTGACGGTGCGCACCACGGGCATGTACCGTGTCACCGTCGCCGACGTGCCGGGGCTCCAAGGTGCCGACGTGGCGCGCATCGGACTCTATGGCGCCGGCGGCGACATGCTGAGCCTCAAGAACAGCGAGACCTCCACAGGCGACCTGCGGCCGCTGGCCATCGAGGTACACGACGCCGACGGCGACGGACGCTTCGGCAGCGGCGACTGGCTGCTCTTCTTCGGCGAGGGCACCGACGTGTGGCGCTACAGCACCGCCGACCGCCGCTGGGAGATGTGCCGCCATGCCTATGCTTCAGAGAACTACTACTTCCTCACCACCACTGCCGCCGAGCCGCGGCGTGTGGCATTGGCCCCGGCGGTGGAGGCCGACACGGTGACGGACACCTATACCACCGTGGCGATGGTCAACAACGACCGCGTCAACCTCTTCAACACCGGACAGGTGTGGCTGGGAGAGAAATTCTCCGTGACCACCACCATGCGCTCGTTCACCCTCTCTCTGCCGGCTGTGGCAAGAGACATCAAACTGCGCTACGCCTTGGCCAACAAGAGTGCCGCGACGGGGAGCTTCAACATGCACACTACAGGCTACGACCGTACACATTATATCTCCAGCGCTGGCGTCTACACCACAGTGTTGGAGGCCGTCAGTGGCACGGCGCAGAGCCTCACATTTTCGCTTACATACCACCCCGGCGAGAATACCGGCGAGGGATACCTCGACTATATCGAGATGACGGGTCTGGTGCCCATAGCCTTGGGCAGCGGCCAGACCATAGTGCGCAACAGCAGCCATATGGGTTCGACGGCGGCATTTCGCTACAGTGGCGGAGGCAACGCACTGAGGGTGTGGGAGGTGACGACTCCTGGCGCCGAGCGCGAGATGACGCTGGGCTCCGGCCGCTGGACCGACTCCACCATCGTGGCGCGCCAGTATGTGGCTTTCGGCGGCTCGTCGTTCCTGTCGCCCGATGCCGTTGATGCTGTGGCTCATCAGAACCTGCATGGTGCTGCGGCTGCCGAGTTCGTCGTGGTGACGCACCCGCGCTTCCTGGCGCAGGCACAGCGGGTGGCCTCGCTGCACGCCGTCATGGACGGTCTGGAGACCCTCGTGGTCACCGACAGGCAGGTGTACAACGAGTTCTCGTCGGGCAAGCAGGACCCCATGGCCATACGTTCGCTGCTGCGCCACCTCCGCAGCCAGCACCCCGAAAAGGCACCGCGCTACCTGCTCCTCTTCGGCAAGGCTACATTCGACCCGCGCAATATTACAGGCCACAACCTGCCGATGGTGACGACATACGAAACGGCTTACTCGTTTGACAACGACGGTGTGTCCTATTGTAGCGACGACATAATGGGTTACCTCGACAGCAACGAGAGAGGAACCTCCAACGAGAGTCTCGATGTCAGTGTGGGACGCCTGCCCGCCAAGAGCGAGGCCGAGGCGTCGCATCTGGTTGACAAGATAGAGCGATACATGATGCGTGCCGATCTCGGCAACGCCGCTGCCCAGGGCAGTTGGCGCAATTTCGTGGCGCTGCTCGCCGACGACGCCGACCCGTCGCGCCCGGGCGACACGCTCTTCGTGCATTCCTCCGAGATTACGGCCAAGAAAATCGACGCCCAATACCCGACGATAAACGTCGACCGCCTCTATGCCGACGCCTACCATCAGCAGAACAACGCCATAGGTTCCTTCTACCCCGAGCTGAAGAACGCCCTCACCAAACGCATCGGCAACGGATGTCTGCTGCTCAACTACATAGGCCACGGGTCGGTGCACTACATAGGCACCGAGCGCTACATAGAGCCGAGCGACATAGCGGGCTACACCAACGACGGCCGTTGGCCGCTGCTGGTGACAAGCACATGCTCCTACGGCTTCCACGACCTGATAGAGGAGGAGAGCGGCGCCGAGGCATTCATGCTCGCCACGGGTGGCGCCATAGGTGTGGTGAGTGCTACGAGGCCTATAAGCCATGTGGAGCGTTTCAACACCGACGTCATTCTCTTTTCTCTTGATACCGCCAACACCGTCGGCGACGCCTTGCGCATGGCCAAGAACCGCACAGCGGTGTCGCCGTGCATAGGTCTGCTGGGCGACCCGGCGCTGCACCTCAGCGTTCCGCGCAACGTGGTGACGGTGACCAATATCGACGGCCGCGACGTCGACACGCTGTCCTGCGACACCGCCACCGTGCTGTCGCAAGTCACTGTGCGCGGCGAGGTGCACGATGTGGACGGACAGCTGGTCGAAGACTTCGACGGCATGGTATACCCTGTGGTCTACGACCGTGAGACGCAGAGCAAGACCCTCGCCAACGACAATCCCGGCACCGAGGTGGCCTTCTTGCAGCAGAAAGATGTGCTCTTCCGCGGCGCTGTGCCTGTAAGCGGAGGCCGCTTCGAGTATACCTTCATCGTGCCGCGCGACGTGGCCTACCAGTATGCCCCCGGCAAGCTGAGTCACTATGCCGTGAGCGGCTACGAGCATGCGTCGGGCAGCTACCGCCGTCTCTACTTCGGCGGCCTCAATGAGGAGGTCGTCATCCGCGAGACACGGCCCGAGATAGAGCTCTACCTTGGCGACGAGAACTTCCGCAGCGGCGGCATCACCGACGAGAACCCGATGCTTGTGGCCCACCTCTTCGACTCGGTGGGTATCAATGCCTTTGGCTCAGGTCTGGGACACGATATCACGGCGACGATAGACAACAACGCAGGCACGCTGGTGGTGCTCAACAACTTCTACGATGCCGACATCGCCGATTCGCGGCGCGGCACCGTGCGCTATCCGCTGAGCGGCATAGCCCCCGGCACACACACGCTGACACTCAAGGCGTGGAACATCTGGGGCTTCTCGAACACCGCCACCGTCACCTTCAGGGTGCGCGGAGCCGACACTGCCAGCTTCGAAGCGCTCACAGTGGCACCGAACCCGGCGACGGACTATGCTGTGTTCCGCTACGAGACCAACAACAGCGCCAGCATAACGTCGGCGGTGCTGCAGGTCTACTCGCCGCAGGGTGGCCTGATGCTCAGCATCGAGCCTACGGTCAGCGAGGGCAGCTATGTGGTAGGTCCCGTGCGCTGGGATCTCTCGCAGGTGAGTCCGGGCATGTATCTGGCACGCATGCTCGTCACCACAGCCGACGGCGAGACGCACCAGTCGACAAGAAAAGTTATAGTGCACTGACACAATAAAAGTATACGATAAGCGTTATTAACGGATATAAACGAAAGAAAACATGAAAAGACTGGCAATAACGGCCTTACTTATCTCGCTTGCCGCCGCCGCTGTGGCACAGAGCGGCTCCAGCACCAACTGGACAGGACAGAACATCAACAACAAGAACTACATATCCACCGGTATGCCGATACTGCTCATCGCCCCCGACGCTGTGAGCAGCGGTATGGGCGATGTGGGTGCCGCCTCTACGCCCGACCTCTACTCGTCCCATTGGAACAACGCCAAGCTGGCCTTCGTCGACGGCAATATGGGCGTGGGACTTACCTATACCCCTTGGCTGCGCAACCTTAAGGTCGGCGATATGAACCTGTTCTTCCTTAGTGGCTACTACCGCATCAACAGCAACAGCACCGCAGGAGCAAGCCTCACGTATTTTACGCTCGGCGACATCGACAACACCGACGAGGACGGCCAGACGCTGCAGACGATACACCCCAACGAGTTCGCCTTTGACCTGACCTATGCGCTGAAGATCACCGACCAGCTGTCGCTGGGTGCCAGCGGCCGCTTCATACGCAGCGACCTCACCAACGGCGCCGTCATCAGCAGCAGCGGCGAGCACACCTCGACGCATGCCGCCAACTCGCTGGCAGCCGACATCGGCCTCTACTATCAGGGTGAGATAGACAAGTCGCAGGATTTTGCCCTCGGTATGCATATCTCCAACCTCGGCGCCAAGCTCTCCTACGAGGACGACGACACCAAGAAGGAGTTCCTGCCGTCGAACCTCCGCATCGGCGGTCGCTACACCAACCGCATAGACGAGTACAACAAGATAAGCGTGCTGCTGGACGCCAACAAGCTTCTGGTGCCCACACGCCCCTATACGCGTGACGGCGTCACCTACGAGACGCGCTACGCCAAGAACCTCACCGAGTACAACAACATCGGCGTCATCGCCGGTGCTTTCCAGAGCTTCGCCGACGCCCCCGGCGGTTTCCGCGAGGAGATGCAGGAGATACAGCTCTCCGGCGGTATCGAGTATTGGTATGCCGAGACCTTCGCCGCCCGTGCCGGTTACTTCTTCGAGCACGAGAACAAGGGCGGCCGCCAGTATGCCACCGTCGGTGTCGGATTGCGCTACAGTATCTTCAAGTTCGACCTCTCGTACCTCATACCCACCACCAAGATCTCTACCAACCCCTTGGCGCACACCATTCGCATAGGTCTGATGATAGAGATGTTGCCCGAAAAGAACTGAACTATGCGCATAGGCACAGGATATGACGTACACCAGCTTGCCGAGGGCTTGCCCCTGTGGCTGGGCGGTGTATTGGTGCCTCACACACACGGATTGGTGGGACATAGCGATGCCGACGTGTTGCTGCACGCCATCTGCGACGCCCTGCTCGGCGCTGCAGCACTCGGTGACATCGGCAAGCATTTTCCCGACACAGACCCTCAGTACAAAGGCATCAGTAGCCTCAAGTTGCTGACGCATGTTGGTGGCTTGCTCAAGGAGCACGGCTACCACGTGGGGAATATCGACAGCACCGTTGCGGCTCAACGCCCCAAGCTGGCCCCCTACATACAGCAGATGAGGCAGAACATAGCCGACGCTCTGGGCATAGAGGTGGGGCAGGTGTCCGTCAAGGCCACCACCACAGAACACCTTGGCTTCGAGGGTCGCATGGAGGGCATATCGGCTCAGGCCGTAGCACTTATTGAATCATGAACGAGCAGAAACCATACGTAAGCCCCGAGACACACGAGGACGTGGATACGCTGGAGGACAGCGGCTGCACGTTGGTGCTCTATAACGACGATGTGCACTCGTTCGACTATGTCATCAAGGCATTGGTGGATATCTGCCGCCACACCGAGGAACAGGCCGAGCAATGTGCCATCATTGTGCATTGTCACGGGAAGTGCGCCGTCAAGCATGGCGCCTACAGCGACCTGCTGCCCATGCACAGCGCCCTGCTCGACAAACAACTGACAACAGAAATACAGGAATAGACTATGAATACAACACTTCTCATCATCGTGCTGATCCTTGGCGTGCTGCTGCTCGCTATGGAGATCGTCGTGCTGCCTGGCGGCATCGCCGGTGCCTTCGGCGTGCTGCTCATCGGCTTCGGCGTGTGGCAGACCTACGCACTCTTCGGCACCACCACAGGCACCATTGTGCTGCTTTGCGCCATAGCGCTGTGTGTGCTCACACTGGTGCTCTTCATGCGCAAGCGCACGTGGCAACGCTTCAGCCTCAACGAAGAGGTGGCGAGCCGCGTCAACGAGATCGAGTCTGCCGTCAAGGTTGGCAGTCGCGGCACTACCATCTCGCGCCTGGCGCCCACGGGCAAGGCTCTCATCGACGGACAGCAGATGGAGGTGCATGCCGTCAACAAGTTCATCGACCCCGACCACCCCATAGAGGTTGTGGACATCGAGGGCTACCGTATCGACGTCGTCGAGATCAGCGACGACCGCTTCAAGGAAAACCAATAAATTAAAAACACATCATTATGGGTACTGTTATCATTATCGTCGTATGTGTCGTAGCACTCATACTTTTCCTTTATTTCGTGCCGGTGGGCATATGGTTCCAGGCACTCGTCTCCGGCGTCTATGTGTCGCTCGTGCAGCTCATCTTCATGCGTTTCCGCAAAGTGCCGCCCACGGTTATCGTAGGTAACATGATTTCCGCCAGCAAGGCAGGCCTGAAGCTGAAACAGAACGACCTTGAGGCCCACTACCTGGCCGGTGGCCATGTGGGCAGCGTCGTCAACGCCCTCATCAGCGCCGACAAGGCTAACATGAACCTCGACTTCAAGACCGCCACAGCTATCGACCTCGCCGGACGCGACGTGCTCAAGGCTGTGCAGACGTCTGTGAACCCCAAAGTTATCGACACACCTCCTGTGGCCGCTGTCGCCAAAGACGGCATCCAGCTCATCGCCAAGGCTCGCGTCACCGTGCGCACCAACATCAAACAGCTTGTCGGTGGCGCCGGCGAAGAGACCATCCTCGCCCGTGTCGGCGAAGGTATCGTGACCTCTATCGGTTCGGCCACCAGCCACAAGCAGGTACTCGAGAACCCCGACAGCATCTCCAAGCTCGTTCTCACCAAGGGTCTTGATAGCGGCACCGCCTTCGAGATCCTCTCCATCGACATCGCCGACATCGACGTGGGTAAGAACATCGGCGCCCAGCTGCAGATGGATCAGGCCAACGCCGACAAGAATATCGCCCAGGCCAAGGCCGAGGAGCGTCGCGCTATGGCTGTCGCCCAGGAGCAGGAGATGAAGGCCAAGGCTCAGGAGGCACGCGCCAAAGTCATCGAGGCCGAGGCCGAAGTGCCGTTGGCTATGGCCGAAGCTTTCCGCAGCGGCAATCTCGGCATCATGGATTACTACCGTATGAAGAACATACAGGCCGACACCGACATGCGCGCCAGCATCGCCACGCCGGCAGGTGCCAAGCCCGTTGCCAAGCAGCCCGAGAAATAAAAGGCTCTGTAAACAAAAAAAAGCCTCTGCGTCGGCAGGGGCTTTTCTTTTTATGTGGGTTCTATAAATTTATAGAACCCACCTTTATCTTACGGCGTCTGCTATCCGTTCGAGCACGTCGAGCAGCACCGCTCGCGGACAGCCGAGGTTGAGGCGGAAACAGCATTGGTAGGCGTCACCTCCAAAGGTGGTTCCGTCATTCAAGGCCACTCTCGCTTCATTGATGAGCTTGTCCTTCAGTTGTTCGTGCGTCATGCCGTAGGCGCCGAAGTCGAGCCATGCGAGGTACGAGGCTTCCGGCAGCACGGCTTTCACCTTGGGCATCCTCGTCTTCAGGAATTCGTCGAGGGCTTGCACATTGCCTTGCAGGTATTCGAGCATCTGCCGCAGCCATCCCTCGCCCTCGGCGAAGGCGGCCTCGGCGGCGGTGAAGGCGAAGATGTTGCCGTTGGCGACCTCCAGCGCGTTGAGCCAGCCGAAGAAACGCTTGCGCAGGTCGCCGTCGGCGACATAGCACACCGAGCTGCCCAAGCCCGCAATGTTGAAGGTCTTGCTGGGAGCCATGAAGGTGAGGCTGTGCCTCTGTGCGGCTTCGCTGACGGTGCTGTAGCTCACATGCTTGTGGCCCGTGAGCGTGAGGTCGGCATGTATCTCGTCGCTGATGACGATGACATTGTGCCGCTCGCAGATGTCGGCCACCCGCCGCAGCACTTCCTCGCCCCACACCGTGCCGGCAGGGTTGTGAGGGTTGCTCATGATGAAGACCTTGCAGCCCTCAATCCTGCGCTCAAAGTCGTTAAAGTCAATCTTGAAGCGGCTCGGCGACCGAAGCGGAGCCAAGTCTCCATTTGAGACGCCTTCAATCTTCAATGGGCTGCACACCAGCTCGCGGCCGCTGTTCTTCGGCAGGTTGAGGAAGGGCGGGTAGACGGGTGTCGTCACCAGTATCTTGTCGCCCGGCTCCGTCAACGCTAGCAGGGCATAGGCGATGCCGGCCACGATGCCGGGAATAAAATGCAGGTTTTCCTTGGTGGTATGTATGCCGTAGCGCTTCTGTAGCCACGCGGTGACAGCCCTCCAGTAGCCCTCCGAGGGCATGGTGTATCCCAGCACCTCGTGGTCGCAGCGTCTGCCGATGGCCTCCATTACGAAGTCCGGCGAGCGGAAGTCCATGTCCGCCACCCACATGGGCGTCAGGTCTGCTCTACCGTACATCATCTGCAGGGCATCCCACTTGAAGCAGTCGGTGCCTTTGCGGTCGATGATTTCGTCGAAGTTGTATTGTTTCATCGTCTCTATTTTAGTGTCCTTATAATGGTTTTGTGTTCGTCGCTGACGCGGAAGCTCTCGCAGGCTTTCTGTATCGCCTTGCGGCGCACCCACTCGGGTAGCGTTGGTATGATCGGCAACGCGGCGTCCCATTGCTTGGCCAGCGCTGTGGCGAAATACCAGGCCTGCATCATGCGTATGTAGTACTCCTCGCGGCTGATGGCTGCCACCCATTGCAAGTGCTCTTTGCTGAAGGCTTCGTCTAGATAATACGCTTCCAGCATCCCTATGCCGAAGCGCACGGTGTATTCGTGCTTGCTCTTGAGCCAGCGTCTGACGTGCGGCAGCAGCTCGTCGGTGTGTTTTGCATGGTGTGCCCCGCGAGCTTGTTGAGCGAAGCATCGCGGACGAAGGCCGTCGCAGGTGGCCCAGTTGTCGACGTATGGCAGGAAGCGCTCCACCTCCGCCAGGCAGCGGTCGTAGTCTTTCATGCCGCTGAGGGTGATGGCGTGCAGCTGGTTCTCCTCATAGTAGCGGTGGGGCAGGGTGGAGAGCAGCAGCTCGCCGTCAATCTCTTTGGCCAGCCGCCGCAAGGCGGGCATGCGCACACCGATGATATAGTCTTCCGGCATCCCCGGCACCAATCCTTTGTGGAAGTCGCGGTACCGCCTGTCCTGCAATGCAAAAAGCTGCTCCTCCAGTTTCATCTCAATTCTCAATTGTCAATTCTCAATTGTCAATTGTCAATTCTCAATTGTCAATTTCCTAAGTTCGCCGTTCCCTTCTAATTTTCAATTTTCAATTTTCAATTCTCAATTTCCTAAGTTCGCCGTTCCCTTCTAATTTTCAATTTTCAATTTTCAATTCTCAATTGTCAATTACCCGCTAATGGTCGCTTCGCTCAAAATCATTAAAAAATTAGTTTTAAAATCAGTCAACTATTATCTGGATATTTTTTAGATTTTCGAGTGGATTTTCTTGAGATTTTGAGCCCATAGGGCGACCCACTAGTCACTATCCACTATCCACTATCCACTAACCAATTTCCCCAGTATCTTGTTGCGCGTGTGGCGCACACCGGCGCTCAGCTCCGCGGGTTCTATCATCGTTAGGCTGCGACGCAGCTCCTCGAGCAGCTCGGGGTAGGGGAGACTCAGCGTGTAGGCGAGCTTCATGCATAACGCCCGCACGCCGTAAGGCTCGTCGGCCATCATCATGTGCTCCATGCTGAAGTTCAGCAAGGCCACGTAGCTCTCGGGCGCGTCGTCGCTGTCTTGCAGCTCCCAGTCGATGCGCTCGAGCAGCGCGAGGGTGATGCGGCGCAGCGAGGTGTCCGCCGTCGTCGTCGCCAGCGCCGTCAAGGCTTCGCGGTGCCGCGCTATATGGTCGTTGTCGCCCTTCGGCAGGTGCGTCAGCGCCCATGCCGCGTGCACAGCCTCCTCGCGGTCGTCGCCGCGCATGGCCGCAAAGAGCCTCTCGCGCTCGGCAGCGTCGTCGTGCGCCCGTCGGGCAATGGCCTTTATGTCATCTATGTGCAGGGTCGGCATGCTTGTACGTAATAACGTGATACTTCGTGTTATTATTATGTGCGCCGTATAATAAATGCCTGCATTCTTACGTTATCTAAGGCAGAAACAAAACATTGCAACAGATGAACAAGACAGTATTGATAACCGGCGCCACGAGCGGCATAGGCCTCGGATGCGCCCGCAAATTCGCCGCCAACGGCGACCGTCTCATCCTCACCGGACGCAACGCACAACGCCTCGAAGAGGTCCGCAAGGAACTCGCCGCCAAAGGCACCGATGTGCTGACGCTCGTTTTCGACGTGCGCGACCGCGCCAAGGCCACCGAGTGCATCGAGACCTTGCCCGCCGAATGGAAAGCCATCGACGTGCTCGTCAACAACGCCGGCCTCGCCCTCGGCCTCGAACCCGAATACGAGGGCTCCTACGACGACTGGGACACTATGGTCGACACCAACATCAAGGGCTTGCTCACCATGACGCGCCTCGTGGTGCCCGGCATGGTGAAGCGCGACAGCGGACATATCATCAATATCGGCTCCGTCGCCGGCGACGCCGCCTATGCCAACGGCAATGTCTACTGCGCCACCAAGGCCGCCGTCAAGACCATCACCGACGGCCTCCGCCTCGATGTCGCCGGCACAGCCATACGTGTCACCAACCTCAAGCCCGGCCTCGTGGAGACCAACTTCAGCAACACCCGCTTCCACGGCGATACCGAGCGCGCCGCCAACGTCTACAAGGGCATCAAGCCCCTCACCGGCGACGACATTGCCGATGTGGCCGTCTACGCCGCCAACGCCCCCGCCCATGTGCAGGTCGCCGAGGTGCTCATCCTCGCCACCCATCAAGGCAGCGGCAGCGTCATCGTCCGCAAATAGTTTAACTTTATTGGAACACCCGCGTCCGGTCTTCCTCTGTGGAGGACCGGACGCATATATTTTTAGTTGATAGGGCAACTCAGCGGACTCGTCAGCTCGCACCCCCTGTTGCGCGCCAGCCACAGGGCTGCATATGAGCATGTGGCCTCCACGCGGCCGCCCCGACGCTCTATCTCCTCCACAGCCCTCCGCACCAGCTCCGAGGCGATGCCCTGCCCACGCAGGCGGTCGTCGACATACGTGTGGTTGATGACATACACGCCGTCGCGCTCGGGAAATGTCACTTCTCCCACCTCCTCGCCGTTTTCCACGACATATATCCTGTTTTTCTCCGTAATGTACTCCATAGTCATTTCTTTACATTCAATTTGTTCCAAATCTTCTGCTCAAGTCCGTTGGGCAGCAGTTTTATCAGCATCGGCAGTATGTAATTCATCACGCCGGGCTTCACCACACGACGACGGCGCAGCATACCACGTAGAGCCCGCTTTACAAGCCATTGTGGTGTGCGGATAAGTCCTACGGCCACCCCGAGTTTCATCATTCGGGGCTTCATCTGGTAGAGTGGTGTGGCCACAGCGGCGGGTAGCACGGTGGTGACGCCGACGCCGTAGGGTGCAAGCTCGAAATACATCGACTGGGAGAAACTCTTCAGGTAGGCTTTCGTGGCGGCGTAGACGGTTATTCCCGGCGCTGGCAGGTTGGCCGTCATCGACGACATATTGACGATATACCCTCTGTGGCGTGCTTTCATGGCTTCGCCGAAAAGCATCGTCATACGTGAGGGAGTGAACACATGCAGACGCAGCATTGCGAGGGCCCTGTTATGTGTCGCTTCGTCAATCTCGTGGAAGAAATACATACCGGCATTGTTGACCAGAATATCAATCTCAAGATGCTGATTCTGGCAGTAGCTCCATATCTTGTCGGCTGCATCTTCTTGAGAAAGGTCCTGATAAAAGCCCCACGACCGCACATCATACTGCTCTGCAAGCCTCTGTGGGAGAGTCTCGAGTTGCTCTTGTTGGATGGACACCATCAGCACATTGCATCCCATCGCGGCCAGCTGTTGGCAGAATTCCCATCCCATGCCCGACGTGCCGCCGGTAACCAACGCATTATATCCTTTGATGTCCCTCATCATTTGCGATTAATTTTCGTTATTTCTTCCATCACAATCCGTTCCATAATGAAATATGTATCGGGCCTAGGGTGGCAGCCGTCGTCGCTGAGCGACTTGGGGAGGCCGCCTTGTTCGTCGGCGAGAGCGGCGTGGTAGTTCACATACGCGATGTCGTTGGCTTCGGCATAGGCTTGCAGGCGTTTGTTGATGTCAACGATGGTCTGTGCGGCCTCCTTGATGTCGGGGCTCCACACGAACGAGGCGCAGGGCGGGATAGAACTGATGAGCGGCACGATGCCGTTGGCGCGCGCCAGCTGGCACATTGCCACGATGTTCTCCACCACCTTGTCGGGCTCCACCCAATAGGCGTTGTGCGCCACGTCGTTGGTGCCGGCCATGATGACCACCGCCTTTGGGTGCAGGTTGACCACGTCGGCCGTGAAGCGTGCCAGCATCTGCGTCGACGTCTGACCGCCGATGCCCCGGCCGCAGAAGTTATGCTGGCGGAAGAACTCGGGGTGGTAGAGCGCCCAGTATTCGGTGATGGAGTTGCCCATGAACACCACCTCTGGGAATTCGCCGCTGGCGATGATGCGTTCATTGTCGGCCCTGTAGCGTTCAAAGCCACACCAATCCCCCTGTGCGAAGCCTGAAAAAGTCATGATTGTAAAAAGTATGATAAGCGTAGTTTTCTTCATGAAACGGTATTTTACGCTGCAAAAATACAACTTTTTGGGAATTAACTCCAAAAAAGTTATGACTTTTTGGGAATAGATTCCAGAAAAGTCATGTTTTTCGATGCTAAATTACATCCCGCCTTTCGTTAATTCGTTATATAGTGCCACGCCCTTTACCGTCAGCAGGTATTTCTGCCTTGGATGATTGGGACGGTCGGGGTATTTCCGGCGCACGAACTTCTCCTTCAATGCGGGCTCAAGGTGGTATTCCATGAAATTCATACGGTCTTTAAGCGACTTAAGTTCCATCATCTGTTTAATGCTCAATTCTTCGTATGCAATGACCCGTACAAGCTCAATTATATTGTTATTGTTGGTATATATTTTACTATTTGGACTTAAGTGTATTGCAAGTGAGCTTGAGGGGGTACTTGAGGGGGTGCTTGAGGGGGTAGTTGTCGGGTCAGCTAAATTGGGTTGCACTCTCCATTCCTCCGTCGGATGGATATGAAGATAGCGGTTGCGCAGGTCCCATTGTTCGCCAAGTAGCAGGTTGCGGAAAAAACGCTCCAAAAAAACAGGTGTATATTCTATTCCTTTCGTTACATTACGGTAGTTTGCACGTACCAGTGCATTGCGGAAATACCATGAGTGTTTTGCAAACTGATCGTTGTCCACATCAAATCCCAAGGAGCGGAGATACTGTATGGTAAAAACGGCAGTGGTGCGTGTGTTGCCTTCTCCGTAAGCGTGAATCTGCCACAACCCCGAGACAAACCGAGCCAAATGGGTTATCAGTTCGTCAGGAGCCTTCCCTTTGTAGGTGTATGCACGTTCCTGCTCTAGGTCGTAATCTATGGCGCGACGCAAGTCTTCCCAGTTCAGGTATAGTACGGTGTCTCCTTCCAGCACCCATTCTTTCTTGGTGATATTGTATGTGCGGAATTCGCCAGCATGCTTCAGTACACCTTCAAATACCCGACGATGCACAGATTGGTAGCCACCAGTGGTGAAGTTGAAAGTAGGACTGGACAGTACTTTTACGATATTTGACGACACACGGTCGGCTTCCTCTTGGTCTTCGTCGTTAGCATCATGGGCTGTCTTTGTAATATAGTATTGATTGACAAGTTCTCGAGCCTCATCGATAGTAATATCTCCTTCAATGTGCCGACGTGCCGTATCTTGCAGATAGTCCGAAACCGTCAGGCCATCCACAGCCTGAAGCCCGATAGCCGTCTGCCAATAGCCCGCTTTTTCCTTCTGGCTGGGCTCCCCTTGGCGTATATACTCGTCAAAGTTCAAATATCCGTCATTATCGTTGCTCATATTCAAATATTATCTTTCCAATTTTCACTTACACATTTACACATTCCCGTATTCACACATTTATATTGCATTTACGCATTTACACATTCCCGCATTCTATTTGACCCCTTAACCGTGAACCCTTAACCATTAACCATACCGCCGACCTCAGTTTAAGCAATCAATTGTTCAAGATTAACTCATTTAAACATTTTCTATAATAAATTTCTAAGATCCTACTTCTTCACCAACATAGCAATCGTCAACATATATTATTGTCCCATAGTAACTGTTTATTCCAAAAACAAAATAATTTGCAGTCGGTGGAACCGTTATGATTTCGTCAAATGTTTGCCATGTGCCAATATTAATTGGAAGATATTTAAGACCATAGCCTCCACCCCTGATTATACAATAATCATTATCATTGTAAAACGCTTTCAGCTCATCTGTTGGAATCGTTGATGATTCAACGGCTTTTGTTCTAAAATAACAATAGGTTCTCGCACCGTTTGTTTTCCATAGTTCTACATAATACTTGAATCTGATTCTTATTCTATTACCTGGCGTTACTGGTATGCATTGATCCACACGTGCTGTGGAACCTGTTTTTAAAGATTGCATCTTAGCTGAGCGTTTACCTTCATTTACTGTTTCCCAATTTTTTTTCACATTTCCATTATTATGAGGAATCCAGTCGGTAATGTAATCGTATGAGTTGTTGGGCAAAATATTCCACTCCTCCAAACCGCCGTTTTTTAAAATGTTGTCACCAAATGTTACGTCAGGCTCTTCAATGTTATTATGTATTGAGGGTGACACGATGTTATCAAATGCCGAATCATCTTGCGTACATGCGGAGAACGTTAACACTAAGACTAATAGACAATAATAGAATATGTGCCTGTTATATTTCATTTTTCCTGCTGCCAGGATACTGGGTTTGCTTTAGTTATATTCTCAGTCGATTTCACTCACACATTTACCCATATTCCATCGCTATTATCCGTCATACATCTCTAACCTTGTCCCTAAAACCTGAATAATTCCTATATTCTACGATAATCGCCATATTTTTGCGAATCTTCAGCAGCCATCAGCATACTGCCTGATATTTCATTATTGAATGGCTTTATATTGTGGTGTTGCGCTATGTTTTCTGGCTGCACTCGATGAGCACTCATTCTGCTGTAGGTGCTGTCGAACACCCTTTGGTTGATGAAGTTCATGAAGTCGGGGTTGTCGAGATAGTTGCGGCAGAACTCGGTGTTCTCGTTGAGCATCTGTGCCACAATCATCATAAGCGAAGCAGCACATTGTTGCATGGCGGTTTCCCGATTGCTGTTTTTGGCTGCATTCACGAAGGTCTCGTCGGCCGTCAACCTGTCGGGTAGTTCGTCCAACTGTTTCTTCGCCAACTCAATGTTCTGCCAGTTGATGCTGTTGAACTCATCCAAGATGTCGCTCAACTTGGCCATATCCGGCTCTTGCGGCGCTTTGGGACCTCCGACGGGGATGGGGTCGATTTCGGCGTCTTTGTTCTCCAGCTCTATTTTCTGTTCCTCGTTTTTGATGATGCGGTATTGGTCGAAGTCGATGGCGTCGATAAGGCCTTCGGTGAAGTCTTCGGTCTTCAGTTTGGGCAGCTTTGTCACGAGGAGTGCATAATAGGTGTTCAGCTTCTCCCATTCGATGCTCTTGAAAGGCATCACGGCGGCGATGAATGGATAGGTGCGGCAGAAGGCTTTCATACTGCTCTTGCAGCGAATCTTTGCGTTGTCATCGAGTGTCTTGAATCTCTCAACTGCCAGATTGACGATGGGGTCGATTTCCTCTCTTGAAGCACCTCTCCAGTATTTCTCGTTGACTTCCGTCACTTCGTCTTCCGAATAGATGTTGCATTCCTCTATCTCCGTGATGAGGTCGTTGAGCTTGTTGGGGTCGGTCTCTTTCGAGAGGATGGTGGTCTTGTAGAATCGCTGGAAACTTGCCTGTATGTCTTCTGCATCGTTGCAGAAATCCAGCACGAAGGTGTCGCGTTTCTTCGGGTGGCATCGGTTCAGACGCGAGAGTGTCTGCACCGCTTTCACATCTGTCAGCACTTTGTCCACATACATCGTGTGCAGCAAAGGCTGGTCGTATCCCGTCTGGAACTTGTCGGCCACCACCAGTATGCGGTAGGGGTCGTGCTCCATATTCTCCTCGATGTCTTTCGAGGGGAACCCGTTGATGTCGGCCTCCGTCACCGTCTTGCCGCCATATTCCTTGGAGCCGGAGAAGGCTACAATGGCCTTGTAGGGGCTCTTGCGCTCTTCCAGCAGACGTTTGATTTCGTAGTAGAACTCTATAGCCCTCAGGATGCTGCTCGTCACCACCATCGCTCGTGCCTGTCCGCCCACTTTGCCTTTGTCTATCACCTGAGTGTGGAAATGCTCCACGATGATGCCGGCCTTCTGTTTGATCGTCTCCGGCTGCGATTCCATAAAGGCACGCAGCTTCTTCGACGCCTGCTTTTTGTCAAATTCGGGGTCGTCCTCGATGGCTTTGATTATCTTGTAGAAGCTGTTGTAGGTGGTATAGTGCGCCAGCACGTCCATGATGAATCCCTCCTCGATGGCCTGCTTCATGGTGTATTCGTGGAAGGGTCGATGCTCCGTCTCGCCATCGGGCTTCGTGTATGGTGTGCCGAACATCTGCAGCGTCTTGTTCTTCGGCGTGGCAGTGAAGGCGTAGTAGTTGGCGTTCTTCACCATCTCGCGTCCTTCGATGATTTTCGCCAGGCGGTCTTCCAAGTCCTCCTCGTCGCTGCCTGCATTGCCACTAAGCGCAATATTCATCTTGGCGCTCAGCGAGCCGTTCTGACTCGAGTGGGCTTCATCGATGATGATACCGAAGCGCTTGTGCTTCAACTCGGTGCCGATGGCATCGAGGATGAAGGGGAACTTGTGTACGATGGTGATGATGATTTTCTTGCCGCTGGCCAGGTGGTTGCGCAGGCTCTCGGCGCTGTCGGCCCAAGCCACCAGGTTCTGCAGCCGTTTGAAGGCGACGATATTGTTTCTGATCTGTGTGTCGAGGTTCACGCGGTCGGTAACCACAATGACGCTGTCGAGCAACGCTTGTGTGCCGTCGAGCAGCCCCACCAGCTGATAGGCCAGCCACGTGATGGAGTTGGACTTGCCCGAGCCTGCCGAGTGCTGAATCAGGAACCGTTGCCCCACACACTTGGCTCTTGTCTCGGCCAGGAGTTTCCGCACACAATCCAGCTGGTGGTAGCGCGGCCACACCACGCTCTGTTTCTCTGTGTTGGTCTTTGGGTCGAGTTTCTTCACCACCTGCGCGTAGTTCTCTATGATGTCGCTCAGCGACTCTTTGGCCAGCACCTCCTCCCATAGGTATGCTGTGCGCACCCCATTGGGGTTGACAGGGTTGCCGGCACCGCCGTTCACGCCTTTGTCGAAAGGCAGGAACCACGAGCCTTTGCCGCAGAGCCAGGTGCACATACGGATGTTGTCGTCGTCCACCGCGAAGTGTACGGGACAGCGTTTCGGTGCCAGCAGGGGGTCTTTGGGGTCGCGGTCGGTTTGGTATTGCTTCACGGCGTTCTCCACCGACTGTCCCGTATAGTGGTTCTTCAGCTCCATCGTTATCAGCGGCAGGCCGTTGAGCGACACCATAAGGTCTATGCGGTTGTCGTTCTCCTTGCTGTATGCCAACTCCTTGGTGATGCAGAAAAGATTCTTCTTATACAAATCCTGCGCTGTGGGGTTCAGTTCTGACGGCAGCGGATAGTACATATCGAACAATTCCGAGATGAATCGGAAACCCTTGCGCAGCACGTCGGTCACACCTCGGTTGGCCAGCTGTTTGGCCAATTCTGTAAAGAACCTGCGTTCCGATATCTCGCTGCTGAAACAGGCGGTATTCTCCACCTTTTGTTTCTGCGTGGAGATCAGGAATCGTTTCACCCGCTCTGTATCCAGCGCGTAGTCTTTCACATAGTCGCTGGATGTTCCCTCTTCATATCCCTGCTTGTCCCTGAGGTAGGCAAGGATGGTCTCTTCGAGATTCATCTCACTAAGGTTTGTCGGCATAGGCTTATTCCTCCTCGTAATAATATGAATAATCGATACCCTTCATAAATATCTCGCGGTCGTCGATGCGGTCGGTCATTGCTTGTTTCAGCAGGGCTTTGATGCGTGTGGCGTTCGTCACGCTGCGATGCATGGCATCGAGATATGCTTTCTTGTCTATCTTGCTCCAATCGACGCACACCTTCATCTCTTTCTTGAATATCAAGTCGAGCCATAGGCGTGTGCTTCGTCCGTTGCCCTCCATGAAGGGATGAGCCACGTTCATCTCCACATACTTGTCCACTATCTCGTCGAATGTCGTCTGCGGCATCTTTTCTATCATTTCAAGGTTCTGCATCAGGTATTCCGCACGGCAGAAGATGGTGCCGCCCTTCGAGATGGTCTTGGTGCGTATCTTGCCGGCAAAGTCGTAGAGGCCACCGAAGAGGTAGGCGTGTATCTGTTGCAGGCACTCGACGGTGCCAGGCTTCAAACTGTCGAGCAAGCCACTCTCGACAAGGGTATAGGCTTTCTTCTTGCTCTGTCCGTCGATGGTGTTGTCGCTATAGACAAACCAGTCGAGGAATGCGTTGGCGCGGTTGTTGGGGTAATTCTTGGCAAGAATATGAACGCACGAGTCATCAAGAGCATCAGCGGCACGTTGCTTGCCATCGGGAGCCATAAATTTGAAGTCGTGAGTGACACTCACGAGTTGGATTCCGTCGGTGGTCAGTTTCTTTTTCAGCCAACGCCAATAGTTACCCGCTTTCTTGTAGTCTTCATCATCGTTGATGGCTCGCACTATGTCCGTCGCCGAGAACCACCATTTGCTGTTCTCCTCGTCCCACACGGCACGCACCTCGTAGTCATTATAAAAACGTATGGATTTCTTGCCGCCCATAGTCACTATATTTCGTTTTGAACGTTTACCTGTCCTGTAACAACGTCAGAAATAATTTGTTGTACATTGCTTTTAATGGCGTCACTTATAACTGTATATTTATAAATTACTTCATCCAATTTATTTGCAATCTTCACTATTACTTTTTGTGTTTCCATATCCGGCACCACTATAAGCATATTTTTCATTTTTTGATAATTTGTTGTCCAAAGATCCCATGCAATCCCTTGACCATTTTTAAAAAATTCCTCAATCCATCCACTTGTCCTAAACAAGTAATGAGCATAATCCGGTAGTATGTCTTTTGGTTCAAGTATGATGTTTATAAGGGAAACGGATCCATCATATTTTGAAACCCCGCATGAACCTTTTCTGTCCGAACGTGAATTTACAACAAAATCATTTATCTTTACTTCTTTTCGAGAATTACCCTCGGCGTTTGAGAGGGCGACTGTATCTAATTGAGGGACAATACCTGCTTTGGTTACAGATAAAGGCATATAGTCTTTATCTGAAACCTTGTTTATTCTCTGAATAAAATGTTGACGTACTTTTGAAATATCCCAGCCTTCTGGTATGTAACCAATCCATTGGATATCACATTCTTTATATCTATTATACGGTTTTAATTCTTTCAATTCTTTCAATTTATTTGATAGAACGTCTATCTCCATTTTTAATAATTGAATTGAATGAATAGAATCATCAAACGTTCCAATAATATCCTCTCTCTTTCTTGGTAGTATGGGTTTATAGAAATACTTTGTAAAACTGATTTCATAAAACAATTTTGCATCCGAAGCGATTATATTGTCACCCAAAAAGGATAATTCGTTTTTACAAAAGCCTTCAACGCCTCCAGGATAGTTCAATGGGATATATTCTTTTTCGTTCTTAAGTCGTTCGAGCTTCCCATTGATATTTTTTTTATACAATTGAACTTCCCAATAACCTAATTCATCTGGTGTGACAATTTTGCTGTATTCGTTATCATCAAAGTCCATCAATAAAGAAATAATTTTTTCTCTATCAGACTCTCCAATCTGTATCTTTTTTTTGCCTAATTTAGGTCTTTGTGGAATTGTAAATTCACATGCATTTATCAGTTGTATTTTCCCTTTTCTTCTTTTTTCTTTTCGATTTGAAAGTATCCATATATACGTACCTAATCCTGTATTGTAAAATTCGTTCTCAGGCATAGCAATGATAGCCTCCAACAAGTCATTGTCCAAAATATATTTACGTAAAACATTATCACCATCTGTAGAACGTGTAGAATATAAAGAAGAACCATTATGAACTTCGACTATACGAGTACCAATCTGGGTGTCATTACGCATTCTTGAGATGTTATTTGCAAGAAACATCATCTGACAATCACCAATATCTGTTAAGAATGATATTTCTTTGCCATCCTTATCAATTAAGGAAAATCTTGAATCCGTAAATTTATCTCTTTCTTTTTCACTTAAGCCGCGTTTCTTGAGGTCTTCTTTCCATGGTGTGCCAAAAGGAGGATTGGAGATGCAGAAGTCGAAGGTCTCGCCGGCGTGTCCGTCGCGCGAGATGGTGCTGTCGAAGGCTATATACTCGCGTGCCTCGGTGCCATACTGGTATTGGAAGGCTTTGATGTTGCCGCTGATCATCAGGTCGGCCTTGCAAGTGGCGAAAGTATCGGGTTGCAGCTCCTGTCCGAAGATATTCACGGACACCTGTTTGCCGCGTTCTTTGGCAATCTCCATGATGCGGTCCTGCGCTATGGTGAGGATGCCGCCCGTGCCGCAGGCGCCGTCGTAGATATGGTAGGTGTTGTCGGTAATTTTGTCGGCAATAGGAAGCACGGCGAGGTCGGCCAGCAGCTTCACATAGTCGCGCGGGGTGAAGTGTTCACCGGCTTCGGTGACGTTGTTCTCCTCATTGAACTTGCGCAACAGCTCCTCGAAGATGGTGCCCATCGTGTGGTTGTCCAATCCCGGCAGGCGCACATTGCCGTTGTCGTCGAGCACAGGTTTGTTGGAGAGGTTTATCTTGTCGTCGGTGAATTTCTCGATGATGCTGCCTAGACGCTCGGCTTCCGTGAGGTTGTCCACCATCTGGCGGAGGTGGAACTTGTCGATGATGTCCTGCACATCGCGGCTGAAGCCGTTGAGGTAGTCGTTGAAGTTCATCTTCAGGCGCAGCGGGTCGGTCTCGCTCTTGAGCGTCTTCATTGTGAACTTCGAGGTGTTGTAGAACGGATAGCCGGTGACGGTGTAGAGTATCGGGTCTTGGTTTTGTATCTTGTTTTTGTCCAGCAAGGCTTTCTGCGTCAGGAGCTGCTGCTTGGTGGGCTCCAACAGCACGTCGATGCGGCGCAGCACCATCATGGGCATGATGATTTTCTTGTACTCGCCCTTCTCGAAGGCATAGACGAGCACATCGGTAGCGATGTTCCAGATGAATGAGAATAGTTGGTTGTATTGCGATTGGTTCATATAGCTGTGTTTTTATTCGTCGATTAGTTCTCCGCGTTTATATTTCTCAAAAAGTGTGTTGTGGATGCACTTGTGAATATTGGACAAAAAAGCATATACTGCAAATAGTGTATTATAAAGCTTTAAAGATTCCATCATCACCTTACTCTCTTCGATATCTTCACACCTTGAATCGTAGAGTTTGTCTGCATCAAGGTGCGTCTCTACATCGCGTTCGTCTTTCCACCAGGAGGAGGATTTGGAATGCGCATCGAGTAAAGCCGACAGTTCTTGGTATTGACGATGGATTTCCTCGGGAAAGAATTTCAGAATAGTGCCGATGTCATTCCATTTGGATTGTTTCCCTTCATTAAAGCCATATAGCTTCTTGAATCCTTCGTTGAGGATAACCTTCATCTTTCCGCGCATAAAGCGTCGGTCATAGTCTTTGTCGGCCAGGATGAAATACTTGCTGATGACTATACTGTCAATTATGGTTATTGTGACGAACTGCAGGACGGAAAGCAAGACGAAGTAAGCTTCACGTTTATCATCGTGCTTATTCCTGTTGTCTTCGAGCATTTTTTTTAGCAACGGCAATCCTTCAGCAAAACCAGAGATTGTCTCATCGGCAACAGAGACGAACTCTTTGCGTTCTGTTGCGCTGAGAGACTTGCCGTTATACTGCACCTCCCGAAACCATTCGGCATACGGGTAATCGCGTATCGGTGAATACTGAACATTATCTAGGTACTCATTCATGCTTAATATACCAAGTGTCGTTTGTCCCTATAGCGTTTTTTTTCAATCTGCAAAGATACGCTTTTTTTCTTATATGGCAAAATAAAAATATTAGTAATTGACTTCCTCCTCAAACCTCTCGGCGAGGTCAAGGAAACCCAGGACAGTATCATCTTCCAGTTCCATTTCCCTAAGCGCTTAGGCAAAATCCTCATAGTGAGCATGCTGCGCATCGAACACCTCTCCATCAGTCTCAAATCTCAAATCTCAGTTGCAAAAAAAGTCACCATTCAACTCGCAACCCCTCTCTTATAACTATTATAACTAATTAATAATAAGATATATATAAGAAAAGAAGGGTATAGGATGGATGTGCGGGATGACTTTAAAAACAACTGAGACTCTGAGACTGAGACTGCCGGACGCCCTTCGTCGGCATCATACAATCCATAACCACTTGTGCCTCATAGGGAAAAGCATAGAGGGAGCAAAGATGCCAATGGACCGGGCGTTTCAGTTGTTTCAGTTTCAGTTCGATTTATGTGTGTCAATTGTTTTTCAAACATCCTATATATATTATTTAACTAATTAATAATTAATATAATAGATATAAGAAACGAAACTACATACCATCCATTTTTCAACTGAAACAACTGAAACTGAAACGCCCATCCCCAATTCAATCTCACCTAAAAGGCATAGAAACAATGAAATACGACATCACCAAACCTTCAGCACCCCAGATGCCATCCCTCGGAAGCGTGACAAAAAGAATCCAAATCCTCCTATATAAGGCCATAAAACACCCTCCGCACCCCTCCTTCCAGCACATTTCTCCCACCCCAGCGCTCACATTCGCGCTCCCGAAACTCACCATCAATACCTCATTGGTGGGGTTTTTGTGGCAAAATGAATACCCTCGTGGCCGAAAAATGGGTTGACAAGGGCCAATTTTCACTCCTCATCGAGGCCATCTGTCGCGACTTCCTATATCCTCTAAACGGCTACTAAACGGCTACAAGAAGGCCACACAACAGCACAAGCCCCCCTCACAAATTTTCAATTCTCAATTTTCAATTGTCAATTCTCAATCCACTGGCCACTATCTTTTAGAATATTTCACCATTCCAGAGCATCTTCAAGAAGTCTAGAATGTAGATTAGCTCGGTGTCGCCGGAGCGGCGTGTGATGGAGGAGAGCGACACGAGGATAAGCCGGC
>JAEEGI010000695.1_pt1 | contig 93076 bp, 73 predicted proteins | sample 8958751 | NCBI WGS metagenome assembly JAEEGI01 (sample SAMN16246545, study PRJNA631951) | gut metagenome | biome: gut microbiome; feature: rumen; material: KS-attached | host: Bos | place: Iran: Karaj | collected 2018-10 | reverse complement strand
TATCATGCTCCGTATCTTCGCCCCGGAATTCGGCAACAAGATCGAGGGCAAGAACTACGACAAGATTCTTGCCGACCTCTACTGGGCCAACTACAAGTGGAATCTCGGAGAAAAGGACAAGCTGAACCTGAAGGCCGGTCGCTGGAAAACCGACTGGTCGCAGTCCACCCACTTCGGTACCTACCTCGACAAGGACCTCACCAAGCGCGGTCTCTGGATGCGCGACTACAGCCACAACGCTATTGAACTCGGCTGGATTCACGGGCTCAGCACCCTCAACGTCATGTTCGCCACGCAAGACAGCTACGCAAACAAGGGCTACGTCCGTGTCGAAGAAGACATGAAGTTCACCTTCCCTCTCGAAGTCAAGGTCGGCTACCGCGCCAACCACGGGGACCCGATTCAGTACACGGCCTACACAACGCACAGGGTCGCCACCTACGCAAGCTATAACATTTTCCCGATCTTCCGTGTTTACGGCGAATACGCCTGCATCTACACGCAGGACGAAGAACTCAGCGAATCCGCTCCTAACTACCTCGCTCCCGAATCCAAGTACTTCAAGCCGGGCATCTACTTCCAGCCGTTCTACCTGGGTATGGATTTCGCACCGAAGAGCGGCATCCTGAACACGCTCATGAGCAACCTCATGGTGGAATGGGAATACATCGACAAGCGCGACAACCTCTACCAGGTCCAGGAACACACCTACGACGAATGGGCATGGACGGTCGCCTACGTGAAGAAGGTCGCCTCTTCCAAGATCCAGTTCAGCGTCTACAGCGAAAACGAAGTGACCGACGTCGGCCTCGCCTTCCGCCTCACGACGACGTTCAAGTAATCGGGGAACATTTTTCGATTGGACCATCGGCTAGTGCCGATGGTTTTTTATTTGACGTCGGCGACGCAGCGCACGTAGAGTCCTTTCAGCACGCTCTCGTCGGTGCGGTTGATGCTGTGCGCCTGGCGGCGGAATTCCCAGCCGCGGCCGGTGTCCTTTTCCACCGAGGTACTCGACCAGTAGTGCCCCGTGTACGTCTCGTCGCAGTATTCGTCCCAGTCGCGACACCCGCCGCGTCCCAGGTTGTCCCAGTCGAGCTTGGACTGGTCCTTCTGATAGTCTCTCCACTCGCCGTCGTTGGGGAGGTGCCAGCCCTTCGGGCAGGCTTTCAGCGCCTCGTTGTAGGTATAGAAGCGTCCATGGCGCTTGCAGAACACGGAATCCTCCAAGAAGCACTGTTTCGCACTCGTGAGGTTGTATCTAAGGTTCTGCTTCATCCACACCTTGGTGCTGTCGCGGAGTTCCACCTTGTACTTTTTCCCATCGCGGGGGTCCGTGAACACCATCTTGTCGCGGGAGATGTTCATCTCTTCGAGGGGGTCGTAGTCGCCAACGCAGCGCACGGGCAGTGCCATGCTGTCGGTAACGGCAATTTCGCTGAACATTCCGCGGTTGAGGTCGAGCATGATGCCGCGTTTCTGTTCGCCGGCCACGGCGAAGTAGCCGACTTCAGGGCCGACCTGCCTATTGTCGCCTGCGCCGATTTCGTAGAACCCTGACGGAGCGCCGACAAACGTCCGCATGTTCTGCTTCTTGCGCGAGCCAATGAACTGATCCTTGATAAGCACTTCCCAATCTTGCCACGACGGGACGCGCGTTTTTTCGGGACAAGCCTTGTCCCATGCCTTCGGGACGTAGAACGCCCTGTTCCTTACGACGAGCGAAGCCCCTTCTTTGTATGAAAGATTTCCTGTAAACCAGTTAAGCGGTCCGGTACGGACCACCCTATAAACACGATTGTCGCGCGAATCGCTATAATCGTTCGCGGCAAACGATACCCCAGCCACCACAGATAAGGCCACAACCAAACGGCCTAAATAACCTAACATTTTTCACCTCTACAAAACAGGTACAAACCTACTAAGGAATATATACCGGATTTGCAGAGGCCGACACGTAAAAAAATTTTAAAGTGTGGAAGCCCACACCCTCAAATTGCGCCTAGAACGAAAAAACGGCACCAAAGTTCCCGGGTCCGACCCAGAGCGAGACATTCTTCGCAGATTCCTTATGGGTTTCCAAAACCAGGAAGCTCACTCCCGTGCCCACCAGGGCACCGACGACCACGTCCGACGGGTAGTGCTTGCCGGCGGCAATCCGCAGCGCACCGACAAACCCGGCTAGAGAAAGTGAGCCAGCCCACACGATGCCCCTGTACGGGGACGAAGGGTACATCTCGGAGAAATACGACGCCGTGAACACGGCTGCCGTAAATGCGGCCGAACTGTGCCCGCTAAAGAAGCTGCCGTAGGCTTCGCCCTCGGCCTTTTCCGCAGCCTCCTTGCCATCCCCGTCCTCGGCATATATATAAGGGCGCGGCCAAATCTTCAGCGAGCGCGTAGCGAGGTTCAGGCCGCTCTGGATAGCGAGTGCCTGCGCATACATGAGCGTGTGCCCCCAGAAAACGGAGGCGGTCCCGCCACCATACCAGGCGTACCCGGCGAGCGCGACAGGCGCGACGGCCACAGGCGCAGCCCAATCGCTTAACTTGTCAGGCCACTCCGCATAGCGCCCGGCGACAGGTCTGTCCCAGGGCAGCAGTTCCGACTGGGGCTTTACGTCGGCATCGGTTTCCATGTTGGCGTAGCGCACGCTGCCGAAAACGGAAACTGCCGTAGCACCGATGGTCAGCGGGATGTCGTAGAACGACAGCGCATACTCCGCCAATACGGGAGAAAGGCTTCCCGAGCAAAGAAACCACAAAAAAAACACTGCTTTCGGCAAAAAGGCCTTCATTGGCCTACAAACTAAAAAATTATATTCAACATGAAGATAATCAGGAGCTTCCGTGTCCAAACAAGAAAACGCCAAAGAACCGATTTGCCCCGATATGGGCCTGTTCTCGGCCATTTCCGACGAAATGCGCCTCAAAATTTTGCTGCTCCTCGACCAGGCCGAGTTCACGGTCAACGAGATCAAGGACATTCTGGACATCCACCAGAGCAACGCGAGCCGCCACCTGGCCAAGCTTTCGGCATGCAACCTGCTGAAGGACCGCCGCGACGGCATCAAGGCCTACTACGGCCTAAGCGACGACCTCTACCTGAGCCGCCGGATGCTCTCTGTCATCCGCGACGCCTACGAGGCCCTGCCGGACAAGGACATTGTCAAGTGCCGCGCAGCCCAGATACTGGAAGACCGAAACGACAAGACCAAGGGACAGATACACAAGCTCGACCAGGCGGGCGGAAGCCTCAAGGCGCAGATAAGCCTGTTCGCCAAGCTCATGTACCCCTTCGAGAACGTCGTGGACATTGGCTGCGGTGAAGGCGGCGACCTCACGCTCATGATGGCGGGACGCTGCAAGAACGTGACCGCCATCGACTGCGACCCCAAGGTCATCAGCGGGCTGCAGAAGACGCTCGCCCAGAAAGGCATCACCAACGTGAACCCGAAAGTCGCCGAGATGACCCAGACCGGGCTCCCGGAGAACTTCGCCGACCTCGTGCTGATGAGCCAGGTGCTGCACCACGCCAGCGACCCGCACCTTGCGCTCAAGGAAGCAGTCCGCATCCTGAAGCCGCACGGCACCCTCGCCCTCTTGGACCTCGCGCAGCACAAGGAAGAATCCTTCCGCACGACGCACGGACACATCTGGCTCGGTTTCGACAAGAACCAGATAGAATTCCTGCTCAAGGAGCTGAACTGCAAGACCCTCGTCTCCGAAATCATCCCCAGCGAGAACGAAATCGACAAGAAGCTCCCTGTCATCTGCATGATTCTGGAAAAACAGTAAACGGTCCGTCCCGAGCAATACGACCTATTTTTTTTTCGTCGCCCTATTGCTTTTTCGGAGAGAATCGAATAGATTAGAAAAAAACAGCTAAGGAGTCCCGCATGGCAAAACTGATCAAGTTCATCGTCTTCGCCGCAGTTTGCATCATTACGGCATTCGGAATCTATAACCTCATCAAGACCACCAGGATTGACGAAAATACACTCGACTAGCCCGGTGCATTCCTAGCGCCCTTCTGGCACAAGCAAGCTTGTCACGAAGCCCGTCCCCCGACGGGCTTTTCTTTTTTTTATTTTGTGTTCTATGAACTTTTTACAAAAGAAACCTGTATTCTTTACGGCAGCTGCCGTACTCTTCCTCGTTGTCCTCATGATTATTTTCAGGGACTTCGCTTTTGACCCGAACAAGCTCATGCTCAACAGCGACCAGCTGAACGGCATCGGCAGCCGCATCCTCCGCGCCGAGAACGTCGTGCTCACGGAATGGGACGACAGCCGCCTGGGCGGTGTCCCCACCATCGACGCCCTGTTCGGCGACGCCTACCACCCGCTGGTGTGGGTGCAGTTCCTCACGGACCCGGCCCGCGCCGTCGGCATCAAGTTCATCTTGACGGTCTGGGTCGCCTTCATGAGTGCCATGCTCCTCGCCTGGAACCTGACCGGCAACCGCTGGTGGGGCGCCCTGCTCGGGTTCCTCTACGCACTCTCTCCCGAATTCTTCACCTACCTTTACGGCGGCCATGACGGCAAGATGATGGTGTTCGCCATCGCGCCGCTCGCGCTGCTCGCCATCCGCAAGGTCGTGCGCGACGGGAGCCTCCCCTACGTGGCCGTGCTCGCGCTTTCCATCACCTGGATGATTCTCGGAAGCCACCTGCAGCTCACCTATCTGTTCCTGTGGGGCGCAGGCCTCTACACCCTTTACGAAGTGGCCTTCCACTGCGATGGGCTCTCTAGCCGCGGCAAGCGACTGGGCCTTGCTGCAATCGGCCTCGCCTTCGGCCTTGCGCTCAGCTGCTTCCAGCTTGTGCCGCCCTACATGTACACCACCACGCAGTCCGTGCGTGGCGAAGGGGACCACACCAACTACGGTCACGCCGTCAGCTGGTCTTTGCACCAGGAAGAAATGGCCCAGATGCTCCTGCCCGGTTTCGTGGGCGTCGACGTCTATGAGCAGGACCCCAACACAAGCGACCTGAACGGCAGTTCCTTCGTGAACATCACCATGCAGGAATACCGCCAGATGGCCGAAGCGGGCAGCCAAGGCTCTCCGTTCTACTGGGGCCACAACAGCTTCAAGCTCGACCACAACAATGCGGGTGCACTTCTCACCTTCCTCGGATTCCTCTGCCTGTTCTTGCCGGGCAAGCGCCGCTGGGCAGCCTTCTGGGGGCTCGGTGCGGTCGTGGCCCTCAGCTACGGCATGGGTGACCACTCCCCGTTCTTCAAACTTTGGTATAACGTTCTCCCGGGCGTCAAGAACTTCCGCGCACCGGGCATGGCTTTGTTCTGGCTGCCGCTTCTGCTCGTGATGATGGCGGGCCCGGTCGTCAAGGCGCTCGCCGGCAACGACGAGAAATCCGCTGCCGACCGCAAGGCACTCCTGCACGGCACGGTCATGTACATCATTCTCCTCACGCTCGCCGTAATCGCCCGCTTCTACTGGACCACCTTCATCGGCCCGGTGGGCTTCGCCGTGCTCCTCGTCTACGCATTCGCATGCCTCGGTGTCATGAGCCTCGACGATCAGGGCAAGGCATTCTCTGTCAGCAACTTTACCGATGCATTCAAGTCTGGCCTCCCGGGCACGCACCGCGCTGTCCAGGTATGCGTCCTCGTCGGCTTCGCCATCATCGGCGTGTTCATGATGAGCGCACAGAACCTGCTGAACGATCCCGTCACGGCACCGTACTTCAAGCCGCTGAACGAGACCGTGATGAACATGACCGCAGGCAAGGTGATTCCCGGGTTCATCCTGATTCTCGTCATTATCGGTGTCACGTGGGCGCTTACCAAGTGGAAGGGCACAACGCCAGCCAAGGCGGCCATCCTCGCCGTCGCCGCGGGCGTCGAACTGTTCTTCATCGACGGTGCGTTCATACAGAATGTCGATGCAAACGAATACCTGCAGCCGGACAACGGCGTCATCAAGGCTCTCAAGGCGCCGTTCCGTGCCGATTCCATTAACACGCCGCGTGTCCTTTCGCTTTCGCGCAGCAAGGCGCTAGGCGCCAACGCCTTCCCGCAATACCACATGCGCAACGCCGACGGGTTCCACGATAACGAACTTGCAAGCTACCGCGCCTTCCGTGGCGGCCAGGGCAACTCGAACTACTTGATGAACATCAACGATCCCACGGCGCCGCATCCGTTCCTCGACCTCATGAACATCGGGGCTATCGTCTTCGACACCCGTCAGGGAACATCGTACATGCCTATTGCCACGGCGATGGGTGAAGCTTACCTCTACGGTGAAGCCGTCACGATGAGCGACGAAGAGGCCATCAAGACGCTGCAGACTCAGGCATCCATCCGCAAGCCCAAGGAAAAGACGGAGCAGCCGGCCGAAACAGCCGGAGACTCTTCCGCCGCGGCCGTGACCGCGGACAGCGCGGCCACGGACAGTTCCGTCGCCACGACGGAACCGGACGCTCCCGCCTTTGCCGACGAGGCCGGAAAGTTCTTCTACCGCGAAAAGGTCATCCTCTCCGAGAAGCCCGAATTCGACGGCAAGGGGAGCGTTGCGGCGGAAGGCCCCATCCAGGGTTCCGCCAAGCTGGTGGAAAGCCCCAAGATGGACACGCAGGTGTTCAAGGTCAATGCTAGCCGCAAGGGCTTCATGGTCGTCGCAGGCAACTACCATCCCTACTGGAAGGCCTACGTGAACGGAAAGGAAACCAAGGTCTACAAGGCGTTCGGTACACTGCGCGCCATCGAGATTCCCGAAGGGAACTCCGAGGTTCGCATGGAATACCGCAGCGTTCCGTTCCACACCTGCCTCAAGGTGAGCCTCGTCTTCGCCCTCCTCCTCGTGGCACTGGCCGCTGGCCTTATCGTGAAGGCGAAGGTCCTCGCAAAAAAATAGGCGCCAGGAAAATCATTTTCCTGGACACCTTTAAAAATATTTGAAAGCAGTCGCCCTATCATTTGGGGCGGCTTTTCTTTTTTAGAAAGCTCGCATAGCCCCCACTACGAACTTGACTGCGGAGCGGGCGATATCGGCTGCCAAGGCATCGTCTTCACCCGCCTGCTTCCTGGGGAGGATTTTCTTTTCTTCCTGCATGTCGAGCACGAGGCGCTTAATGCAGTAGATGTCGTAATCCACAGCTTCGGAATACTTGTCAAAATCAAATGTGGGATCGGGATTCCTGTCACTTTGGTAGTCGCCAAAGGCATCATGGCAGTCATCCTCGTCGTAAGCGGTACGGAGCTCGAACTTGATGTTGCAGGAGTTTCCGTCGTAGCCCAGCGTGACCGTACCCGAATGCTTGGTAAAGTTGTTCAGGCCAATGGTAACGTCGCCATCGTACATGGTCAGCTTGTTGCACTTGGGAGCACGCAGGTCGTCCATCATCTGCTCAGCATTGAAAACTCTCGCGTTTTCTGGCTGGAACATCATGTAGAACTTGGCCAAAGCGGAATCGGCCTGTTCGATGGCACTGTTCTTTTCCATCAGCTGGTGTAACAGGGACGAGGCGAAGCAGTCGCCTTCGTAACGGAACACAGACTCGACAACGTCGTTTTTCTTGAACCGCCTGCCGTTCATGATGTTCTGGTTGACAGCCTTGGGTTCAGACCAGACGCCGACAGGGAAAGACTTGCCGCCATCGTAATCGTATTTGCGCCACGTGTTCTCGTGCAAGGGGCGAATCGAAGCAATGTCTCCATTGCCATAGGCCTTCATCGTGTCGGCCTTTTCGCCTTCCTCTTTCCACACAACATAGCCAAGCGAACTGGCCTTGCACTCCGGAGGAGTAATCACAAGCAGCGAGTCCTTGGAATGATAGTAGTAATTGGCCTTGCTCAATATCATTTCGAAGTCGTCTTCGAAATCGATGTGAGACGAAGACTCGTCACCGCAAGCGATTAGAGTCATCATTCCGACAGCACATGCCGAAACGGACAATATTTTCATAAATGTTTTCATCGGATACCCCTCGGCAAAAATGATTACTTCTTTTTCAATTTCGGATTTTTCGTTGGATCGGCCAGAGCCTCTTTCAGCCTCTCGTCCACAATTTCCTTGACTGCCGCATGAATGTTCTTCACATTTTCAAGGAAGTTGTAACTAAGATCGTCCAAGACCACGACCTTCGCATTGAGTTCTTTCTTGATTTTTTGAATCGATTCCTGGCTGAACTGTGGCGTCACGAATACCAGGCGGGCATTGTTTTTCCGGCCTTCCTCGATAAGACGGTCCAGTTCCTTCGGAGTCGGCGCGTTCCCGGAGATATTTACAGGCACCTGCTTCAGCTTATAGTCTTGGGCCAGGTATCCGTATAGCGGACGAGGAACAATAGCAACCCTGAGATTTTCCGGCAGCATCAATACGGAGCGTTTCAGATTGTCATCCACACGATTCATCTGCTGCAAGATAATGGAAAGCTTCACGACAAAGTATTCGTTTTTCTCGGGCATGTATTTGGTCAGGGCCTTACTCACGTTCGAAGCAATCTTGGCCATCTGCTTTGGCGATATCCAGATGTTGGGATCACGCACACCTGACTGGGGATGATTCCAAACGACATTATCGGAAACATCGACAACATCTATCGATTTTTTAAGTTGCTTGAAACGCGGGAGCCAGGCCGTGTCCGCACCGGAGCCGTCCGTAAAGTAGACGTCCGCCCGGGAAAATTCCATAAGCTCTTCAGGCTTGGGGACATACGTGGACAAGTCCGTTCCAGGAGGGAGCATGGTCACGACCTCGACCATCTCTCCACCAACCGCATTGACGATACGGGCATAAGGGGCATATGAGACGGCCACGACGAGCTTGTCAGTGCCAGCAATCGCACATGTCGCCATGATAGAAACGGCCAAAACAATATTTGCAATGCCAGATACACGGAATACGTTTTTAAGCAGCATTAAATTTTTCCTTTAAAGAATGCGTCAAAATCTATTTCGCCGACATTTTCGACAACAAACTCCGGCTTCTGCTCAAGGGCATCGACATCGGCTCGTTTTGTCTCGCCGCACAGCGGCAACACGAAACGGCAACCGGCACGCTTAGCCAGTTCAAAATCCGTATAGAGACGGTCACCGACAAAAAGTATTTCTTCCGGGGCATAATGCTTAAGCACGCCAGCAAGCATGGCCGGACTCGGTTTACCAAAGCTACGCTGCGGTTCCTTGCCGTAGGCCGCCTTGAGCAGAGCCATGAAGCTCCCGATATCCGGAACGGGCCCCCTCTCGTCGGGGCAGACAAAATCGGAATGCGTCACCCAGAACGGCACGCCCCGCTGCACGCGGAAAGAGAGTTCACAAAGTTCGCGGTAGTCAAAGGAATTGTGATAGGCAATCAGGACGAGTTCGGTTTCTTCGACGGAAGGACGCAAGTTCAGGCTCGGGTCCTGCGCAGCAAACCACTCGAACACTTCCGGGTTGGCAAAGAAGAATACGTTCTTGATGCCCTTCTCGTGAATGGCGTCAAGCGAAAGGTACAAAGCCGAAATAATAGCACCGTCGCGCAGCGGGAGGCCCATGCAGTTCAGGCGGTTCTCGTAAAAAACGGGAGACTTGCTGGTATTGTTGCTCAGGTAATAAACCGGCACCGACTGCGCCACACGACAAACCGTCTCGACCGCTCCGGGATAGGGACGGCCGCTCAAGTACAGGGTTCCGTCCAAATCAAAAACAACAGTCTTAACGGGCTTATGCAACATGGGTAAAAAATAACTAATTTCAGGAATCAAGACCACAAAGTTTTTCTACCTTAAGGGCATGAAATCACCCGACAGCCATTTTTACTGCACCGCCATCACCGAAGGCCGCCTCACGCTCGACGAGAACGAAAGCAGCCACGCCGTCCGCGTATGCCGCGCCACCGAAGGTGACACGCTGCAACTCTGCGACGGGCTCGGGCATTTCGCCGACGCGACTATCGTCCGCGCCGATCCGAAGGCATGCGAAGTAGAGATTCCCGAAGTCATCACGGCTTCGACTGAGCGTCCCAAAATATCGCTGGGCATCGCCTGTCTCAAGGACGATGCGCTCGAAGAGGTGGTTTTCCATGCGGCACAGACCGAAATCGACAAGATTGTCTTTATCCGCACGGACTTTTCGCAGGAACCCAAGAACTCCGACCTCCACAAGACCGTCCGCAGGGCGGAATTGAAAAGCCTAGTCAGCCTGAAGCAGTCCAAGAAGCCCTGGCTCACGCAAATCGTAGGGCCGGTCACGCTCGACGAATGGCTCAAAGGCTACAAGGGCGACATCATCCTCTGCGATGCAAACGGATCTCCCTTCCCCGGTGAAATCAAGAACGAGACAACACTGCTCGTCGGACCGGAAGGCGGGTTCTCCCCGCGCGAAATCGAGCTGATCAAGTCCCTTGGCAACAGGACGCGCCTACTCGGCCTCGGCAAAACGAGACTCCGCGCCCGCACAGCTGCAATTGTCGCTCTCGGCAAGCTCGCCTGCATTTAAAAATTGCCATTTTTTCGCGAAAATTAGCTTTATATCCCATTTTTCCTATTTTTTTCGTACTTTTGTAAAAAAGTCGTTACATTTTGGAATATTGTATATAGATTCAAAATGTACCCCAAATAAAATGGTGTAAAAGGGATAGAAAATTGACAAATCCGCTGATTATTTACATTGTAATTACTGTTGCTCTTTCCTTGCTGAACACGATTATCCTGATGCGTGTCCAGCCCAAGAGCGTTAACACTTTTTACCCGTCGACATTCTACGCCATAATGATAACCAACTTCGGGTTCCTTTTCCAGGCTATGTCGACAAACCTGCAAGAAGCGCTGCTCGCAAACAAGATTGTCTTTGTCGGGGGCACCTACCTGCCAATCTTCGTCTTCATGGCCCTTGCGAGCCTCTGCCATCTCAAGGTTCCCAACGCCCTGCGAATCCTCATGTTTTCCATAAGCGGAATCATCTTCCTGACCGTCATCAGCAGCGGCTACACCAACATCCTATACCGCTCCACCGAACTCGTCTCGGTCAACGGCATCAGCATCATCAAGGCAGAATTCGGAATAGGCTATTTCCTGTTCGGTCTGCAGCTCGTCGGGTACGGGGTGGCCTACCTCAGCATCATCCTGTACTCGCTGTTCCACAAGAAAAACGTTTCCATCCACAGCCTGTGCAGCCTAGCCTTCATCGCATCCCTTACACTCATATCCTTCGCCATCTCCAAGAGGATGGGAGTAGAATATGTCGTGATGCCCGGCGTCTTCCTGGTTGACGAATACATCCTGCTCATCCTCGTACACCGTATGGGTAAGTACGATATCGAGACAACCATCCTGAGTTCGCTCATCCAGACAAACACCAGCGCCTATGTCACCTTCTCCAAGAGCAAGCGCTACATCGGATGCAACGACATCGCTCTCAAGTTCTTCCCGCAGATGAAGGATTTCCGGGTAGACCACCCCCTCGAAAACAAGAGCGACACCGAAAAGACCTTCTCCAAGCTCATCGACCAGTTCAATCCCGAAAGCACAAGCAAGGTCGTGTACTTCCAGCTCGGCAAGAACCACTACAAAGGCCTTATCAAACACCTGTTCCACGGCAACAGCGACTGCGGCTACATGATGCGCATCGAGGACGACACCAAGATGCAGCGCTACATCAAGTTCCTCGACAAGTACAACAACGAACTCGTGAACGACGTGCAGAGCAAGGATTCCCATATCCACGACATGCAGGAACAGATGATCGTGGGCATGGCGAACATGGTCGAGAACCGCGACAGCAACACAGGCGGACACATCAAGCGCACAAGCCAGGTCATCCGCATCCTCATTTCGGAGATGCGCAAGGACAAGAGCCTGGGCCTCACGAACAAGTTCTGCCGCGCCGTCGTCAAGGCGGCTCCGATGCACGACCTCGGAAAGATCGCCGTCGACGACATGATCCTGCGCAAGCCGGGCAAGTTCACCAGCGAAGAATACTCTATCATGAAGACCCACGCCGAAAAGGGCGCGGCCATCGTGGAAAACCTCTTGCAGGGTATCGAAGACCCGGAACTCGTGACCATCGCAAAGAACATCGCGAACTACCATCACGAACTCTGGAACGGCGACGGATATCCCAAGCACCTCAAGGGGACGGAAATCCCGCTGGAAGCCCGCATCATGGCGATTGCCGACGTGTACGACGCCCTGGTGAGCCAGCGCTGCTACAAGGAAAAGATTTCCTGCGAAGACGCCTACGAAATCATCATCAATTCCATGGGAACGCATTTCGACCCGGCACTCAAGCCGTACTTTGTCAACTGCCGCGAGGAACTGGAAGCCTACTACAGCACAGCGCTCGCCAGCTAGCAAGCGGCTAGAGCCTTCGCAAAATATATCCACCAAACAAAAAAAGACCCGGATTATTAATCCGGGCCTTTTTTGTCCTAACCTAAATTCGGACGAACGTGTTTACGCCATCTTGCTGTGGAACGTACGGTTGATGACGTCCATCTGCTGTTCGCGAGTGAGCTTCACGAAGTTCACCGCATAGCCGGACACGCGGATGGTGAGCGTCGGGTACTTCTCGGGATGTTCCATCGCGTCGACGAGCATCTCGCGGTGCAGCACGTTCACGTTCACGTGGTAACCCGTGGCGTGGACAAAGCCGTCAAGGCAGTTCGCAAGGTTCGTGATGCGGTCCTCGAGATTGTTGCCCAGGGCTTCCGGTGTCGCGGTCGCTGTCCAGGAAATACCGTCGAGGGAAGAATCGTAGTCGATCTTTGCAACGGAGGCGCCCGCGGCGACAAAGCCGCTCACGTCGCGGCCGTTCATCGGGTTTGCACCCGGGGCGAAGGGTTCGCCCGCACGGCGGCCGTCCGGAGTGTTGCCCGTGTTCTTGCCGTAAACGACGTTGCTCGTAATCGTAAGCACGGACTGCGTCGGGACGCTGTTGCGGTAGGTCTTCTGCTTCTTGAGCTTGCCCATGAAGCGGTCGACCAGGTCCTTCGCGATGCTGTCGGCGCGGTCGTCGTTGTTGCCGTACTTCGGGAAGTCGCCTTCCACCTTGAAGTCCACGGCGACGCCGTTCTCGTTACGGATCGGAGTCACCTTGGCGTACTTAATAGCGCTCAAGGAGTCCGCCGCCACGGAGAGGCCGGCAATGCCGCAAGCCATCGTGCGGTAGATGTCACGGTCGTGCAAGGCCATCTCGATGCGCTCGTAGTAATACTTGTCGTGCATGTAGTGGATGATGTTCAAGGCCTTCACGTAGGTCTTGGCAAGCCATTCCATCATGGCGTCGAACTTTTCCATCACGGTATCGTAGTTCAGGACTTCGTCCTTGATGGGTTCGAAACCCGGAGCCACCTTGGCCTGGCTGATTTCGTCGACACCGCCGTTGATGGCGTAAAGGAGCGTCTTCGCGAGGTTTGCGCGGGCGCCAAAGAACTGCATCTGCTTGCCGACGCGCATAGCCGACACGCAGCAGGCGATGGCGTAGTCGTCGCCCCACTTCGGGCGCATCAGGTCGTCGGATTCGTACTGGATGGCGCTCGTCTCGATGGAAGTCTTCGCGCAGAAGCGCTTCCAGGCGACCGGCAGCTTTTCGGACCAGAGCACGGTCAAGTTCGGCTCCGGAGCGGTACCCAGGTTATAAAGCGTGTGCAAGAAGCGGAAGCTGTTCTTGGTCACCATCGGGCGGCCGTCGAGACCGATACCGCCGAGGGATTCCGTCACCCACGTCGGGTCGCCGCTGAACAGGGCGTCGTATTCCGGCGTGCGGAGGAAGCGCACCAGGCGCAGCTTGATGACGAGATCGTCGATGAGTTCCTGGGCTTCGCTTTCGGTGATCTTGCCTTCGGCGAGGTCACGGGCGATATAGATATCGAGGAACGTGGAGGTACGGCCAAACGACATGGCGGCGCCGTTCTGTTCCTTCACAGTGGCGAGGTAGCCAAAGTACGTCCACTGCACGGCTTCCTGCGCAGTCTCTGCCGGGCGGGAAACGTCGAAGCCGTAATTCTTGGCCATCTGCACCAGTTCGCCGAGGGCGTTCAGCTGTTCGGAAAGTTCTTCGCGGAGGCGGATGACCTCTTCGGTGAATTCCACGTCGTTGAGTTCGTCTTTTTCCTTCTGCTTCTGCTGGATGAGGAAGTTCACGCCGTAAAGCGCGATGCGGCGGTAGTCACCGATGATGCGGCCACGGCCGTAAGCATCCGGAAGGCCCGTAATCACGTGGGACTTGCGGCATGCGCGAATTTCGGGGGAATAGACGTCGAAAACGCCCTGGTTGTGGGTCTTGCGGTAGCTGGAATAGATTTCCGCAATCTTCGGGTCCATCTTGTAGTTGTAGGCGTCCAGGCTGTTCTGCACCATGCGGAGACCGCCGTTCGGGGCAATCGCGCGCTTGAGCGGAGCATCCGTCTGCAAACCGACAATCTTTTCGAGGGACTTGTCGATATAGCCCGGAGCGTGAGCGAGGATGGACGTACCCACCTCGGTAGAAATATCAAGGACAACCTTTTCGCGTTCCTGCTTCAGGAGGTCGCGGACCTTGTCCATGATTTTATTTGTGCGTTCCGTCGCCGGAGCGAGGAAAGAGCCATCCCCTTCGTAGGGAGTGTAGTTGTCCTGAATAAAATCACGGACGTTTACGCTGTTGCGCCAGGATTCACCCTTGAATCCGCGCCAAGCAACGCTGTTACCTTCTGCATTACTCATTTTCACCTCTTAAAAAATCCTATTAAAGTTTAACCTGAACCTTTTCGCGCATGGCCATGACCGCGGCCTTCGCCTCTTCTACGGTATCGCGGCGCGCAAGGAGCACGCCCATACGGCGGTGCCCATTGAGTTGCGGTTTGCCGAACAAACGGATATTCGTGTCCGGCTCGGCGAGAACTTCGCCCAGATTGCCAAACTGTACGTGGTCGGACACACCCTCGACGACAATGGCCTTGGAAGCGCTCGGGCCGTGGAAGGCGATGTTCGGGATCGGCAGGCCGAGAACGGCACGCGCATGGAGCGCGAACTCCGAAAGATCCTGGCTGATCAGCGTCACCATGCCGGTATCGTGCGGGCGCGGAGAAACTTCGCTAAACAGCACATCGTCTTTGCACACGAACAGTTCCACGCCAAAGATGCCACGGCCGCCCAGGGCGTCCGTCACCTTTTTCGCAATATCTTTTGCTTTTTCGAGAAGTTCGGGCTTCATCGGCTGCGGCTGCCAAGATTCCTGGTAGTCGCCGCCCACCTGATGGTGACCGACCGGTTCGAGGAAGCTGGTACCGCCCACATGGCGCACCGTGAGGAGCGTAATCTCGTAGTCGAACGGCACGAAGCCCTCGACAATCACGCGGCTCGCCTGGCCCGTGCGGCCACCCGTCTGGGAAATGTTCCACGAATTTTCGATATCGGCTTCCGTCTTGATGACGCTCTGGCCGTGGCCAGAAGAGCTCATCACCGGCTTCACGACGCACGGGATGCCGATTTCCTTCACGGCGCTCTTGAATTCTTCAAAGTTGTCTGCAAAACGGTACGGGCTCGTCTTGAGGCCCAGTTCCTCGGCCGCGAGGCGGCGGATGCCTTCGCGGTTCATGGTGAGCTTGGTCGCCTTGGCCGTCGGGATGACGTTGAAGCCTTCCTTCTCAAGTTCCACGAGCGTGTCAGTCGCAATCGCCTCGACCTCAGGAACGATGTAGTCGGGCTTCTCGCGCTCAATCACCTCGCGAAGGGCCAGGCCGTCGAGCATGTTGATAACATAAGAACGGTGAGCAACCTGCATGCCCGGAGCGTTGGCGTAGCGATCGACAGCCACGACCTCCACCCCCAGTCGCATCATCTCGATGATGACTTCCTTACCCAGTTCACCGGCGCCACAGAAAAGCACCTTGGTAGCAGTTGTGCTGAGCGGGGTTCCGATTTCATACATACCTAGACTCCTTCTCGAAAAATTACTGTACAATTTTACTAAAAAAACTATATCTTGTGTAGGGGGCATAGTTAAATATACAAGATATTGGGGTACGGCATAACGAGAAAATAAAAATTTACATAAAAGCACGTCTTTTACAACCTTATGAGGAACAACAAGTTACGCATTTCAAGGTGCTATTGGATGCATTTTTCTCAAAAAACACAGGAAAAAATTCCCAGTTAAAACGTCTATAGGGTACGAACCCTCTATATGGAGTAAACAGATGGGAAATACAGATCCAAAGACAAATACAGACGAAGCATCCCAGCCAAAACCACATGATGCCTTTTTCAGATGGCTTTTTTCCGACATCGGGCGGCTCAGGCTCCTGCTGGAACTTTCCGGCAAGGTGAACCGCGAAATCAGCGAGTTCATCTCGGAGGTGAACCTCGACACGCTCGTGCGCATCCCCGACTCGTATTCCGATGTCGAAGAGACCGGAGAAGCCGACCTCGCCTTCCGCGTGGAAGTCGCCACAGGAGCGCCCCTGCTCGTGGGTATCCTCGCAGAGCACAAGTCCGGGCGCAATTCCGGCACGCTCGACCAGATTGCGCGATACGTGAATTCCGTGATGAAGATATACAGCGAACACCGAGCCTTCAGCGGACTCCCCACGATGGCCATCATTTTTTACAACGGGCGCGAGCACTGGAACCCGCTCGGGAGCATCGAAGACAGGTATCCCTCGTGTTTCCGCGGGAGAATACTCCCGTTCGCCTGCTCGTTCGTGAACATGGTCGACATTCCCGACAGCGACTGCCTCGCCTGCGAAGACACGGCCACAGGAATGGGCGTTATAGCGATGAAGTACGCCTACGACAAAGAGAAACTTCTCCAAGTTCTGCCACTGTTCAGGAAGCCGCTGCTGCGGATGCCGTACGACAAGGCGAGTTGCCTGCTGGCGAAGATTAGTATATATTTGAAGGAGTACGTCACCAAGGACGTGCTGAAGGAGCTCGACATGGCATTCGTAAGCATCGGACAGAAATACGGTTTCGTGAGTGCCGGAGACGAATTCCGCAGGGAACTCGCGGAAGCGCGCGCGAAAGCACGCGCGGAAGCACGCGCGGAAGCGCAAGCGAAGGCGAAAGCCGATACGGCAGCTGCGCTGCGCGAAATGGGTATTCCCGAGAATCAAATCGAAGAGATTCAAGCTCGAATTGACACACTCCAGAAAAAACGGCGTGAGCAAACCTAAATCAAACGCATTCATACGAACGGCTCCCGATGGGGAGCCGTTTTTTTATACAGAAAAACGGGTCGGCTATACCGACCCGTTTGAAATTTTAGAACTGTTTATCTTCGTTTTCTTTGTCGTACGGTTCACCGCACTTCACCATTTTCACAGGACTGGTGTTCTGGATCGTATATGACACCATTGCACTTCTCGTAAAGGACACCCTTATTGCAGAAGTACTGCGATGCGTTGAAGCTTTTATCTTCGAACAGGGCTTCTTCATCCACACCCTCGGCAACCGTTTCGCAGCGTTCGAGGATTCCCAAAGCGGGAGCACAGAACTGCGTCGTGTTGTCGTAGGTTACATTGAAGCACTTGTTCAACAGTATATCCGAAGCATCGCAGAAATATTTATCCACATCATAAGTGCCATCGGAATGGAGTTGCTCTGCAAGTTCTCCAATAGCATTGTGACAAAGCGGATAGACTCCGAAGTCGCTTCCGCAGAACTGCGTTGCCGGATCGAAGCTTTTCGCACCGCAATAAGCAGAGAACAGCGTCACGGACTCGCCGTCCTTGCCACACTTCACGATGGCCGTGCCATTTTCGCCTTCCGTAAGCGAGCAGTCTTCGCCAGCGGCGCCATTCGTAATCGTGCCCAGCGTCTTGCCATCGCAAACAATGTCGAAGCCGTTCTTTTTCTTGTTCTGCTTGGCGGAGCAGTTCATGCTGCCGTCCTTACCGGCATTGCCGCTCTTACCGTCGGTGCCGTTCGTAATCGTGCCCAGCGTCTTGCCATCGCAAATCACGTCGAAACCATTCTTTTTCTTGTTCTGCTTGGCTACGCAGCTCGAGCCATTATCTCCACTCGTGCCGTTCTTGCCGTCGGAACCGTCGGAACCATCCAACTGGCTCCAACCGTCACCGGTGCACACGAACACCTTCGCAGAATCCTTCACGTACACGAGGGAGCCTTCGGCATCTTCGTCGCACTTCGGGAGTTCCTTGAACTTCTTTACCTGTTCGAACGAGGCCTTCTCGTCCACATTGGTCACTTTGGTGACTTCGTCGCCGCACGCCGCGAGGAGTGCGAGACCCGCAGCGATTCCCGCTGCATAGACATAGTGTCTGATAGCCATCTATATCTCCTTTAAATAAAATTTCCTGTTTAAATTTCCTTGTTATAACAGACTAGAGCCTTAGTCCTTCTTGATGCAACGGACGTTAATCAAATTAATATTCTCTACGTCGGACATGCCCTTAGTTGCATCAACGTCATTTGGGCCAACCTTGCCGAAATAAGCAGATTTCCCTTGGGCGCTACTAATTCCTGTTTTGCTCCAGAAGAATGCACTCTCGGGATCAGTCACTTCATAGACCTTGTCATCACCCTTATCGTCCGAATTCAAATAACCTCCAGGGATTACAGAGAAACCAGACGTATTCATAGACTCGTTAAGGAAGGCGCCTATGTCATTACCATACGCACCAAACAAGTCAGCATACTGATCTTGTGTCGGAAGAGCCCAGCCATCCGGGCAAGCAATTTTTGCAGTAGGCCATGAATAATAACGTCCATACGTTTTGTCGCAAGAACCATCTTTTTTGCGACATTCACTCACAAAGTCAGCCGCAGCCGTAAGAACATAGTTGAGATTTTCGGCCATCCAGGTTTCTGAGTAAACTTTCCCTGCCTCGATTTCCTTGACGATTTTTGTGAACTTATAAGATTGTCCGTCACGAGTGTCGCAGAAATGCGTACGGACATCATATATGTGAGAATCTTCTTCACACCAATTTTCGCCGACACCATTGAGTTTGCAACATTCCTTAGCGTTTACGACCTTGCCATTCACGCACATGGAATCATTAACGTCGTACTCCTTCTTTTTCTTGCCGCAACGATCCACGATAAGTCCACTCGGATCGCCAGGATCCTTCAAGCTGCAAAACTGGGTTTCCGGATCATATTCGGAGCCGTAGGTCCGCGCAACATAACGATTTCCTCCGCATTTATTCCAAAGAACCCCATTATGGCAAAAGTAATACCCAATATAAGAACCATCATCTTCCAGGTTCTTTTCATCCACATGCGGGGCAACCTTGCTACAACGGGGCAAAACAACCATGTTTAGGTAGCAAAACTGCGTCGTAAGGTCAAACGTTTTACCACCACACAAATTTTCAAGGACATCCGTCGTATCGCAGAAAAAGCTTTTCACATCGTAAGAACCATCTTCATTTAGTTTATCTTTATATTTTTCAGGTGCGTTGTGGCATTTCAGGTAGGGCTTATTCTCTACGCAAAACTGCGTTTCCGAGTCGAAGGTTTCAGTACCGCAAAAATCCTTGACAAGCGTCACGGTCTTTCCGCCACACTTCACGGTCACCTGCCCTAAGCCATTGTCCTCAAGGGAGCAGCCGTCACCAATCTTGCCATCATCGCCATTTGAAACCGTACCCACAGTTTTGCCATCGCAGATGATGTCGAAGCCGGTCTTTTTCTTGTTCTGCTTCACGGTGCAGCTCGTGCCGTCGTTGCCGTCCGAACCGTTCTTGCCGTCGGAACCGTTTTCCACAGAACCAACCTTCTTGCCGTCGCAGACAATGTCAAGGCCTGTCTTTTTCTTGTTCTGCTTCACGGTGCAACTTGAACCATCTTCACCGTTCGAGCCGTTCTTACCATCGGAGCCGTCCTTACCGTTCAACTGGACCCAGTCCTTGCCGGAGCAGGAAAACACCTTTGCAGAATCCTTCACGTACACGAGGGAGCCTTCGGCATCCTCGTCGCACTTCGGGAGTTCCTTGAATTTCTTGACCTGGTCGAGCGAAGCCTTCTCGCTCACATTCGTCACTTCGGTGACTTCGTCGCCGCACGCCGCGAAGAGTGCGAGACCCGCAGCGATTCCCGCTGCATAGACATAGTGTCTGATTGCCATCTATATCTCCTTTAATAAGTTTCCTGTTTAAAATTTTTTGATAATCTAGCCCATGTCGGCCTTATTCAACATCATCCCGAACACAACGGACAGAGAATGCATGGTATTTTTCAACGGGACCAAAACTCGGCGATTCGTTCGAGTTTGCAATATACCACTTATAAGCCTTTGTCCACGTGCGCCCTTGGGGAGGGTCAACAGCAAGGTTAGAGTCATCGAACTCTGTCGTTGTCCAAATAGCCATATGTTCACGCACACCCGAATAGCCCCAAGTCCAAGTATCGTCTTCGTATTTAAAAGTCGCAAAACCAGACGGGAGAGCAGCAAAACCAGATGTATTCGTTCCCACAGCACCATTCATGTTCCATTCAATATCCTCTTGTTTGGTTCCACTAAACAAGGAACCAAGGTCATTGACCATGTATATCTGAGATTCTCCTTCAAGTCTAGCAACCTCTTCAAGAACCGGCAAACGCCAGCCATCGGGGCAAATACCCTTTATATAATTCGGTTTATCGAAACAACCTTCAGCACCATAGCCACAGACTATAGCATTTTTTCCCGAATCGAGCGCGACGGAATCAATGGCGGCACTCCATGTGTAGAGGCGGCCATACTTGTCGCAATTGGTAGCATCGTTATTGTAGCAGAAACTGGTAGAATTGAGCCTGATATCACTCTTTGCAGTACGGCGATTCATATGCTCGTCAGTGTAGTTCAGGTTCTGCGCCATCCATACCATATTGTTAATAGTCGTGTACTTGTAGACCTGGTAATCGCGGGTATCGCAAATTGAGCCCCGGCCCTGAAAATCGTCCTCTCCAGTATAACGAACATCGATATTGAGAGAATCCTTCACCTTGCCCGACTGCGTGCAAACCTTCGTATCATGGAGTTCACCTTTGCCCGACTTCTTTAACGTACAGTAGTCCGTACGGGGGTTGTAATAGCGATTGTCCGAACCGCATTGAGGCATATAAGCAATCTGGATACCCTTGGCCAGCTTTGTCTTATAGCAGTACTGGTATTCGGGCTGGTATTTCGGGCTCTTCTTGTCGCCCTTGACACAACTGGCTAGAGCCCTTATCTTGTATGTACTCCCGTCACAATACTCATTCTCGTAATCGTAGCCGAGCCAAACAGTGTCTCCTTCACTTTGTACAACCCTGCATTTTTGTCGGAGCGAATCACTCCCATCGCAAAATGAATACCGGGGATCGTAAACTTCATCGAAAAAATCTTCCTTTACAGGTTCACCTTCCTCTTGTTCGGAACTGACCATCACAGGATTTCTGTATTTACAACGGTCACCCACATAAGACTCCCCATGTTCGGGTTCCTTAAAGCAGAACTGCGTTTCTGGGTCAAAGGAGTTATTGCCGCAAACGGCCTTGAACAGGGTGAGGGAATTCGCATCGGCACCTTCACCGCAAGTCACCTTGACGGCTCCGTTTTCACCTTCTTTAAAAGTGCAACCGGCACCATCGGCACCATCAATTCCATCCGGAATCGTCACGGTCTTGTCGCCGCAAGTAACATCGATACCCGTCTTTTTCTTGTTCTGCTTGGCGGTGCAGTTCACGCCGTCATCGCCGTCCGAACCATTCTTTCCATCGGAACCGTTTTCAATAGTGGCAATCGTCTTGCCGTCGCAGACAATGTCGTAACCGGTCTTTTTCTTGTTCTGCTTGGCAGTGCAGTTCATGCCGTCTTTACCTTTAGAACCATTCTTGCCATCTGCACCGTCAAGTCCATTGAAACGAACCCAGCCATCGCTGGTGCAACCGAACACTTTCGCGGAATCCTTCACATAAACGAGGGTCCCTTCAATATCCTCTTCGCATTTCGGAAGTTCCTTGAACTTCTTGACCTGGTCGAGCGAGGCATTCTCGCTTACATTGGTCACTTCGGTGACGTCGTCACCACACGCCGCAAAAAGCACTAGGCTCATGGCGATGCCCGCTGCATAGGCATAGTGTTTGATTGTCATTATATGCTCCTATAAATGAGTTTTTTTGCTTACGCAAATGTAAAATAAAAACAAAATAAACTCAAACGCCATAATATTCAAAAAAGGCGATTTTTTTCAAAGCGCACCATTTGTAAACAAGAATTTATAGAAAGCTCAAATCGATTTTTTTAGAACTTCGTGTCGACTGGATTGAAGGTCATCTTTATGCCAGAACGGATCCATCCGTCCACGCCATCCTTATCCAAGATATGCGCCAGATTGTCGTAACGGCGCACTCCCCCACCCAGATAGATGGAGAAATTGCTGTTGTATTGCATCTGGTACAGAGCATCCAATATATACTGAGCCTCTTCGTGTCCCGACGGAGAAGATTCGGTCGCCACAGCACGGTCGTAGCTCGTATAAAGTTCGTTGTCTCCCTGACGCAGCCAGGCCAGTTCGAGCCGCGCGGAATGGCGTCCCCATTTCCAGCCCAAGTCAAGCCAGAGGTCCAGTGCGTCGGAGCCGCGACGGTAGCCGATGGGATAATCCACAAAGAACATGTCGGCATAATCGGGGTCGTTTTGTTCGCGATAATTGCTGCGGTAGAGGCGGCGGCTGGAGTATTCCAAGAAAGGCAAGCGCCCGTTGTTATGCACGGGGTCGGTTCGCACCACGTCGAAACGCCACGAGAACGTTCCGTAACGGTGTGTCGAGATTTCGTGGTAATAGCCGGCCATGTAGCTTATCATGCTGCGGTTCGTACCCTTGTCGTCGTCCTCGCCCACGGGGCTGTTGATGTCTTCCAGGTTCACCTGCCCGTAGAACTTTGCGCCCTTAATCGGCGTAAGCCCGAGTTCGAACGTCGTCACAGCCTTGGTGTAGCCACCACCGAAGTTGTTGTGCAGAAACATGAACGGATTGAGCGAGCGGAATTCCAAGTCCTTGCCGCCCACCATGCTCTCTTCGATGACATAGGTCCAGAAATGCTTCGTTTCCACGCCCACGCGGTGATACACGAGGTTCTTCACGTTTTCGTCGTACTTGCGGTTGCGCTGGTTGCTCGCCTGCTTGTTCGACGGAGTACATTTTTGTTCGTAGGCCTCAGTCCCTTCGGGAGGGCAGCCTGTCGCAGGGTCCACCACATCGCCAAAGAGCCAAGCGTTCAGCGAACTCACCAAGAAGTCGTAACGGAAAATTCCCGGTTCAAATTTCCAGAGAAGCCCGTCGTGGTAAGGCGTGCCGCCCAACGCGAGGTCGTTCGGGGAAACCTTCAAGTCGTCGGGACTGAAGCGGCCCAACTGGACGTAACCGACTTCGTTATTCCACTTTGCGTATGCATTTATAGGGACGGAAATGTCGAGTTCGCTCGGCTTGTAAGTAAAGTTCGTCTTGAGGTCGGAATCATACCACGCCTCGATATCCTTGCGCAGCGGAGCCTCAATCAAAAAATGGAAATCCCTGTAGCCAGCGCGGAAACTGAGCATAAAGAACGGGTCCACATGGTCTTCGTAACTGCGAGCCGTCTCTAGCGGGATGCGGAGCCCGCGCCAGTTGTTTCCGTACGTTTCAACCGTATCCACTGCAAATGTAGGGTCGGTGGGGCCACCGTTCAAGCCGAAATTGAAATCCGTACCGATCTGGAAATAACCTTTAGACGCCACGGAATCCGCCGGGGCGGCCAAGGCAGAGCCTGCAAATATCGCTAGGGCAGGAAAAACGTGACGCAATTTCAGCATATTGTTAATCTAGTAATATCCGCAAACAAAAAAGGACCGCCCAGGCAGGGAGTACCCAGGCGATCCCTTGTGTTGTGGAGGGTGCGCACTCACGCACCCTTGTGTGTGTGTGACTCTCTAAGACGGTGTCGGCACCCCGACATCGCCACCATTCATTTTTGAACGGGATATTTCAACCGATGGCTAGAAAGCATCGGAATTCATGTTCATACGGCACCAGGTCGGCAAACTGTAGTCGACCCCGCTGTCCTTGAACGGATCTGCTTCATGGCTTTCAGAAGCCCTGGAAGAACTTTCCGTGGACATCGTGTTGCGCGTATAAGCAGGAGCCTGCAAACCAGCCGTATTCAGGATACCGGACTGTCCGAGAGGGTCCGTCTCGCTTGCGCTCGGGATTTCCTCTTCGGCCACGGCGGTAGCCGTCATCGGGTCGACAGGGCTCAGCACGAGTTCTTCTTCGGCAGAGCGTGTTGCGTCAAAGCCGGGCTGCGAATAAGCCGACTCGGCAACCGCGGAGGTCAGCGTCGGCATTTCGACCGTGCTAGCATCCGGGAAAACGCGGGGCAGCGGCTGCGTCGCATGAGCGAGCGCGACAAAGTTCATGTCTGTCGGGCGCGGGGTCGCGGGGACCGGGCGTGCGCTCACGGCAGGCTGTTCCTGCACGACAGGCTGGGCAGCGACGGGCTGTGCCGGCTGTGCGGCCACCGGCTGCACAGGCGTTGCAGCAGCAGGCGCGGGAGCGGTGTACGTCTGCATAATCGGAGAAGCCATGGTCGCGGCAGCAGCGGAAGCCCTCAGGGCGTTGACCGTCGCGGCCTGCTGCTGGGCGATTTCCTTGTTGGAACCGCCACAGCCCGTAGCGATGATGGTGATGCAAACCTTGTCGCCGAGTTCCGGGAGCAGGATGTCGCCGATGATGATGTTCGGGTCGTTCCTGTCGCTCACAGCTTCGTGGATATGTTCCATAGCCTCTTCGTATTCGAGCATCGAGAAGTTTTCGCCGTGGGAGACGTTCACGAGCACGCCCGTGGCGCCATCGACGTTGATGTCTTCGAGGAGCGGAGAAGAAAGCGCGAGGTCGGTAGCCTTGACGCCACGGCCTTCGCCTTCGGCGATGCCGGTGCCCATCAGGGCGCTGCCGCCGTTCTGCATGACGGTCTTGATATCGGCAAAGTCGACGTGAATGAGACCATGACGGAACATGATGTCGCAGATGCTACGCACAGCGTTGCCGAGGATTTCGTCGGTGAGCTTGAAAGCGCCATCCAAGGTGAGATTCTTGTCGGTGCTCTGCACGACGCCGAGAATCTTCTTGTTGTCGACCACAATCATGGTGTCAACATTGGCACGGAGTTCCTTGATACCGTCGGCAGCGAGCTGGCCACGACGCTTGCCTTCGAAGCCAAAGGGCTTGGTCACGACAGCGACAGTCAGGATGCCGAGTTCACGGGCAATTGCGCCCACGACCGGGGATGCACCCGTACCCGTGCCACCGCCCATACCGGCGGTAATGAAGATCATGTCGGCGCCCTTCATGGCTTCCTTCAAATCTTCCATGTTCTCTTCGGCAGCCTTGCGGCCGATTTCGGGCTTCATGCCCGCACCGAGCGTCTTCGTGGTCTTCTGCCCGATGGCAATCTTGTGGTCTGCACTGCTCAGGTCGAGAGCCTTCGCGTCTGTATTGACGGCGTAATATTCCACGCCCTCAATATTCATCTTCACCATACGGTTCACGGTATTGCCGCCGGCACCGCCGACGCCAAACACCTTCACCTTGGCGTTGTTTGTATCCGTTTCGTCCACCGCTATGCGGGACCTTGTCTCGAAGTCGAGGTTGTTTATTTCACTCATTGATTATTTCTCCCTGATGTGAGTGGTTGGTTGTTGTTAGAAATACGTTTTCACGAAATCCTTGAAGCGCTGCAAACCTTTCTTGACGGATACAGAAATCTGCGTACCCGTTTCGCGCTTCTTGTTTTCGCGATGTTGCTTGGCCGCGTAGTACAAGAGGCCAATGCCTGTTGCATACGACGGCTTCTGGAAAGCGTCCTGTATCCCGCTCATGCCGGTCGGGTGACCGATGCGCACGGGTTTTTCAAAAGCCTGCTCGGCAACGGCTTCAATTCCTTCGAGGGCACAGCACCCGCCCGTGAGCACGACGCCCCCGTTGATGAGCACGTCCAAATGGCGTTTCTGGAGGTCCTTGGCGAGCATCTTGAAAATTTCCTTGACGCGGGCCGTAATGACATTCGCAAGGAGTTTGCGGGAGCACTGCACGTCGCCGCGCCCACCGACAGCCGGCACCGGGAACGTTTCGTCCTCGATGAGGTTGCTTATCTTGCATGTACCATACTTCTTCTTAATTTCTTCGGCCTTGGCAAGGGATATAGGCACCTTGAGGCACTTGCTGATATCGCTCGTGACCGTATTGCCGGCCAAATCAAGCGATGCTGTATAGCGCACAGAATCACCGACGAACACGGCGATGTCTGCTGAACCCGCACCAAAGTCAACCAGCGCGACACCGAGTTCACGTTCGTCGTCGGTCAGCACAGCGCTTGCCGCTGCAAGGGGTTCCAGCACAAAATCGGCAATAGTCAAGCCCGCCGATTCTACGCACTTGGTAATGTCCATGAGAGCATTCTGCCTAGAGGTGACAACTTGTACATCCACACCGAGGCGACACCCTGTCTTACCCTTCGGATTCTTGATGCCGCGCTCTTCGTCAAGCGTAAAATCGCCCGGGAACACGTGGATAATCTGGCCCGCAGACGACGGCACTGTACTCGCCTGCTTGACGACGGCCTCGATATCGACATCGCGGACTTCGCTTGTCGGGAGCGTAACCAGGCCCTTGTAATTTATCGAGGAAACATGCTTACCTGCAATACCCACATAGACGTTGTGAACATCGATGCTTGTCGAGGATTCAAGCATGTGGACCGCCTTCCCGAGAGTTTCGACCACCGAGTCAAACGCATCCGGATTTGCAAGCGGGAAATCCCCACATTCCAGCACCCGGACCGAATTCCCTTCGATAGCCCCCACGAAAAGGTTTATTTTGGAGGTACCAATATCAAGGCCGAATATGTAATCGTCCTTTTTGATCATGTTTTGTTTGTTGTCATCCATTGAGACACCTCTTATCAAAATCCCTTATATAGGCAAAGCCGTCAAAACGCAAGTCGACTTCGCCCGCGCAGCGCAAGTCCCCAGAAAATCCCTTCCGGAGCGAATCGTACAACCTAAACTGACTTTCGTTCCAGCCCGAAGACGGGAACAACGTGCGGTAAGCCGCATCGCTAAAAAACACTTCCATCGCGGAATCCGCATCGTCCCAAGCCACCTGAGACACTTTGCCATAAAGCAGCGGAGCATTTTTCCGCATCGTTGAAAGGAACTCCGTAACCGTCGCAATCTTGTCCATTGATTCGGGTGCGACAATCGGCAGGTGGAGCGCCAACGTGAGCGCCATCGGGAGCACAAGGCCGCGTTCGGTATAAACCGTCGCCTTCCCTTCTTCGATAACCGACGCCACGGGAGTCGCCTCCTGCACATGAATCTTCAGGAACGAGGGGAACCGTTTTTCCACCTCGACCGAGTGAATCAGCGGAATCTGCAAAAGCGAAGCCTTCACGGAATCGGCATTGAGTTCAGACATCGGCATGCCCGTTTCTACCTGGGCACCCTGCATGATGTCTTCCCATGTGAGCATACGATTTCCATCAATCTCGACAATTTGCAGATAACGGAATTCCAGCGGATTGAATCTTTGTACATAGAACCTGAAATGCCAAAGGGTCATGCCCACGGCGGCAAGCAACAGACAGAAAATCCAGCCACGACGCCTAAACCAGGAGCAGGCATGGCCCACGCCGGACTTCATCTTCTTCGCCCGGGCGCGCTTGCGCTGTTCCTCGTTCAAGCCGATTCGACGGCCTAGAAATGTCGTCTTGTTTTGGTTCAAATACATTCCTCCAGAATCTTCGTACCGAGTTTCCAGACGTTACCGGCACCCATGAGGACCACCACATCGTTCGGGCGGAGTTCCTTCTTGAGAATCGGGAGCAAATTCATCTGGTCACCCACGAAGCGGGCATCGCGATGGCCACGCACGGTCGCGCTGTCGGCAACGAGCGCACCGGTAATGCCTTCGATGGGCTTTTCGCGGGACGGATAAATGTCGGTCACCAGGAGCACATCGCAGTTGGCAAAAGCGCTGCCGAAGGATTCGTGCTGGTCGCGAGTACGCGTAAACAGATGCGGTTGGAAAGCGACAATCACGCGCTTATCCGGGAATGCCTCACGGAATCCTAGAAGCGTCGCGGTAGCTTCTGTCGGGTGGTGAGCATAATCGTCAAACACCATGACGCCGTTCTTTTCGCCAATAAACTCAAAGCGACGCTTGACGCCTTCGAAGGCGGCGGCAGCGTGACGGGCAATTTCGATATCAATACCTTCTTCAACCGCAAGGGCGATAGCCGCCGTCGCGTTCAAAACGTTGTGACGTCCAGGAATCTTCAACTGGAACTGTCCCAAGCTCACGCCGTCGTTAAAAATTTCGAAATGCGGATAGCCGTGTTCAAAACGCAAGTTGTCGATACGATACTTGGCCTGACGCGTGAAACCATAGGTAATCACGGGCTTCTTGAGCTTGGAGAGAATCTGCTGCACGTTCGGGTCGTCTAGGCAGACAATCACCTGGCCGTAGAACGGCACCTTGTTCGCAAATTCCACGAACGCGGCCTTGATTTCTTCAATATTACCGTAAGTATCCAAATGGTCCGAATCGATGTTGGTGATGATGGCGGAACTCGGCATCATCGAAAGGAAACTGCGGTCGAACTCGTCGCTTTCGGCAATCAGATAATCACCGCGGCCCACCTTGGCGCCGCTGCCCTTGCCCTTCACCACGCCACCCACGATAATCGTCGGGTCGCGCTTGGCTTCTTCCCAAATCTGCCCCACGATAGAGGTGGTCGTCGTCTTGCCGTGCGTACCGGCAATGGCGAGCGTGTACTTGAGGCGCATCAGTTCACCGAGCATTTCGGCGCGACGGATAATAGGGATGCGGCGGTTGCGCGCTTCGACCAGTTCCACGTTATCGTAAGGGATCGCAGAAGAATACACCACCAAGTCGGCATTTTCCACGTTTTTCGCTTCGTGCTTAGGAGCAATGCTTATGCCCAGGCCCTTCAGGTAATCGATGACCTGGCCCTCGCCCATGTCGGAGCCGGTGACCTCGAAGCCGTTTTCCTTGACGACCTCGGCAATGCCCGACATACCGGCACCACCGATACCCACAAAATGCAGGCGACGGACACGCTTGCTGTACATAATCGGCATTATAAGCTCTCCTTGTCCAAAATAATTTTCGCAATCTGGTCGGCAGCATCGGGCATTCCGAGGCCCTTCGCTGCGGCAGCCATTTTTGCAAGTTTGGATTCATCGAACAAAAGTCCCTCGACCTTGTTCCACAAGTCGTTCGGCTCGGAATCCAGTTCCACGAGGCACGCACCCGCCTTCTCGACCACACGGGCATTGAATTCCTGGTGGTTCGCCGTCGCATGCGGGTAAGGCAGCAAAATGGAAGGCTTGCCGAAGGCGAGAATCTCGGCCAACGCCGATGCTCCCGCACGGCTGATAATCAAATCGGCATGCTTCATGTACGCATAAATATTGTCGAGGAACCCGCGAACAGCCACGTTGGGCAAAATGCCCAGACGGCGATTGATGTCGTCGACGTTCTTCACGCCCACCTGCCATACAACGGATACATCGCTATTTGCAGTAATCTTCTCAATGCTTTCTTCAATCTTGGTGTTGATGCCCACAGCACCTTGGGAGCCACCCACGATGAACACGGCCTTTTTCCCTTCGCGGAACTCAACCGGGCGAGCCAAATCGTTTTCGTTGGGCAGTTCACGGACCGGGTTGCCGAGGATGCGCGTTTTTTCGATGGGGAAACCCTTCGCCGCTTCTTCGGAGGTCACAAAGATGGTCTTCGCATAACGGGCACCCACCTTGTTCGCAATCCCCGCGACGGCGTTCTGTTCTTGCAAATACACAGGCAGGCCGAGGCTACCGGCAGCGAGCACGATGGGGAGCGACACGTAGCCACCCGTCGCCACGACGACATCCGGTTTTACCTTCTTGATGACACTTTTTGCACGGACAAGCGACTTGCTCAGGTTGAAGGGCAAAGTCAGGTTCTTGAGGAACGGGCCACGATGCAGCGGAACCGCCGTGATGAATTCATACGGCCAGTTCTTCGACACCAAGCGTTCTTCCATGGAGTCCTTGCGCCCCGCGAACACGATGTCTTCTACGCCCATCTTCTTGAGGCTTTCCGCAATCGCTACGGCCGGGAAAATATGGCCTCCAGTGCCACCACATACAAAAAGGAACTTTTTCATGCGCCTCTCCTTGCATAGTCAGGTTTTTTCATAAAGTTGATGTTCAGGGATACCGTATTGTTCATGAACGGTTCACGAATCGTACGCCCCGAAGTCGGCTTGGAAATGTTCAGCATAACACCAATCATTGCCGAAGAGAAAATCAAGTTCGTTCCACCAAAGCTGAGGAACGGCAACGGCTGCCCCGTCGTCGGGAAAAGTCCCGTGCAAACACAAGTATGAATCATGAAGTTGCAGAACAACGAGAACGTAATCGCAACAGCCATGTACTTCCCGAACCGAGAAGACGAAGACCGAGCGACATTGAACCCTTGCCAGAACAACGTTGCAAACAAAATCATCACGATAAACGTGCCCACAAATCCAAATTCCTCGCCAATCACCGAGAAGACCACGTCTTTGTGAGCTTCGGGCAAGTAGCCGAGTTTCTGCATACCCATGCCCACGCCCGTGCCGAACAAGCCTCCATTACCGAGTGCCTGCTGCGAATGCATCAACTGGAACGCCGATTCCGCATGTTCTTCGGGATGTAAGAATGCAAGCAATCGTTTGGAACTATGCGCCTTGTACATGAGCCCCCCAATCCCGACCGGGATAGCGGAACAAATGCAAATCAACAGATACTTGCCCCGCGCTCCAGCCGCAAAAAGCACAGCCAGCAATACCAAGGCAAACAAGATAAGCATCGACATGTTCGGCTGCAAAGCAAGCAGCACGGCAGAAATCACGAACGGAACCGCCGGCTGGATGATACTGCAACGGAGAGTCTTGATCTCGTCGCCAGCATCGGAGAGCTTCGCGCAAACCATCGTGATAAAGCCAAGTTTCAAAATTTCGGAGGGTTGGATACCCCAAATCCAGCGGGACGCGCCCTTGACCGAAGTTCCCGACACGAGGGCCGCAATCGTCAGGATTACTCCCACGGCAAAGAACACACGCGCAAACTTTTTCCATGCGCTGTAATCCAGCAAGTAGCAGAACACTAGGGCAGCAATCGCCACAAGGACTTTTTTCAAATGCGAAAGGAGGTAATACTCGGTAGAAAGGCCAAGACGCTCCGCCAGCGGCGCTGACGCAGTGTACACAATAACAATCCCCAATACCATCAGCAATACAGCCGGTAGCAGCAGGAGTTTGTTAGAGCCTTTGTTTTGAGCAGAGACCATTCCTTAAACTACTCCTTGAAAATCGGGGTGGCTTGGAGCAAGGCTTCGACAACCTGTTCCATCTTCATACCGCGAGAGCCCTTCACCAGCAGAACATCGCCTTCGGAAACCGTATCAATCAGGAAGTCAATCACCTCCTGCACATTCGAGAAATGGAATACGGAGCGCATGCCACGGCTCTTGGCGCCCTTCACGAAAAACTTCGCCATCTCGCCCACAGTCACGAGGATATCGAAATTCGACTCGGGAACCATGGCGCCAATCTGTTCGTGCAAGTTCCGGCTTTCCTTGCCCAGTTCGAGCATGTCGCCAAGCACGGCAATGCGACGGTTCACCTTGCTCATGTTGCCAATCGTCAAAAGAGCCATCTTCGTCGAAGACGGGTTGGCGTTGTAGCAGTCGGAAACAATCTTGAAACCGTTCGCACTCTTCACGTCCATGCGCATACTCGTACCGCGGAAAGCGTTGAGCGCAGAGGCAATGCGAGCCTTGGGAACCCTGAAAGCGAGCCCGACAGCAATCGCAGCCAGCGCATTGTACAAGTTGTGTACGCCGGGGACATTCAGTTGGAACTTGGTGCGCCCAATACTGAAACAGGCGCAGGAATTTTCGTCCCAGGTGAGCCCTTCGGGCTTGATCACGCCACGGCGCATGCCAAACGTGACAACCTTGTAATTCTTGTTGCTGCGGGCCTTGCAGAGGTGTTCATCGTCGGCGTTCACAATCAAGACACCGCCCTTCTTGAGGCCAGCGGTAATCGTCATCTTTTCCTTGAACACACCGTCCAAATCGCCGAGGCGTTCCAGGTGGCTTGCGCCCACGTTGGTAATCACGGCCACATCGGGTTCTGTCGCGAGCGAAAGCGGGCGGATTTCATCCGGGCCACTCGTGCCCATCTCGATGACAGCAGCCTCGTGGGTGTGCTTGAGCTGGAACAACGTCATCGGCACACCGATATGGTTGTTGAAGTTGCCTTGTGTAGCATGAGTATTGTAGCATGTCGAGAGGACTGCCTTCACCATTTCCTTGGTCGTCGTCTTGCCGTTGCTACCGGTAATGCCGACCTTCTTCACCTTGAAGCGGCGTTGATAGCCTTTGGCCAGTTTGAGCAGGGCCTTGGTTGTATCGTCCACTGGGGCGTACATTTTGAACGCACCCTGTTCTACGGCATCCTGATTTACTATGCTCATCAATGCACCGTCCTTCTCCATTTGGTTAACAAACTGGTGGGCGTCAAAACGGACACCCTTGATTGGCCAAAAAACAACACCCTTCGCCGGTTCTCGCGAATCCATGCAAAGGTTCACTTTTCGCGACAGCGTACGGGCAGGAACGCCCACGGCATCCGTTTCGAGGATGTCGAGCATTTCGCGAACTGTCAAATCCAACTTCAGCATTTCTCCATCGCCTTCACCGCCTCTTCGCGGTCGTCAAAATGGTGTTTCGTCTTACCGACGATTTGATAATCTTCGTGACCCTTGCCCGCAATCACCAGCCAGTCGCCCGGTTCGAGGGAGGCGCACGCCTTCGCAATCGCCTCGGCACGATCTTCCACCACGACAAACTTGTCGGTCACCATGCCGGCACGCACGTCGGCGATGATGGCGGAGGGATTTTCCGTACGCGGGTTATCGGAAGTGAGCCAGGCCCTGTCGGCCATGCGCTCGGCAATCGAGCCCATGATGGGGCGCTTTGTGCGGTCGCGGTCGCCGCCGCAGCCGAACACGGTGCTAAGGCGTCCGCGACAAAGCCCGCGAGCCGTAGCAAGGACACGCTCCAGCGCGTCCGGGGTGTGGGCATAGTCAACAATCACGTGCTTCCCGCCCTTGTTCCAGACCTTCTCGAAACGGCCCGGGACGCGCACTGTGGCAAGGGCTTCGCGCATAGCGCTCTCGGGCAAGCCGATGGCGTGCGCCCACGAAAGCACGAGTAAAACGTTGTCCGCATTGAAATCACCGCAAAGCGGGGTGGAGAACTTCTCCGCAGAAATCTTCGGCACCGTAAATTCAAGCCCGTCTTCGGTACTCGACACGGTTCCAACAGGAGAAATGTCCGCACCAACTTTACCGAGGCGAGAAACAGAAACTTTCTTGCAAACGTCAATGCCATCAAAAAGCTTTGCACCGTACTCGTCGTCCACATTGATTACAGCGACACCGTCATCGGCCAAGTAGCGCGTGAACAGCAATTTTTTCGCCTCGAAATAGGCATCCATCGTCTTGTGATAATCAAGGTGGTCTTGAGTCAAGTTACTGAACAAACCGCTCCTGAAGCGGATTCCCGCAACACGGCCCTGGTGCAGCGAGTGCGATGAGGCTTCCATCACGAGGTCGGTGCAGCCTGCATCTACTGCGCGGGCTGCAAAAGCAAAGAGATCGAGTTGCCCCGGAGTCGTAAGCGAAGCCGGTACAGAATCTTCACCAATCTTGTTCTTGATGGTACCAAGAAGCGCTACCTTATGGCCCGCAGCCGTCAGCATGGAATCCATCAAGAAAGCGCTCGTCGTCTTTCCGTTCGTCCCCGTGACTGCATGCACGGCAATCTTTGCAAACGGATCCTTGTAGAAAATTTGAGCGGCTTCCAAGCGGGCTTCACGCACGTCCTTCACCTGGATCCATTTCGAAGCCATTCCCTCTGGCGCGGCAGTCTCGGCGACTACAGCGACAGCGCCCTTTGCAATGGCATCACGCGCAAAAGTCTCGTACCCGTCCACCGGGAACGAGAAGAACAAATCGCCATCCTTGACACGGCGGGAATCATCACACAAGCCGCGGACAGACAGATTCTGCAACAAAGCGTCCGAAAACATCAGCCCTTCTCCTTTAAAGTCAACTTGCAAGTCAGTCCCTTGTGAATTTCCTCGTCGGCCTTGGGGCTTTGAGACACGACGCGGCCCTTTCCGGTATACTCAACATTCATGCGGATATTCCCCATGATTTCGAGGGCATCCTTCAGCGAAAGCCCTGTGAGGTTCGGCATCTTCGTCGCCGAAACCTCGCCAAGCATCAGCGAAATCTTGCTAGCAGCGCTCATATCGCTGCGCTGCGATACCACACGGTTCCCTTCTCCACTGAAAACGACAGGGCAGCCCTTCTTGCGGGCAAGTTCTTTTGCATCGCGGGCAGAGAGGCCGACAAAATCCACATCGCAACGGTGGTCAAGTCTCACATGCTGCAAATTGTGGGACGCCGGGGAAAGCTCCGGATGGTAATAAACGGCTTCCATGATGCGGCGGAAAATCGGACCCGCCGTAAGGCCACCCACGTGCATGCCCTGCGGGTCGTCCACGAGCACCAAGCACACATAGCGCGTATCTTCGACCGGCGCAAGGCCGATGAACGAAGCCACCTGCGAATTGCGATCGTAACGGCCTGTTTCTTGGTTGAACTTTTCTGCCGTACCCGTCTTGCCACCAAAAAGGATATCGGGCAATTTCTTGCTTGCCACCCTCTTTGCCGTACCGCTGTTCACGACGTTGTTCAACATCTTGCGAATCTTCGCGGCCGTCTTCTCCGAAATCACGCGACGGACTTCGACAGGTTCCTTCTTTTCGACCAGGTTACCATCGGCATCGCGCCATTCCTTCACAATCATCGGTTCCATGAGCTTGCCGCCGTTGGCAACCGCGGCATAAGCCATCACCATCTGGATAGGCGTCACGGAAACGGCATGGCCAAAGCCCATCGTTTTAAGCGTACGGTCGTCACGCGTGAGTTCATACGGTTGCAGCAGCTTGCCGGATTCTTCGCCTTCGAAGTCTTCGGACGTGCGCATGCCAAACCCAAAATTACGCGCCATTCTATATAGGCGTTCGGCCCCCACTTCGGAGGCAATCTTTGCAAAGACGATGTTGGAAGACTGCACCATCGCCTCTCCCATATTCATATCGCCGTAAATGTGCGTATCGCAAATCTGCTCGGATCTCGTATTCCAGCGCCAGCAGCGGCCTTCGTCCTTGTAAACCTTGGTCGTGTCCACGACTCCGTTTTCTAGAGCGGCAGCAGCAGTAATCACTTTGAACGTGGAGCCCGGTTCGTAAGACATGCTCACGATATCGTTCTTGGACATGCGCCCGACCCCTTGTGTTTTGGAGTTCGGGTCGAAAGTCGGGTAACTTGCCATGGCAAGGATTTCACCGGTGAACGGATCCACCACGACTGCGCTCGCGCTCGTCGCATTGAATTCCATCACGCCATCCTTCAAGGCCTTCTCGACAATCTCCTGCATGTTGCGGTCAATCGTCAGCACCAAATTCTTGCCCGGTTCGGCGTCAGCCACTTTTTCGGAACGGCCGTAAATTTCGCGCTGGTGGGCGTCTTTCACACTCAAGCGGAAACCGCCGTTACCACGCAAGCGGGAATCGAAGCGGCGTTCCATGCCCATGCTGCCAGAACCATTGTAGCCCACCTTCCCCACAATTTGCGCGGCCAGCTTGCCCTGCAAGAAGATGCGGCTATAATCCAGGTTCCTGTTCGCCGTATCGCGATAGTTGTCGGCAAAGACGATACCGTTACGGTCCATAATGCGGCCACGGTCGGCATACACGTTCTTCGTGTCCATCACCATGCTCTTTGTCTTCGCCTTGTACACATCCTGGTTCACCACCTGGATATTGAAAGTCTGCCAAAGGAGCACGCCAACACAGCCGAGCGTAATAAACTTGATGATTCCGAGCGGTTCTATATAGAAGTTGTTCACTGAACACCTCCTAGCGGCATCACCTTTTGCGGCAAGCCGTTCAAGCCCAAGCCAACGGAATCGGCAAACTTTGAAAGTTTTTCGAGCGAAGAAAGCTGGTTAATTTTCAATTCTAGAGCCAGCGCGTCGTGCTTCAAGAAGGCAATTTCCACCTGGAGCCCATGCGCGGTCTCGTACAAACTATTGATGCGGTTCTGCATATAGAGCGGCAACATGCAGAGCAGAGCGAGCACGACAACGGCACCGGCCACAATCAGCGTGACCGAGCGGTTGGAGGCCCCGATGGCCTTTATCTTGTCCGTCTTGCTCATACCCTTTCGTACACTCTCAGTTTTGCAGAACGAGCCCGTCCATTCTTTTCAATTTCTTCGGCCGAGGGCAAAATCGGCTTGCGATTCACTTTTTTCAGGCGTTGGTGGTTGCCTCCGCACATGCACACAGGCATGTGTTCGGGGCATATACATGCCCTTTCGAACTCCGCGGTGGTCTCCTTGACGCACCGGTCTTCTACGGAGTGGTAGCTCATCACCACCAGGCGGCCACCCACCTTGAGGCAGTCCACCGCGGCGCGGAGGCTGTCCTCGATTTCCTTGAGTTCCCCGTTGACTTCCATGCGGATTGCCTGGAACACGCGGGCCAGAAGCCCATTCACTTCGCGACGTTTGTCGGGGAATACGGACTCCACCACAGATTTCATATCGGAAGGCAGAATTTCGCGGCCTTCGCCAAAAACGGCGGCAACCATTTCAAGGATCCGCGTTGCCAATTTGAAAGCACGATCCATGTCCGCATTCTTGCGGAGGGCCGCGGCAAGCGTATCTGCATCAACGTTCTTGAGCCATTCCTGCGCCGAGACACCCTCGCGGCGGTCCATGCGCAAGTCAAGCGGATTGTCGCCGACAAACGTAAATCCGCGTGCGGAATCATCCACCTGATGGCTGCTGATGCCCAAATCGTAGAGGATTCCGTCCAAAGTATCGGGAGCGATTTCGTTCTTGAGTTCGCCAAAGCGCACCGGATGCACAATAAACTTAGGTTTTACACCAGCAAGGCGCTTGGTTGCAAAAGCCACCGCTTCTTCGTCACGGTCAAAGGCGTGGAGCGTCCCCTGTTCGTTCAGGCGGGTCGCAATCGCGTAAGAATGTCCACCACCGCCCAGCGTGCAATCGGCATAAGTTCCGTCCGCCTTTATATTAAGGCCTTCCAAGCATTCCTTGAGCATCACCGGATCGTGGTAGAACACGCCATCCGTCGCCCCGGCCACTGCCGCCGGAGAAAATTCTTTTATACGTAATGCTTTTGAGGATAAACTACTTTGCGGCACTTGGACCCTCCGTCAAACCTTCTCCATAGAACGCAGCATCGAACGCGGCAACAGATTCATTTGTCTGCAATCCGTATTCAGCATTGAAGCGTTCCGGGTTCCATAGTTCAAGAGTCTTACCGCTAGCTTGCACATAAAGGACTTCACCCTTAAGGCCTGCGTACTCCAACAAGATCTTTGGGAGTAAAATGCGATTCTGGCCATCGAGCTCCACGAATGCGGGGCATAGGCCTCTCCGAACTAGGTCGGCTTGACGGCGGTCGGACCGGCAGTCCAGGTCCGCCATGAACTTTTCGTATTCGGGCAAGGTAAACAACCGGAGGGTACGGTCCGGGCCACGCGTGACCACGAATTCGCTCCCTTCGGCAGCCGTGAGCTGACGACGGAATTCCCTAGGGAAGGAAGACCTCCCCTTTCCATCGATAGCCGTTTGGGCTTGACCTATGAAAGACGTAAAGTTCATACTAGTTTGACACATTTTACCACAACACGTGATAAATATACCACTTTCTACCACCTTCGGCAACGGACGCTCGGGAATTCTTATAAAAAACATACCGAAAGCTACAGCTTCGAAAAAGAGACAGAACTCCTCTCCACTAGACTATAATGCACTTATGTGCACTTTGTAAAAAAAGAAATTGGCCCAAATACCATGGTCATGCCGAACACATCCTATTATATATCGGGACGCTTTTTATATTTAAGGCTCCAAACATCCAGGATTCCCTATCATGAAAAAATACTCGCACGCATGGATTGCCTTCATGGCAATCAAACGTCTCGAAATCATAGCCACCGCCCCCGAAGATTCGCCAGTCATCAACGGTGTCAACGAAAGCATCCGTTCAGAAGCCAAGGCGTTGGTCAAGTGGTTCAAAAAATACCGCGATTTTGTCATTCAGGGAGCCTGGTACCCCGACGAAGTCTTCAAAGACATGAGTTCCAGCCACATCGTGAAATTTCGCCCCACCGAAAATGGGCCATACACATCGTTCGGCAAGTTGCCCGTGACGCACTCCATCTATAAGTTGATGTCGAAAAATTCGCCATTGCTCAACAAGCCCTACAATATCGAAAGCGGCAACTGCGCCGACCGTTGCGAAGCTCTGTCCCACAGCATCGTCGACAACTTCAAGATGCTCCACTACGAAGAAAGGGGGTGCCCCATCGCCACCACGGGCAACCACATCGCCATGCGGTTCTTCATTCTCAGCCACTACATTGCCGACTGCCACATGCCCCTGCATTGCGACGCCCGTTCGTTCTCCGAAGAAAAAGGCATTCACGGGACAATAGAAAAAAAATGGGAAGATCAGGTAAGCAAATCCTACAAGATTGACAAGGACAACAACCGCTTTTTCTACGATTCCGATGGATATCCGAAGGAGGATTTTTTTACCCCGTTTGTAATACAAGTGATAGACGATATATCAACAAGAAAATACACCCATGGCTGGGGCGGGACGAACAACAACACATGGGATTTCATGAGCGCCGTTTCGCAGTATTCCTACCTCTTCTCCTACTATCTCATCCAAGAAGACTTCAAGAACACGCAGACCTTGCAGGAATTCCAGGAACAGACCGAATGGGGACGCGACTTCGACAAGTATAGCGCAATGATATTCGCCGATGCCATCGATTCCATCGCCCGCATTTGGCTCCATGTCTGGATAAAGTTCCGGAGCTGGTTGAAATAATCCAACAGAACCCAACCATAGACCACAATAAAAAAATTACTACTATTATATATACTATGAGTGAAAACTGTCTTTTCTGCAAAATCATCAAGGGAGAAATCCCTTCCAAGAAAATCTACGAAGACGACGACGTGTTCGCCTTCTACGATATCGCCCCCCAGGCACCGGTACATTTCCTCGTGGTGCCCAAGCGCCACATTTCGACCATCATGGACATGAAGCCCGAAGACTGCGAGCTCGTGGGCAAGATGCTCTACCGCGCCCAGATTATCGCGAAGGAGCTCGGCCTCGAAGAAAGCGGTGCGCGATTCGTGTTCAACTGCAAGGCCGACGCCGGACAGACCGTATTCCACATCCACCTGCATGTGGTCGGCGGACAAGTCATGGGCTGGCCACCGTTCCCGAAGGAGTAATCAGGTCGCTCCCTACGGTCGCTTCGAGGCTCGAGGTTCGAGGAGCGAGCAGTGAGCAATGAGCAGTGGGCTGCGAGGATTCAAAAGACAAGTAAGCAGTTAAAGGTCAAACTCGTAGTTCACTCCCCTAACCACGAACCACTGTTTACTAACCACTCTTTACCTCATACCTCAAAGGGGCTTTAGCCCCGACCTCACAGTTCATCTATGATCAAGTCCCGCGCTATTGTCCTGCACCGCTACGCCTACAGCGATTCGAGCTGGATCGTCAAGGCCCTTACGGAAGAAGTCGGCATCGTCTCCTTCATCGTAAAAGGAGGCAAGCGGAAGGAATCCCCCTTCAAGGGGGCGCTCGACCCACTCGCTCTGAGCGAGGTCGTTTTCCGGCAGAACCCGAATGCCGAACTGCAGTTCATCAAAGAAGCGACACTCATCGAATGGAGAAAAAACCTTCGCGAAGACCTGCTCGCCCTCGCAAAAGCGCAAGTCATGGCAGAAATCCTCTTGCGTTATGCTCCGCAAGGAGTCCCGTTGCAATCGGAATTCATGTTACTAGAGCAAGCGACAGGGGAACTCGACCAAACGGGAACAAACGCTCTCCACGACAATCAAGGTGATTACAACGCATCTACGGATTTACCGCAGGCGCAAATCCCGAAATCAAACATTTTCGCCCGATGGCTGCTCGACACCTGCGACGCATGGGGATACTCTCTTGACCTCGCCACATGCAGCCGCTGCGGAAAAATTCTAGACGCACCGCCAGCAGACTTCATTCCCGAAACAGGCGCCGTCATCTGCAAAGATTGCATCGGCTCGGGAATGGCACACATGCGCGAAGAGACCTCGCTTGGAATTTGGAACTTGTTGACCAACAACGAGATAACGCATTCACAATACGTTGAGAACGCACTTCTCTCCTATCTGCGCAAGCACATCGGCTTCCTCAAGGAAATCAAGTCGCTCCAGTTCCTGAACGAAACCCGCAAACTCTTCAGCAACTAATTATACCACTATATTATATATAGTCATCATCATTCAAAGCATCACAACATCTCAGCATTCCCTAGGTAAATGCGAGAATATACTCTAGTCAAAAAGATATTTTTGAAACGTTGTGAGAATGAAAGCGTCGGCCCCTCCCGCATTTTTTTACTATTTTTGTAAAACAAAAAAGAAGGTTCTCATGTTAACTCCAGAAGATCTCAAGGCAAAAAAGTCACAAGGTGAAAAAATATCCATGATAACCGCCTACGATTTCGCATTTGCGCAAATGGCGGAAGCTGCCGGGGTTGACCAGATTCTCGTAGGCGACAGTCTCGCGAACACCATGCTCGGTTACAAGAGCACGCGCGAAATCGGCATGAACGAAATGCTCATCTTCGTTGCGGCCGTATGCCGTGGCGCCCCCAACACGCACATAGTCGCCGACATGCCCTACCTGAGCGACAAGGATCCGCAAACGGCGTACGATAACGCTAAGCGCTTCATGGACTTAGGTGCAGCAAGCATCAAGCTCGAAGGCACACCCGAAGGAGTCATCGAATTCCTACGCAGCAAAGACATTCCCGTGTGCGCACACCTCGGGCTACTCCCGCAAACCGCAGAGAACTTCAAACAGAAAGGCAAGACAGAAGAAGAAGCGCACGCCATCGAAGATGCAGCAAAGTTCGTCGACAGTCTCGGTTGCTTTGAAACTGTGCTCGAGCACATCCCCGAAGAACTCGGAAAGAAGATTACCCGCGAAGTAAAAAGTGTCACCATCGGTATCGGCGGCGGAAAATTTACGGACGGTCAGGTACTCGTGATGCACGACGCTCTCGGAATGCACCAGCGCAAGCTCCCTCCGTTCGCCACGAAGTTCGTGGACATGTTTGCTCTCGGAACCGAAGGAATCAAGAAATATATCGACAGCGTCAAAGCCAAGCAGTAAGCGGATTCCAGCGTCATCACTTTATATACAATTCTTTGAGCATCATTGAGTTACAATCAAGCATCGGCATATACGCCGATGTTTTTTTATCCACCAAAAGTACATACAAACTAGAAAACAGGGTGTCTGGTAGATAAAATTTTTCGAATGGCAAAAAATGACTTGTCAATACCCTTTAAAAAAAAAAATGAAAAAAATTTAAAAAAATGTTGATTATTTGTGAAAATAAAGTTATTTTATAGTCATCAAACAACAAACCCTCAAAAAAAAGGAAGATAAAATGGCTACAACAACAAAGAAACCTGCCAAGAAACCCGCTAAGAAGCCCGCTACTGCTAAGAAGCCGGCCAAGAAGCCGTCTGCTGCTAAGAAGCCGTCTGCTGCTAAGAAGCCGTCTGCTGCTAAGAAGCCGGCTGCTGCCAAGAAGCCGTCTGCTGCTAAGAAGCCGTCCGCTGCTAAGAAGCCGGCTGCTGCCAAGAAGCCGTCTGCTGCTAAGAAGCCGGCTGCTGCTAAGAAGCCGGCCGCTGCCAAGAAGCCGTCTGCAGCCAAGAAGCCCGCTGCTGCTAAGAAGCCCGCTGCTGCTAAGAAGCCGGCTGCCAAGAAGTAATTCTTCCAAGGCTATTATGGAAAGACTCCGCTTCGGCGGGGTCTTTTCTTTTTTGACGTGACTGCAAATACTATCTTTATAGTCATGATTTCAGAAGAAGACTTGACCAAGCAACAGAACATTCCCTACGAGGAACGCATTTCCCGAATAGAAAAACTTCTCGAAGGCAAGGAGAAACCGAGAGCGTTCGAGCTCGGATTGTTACTCGCCCTCAAGATGGGCCAAGAAATCCGCGAGAAGAAACCGCTCGGAAGCACCACGGCAAAGATGGTTGCCGAATGGAACAGAACTTACCCGTCCTCGTTGGTCGAAGAAGCCATCGCCAGTGCGAAAGAATTCCTCACGAGCCCGGCAAAGCTCGCCGAGAAAATCAAGGCGGGGATGAAAAAGATTGACGAGAAGCGCGACGACGCCGATAAATCCGATGAAACAGAGTCGAAGGATTTGAGCGAGGGTGAAAATGGATAACAAACTCCAAGCCACCATCGACATCGGAAGCCACAGTTGCATCCTGCTGATTGCCGCATTCGAAGATAAGGTCACGGAGCAGGCCGAAGCAACCGAGAACAAAAAAATTCTCGTGCCAAAACTCCAAAAGGTGGAAGTCTGCCGCCTGGGCGAAGACATTTACGAGTGCGGCCACATCACGGATGCGAGAATTCAGGAACTCACGCAGATCATGACGAAGTTCCGCATGGACCTGCATGCCCTCGGTGCCGACCTCAAGGCAGTTGCCATGACCGAGGCCATGCGCCGCGCCAGCAATCCCGACGAAGTCATCGAAGCGGTGGAAAAAGCAATCTGGATGAAGCCCCGCATCATCTCCGGCGAAGAAGAAGGACGACTCACCTTCCGTTCCGTCAAGGAATGGCACGGCTCCGACATCGTCACTATCGACATCGGTGGCGGATCCACGGAACTGTGCAACGGCGAGACATCGCTTTCGATTCCCGTCGGTGCACTCAAGATGTTCAAGGCAATGGGCCCCATCCCCGGCCCCGAATACAAAAAGTTCGTCAAGGAAACTTTCAAGGAAGTCAGCTTCAAGGGAATGACCAAGAAACCCGTCTACCTTATCGGCGGAACGGGAACGGCACTTGCAATGGTGTTCCTCGACAAGCAAAAGTTTGACTACAAGGCCATCGAAGGCCTGGAAATGAGCATCACCGACCTCGAAAACGTCACCACGCGAATCACGAACCTCTCCAAAGAACTCCGCGCGATGCTCCCGGGACTTGAAAACGGAAGGCACGAAGTCATCATCTGCGGACTGTTCTGGTTGCGTTCCCTCCTGGAAAAACTCCGCGTCGAGACTTTCAAGATCAGTACGGCAGGCCTCCGCTTCGGTCTGCTCTACCCGCCGGAGCCGGAACCGGAAGAAAAGCCGAAGCCCAAGCGCGTTCCGCCCTGGATGAAAAACAAGCAAGAATCCGCTCCGGAGGATTCCTCCACATGAGAATAAATAAGTACATATCTCTTTGCGGCATCGCGAGCCGCCGCGCCGCCGACACATTGATTGCCGACGGCCTTGTACAGGTGAACGGAGAGACAATCACCGATCTCGGACACCAAGTAGACGAGACCAAGGACAAGGTTGTTGTCGATGGGAAACCGGCAAAGCTCCCCACCAAAACAAAGACCATCCTGTTCCACAAACCGCCCGGATGCGTTTGCACCAAGGTCGACCCGCAGGGCCGCCGCACCGTGTACGATTACCTGCCTCCCGGATTCCAGCACCTCAAATATGTAGGCCGACTCGACCTGCAAAGCCGCGGGTTGTTGCTGTTCACCGACGATGGCGAACTGTTGCACAGGCTCACCCACCCCAGCTACGAAATCCCGCGCAGTTACTACGTTTGGACGACACGCCCCCTCAGCGATTCTGCCGCACAGAAACTGGTTGACGGCGTTGACATCCGCGACGAAAACGACCCCGATGCAGAAGAAGAAATCGCCTTCGCTACCGATGTCTACCTCGAAAACGGGTTCGCCGAACTCGTGCTCACCGAGGGCAAGAACCGTGAAATCCGCCGCATGATGCGAGCCGTCGGCTACGAAATCCGCGACCTCAAGCGAGTGAGCTACTGCAAAATTCAGTTGGGAGAACTCCCCGCAGGCGAATACAGGGAATTGACCGCCGACGAAATGAACAAGTTGAGACAGGCGGTGAGGATGAAGTAGCTATGAGGTCGCTTCGCTTTGAGGTATGAGGTAAATAGTAGGAAGTAGGAAGTAGGAAGTAGGAAGTAGACAGTGGTTAGGGATTAGGATCTAGAATCTAGGGGCTAGGGAGAAATATCACGGCTTCGCCGTCTTATATTGACGCACGAAGTGCGTGATACTTATTCACTAGCCACTAGCCACTAGCCTCTATTCTCTAGTCTCTCTCCTCGTGCCAGGAAACCTAATATGAATAGAACATTATACATAGGTGACGTTCATGGTTGCGCCGACGAACTGGAAGCAATCGTAGACAAGTTTGGCTTTGTCCGCGGCTCCGATACGCTCTACCAGACCGGCGACATTATAAATAAGGGCCCCGACATGATGCGGGCACTGAAGTTCGTCGTCGATAACGGCATCCTGACCGTGCGCGGGAACCACGAAGAACACCTCATCCGTTCGATGGAGGCGCCCCCCTCCCAATGGAGCGAAAAGCAGAAGAAGCGTTTTGCTCGGCTCCCGCTCGAAGACTGGATATACATCCGCGACATCGTGAAAGATTGGCCGCTCTGGCGCGACACCCCGCACGCGTTGCTCGTGCATGCCGGCCTCGAACCCGGCAAGACAAGGCTAGAAGACATGAGCCCCGAGGTACTGCTGTCTATCCGCAAGTGGAATGACGAGCCTTGGTACAAGCAAGTCACCTGGCCAAAGACAGTCGTGTTCGGGCATTGGGCCAAGAAAGGTTTTGTCCATCGTCCCGGATTCATCGGGCTTGACTCGGGCTGCGTCTACGGGAAATGCCTTACGGCGTGGTGCCCCGAAGAAGACAAGTTCTACGAAATCCCGGCGCGCCGCGAATATACGCCAGTAAAGGACAAGACCAAGGAATCGGAAGTTTCACCATGCAAAGTCGCAGGCGATGCTAGCAAAAACATTATCACCTTCGACAATATCCGCGAAAAAATCATGCGCGGAGAAATCACCCCTGCAAACGAGACCCCCGAAGAGGCCAACATCCGCAAGGCGAGCCCCTCCATCTCGGCGGAATGGGCTGGCTACAGATTATAGTGCGGTTCATCTTATTTTATTTTAGTATCTTTATCAAAAAAACAGAGCAAACATAATGAAGAAACTAATCGCCGTCTTTTTGTTCCTTTCTTTTTTCACCGCAAACGCCTTTGCTTACGAAGATGAAGGCTATTGGCCACGTTCCTACTATGCGGGTTTAGGATTTTCCGCAGTGGCAACTCGCGGCGACATTGGCAATTACACCTTGAATACAAAAACGGAAGATGGCGAAAAAGAAACAGTCCATCTGCCTTCGACAAACCTTTTCGTATCGCCCGACTTTATCCTGGGTGTAAACATAGCGCAGTTCTCACTCGCCCTTAATTACAACTACTGGTATTTCACCGACAATCTGGCTGGATTCCCGGAAAACAACGTCGAAGAGCAAATTCGCATTTGGCGACTTGGCATCGAGTTCATCTACAACATATTCTGGCCCGAATTCTTCCAGCCGGGAATCGGTCTCGGATACGCCTATACAAGCATCAAAACCGACAATAGCGTTATTCCTGCAGACGAATCAAAAGAAAAAACCGACTCCGAACTGATGGGTTCTTCGATTGCCATGATTTTCGATATCCGTTATTTCTTGACGGATCACATCATTCTTGTTCCAACAATCAAATTTTACGAATCCTGGTTCAGCAACCTCTATACGGAAAATGCAGGCACCAAAGATTTGAAGCATAAGCAATGGCAGACATTCGCAGTCATCGAGATGGCCATTCTTTACCAGTTCTAAAGAAAAACGACGGAGCCTTTGGGAAGTAAAATTCTATCTTTGGCGCCATGAAAACGAAACCGTTCATCGCTCTAGCCCTGACCCTCGCCACAGCCGCCTTCGCCATGGATGAAGATGGTTGGGCATCCACCTACGAATCCCTCTCAGCCTTCGACAAGTCGAACGTGCTTTACGGCAACCGCCCCGGATACGTAAAGCCAATCATCACGAACCTGAGCACCATTCTCAACAGCAACTGGGTCTCCAGCGCAGGGGTTCCCCAGGAATTCACCTTTGAAGCGGGTTTGCCCTTCGCCATCGTCCCTATCACGGATGACGACAGGAAATACGGCGACGGCCACCCCACCATCTTCGGCGACAACGACAAGAAGAATGAGTACAAGATTGCAACGGATGTCTGCTCGGCGGAAGCGCTCGACCTATATGGTGCATGCCCCGTCGTCAACGGAAACGAGAACCTGAACGGGCTCAGTTTCTTCACATACCCCTACGTCCAGTTGGCAGCCAGTTACTACCACGCAAGGCTGGTTCTCCGCGGCATGTTCCTCCCCTCCATCAGTGAACTCCGCAAGTTCAACCTGTTCGGTTTCGGCCTCCAGTACAGCTTCGGTCACTTTTTCCAGCACAAGCTCCCCATGGCCGCACAGCCTCTCGACGTGAGCCTCATGCTCGGTTACAACACCAGTGGAATCGGCTACCGTCCGGACGATTACAAGGGACAGCTTGACCTGGATGTCGATGCATTTACTCTAAACATGGTCATCGGCTACAGGCCCATCAAGGCAGTGGAAGTCCTGATGACGCTCGGCTACCAGTACGCCAGCATGGAATCTAGCGGCAAACTGATAAGCACCGAAGATCCGATGGAAGAAATCCACCCGAATATAACGGTCAAAGGGGACAACGGGTTCCGTTTCGGCCTGGAAGTCGCCTTCCAGATCGGTTCCTTCCACCCCGTCCTGGGCTACGATTACGTAGGCAAGTCCGCCTTCACCACCAACATACTATATTTCAAGCAAAGTTCGGATAGTTCGAATCAGTGAGTTTAACACAATGTTAAAGAAGGCAATACTATGATTACATTCCTAATTGGTATCGCCATCCTCATCGGTGGCTACTTCACATACGGCAAGTTCGTAGAACGAATTTTCGGTCCCGACAACAGGAACACTCCCGCCGTACAAAACCCGGACGGAGTGGACCGCATGGTCCTGCCGCACTGGAAAAACGTACTCATCCAGCTCCTGAACATCGCTGGTATCGGTCCCGTCATCGGGGTCATCCTGGGTATCAAATTCGGAGCCATCGTATTCATCCTGCTCCCCCTCGGCAACGTGTTCGGTGGTGCGGTGCACGACTACTTCTCGGGCATGATCAGCATGCGCAACAACGGCGTGAACGTCCCCGCCCTTTCGCGCAAGTTCCTGGGTAACGGTCCGTCCAAGGTGGTGATTGCGCTCATCTCCGTGGCGCTCCTCCTCGTGGGAGCCGTGTTCACCAACACCCCGGCAGCTCTCATCAACACGCCGATTCTCGCCGGTTCCGCCGTCTCCCCGACTTTGTTCTGGATTGCGGTCGCCGTCATTTTCGCCTACTACTTCGCGAGCACTTTCTTCCCCATCGATAAGATTATCGGCCGCATCTACCCCGTGTTCGGCGGCCTCCTGATTCTCGCCTCCCTCGGCATCTTGATTGGCATCGCTCCGCAGCTCGGCACCCTCGACGAAATCTGCTTCAGCGACATTGCATCCAACTTCACGCAGCATCCGGCACACCAGCCCATCATTCCTATGTTGTTCGTGACGATTGCCTGCGGCATCATCAGCGGATTCCACAGCACGCAGAGCCCGCTCGTCGCCCGCACCGAAAAGACCGAACACACCGGCCGCCAGACCTTCTACGGCATGATGATCGTCGAAGGCCTCATCGGCATGATCTGGGCCGCCGGCGGCATGTTCATCTACCATCACATGCCCGAACTCATCACGGGTGCAAGCGGCGTGAAAGTCCTGAGTGAACTTGTCTCTACTGTTATCCCGTTCGCACCGATTTCCATCCTCGTCGTCGTGGGCGTCATCATCCTCGCGATTACCAGTGGCGACACGAGCCTGCGCAGTCTCCGCCTCACGATTGCCGAACTCACCGGTATGGACCAGACCTCCGTCAAGAACCGCCTGATTCTGACGGTCCCGATGTTCACGCTCTGCGCGGTCATCATCTTCTGGAGCAACCTGAACCCCGAAGGCTTCAACATCCTTTGGAACTACTTCAGCTGGAGCAACCAGCTCATGGCCGTGTGTAGCCTCTGCGTCGCCGTGGTCTACCTCCGCTGCAAAAAGAAGAACTTCTGGGTTGCGCTCATCCCGTGCCTGTTCATGGCTTTCATCACCAGCGACTATATCCTGTGGGTAAGCCCCGAGAACCTGAAGGGCGCTCCGGTGGGCTTTGGCCTCAACTACAACGTCGCCATCGTGCTCGCCGCCGTGGCAGCCATCGTCCTCGTCACGCTGCTCTGCCGGCGTGGCAAGAAACTCTCCCAAAAATCGGATTTCAACCCGGACCACTGGGAATAAGCGAGTTTTCGACAAAGAACTTTGATAAACAGAGCGTACACCGCTCTGTTTTTTTTGTTTTTTTACGTTATTTTCCGATTTTTTTAGTATATTTATGCTTTCTCTTGGAAATTTCCAAAGGAAATGTACCGGCCGTTCGTCAAGCGGGCAGCCGTTTTTGTTTTTTTGACAGGGCTTGCCCGAGGAGCAGAAAAATGATCGATCGCAACAAGCACTTCCTTCGCCTGATGGACTGGAGCGAAGAAAAAATCCTCGAAACCGTCGAGATTGCCTCGCGCCTCAAGAAAGAGGTCCACGCCGGCAAAGTTTCTGACCGTCTCCACGGCCAGAACATCGCCATGTTCTTCGAGAAGCCCTCGCTGCGAACCATCACCACGTTCCAGGTGGGCATGAACCAGCTCGGCGGCCATGCCGTGCTGCTCGCCCCGGATTCCATCGGACTCGGCAAGCGCGAAAGCGTGAAGGACGTGGCCCGTTGCCTTTCCCGCTGGGTGAACGCCATCGTGGTCCGTTGCTTCAAGCAGCAGCTCGTGGAAGAACTCGCCGAATTCGGTAGCGTACCTATAGTGAACGCCCTCACCGACGATTGCCACCCCTGCCAAGCCATTGCCTTTGCGCAGATGATTTGTGAAAACCTCGGTGGTTTCAAGAACGCCGATGGCAAGCCGAAGACCGTCGCCTTCATCGGTGACGGCAACAACGTCGCGAACTCCTTCCTCGCGCTCGCCTCCAAGGTGGGCATGAACTTCACGCTCGCCTGCCCCAAGGGTTTCGAGCAGCCGAAGAGCGTTGTGGAAGAAGCCGCCGAAGGCCTCAAGAAGCACGGTTGTGAGTACCGCGTGTTCAACGACCCGAAGGAAGCCGTCAAGGACGCCGATATCCTCTATAGCGACGTGTGGGTCTCCATGGGCCAGGAAGGCGAAAAGGCTACAAAGCAGAGCCACTTCTTGCCGTTCCAGATTAACGACGAACTCTTGAAGCTCGCTCCGGCACACTGCAAGGTGAGCCACTGCCTGCCCGCACACCGCGGCGAAGAAATCACGGACTCCGTGATGGACAACCTCGACGTGAACATGAGTTTCGAAGAGGCCGAAAACCGCCTGCACGCTCATAAGGCTGTTTTGTGGCAGGTCATGCCCCCGTTCAACGCCTAATAGCGGGAAAAATTAAACTTGTCATGCCCGCCCTGTGCGGGCATCTCCTTTTTTAGGGAAAGAAAAATGTCCTTCGTTCAAGATCTTAAAGAAAAAATTTTAGGCGGTTACGAAATCAACCGCGAAGAGGCAATCCAGCTTTTAAGAGAAGACCTCGGCGAACTCTGCACCGCAGCAAACGAAATCCGCGAAAAGTTCCACGGCAACAATTTTGACTTCTGCTCCATCGTGAACGCCCGCAGCGGTCGCTGCTCCGAAAACTGCAAGTACTGTGCCCAGAGCAGCTACTACCACACCGGCGCGCCCGAATACAAGCTTCTCAGCGCCGACGAAATCGTCGAAGACGCGAAGAAGAAAGAAGCCGCAGGCATCCCGCGTTACTCCATCGTCACCTCGGGCCGCACGCTCTCGAACCGCGATGTAGAACAGATTGGCGAAGCCATACGCCGCCTCAAGAAAGAAACGAAACTTTCCGTATGCCTTTCGGCAGGGCTTTTGAACAGGGAACAGTTCGACAAGCTGAAAGAAGCCGGCCTCACCCGCTTCCACAACAACCTGGAAACTTATCGCAGGCACTTCCCCGACGTGTGCACCACGCACACCTACGACGACAAGATTGGAGCCTTGCAAAACGCGCTGGCCGCAGGTCTCGAAATTTGCAGCGGAGGCATCATGGGCCTCGGCGAGACCATGGAAGACCGCATCGACATGTGCCTGGACCTCCGCAAGCTCGGCGTCAAGTCCACCCCGGTCAACGTGCTGAACGCGATTCCCGGCACACCGTACGAAAACTTGCCCAAGCTCACGAACGACGAGTTCTGCCGCATCGTGGCAATTTATAGATTCATCAATCCGAAGGCGTTCATCCGACTCGCGGGCGGACGCGGCGTGTTGGGTGACGACGGTAAGCGTGCATTCAAGAGCGGAGCCAACGCGGCCATTACCGACGACATGCTCACCACCGCAGGCGTCAACAGCTGCAAGGATTTCGAACTCGTGAAGGGGCTCGGATTCGAGCCGCACGGTTTTCTGATATAGCAACACGTTCTATAGACCCGCAAAAGGCCTATATGAAACGCCCTTTTTTAATTTCAAACAAAAGAATGCACTTTTCCCTAAAAAAAGGGATTAAGCGGTATTTGTTTTTGCACCCAAACAAGATATATTGCATAATGCAAAAGATAATCCTAACAGTTCATCGGAGGATTGTAAAAATGAAAAAAATCCATCTCGGCCTCTTATCCCTCTCCCTGTTATTCACGGCATGTTCCCTCGACCTCTCCAGCACCGAGGCCGATGGGAAATGGGAAGAAATGAAACTAAGTAAAAAAGAAGTTCACTTCGAACACACGGGCGGCTCCGACACTATTTCTGTCAAGAATTACAGTTCATGGTGGTTCGCTTCCGCATGCAACGGCGAGTGTTCCGATGGCAACCGCATTCTTCCCAGTTCCTCTGAAGCAGAAATTATTGACAACAAACTCATCAATGGAAGCTGGTGGAGCGCCGAAGTCCTAAAGGATTCGCCAAACAAAATTGCCATTAAAGTGGACGCAGCCGTGGAATGCCTATCCGAAGACTGTGGCAAAGAAGTTTTCCCGAGAAAGGCAATTATCACCATGACCGCAGGCGATATATTTGAATCCATTACTATCTATCAAAAATAATAATCAGCGACTTGTTAATTTATCTATCATCGCATCGCAGCCTTCGTTCACATCGTCCCAGGTCGTCTGGAAATCTCCAGTATACCAAGGGTCGGCAACGTCGCGCGATTTTCCGGCCCAATCCATGAGCAACGACACCTTTCGGGGCTTAGTCGATTCCTTTTCGTAAATATCGCGAGGCAGAATCCAGCGCAGGTTTCGCAGGTTGTTCCTGTCCATGAGCACGATGTAGTTATAGTATTCGTAATCCTGCGCAGTCATCTGGCGGGCATGTTTTCCACTACAGTCAATGCCGTGCGAATTCAGCATGCGCCTTGCCGGCGGGTACACGGGATTCCCGATTTCCTCTGTACTCGTCGCAGCGCTCGCCACCTCAAAGCCTTCAATTCCAGCAGAGGCAAGCTTATGTTTCATGACGAATTCCGCCATGGGGCTGCGACAAATGTTGCCATGACACACGAACAGGATTTTCACTTTTTCCATGGGGGCAAATATAGCCAAACAAGCCTGACGTTTTATTAAATTTTATGAAAAAGGAGTTCCCATGAAAAAAATTTTTTGGACAATGGCGTTTGCAATTTCATTTTGCCTGATGGCCTGCGATAACGACAGTTCAAGTACCAACACGCCCTCCTTCGATCTCACCAATCCGGACAATGACGATAATAATGGCGGGAACAACGGGAACAAGAACAAAACCGGCGTGGAGCCGGGCTGCAATTTTGTCAAGACAGACAATACATGGAAATACCTTTCAGACGAACACTGGGGATTTGTTGACGTTTATGTCTGGACCGACGAAACCACCGTCAGGCACGAAATTCACACGAATTCCTACCATAACGAAGATAGAGACGAAATTCTCACCAACTTGAACCGTGATGAATTCTACGACCAAATCATGGCTGAGTGCCAACTGATGACATCCCAAAACGCAGAATAAAACTCGTTCCCGTACTTTAGTTACATTTCCAGTTGATGGTGCCTTTTTCCAAATCTGTCATCTTCCTTGTTCTCGCAGGCCTATGCCTGTGGAATGTCGGTTGTGGCGTGCCGGTACGCACAGGTTACGACAGGAAGATTGGTGGATACAAGCCCATCCCTACGACCAAAACCGCAGCAGAGGAAGAATCCCAGGAACAAGTCTCCCCTGCCAATGGAGCCTCAACAGAAAACGCACAAGACCAAAACGTATCGAGCGCAGATTCTGGCAAGCGCGAAAACTCCGTAAATCGGGTGCGCCAAGCCGCGACGCGGAAAGAAGCGGCAAGATCGGCACAGAGGCCGGAGCCCCGCGGCAGCCTCGAAAATTATGCGCGAAAATGGATGGGTGCCAAGTATGTGTACGGGCAGGCGACCAAGACAAAGACTGACTGCTCCGGATTCGTGATGCAAGTGTACAAAGGTTATTACAACATAGCGCTTGACCACAGTTCGTCCGGAATGTACAAAGACAGCCGAGGTTCAAAAGTCAGTCGCGGAAGTTTGCGCGAAGGTGACCTCGTGTTCTTCGGCAGCTTCTGGAAAATTGACCACGTAGGAATTTACTTGAAAGGGGAACGATTCATCCATGCCAGTTCCAGCAAGGGAGTCATCATTTCCCCGATGAGCGACAAATACTGGAGCCACAAGTACCAAGGCGGGCGAAGGTTTAGGTGAGGAGCCTAGCTCAAGGCATGTGGCTCGAGGAGCTCTTTACTTTCGCCTCGAACGCTTGAAACCGAAGGTCTTTATTGCATCATCCGTAGTCTTGATAACATCGCCTTGTTTATACGCAGATCCGTTATCCTTGGCGGTCTCGACAGCCGAAACATAAGTGGCCTTTGATTCAAAGTCGAACTTCGCTATGTATGCGCCCGTGCCAATCGCTCGTCCGCGATTACTCTTGGGAGCTCCGTTGTGAGCCATCCATTCCATATTCACACGCAGCACACCATCATTCGAAATTTTATCGTAACCGATATCCTTCATATCTATGCGCACATCCTGTTTGGCAATGAACTGTCCAATGTTGTCGAAAACGTTCATCGTGAACTTGATTTCAAAATCAAAAAGCGGATTGCCTTGGTCGTCCGTCTGTAGCGCCGAAGGCATTGTTATTTCCACAATAAATTGCGGTCCGGCATGCTTGTAGACTCCTGTATTAAGAACGATTCCCGTTGCGGAGAGTTTACCGCCGTCGAGACTCATGAGTGATTCCGTCCCATCCATATTGATTATGGTCGCACGGAACACTTCGTCATCCGAAACAGGCGTCCCCATGTACGGTTCCTCGTTCGGGAATTTTGTCACTTTATTCGCAAGCGTCACGCGGAAGTTCGTCTTCTCGAAGGCTCCGTCTACAAGCACCCAGGGATTCTGCCCTGTAGGGAAGTTGCCGGCATTGTCCTTGTAACGAGAAAGAGAGGCGAGCGGGACAAGCCTGATAAAGTCGCTCACACGAACCGCGCCCTCGGCATCTTCCGAGTAGCTGTAAGTCACATTCACTTCGTTATTCGTCCGTACAAATTCAGGTTTCAGGTAGACGCCATCCTGCGAGCCGCGCATCCTCTCGACATATTCAAGAGCAGGGTTATCAATGGTCGTAAGCGGTTCGGACATCGTAGCCTCAAGCATTTCGATGCCTCGCAAAGATTTCTTAGACGCTCTCATTATAATGGGCGGGCACTTGTCAACCACGTAGTAGAACTTGTCGAAGAATCCGCCTTCGGGCCCAAGCCGCGGAGTCACATGCCCGTATCCGTCATACGAGCCACTGGTCGTACCATACGGGAAGCCGTTCGAAGTCGTGAACGAAATCGTGATGATGGATATCGAATCGTTCGCCAAGGAGGGGTTATCAGCAACAGATACCGTGTGTTTCCAATCAGCCGGGAAAAAACTCTTCACGATGTTCTTCATGCCCCACTCCACGACAAAACTATCGAGCATATCCTGGGGACGAAGCTTTCTCTCGAACTTCAGATAAAGTTCATCGACATACCCGTCGCCTTCGTTATCGCGCATTTCTGCAAGCGTGATGGGAACAGGCTTCGGGGTCTCCGCAATTTTTACACCCTGGGCGCAGGGCGATGCCGGATTGAGCTCGTTGAAGGATTCATCCGTGATGTTCATGCCGCTCTTGATACTTGCGATGCCTCCCACGGGAATGTAGCTACCGCCATCGTTCCCAGTCACCACAAACAACCAGTTCTTGCCACCGTTGCTAGGAGTCGCCTGGCCCAAAACCGAAATGCGGTCACCGGAAACGCCCTCGATAGTAAGTGGCCATGATCCCGGAGAAGCAAGCAGCACGGGTTCGGTAAAGGCAATCATCAGCGTGTCTTCGGGAGTGCGAGGAGCAAGATTTTCGAGAATGGTCACGCTCAAAAGTTGTGGTGCAATGCCGTCGACAATCTTGACATTCTCTCGAGCTGTTTCACCCCTGGTCGTGATAAATACGGACGCAGTCCCGCTCGGCGCCGCCGTGGCAGGCACACCGATTCCGTCAAGTGGAATAGAGACTTTGTCGAGCCCCAAAACCGGCTGCGGCACGGAGAGTGTCACGGTATCGTTCATTCCTTCCAAGAAGACGCGGATACTGTCGAAAGAATAGTTCTCGTCCAAAATGTTGCTGAACACAACCGTCAGTTTGTCAGCCACGTTGTCACAATCGCTATCCTGCGCAACCACCTGCTTCGGCATCGGGTAGTTGGATTCGGCGTAGAAGGCGGTTATCCTGCTATAATCTTCTTCGTCTTCAGGGTCTTGGTACTCGACGTAGATGGTATCGCCAGGGAAGAACGAAATCTCGTTCGCCCCGCGTTTTTCCTTCGACGTGGACACAGCGGTAATCAATTCGACACTGCGGAACAGGCCCTCCCCGATCGATTCCATCTTGACTTTCAAGGTATCTTGTTTCTTGCCGTTAATGACGTTGACCGTAATTGGGCTCTTTGTCTTCGCCTTGTCCTTATCGGTCAGGTAGATGTAGAATTTCTGATTTGAACTCGGGTCCACCACGCCGTTATTGCCGACAACGTTTCCGTTTTCGTCTTTTACCGCAAGGACACCGTCGGTCATGTTTGGGCGATTGAATTCGACATAATAGTTGCGGTTTTCAAAAGCGCAGCCCCCGTTCTCCCTACATTCGTCACATTCGGGATCGGGCCCGGCAAATACCGTGATGTCAACCTTGTTGCTTCCGACTTTCATCTTAACCGGGATATTCAAATCCCATAAGTCGGTAGCGAGGTTGTAATGGGCGACGACGGTATCGTTGTAGCTCATGTAGGATTCGTTGTCGACGACACTGTATTCCAGCGGAATGCGCTCACCATTTGCCCAAATCTGGGTAATGAAGCCACCCTCGGTAATATGGGCGTTGCCCTTCACGTACATGGTCTTGCTGACTTGATTCACCTCCACATGGCTGCCATTGGACACGTTGAACGGTGCGTCAAAAGCGACATCCAACTTGTAATCGGCGCGCTTGGTCGCCATTTCCGCCTTGGACGGGCTATAACCCCACACGAATTCATCCTTGCGGTAAACCGACACGTAAGGGTTTATTGGCGCAAGGTCGTCATCGCCGAAGTCCTTTTTCTCACAAGGTAGCCCTTCGTAGTCCGCATAGTCCCCGTTCGCCTTGGAATGCGGTTGCCAGCTCCAGTCCCCCGGATTCTGCGCCAACTTGTCACCCGCCTGCGATTCCCAAGTATCTCCGTGATCCTTGCAATAGAATTTCTTTTTGGGCGTATCGTTCATCAGGTCGAGGTGAGGTTCCCACTCGCTCCTTCTGTCAAAAAGGACATCAATCCTGAGCCTGCTGGTGGACTTGATAATGGTCGAGCCCAACGGAATGGGGAAATACCATTGCCAGGTTCCATCGGTCGGGTCGTAAGTATCGTCTATTTTCTTGGGGAACGTCTGACGGAACAGGCCATCCAGTTCCCTCTGCGTTTCCTGGGAACACGTATCGTTGAAGGCCGATTCGTTGTACGCCTGGCAGATATCGCGCCTAATGCCGACATCGTAATAAATTTCGTCCGTGGCGCGCATGTAGAGACGAATCGTCAAACTGTCAAACGGACGAACTTCGTTATTGTAGACATTGATTTCGAGGCCAGGCATGGGGTCCCAAACGTACTGGGACATTCTGACTTCAAAATTATACTGCATCACGGGAGTCTTGAATTTTAACGGCTGATTATTCTCATTGACATTGGTATAGGCACCGTTACTTTCTACTGCGTAATAATAGGTAGTTCTTTCCTTGAGGCCGCCAATCTTTACATAGTGGAACATGGTCGGGCCTCCCGAAATATCGGCATTCCCTGTTCCAGTATTAAATGCGTAATCCTTTGTATCCGTATGCGGAATGGTATCCCAATAGACTTTCGACTCGTATTCCCCATTAGGGGTGTACCACATGATTTCTGCGGAGTCCGCGGTCACGTTGCAGACAGTCACGTTTTGGATATTCGCGTCTTCGACCATACCGAGTGTCGTAAACGAGAACGGAGTCATCGTGCTATCTACGGCCCATTTTTTCGTCGTGTTCCCGCTTCTCGAATTTGCTGCAGTTACATAGAAATAATATGTCGTACCGGGCTGAAGGTCCCGTAGCACAATCTCGTGTTGCTTTTTCCCTGTTTCGGAAGCCACGACAGACGGGTTCTTGATTGATTCCGTCGTATCGAGCGATATGTACACATTGCCGCCAATATCAAGCTTCACGACGTAGATGGCCGAATCCATGCTTACATGGCGCTTTTCCACAATAATAGAGGGTGCGCGGTTCAGGTTCTCGGACTTTGCGAGAATGACCGTTGCCGGCAGGAGATTGGATACGGCATCGATGCAAGTGTTTTCCGTAAGTTGCCAGTTGTTGAAATGAACGGAAAGGTCGTTTTCCGTCGATGGCGGTAAACCAGGGCCTAGGCCCCCAACAGGAGGACGGTACTTGTACGAAGATACGAGACCGGCGACATTCTTGCCTTCAGGATTCGAACCGCGGTGATGCGGATGCGCATGGTTCTTGTCGCCGACGCCATAAACGAGGGATACATCCCAGGGGTTCATTCCAAGGAAATAGTTCATATGGGATACAGCTAAATTCAATATCTCATCGGACTTCCAATTCTGTATGGTTCCTGTTTGTGGCATGGTGACATTTTCCAGGTCCTTGGTCACGTCGTAATAGGCCAAAAGTTCAAAAATGTTGGCCGCTTCGTATTTGGTCCACCATTGCTCGGGATTGACAGACCTTGTAATCCCCCAAACAGGATCGTACGACACCGAAGAACCGACCCAACTGGCCTGTCCTGCAGGAAGGTCGATAATTCTTTTTTCACCAGTCATGACTCCTGCGAGGTTTGCCGCCATGGTAAAAGCGACATCTTCGATATAAATCATTCTCTGTTCGTCAGAAAGACCATAAGCGCTAGCCTTTTCCTTTGTTTCCAAAATCAATTTGTAAAAGGCGTAAAGACCGCTCGTGAATACGCTCGCCCAGTCGGAAGCCGCATTGTTCTTCAGGAAAGAAGGGTTTTTGTGCTCAAACCATCCGCCATTGAACATGCCCGCACCTTTCTTGTCGCCGCTTGCGAAATCTTTCTTGGTCTGGCCACCAGCCAGAGACTTTTCTTCGACGGCATCGTTCAGATACGTTTTGTCAGCGGTAGCGTAAAAAAGGCATATTGCCGCAAATCCCATTTCGTCGTTATATTCGGAGCCGCCACTATATGCCGCCGTGTTCGTAAGCGATTTCTTGGCCTTGCCGTAATCATAAAGGGCCTTTGCCACTGTCAAGCTTTTCTTGGCAAATGTGGAATCGTATCTATTCCAAATTTTGGAGACAATTGCTAGGCCTGCGGCAAAGTTTCCTGAGGCGGTGCTTCCAAGTTCTAGACCGCTATCCTCTGCAGGATGGTCATCGCTTCTCAAAATTCTGCTTGTAGGACCGCCTCTATCGTGAAGTGCATTGTCCTGGAATTCTGGAGAGCCCCACCATCCGTGATCTTTTCCGATATTTCCAACAGAAACTGGCATAGCCGAAACAACACCCTTGGCGGCATCGTATGCCTTTATAACGTATTCGGCACCGAACTTCGCTTCCCTGAGAATGTCCGGGACATCGTCGGTATTGTTGATTTCGCTTTGATTAAACGCATAATTGTCCTGATCGCGGTCTTCGAAGGCGGCCGCCGTAACTGCAAGTTGAGCAAGGCTGTAAGAAATTGTCTGGGCTTCTTTAAGATGGTCTCCGCAGTCGTACCAGCCACCGGTCATATCCACGTTTGCGAGGGATCCGTCTTTTACATGGCTAGGCGGATGGAACCAGGATTCGGAATTACCGCTGCGGTTGATTCCATAGAACTTGAGCACGGCATCGCGAAGCATGGAATAAACCCTGTCGCTAATGATAAAAGTGGACGAATATTCATCTCCGACCTTTATACGCAACCTTTCGTTCTCGGGCAGTCCATGGGGAAGCGAACCCCTTTTCAAGGCTCCTGAGGGTCCCTTCCTTGTTGTCGTATAACGGGTATCACCACCGTCTGTTGTCTGGGCATTGTTAGACGCCCTTATTGTCAGGGAAGAAGACACGGAATTCGAAAGCGTTTCCGAAAAACTCCCGTTTCCAACGACTTCGCCCTTCTCGTTGACGACTTCAAAATCTGTTGCCGACCCGACATACAGTACGTACTTTTGGGGGTCTTGCGGACGATACCCGGCCTGGTTTACACGTATGGGCGACATCTGAATCAACATGGCATCAATGAACGCCTGATTCAAAGAGTCGGGAATTATGTTGTTAGGAGAATATGCAGCAGGCGTATTGATATCCGGCAAAGAATTCCGTTTGGGCCCTGCTGTAAAATTTGTATTGAATATTGTGGAATCCCACGTCAGTGGCCAAACAGGCCGAATCAGGTCGTACGGAGTCGGCAAAACCTGATCTGCCGCCATTGCCGTCACAGCGGCAAGTACGAAAGCAATAAGTCCCTTTCTTAAAGACACAAGGCAACTCTCCTACTAATCCCCAGCTAAAATTTATAGTCAAAACAAACGAGCTGTACAAAAAAACTTTTTCGTATCAAAAAAAATGTTCCCTAGATGTTCTCCGACACCCCACCCCCTCGTACATGATACAGGGGCGCGGGGCTCCAGGCTCGAGGTTCGAGGTACGAGCAACGAGTTATGAGCAGTGAGTAATGAGCGATGAGGTATGAGGTTCGAGGCTCGGGGCTCGAGCTATGAGCAGTGAGTTTTCAGATGATTAGTAAGCCGTAAAAAGGTCAAACTCGGAGTTCACCCCCTAACCACCAACCACTGTTTACTAACCACATTCTACATCCTCGCACCTCGAAGGGAGCGTAGCGACCGACCTCACACCTCAAAGGCGCAACGCGCCGACCTCATGCCTAGAGATTGCTTCAGGGCTATTCGCCCTTCGCAATGACAACCAAGGCGAATGCCACGCCAAAACGCTTGCGTTTCGGCATGGCTGAGCCGACGAGTCATGCGCCTGCGAATGACAAATCCCTAGATTCTAGTCCCTAGATCCTATCCCCTCTTTTTCTATCTTTCCCATCATGAAGAAGATCGCATTTCAGGGCCGTCGCGGGGCCTACAGCGAAAGCGCCGCCTATCACTTGTTCGGAAACGACATCGAGGTCATCCCGATGGACACCTTCGAGCAGATTTTCCAGGGCATCGAAACCGGCGCCGTGGACGGCGGGGCCATTCCCATCGAAAACTCCACCGCGGGTTCCATCTACGACAACTACGATTTGTTGTACAAGTGGCGCCACCCTATCGTGGGCGAAGTCAAGTTGCAGATTTCGCATAGCCTTTGCGCTCTCCCCGGAACAAAACTCGAGGACATCAAGGAAGTGCTGAGTCACCCGCAGGGCCTTGCTCAATGCAGCCGTTTTTTCGGGCGCAACCCAAACATCAAGAGTACGGCGTTCTACGACACCGCAGGCAGCGCCGAAGAAATCGCCAAACGTGGCGATAAAACCGTAGGCGCGATTGCGAGCGCCTACGCCGGCAAGTTCTATGGCCTCGACATTCTGGCCGAGGGCATCGAGAACTTGCCGGGGGTGAACTTCACCCGGTTTTATGCCATCCAAAAAGTGGCGAACCCCCTCCCCGAAACGGGCAAAATCAAGACGACTCTGCTCTTCATGCTGAGCGATTCCGGCAGGTCCGGTGCACTCCATGCCGCACTCGGCTGCTTTGCCAAGCGCGACCTGAACCTCACCCGCATCGAGAGTCGTCCGCATCCCGACCGCCCGTGGGAATACATTTTCCACCTTTCCTTCGAAGGCAACCCGAAAGATGCCACCGTCGTCGAAGCGCTGGAAGAACTCCAGAGCTACTGCGATTTCGTGTACCGCCTCGGAAGCTTCCGCGAAGGCAACACGGAGAAGTTGAGTTATTAATTGATAATTGATGATGGATGATTGATAATTGGAGCAATTATGGCTTACGAACGTACCGACCGCAAATTTGACGAATACCGCAACCTCAAGATGACCACCGGCTTCATCTCCAGTGCCGACGGTTCCGTGCTCATCGAGATGGGACGCACCCGCGTCATCTGCAACGCCACCCTCCTCCCGAAGGTCCCCGACTGGCTCGCCGGCCGCGGCACCGGATGGATTACCGCCGAATACTCCCTGCTCCCGCAGAGCACGGGCAAGCGCGTGGAACGCGAACGCAAGGGAGCCAGTGGCCGCACGCAAGAAATCCAGCGCCTGGTGGGCCGTTCCCTCCGCGGTGCCGCCGATCTCGCCGCCCTCGGCGAGAACGCAATCGTCGTCGATTGCGACGTCATCGAAGCTGACGGCGGCACCCGCACCGCAAGCATCATCGGCGGTTTTGTCGCCCTCGCCATCGCGCTCAAGAAAATCAAGGAACGTCTCGGCATCACGCAACAAATCCTCAAGCACGGCATCACCGCCATTTCCGTAGGTGTCGTCGATGGCAAGCCACTCTGCGACCTTTGCTATGTAGAAGATTCCGCTGCCGATGTCGACATGAACGTCGTGATGCAGGACGCCAAGAACTTCATCGAAGTGCAAGGCACGGGCGAACACGCCAGTTTCGACCGCAACATGCTCAACACGCTCCTCGACCTGGGCGAGAACGCATGCAAGGACATCTTCAAAAAACAGATGGAACTGATTGGCGGCGAACTGCCATAGCCCCTACACATTCCAGTCGCAGAAATTCTTGAGCATGGCGAGTCCAACGTCGCCGCTCTTTTCCTGATGGAACTGCGTCGCAATTAAGTTGTCCTTACCCACGATTCCCTGGAACGTCTGCGTGCCGTAAGTCGTCTCGGCAAAAGCATATTCTGCAGGCACCTGCGGGTGGTAGGAATGCACATAATAGAAGTCGCAACCGCTGCGGATGCCCTTCATAATCGGGTGTTCACGGGTGAACTCCACTTGGTTCCAGCCCATGTGCGGGATCTTGAGGCCCGGTTCGTCCTTGAAGCGTACCGCCTTGCCCGGAATCAGCCCGAGCGTCTTCACGCCACCGTCCTCCTCGCTTTCTTCGAGGATAATCTGGCAGCCAATGCAAATACCGAGCACCGGGTTCCCAGCTTTCACCACCGTCTTGATGGCCTCGCCAATTCCGGTCTTCGTCAAAGTTTCCATGGCCGATGCCGCAGCACCCACACCCGGGAAAATCAACCGAGTCGCCTTCGCAATTTCGTCGGCATCGCGACTCGACTTCGCATCCACGCCAATATGCGAGAGCGCGTTCATCACGGACGTCAAGTTACCGGCATTATAGTCGACCACGATTATAGGATTTGCGGACATAGAAACCTCTCTTAGCTAGCCCAAAGATAGAAACATTTTGAAGACTAGAGTCACCCACGCACACACGCGGATCAGGTGATTAAAAAACGATTAATCACTGATTAATCACTTTTTTGAGCACTTCACTGAAACCGTTTTCAGCGTTTTTAGGTTTATTTAGCCATCTTCTAACATTGGCACGATTCTTGCAAAGATAATTGCGAAAGAAACTATTAGAAAGGAGAACCCATGTCTGAGAATACGGCAGAAAACAGCAACGACGCCCTGATTCAAAAAGAATCCGCATCATTCGATTGTCTTGCGGTGACCAACGTGCAAATTTTCGCTTTCAAAGAAGGAATGTCCCTTGGCAAAATCAAGGCAATGGCTTCGGTTGTCCTAAACGACCAATTTCAAATTCGCGGACTTCGCGTCATCGACGGCATAAACGGATATTTCGTCAGTTACCCGTGCGATCCGTTTTTTAAGGGAGAAGAAACTCGCTACGTCTGCACCCCGATTACACGCCAGCTCCGTGAGCATATTGAAAACTGCGTCCTTGAACGCTATCAACAGTGCATGAACTAGCCGTAGGTAAAAATTGTTTCGCAGAATCCGTTCTTACTGTCTGTTTGGAATTAAGGCCGTCCCGGTTAGTGTCGAAGTTGACGCTTCACAGGGTTTACCGGGATTCACCTTGGTTGGGCTTCCGGACAACGCAGTGAGGGAATCCCGCGAGCGGGTCGTTTCAGCCATCCGCTCCGTAGGAAAGGTGGTGACAGGTTTCCGAACAACGGTGAACCTGTCACCCGCGGACTTGCGCAAGGAAGGTTCCGCACTCGACCTGCCTCTTGCGATTGGTTTACTTGTATCCACAGGCGAAATCGAAATTCCTAAACTGGAACGGTATGTCTTTGTTGGAGAACTATCTCTTGACGGGCTTTTGAAACCCGTCAGGGGTGTGCTTTCGGTAGCGATGAGCTTGCCACGAGGGGACGAAAACATACTCGTCATACCGAAAGCAAATTCCGCAGAGGCTTCGCTAGTCGAAGGCCTGCGTTACATAAGTGTAGATACTTTATCCGAGTGCATTGAAATCTTGGAAGGCGGGGCGGGAAGTTCCATATACGTAGCTAAAGGGTTGACACAAAAAGCCGCTCCGCCTTCCTCGTCCATCCCGGACTTCAAGAATGTCGTCGGGATGTCCAACGTAAAAAGAGCACTTGAAGTGGCCGCCGCCGGCGCCCACAATTTCTTGTTGGTCGGTTCGCCGGGCGCAGGCAAGACGCTGTGCGCCCGATGCTTGCCGGGAATCCTTCCCGAAATGACCGACGAGGAAATCCTGGAAACGACAAGAATCCACTCCTGCGCTAGACGTTCTGGAGATTCCGAAGCATTTAGGCCGATTCTCTCCCGGCCATTCCGCACGCCGCATCATTCTGCATCAATGGTATCACTCGTAGGCGGCGGGGCGAGGCTCCTTCCCGGTGAAGCGAGCCTCGCCCATAACGGAGTTCTATTCCTGGACGAGTTGCCGGAATTCAACCGAGGCGTACTCGAAGCCCTGCGCGAACCCATGGAAGACGGAGCTATCTCGGTAAGCCGGGCCAGCGGGACCGTCGTGTGGCCCGCCCGCTTCATGATGGGAGCCGCGATGAATCCATGCCCCTGCGGTTTTGCGATGGACCCAAAGCGAGCATGCACATGCCTGCCCGAAGCTCGCAAACGTTACAAGGAACGAATCTCAGGCCCACTGCTCGACCGTATCGACATCCAGGTAAGCGTTCCCCCAGTAGACGCAGGCAATTTCATCGGAAAGCCCGAAGGGGAATCGTCGGCGACTATACGCAAACGTGTCTGTGCGGCACGCAACATCCAGCACAAGCGGTTCTCGGGAACCCCATTCAAGGCCAATGCGGAGATGTCTTCGGAATGCGCGCAACGCTTCGCCATGATGACATCTGCGACAGAACGTTTTGCTGTTTCCGCTGCCGACAAAATGAACCTGAGCGCACGTGGCTACTACAGGCTCCTAAAGGTCGCACGAACAATTGCCGACCTGCGGAACAACGAATCTATAGAAATTAGCGATTTATCGGAAGCGCTGAGGTACAAGACCTACAGCTAGACTAACGCCTGACAACGACACTCGATTCGGCTCCAGCCGCACCGGGAATTGCATTGGGCTTACACACGCGGACTTCGGCTTCCAAAACCTTGGGATAATGTTGTAGAATATACTTGGCAGTCTCGACGACCAAGGTTTCTTCCAATTGGAAACAAGAAAGGCGGACAAACCGTTGAAGGTCTTCCGCCAATTGTGCATAATCTATTGAATGGGCCAAATCCTCGTTGCGGGCGGCCTGGGTAAAATCCACCATAATCGAAACATTGAGAACTATGGGCTGCTCGTTTTCCCTTTCGAAAGGAAGGGTCCCGATAATGCAGTTGAACTCAAGGTCCTTGAGTGAAATCTTACCCGGATTGATTACCATACGAACAGGACAATTGCAGCCGTCAGAGACACAGCCGTCACACCGAACCAGATGTTACGGGCTGTAGCATAGGAGTCCTGCGTCTTCTTGTTAATATCCATGCGTTCCTGCAACCAGGCGACTGTCCATCCATCCGCAGTCGCTCCATACTTGCTTACAGCTTCCTCGCAGTTTTTGTTACCATCGCAACCATTTATAATCTTGTCGTTCAACGTGCCGAGACTGTCGTAAGCGTCCCGAGCCTCGTTGGCCTTCATGTGCTGGTAAACGCCCATGACAGCACTACCCACGGCCACCGCAGAAAGGGCTACAGCAGACCAGAAACGGACTTCGTCGGCAATACCGAAACGGTCAGTGGCATTTTCAGAAGCATCGCTTGCAGCGTAGTCGCGGGCATCAGCTTCCCTATTGCTACGATCAAGGTTGCCCTTGACATCGTATTCTTCTTCGTCTTCGCAATCCGGATCGTACTCGTCACATTCTTCTTCGTCTTCTTCGACACGGGGCTTCTTGGCAGCGACCGGAGCTTCATCCTCTTCTTCCTCGTCATCGTCAACCGCGGGTGCCGGAGCTGCCGCCACCGGTTCGTCGTCCTCGGCGCCCTTGAGTTCCACAGGAGCGTTATTCACGTAGGCAATGGCGCTGGACATGCCGGGTACATAGATGAACTTGCCGTCGAAATAAACCTTTTCGGCGTCTTCTTCGGCATCCATGCCCTTGCGTTGATAAATCTTGGCCTTGACGATGTCGCTATAGTCGGCACCTTCGGCAGTCAGCGGGACGAGCGACGAGAGGTCGCCTGCACGGCCCTGGTAAAGCTGGTATGTCGTTTCGGACTCGCCGAACGGGTCTTCGAACTTCTGACGCACAACCAAGCGACCGGACTGCAACGACCCGACCTCGGAGGCCGGAGCCTTCTTCAGCTGACCACCAAATTCAGCAGTAATATACTGGTCAGGCGAACCGACATCTGTAGCATCGAACCCGTCAATATCAAAGGGGCCGGCGAAGGCGGTGAGTGCTGCGCAAAGAACTATAAAAGATAAACGTTTCATCTTCTGCTCCAATAAGCTCAAATTTCAAGTGAAATATATAAAAAAAAAGCCAATTATTTCCAAGTTTCCGAAATTTGACATATAATATAGGCTTATTTAAAAAATAAATGATTTACAACACGAGTTATTGCACTTTTTTTACGAACCGGCTTTGTAAAAAATTCTACATTTTGAGCGGAAATTTTAACTCTAAACCCCAAAAGAAGGTGCTACAATGGCAAAGCTTTCTATTGAAGATCTCGAACTCGCCGGCAAGCGCGTGTTCATCCGTGTCGACTTCAACGTTCCGCAGGACAAGGTGACTGGCGAAATCACCAACACCAAGCGTATCGAAGCCGCTCTCCCGACCATCCAGTACGCTCTCGACAAGGGTGCAGCCGTCGTGCTCGCCTCCCACCTGGGACGCCCGAATGGCGAAAAGAACATGAAGTACACGCTCGCTCCGGTCGCCAAGAAGCTCGAAGAACTCATCAAGAAGCCGGTGAAGTTCCTCGCCGACTGCGTGGGTCCGGAAGTCGAAGCCGCCTGCGCCGCTATCAAGCCGGGTGAAATCATCCTCCTCGAAAACCTCCGCTTCCACATCGAAGAAGAAGGCAAGAGGAAGATCAAGAACGCCGATGGCACCGAGACCAAGGAAAAGGCCGACAAGGAAGCCGTCAAGGCCTTCCGCGCAAGCCTCACCAAGCTCGCTGACGTCTACGTGAACGACGCTTTCGGTACCGCTCACCGCGACCACTCTTCCATGACGGGTGTTGAACTTCCGCAGCGTGCCGCCGGTTTCCTCATGAACAAGGAACTCAAGGCATTCGACCAGGTGCTCAACAATCCTCCGCGTCCGTTCCTCGCCATCCTCGGCGGTGCCAAGGTCGCTGACAAGATCCAGCTCATCAACAACCTCCTCGACAAGGCCGACAAGATCATCATCGGCGGTGGCATGGCTTTCACCTTCAAGAAGGTTTTGAACAACATCGAAATCGGTTCTTCTCTGTTTGACGAAGAAGGCGCCAAGCTCGTTCCGGATCTGATGGCCAAGGCCAAGGCTGCCGGCAAGGAAATCATCCTCCCGGTTGACTACATCGCTGCCGACAAGTTCGCTGCCGACGCCGCTACCAAGGCTGTCTCTGACGCCGAAGGCATTCCGGCTGGCTGGATGGGCCTCGATGTGGGTGCCGAGTCCACCAAGCTCTTCGTTGACGCTATCAAGTCCGCCAAGACCATCGTCTGGAACGGTCCTGCAGGCGTGTTCGAATTCGAAGCCTTCGAAAAGGCCACCAAGGCTATGGCCGACGCTATCGTCGAAGCTACCGCTGCTGGCGCAATCACCGTGATCGGTGGTGGCGATACCGCTACGGCTGCCAAGAAGTACGGCGCAGACAAGAAGGTGACCCACACCTCTACGGGTGGTGGCGCTTCTCTCGAACTGCTCGAGGGCAAGGTGCTTCCGGGCGTCGCTGTCCTCACGGACAAGTAAAATTTGCCCATAGGCGTCGCGAATACTTCGTTGTCGGGACCCTCGCTGTATGTCTTATACAGCTTCGGTCCCTCCGCCTCGTCTCGCTAGCCTCTGAACAAATTTTGATTTTGGGAATCTCGATGAAAGTCGAGATTCTTTTTTTTCTCGCTCGTAACTGAAAATGCATTGTCATTGCGAGCCCCGTAGGGGTGAAGCAATCTCCATCCGGAATTTTATAGGAACTCCCGTTCGCGGGAGTTCTTTTTTTCTCGCTCGTAACTGAAAATGCATTGTCATTGCGAACCCCGTAGGGGTGAAGCAATCTCAATCTGGATTTTATGGGATCTCTCGTGTTTGCGAGAGTTCTTTTTTTCGCTCGTAACTGAAAAGGCGTTGTCATTGCGAACCCCGTAGGGGTGAAGCAATCTCCATCCGGAATTTTATAGGAACTCCCGTTTGCGGGAGTTCTTTTTTTCAAAAAAAATTGGTCATTTTTTACGAAAAAAAATGCAATATGGGCTTTTTTTTTCATTGTCGCAGAGCTTTTCCGCGAATTTTGGCTTATTTTTTTATATGTAATTTGTTACAAAGTCTCTGGCAAGAACCTGATATTGGAGTTTTAGGCAATGGCGATGCGTTCTATAATCATTGCGTTATTCTTGACCTTGGCGGCTTATGCCCAGGAACCTCCTGCTTACTACAGCACACAGCAAGACACCGTTCCTGTCGAATACGTAAAGAAGATTGATTCCTATACAAAATCGGGAGAACGTCTAAGCAACGCAGGGACAGGATTTTTCATTGGCGGCGGGGCCTTAATTGTCTTGGCGGCTGCCGAAGTTATCCACTATTCGGTAAAAACGGAAAAAAAGAAAGACTCCGAAGAGTATGACGTCGTTGAAGGGGATCGCGGCGCTCTCGCTCTTATCGCCCTAGCAGGGGTCGGATGCATTCTTGGTGGAACCATTTTTAAAGTATCTAGCTACAAGAAAAAGAATCGTGCGGAATACTACAAAGAGCAACTTAAAAAGCACCAAAAAGCGAATCAATCCGTAAGTCTGGAAATATTGCCGACCTACAATCCCATCCGACAGGCTTTCGGCGGGAATCTGTTGTTCGATTTCTAGTTTTTTGGAATTTCACGGAGACGCAAGCCGTCTTTAATGCATTTTTTTATTGAAGGAATCACAAAAAAACAACTTTTCATTCCGAAATAAACCATTTTTGTGAATTTCGGTTTATTTTTCCATATGTAATTTGTTTCAAATTCTTTGGCGGGAATCTGTTATTGGAGTTTTAGGCTATGGCGATGCGTTCTATATTCATTGCATTATTTTTGACCTTGACCGTTTTTGCCCAGGAAATGGACACGACGTTTTTCGTGAACGAGCAGGGACAGACCATCGGGATTATCCACGCAAAAGGAACGGCACCTACGTTACCCCAAGCAGCGCCGACCACGGCTCCCGCCACAAATCCATTTGCCATCGACAGCACAACCTATTATCAGGACCTAATCGAAAAGAACACGAAACAAGGCGATTCTAGAAGAAACATCGGAAAAAAAATGATGCTCAGCGGTGGAATTGGATCTGCGATAGGAGGATTCATCATGCTTGCGGGGCTGATGCAAATACCACTTTGCGATGACGATGATGACGGGTGTGAAGCCAGCAACACAGCCACTGCGCTTTTCTCTGTAGGTTATATATTGGCGTTAGACGGCGTAATTGCATTTACCACAGGCTTGGTACTCAAAATAAATGGCAATTCTAAACTGCGCTGGGCAAACCGTTATAGAAATTTCCTCAATCAATATAACCTCAGGAAACAATATTCCCTAAAAATGCAGATTTCCCCCATAGTCAACCCTTACAACGGGTCTCTCGGCAGCAGGTTATCCCTGAATTTTTAACCTTTAATCTATTCGTCAATCGCAACGGGCTTTTCTTACCGATATGTTATTTTTTCCATATTCGACATTTCCATTTTCAAGAAAATAATTTAATTTTTCTTACATGAAACAAATTATTCTTTCTATCGTGTTTTTTGGAGTACTCTTGGCAAACGCCCAGGAAATGGATACAACCTTCGTGGTAAATGAACAAGGACAGACCATCGGAGTTATCCACGAAAAAGGAACCGTTCCCGTCATTCCCCAGCAGCAACAGACAAACGATCAAATACAGGTTCCCCCTGCACAGCAAGCTAATCCGGCTTTCGGTTACGACAGTACAGAATTCTACATGGGCATGATCAACAAATATACTGAATCCGGAAACAAAACCCGCAGAATCGGTAAAGGCATGATGCTCGGCGGCGGAATCGGAGCCGGGCTCGGTCTCATCTTATTTGCCATTGGAGCACAAGAAGGAAGTTGCGATACGGACGCCTATGGAAATGAAACGTGCCAAGTAAAAAGCGACGGTCTTGCCGCTACAGGCGTAATCGTTATGATCACGGGTGCCTCAGTATTCGGTGCCGGCACCATCGTCAAACTTATCGGCAGTTCCAAAATACGCAGGGCCATCCGCTATGAAGACAGACTCCAGAAGTACAAAATGAAGCAGCAGTACTCTATGAAGTTGCGTTTCGATCCGCTTATTGACCCCATCAACAAGAAAGCCGGTGCAAACCTGGCCATGGAATTCTAGACTCCCCACACAAAAAAAGAAGGCTTCCTATGAAACACCTCATTCTTTTTCTCGCAATTTTCGGAGTGATCCTGGCTAATGCCCAGGAGATGGACACGACGTTTGTCGTGAACGAACAGGGCCAGACCATCGGGGTTATCCACGAAAAGGGTACCGTCCCCGTCATTCCCCAGCAACAGCCCATGCCGCAACCGCAGATGCAGCCACAGATGCAGCCGCAGCCGCAAATGCAATACCAGGCGAACCCCGCATTTGACATCGACAGCACCAGCTTCTACCAGAGCCAAATCGAAAGATATACGCATTCTGGGAACAAGCTCAACAGGGCAGGTATCGGCATGATGATTGGTGGCGGCATCGGTACGGCAGTCGGCCTTGGCATGTTTATCGTAGGAATGGATGATGCCAATTGCGAAGAAACATACGCAAACAACTACGAATGTGACGGCAACGCCTTGAACGTGGGGGGCTATATCCTCATGACTGCAGGAGTCGCCGTATTCACCACCGGTTTAGTTCTCAAGATTGTCGGCGGTTCTAAAATTCGCAGGGCAAACCGCTACCAGGAAAGCCTGACAAATTACCAGATGAGACGGCAATATTCCTTGAAAATGCGTCTTGATCCGACAATCAACCTTGTTAAGAACAAGGTCGGTGCTAGACTGGCCATGGAATTCTAAAAAAAAGTTATTTTTCTTTGTATGAAAAACATAATTCTTTTTCTTGCATTCTTTGGAGTACTCCTGGCAAACGCCCAGGAGATGGACACAACCTTTGTTATCAATGAACAGGGGCAGACCGTCGGGATTATCCACGAAAAGGGAACCGTCCCCGTAATCCCGCAGCAACAATACCCTGCACAGCAAATGCAACCGCAGCAATTGCCGCCTCAAATGAACCCGGCATTCGCCTTCGACAGTACTGTATACTACCAGAGCATCATCGACAACTACATCACCTCCGGCAACAAGCTTCGCAAAGCCGGTAACGGCATGATGATTGGTGGCGGTATCGGTACCGGTGTCGGTTTATTCATGTTCCTCATCGGCATGTCTCAAATAGAAACCTGCAACGATTATGATGACAATGGCTGCGACGATGACGGAGCCGTAATGCTCGTAGCCGGTTACCTCGGAATGCTTGTTGGTATTCCCGTATTCGCCACAGGCCTCACGCTCAAGATTTTCGGTGGAGCGAAACTCCGCAAGGCTGACCGCTACAATGGCATTCTCGCAAGGTACCAGATGCGCCGTCAATACTCCCTGAAGTTGCGTGCGGCACCGCAATTCAACCCCGTCAACAATAGTCTTGGCGGGAAACTGGCATTAGACTTCTAAAGACTATGTCCATCGCAGAACTGGCAAAAAGCTTTCATGCCGAACATCGCGGAAACTGCGCGATGTCGGTGGCTTTTGCCTTTGCCCGTGCAAGCGGGAAGTCCGAAAAGGAAGCACTGGAATCTGCCGAGATGTTCCGCAACTTTGGTGGAGGTCGCGCCCCCAACGGAACCTGCGGTGCGCTCTACGCCGCCAAGATGATGCAGCCGGACCATTCCGAAGCACTAGAAGATTATTTCAGGCGCGGAGCCAAGAACTGCACCCTTTGCAAGGAAATCCGCCCCAATGCGGTAATTCCCTGCAACCGTTGCGTCGAGATCGCCGGCGAAGCGCTCGATTTCCTGTCAAAATAGGAACCCGCCAGAAGGCATCCAGCCCATGATTCTGAAACCGAACCCCGTATGGACAAAAGGCCAGACAGCCCCCCTGCCGGCCGTACTTGCAAACACCGCAATCAGCAAGGAATATTTCCTTGTAGAATTCACTGTCGAAGAACCCATCGAATGCTTCAGGGCCGAAGTCACCGAAAACAACGGACGCAGCTGGGAAGACTCCTGCGTCGAGGTGTTCGTACAAGACCCGAGCGGTTCCGGCGAATACTTTAACTTCGAAACCACAAGTCGCGGTTTTATGCTTGCAGCGCGCGGCATGGACCGCGAGCACAGGCAACAGCTCCCGACAGCAACCATCGACAAGATCCGCCGTACAAAGCAGACGGCCAGCGTCGTGGGAAACCTGGTTTGCTGGGGTATGTCCATAGAGATTCCCGCCGAAATTTTCGGCATTCCCAGTTTTGACGGAATCCGGCTTCGCGGAAACCTCTACAAGTGCGCCGACAAGGCAAAAATGCCACACTACTTGAGCGCCTTCCCCATAGAAACGGAAAGGCCGGATTTTCACCGGCCTGAATTCTTCCAAGAATTTTAGAAAGGGTCCTATTCTTCCCTTCTCATATATCCTGTCTTCAGGATCCTATATTCGGTGTGGCCGTCCTTGAACGTAAAGTCAATGCGCCAGATATACACACCGGTACCGACTTTCCTGTCCTTGTCGGAGCGGTGATTCCAGCTCAGGTAGCCGACTTTTGCACGATTCTTGTCGTTGCCGCGAATCTTCGACTCCATCTCGCCATCATAGCCGAACTTCTGTTTCATGTTCGTGACGACGTTGGCCAGGTTGTCGTAGATATAGATGTTCGCCTCGTACGGTGCGACCGACGCAATCTTGATGACCGTTAGGCTGTCCGGCACCTCTTCCCAGGAATCGCCACCCTTTGGAATCCACTTCGGCTTCTTGCCGATACCATGCACCGGCTGCAGAGCAGCAACTTCGTAAAGATAGACGGTCTCGTCACGACCTTCGACCTTCACGCCACCGCGGCCCATGGAATTGCCTTCGCTGTCGACATAGGAGGCCTTGGGGTTAGTCATGATGCAGTTGTCCTTCATGATGGCGTAGTCCGCCAGCACGAACTTCCAGACAAGACCGGCAGAATCGACAATCGGGGCGAAGTTCGTACGGATCGGAGAGGTCACCGTATCGCCGCACTGCTTAGAATAGCGGAACAGGTCCTTCCAGGCGGAAGCCTTGCCGACATTCTTGATGCTTTCCGACATCGTAATTTCCAGCGTATCCGGTGCAACGTCATCCGAGGCGTCCAGGTATTCCTCCATCGAAATCTGACCGGGGCGCTTTACCGCCTTCACCGGAACGGCACCCACCCTGTCGACAAGCAAAGCCTTCTGCGAGAATTCGGACTCGTCCTTGGTCACGCGCAGGTACGGCGGCGCCGAGGTATCCGGGGCAGTCAGGCCGTACTTGAACGCCTTGCGGACGCGGGCCTCGACCCAGGTGGAATCCCCGACAACACGGATCTTCTTCGAATCAACATCGGTCCAGGCGCCCTGAGCGACATTCCAGAACACCGTATCGATGCTTGCGATTTTCTTCTTCAGAGCTTTCTTGAAGTGGATGCGGACGGAATCGGCCTTGCCATCCAAATCCCTGTCGTAGATTTCGGCGATGTCGGCAGGAACGTATTTCGTATAGACCACAAGCGAGTCGCGCTTCTTGAGCTTGGACTTGTCCGACTTGATTCCGCCCTGAATGACCACGCGGTTGAATGTCGTATCCAGGTTAAGTACGGCATCTAGATGGGAGTCTACCAAGGATGCGGAATCTTCCACAAAGTAGAAACTGCCCTTGTAAACATACTGCTTGGAGTAAACACCTGATTCAACAACTTTCACGCGGAGTGTGTCGCCCTGGTCCGTAAACAGATTCAACTTCAGCGTATCTGCGACATACAGAGACGGGCTGGGCGCCTGTATCTTGAGGCAGAATTTCGTCGAGGTAGAAGTCTGCACGGAATCCAGATCCGTCTTGCAATTGGCATCCATGAACCGGTATTCGGTCTTGACGTCATCCGCAAAAATCACCGTATCGCGAACGGTAGTGCCGTATAGCGGATCCTTGTATGTCGCCACCATCGTATCGGCCGCTGCACAAGAGATCTTTCCGTCGTTCTTCTTCACACCGTACTCGTTCTTCTCCAGAGCCTTCTTCGATTCATAGTAACCATTACTCACTTCCAGCAGTTTCAGGTTGTTTTCTACGTCGCCGGAGACAAGGCAGGAAAGGCTTGCCGTTACCGTATCGGTATCCATCGAGAAACTTTCCGTTATGACGGCGAGCTTAATCTTGCTCGTCAGGCGTGTAATCTGTTCGCCATCCTTTTCGCCATTCTTTATCCAGATGCTGTCCGGCACATCCTCGGCAGCCAAGCTGGTGTCCCTACAGGCAAGGGCCGTGTTGTTCGAGAAGGTTTCCCAGCGGACAGAAACACCCTTGCCATCGATGGCGCGCACATAGAACTCGACTCCATCCGGCCTCATAACCGACGGCTGGATAGAAACGCTCCAGACGTTGCCCTTCTTGGATTCGCGGGACATCTTCTTCTCCTTGAAGACGACCGAGCCAACAGGCCTGTAGTACAGCTTTGCACTGGCAATGTCGTCGGCATCCTTGATTTCGAACGAGAACGTTCCCACTCCTTCGAGAGTATCAACGCAATCAACTTCTTTATACTTGACCTTGGGGGCCTCGTTGCCAATCGGAATCGTATACGGTTCGTTGGAAGGCGTCGGAACCTGTGGCGACTTTCCGACCATGCCGGACGCGTTCATTGCGATTACATAGAAATCAAGACCCGGATATACGACATTCGAATCTGTCACCACAAATTTCCACAAGCTGTCCTTCACATGGACCATCGGGTGAGCAGTATAGGTCTTGGACGTATTCGGGGAGGAAGTGCGCGAATAGAGCGTTACCGAGGCGATGGAATCCTGGGAAGTCACATACACGCTAATGGTGATAGAATCCCCCTCACGCTGCTTCACGCCAATCAGCTTCTTGGTGTCCTTGGTCAGCGTAATCACGGGAGGCATCGCGCCTTCGTTCCAGTACGCCGTATCGGAAGCCGTCTTGTTGAGGAACTTCGTCTTGACGATAACCTGGTGTTCGTCACCATCAACCGTCGTATCCGGAGATTCGTAGCAGATGGTGTACTTCGACTGGATATTGTTCCTGACCGATATGTAGATGGCTGCCAACTGGTCTGCTGAAGGAGCAAAGGTATAAGAACCGCCCGTAGCATCCGACATGGTCTTAAGTGGATCCAGGTTATTTTCACCAATAGCAACCGAGTGAACCACCGTATTCAAGCTCTTGGCATAATCGATGACTTCCTGCGAAGTGAGATCGTTCCTACCGTCGGCACCATCCGAGAACACGATAACCGCAGTCGGATTCGTTTCGCCCACAACCTGATCCAAGCCGGTATAGGTGCCATCACGAATGTTTGTATTGCCGTAAGCACCCAACTGCTCAACCGCTGCGAGTAACGAATCCTTGTCCGAGGTCATCGCCTGATGAACAATCGTCTTGCTGTCACCAATAAAGCCGACAATCGCCGCCCGGTCAAACTGAGACATTTCGTAGATGAACTGCCGTATAGATTGCTTCGCCTGATTTATACGGATCTGACCATACGATTCCCAAGCCATGGAACCGCTCTCGTCCACAACAATGGCAACCGAGACGCCAGTGGTGTTCTCTACAGACGACACTTGGAGGGGAAGCCCCTTCTTGTCTTGGAACAGCACAAAGTCGGAAGAATCAAGACCAGCGATGGACCTGTCCGTATTCTTGTCCTTCACGGTTACGTCAACGCAAATTCCCGGAAAACTGCCCAAATCCAGATTCGTAATACTCACTTCCGGTTCCGTCGAAAGGTCAAGCGTATAGGTCGCCATGATTTCGCAAGCGGAAGTAATCGGTTTGACTCGTATGTTTTTGCTTGTCGAATCGCTGATTGTCATTTTACCGGAAACCTTGACCCACTTGTCAAAGACATATCCGCCATAGGGAATGACGCTTATCGCGGTATCCGAGCCCGGGAAAACACCCACATTACCAATCGGGTTGACACGGCCCTTCGCATCCGAAGTAACCGTCAGCACATACGGGGTTACAATCTGGATTGTAAAATCCTTGTCCAAAATTTCTGTCTTGACGGAATCAACTAGAGCCCAGTAGAGTTTCTTTTTCGGCTCGCCCCTGAACAAGAAAATCGAAGAGGTTCCCTGCACCGGAGATGGCGCAACAGAATCAACTCCCACAGAAAGGAAAGACGTATCCGTTCCGAATTCATACCATTTCGCAGACATTCCGTCAGTGGATTCTATATGAATCATATACCACGCCGTATCGGGAGGAGTCCACGTAAAGTACACCGTATTTCCGGTCACGTCACTATAATAATGTGTAACGTAGTTGAACGTCTTTTTCGACTTCGACAGCGAATGGATAGAGCCTTTCTTGAAATGGGCTATAACCCCGGACTGTTTCTTTATCGAAGCCATGGTGAAAGGCGCGTTCTTGTCGTCTATTGTCGCCGAACCAGAAATCAAATCCCAGGAATCGAAACGGTAACCAGAATCGGCAACAGCCTTGATTGGATATTTCGGCCCAATCCAGGCAGGATCGTACACAACAGGCGACACGGTACCGTTGGTATCCGCAGTCAAGGTAAGAGTAGCCCTCGACTGCGCATAGCTTATCCAGAACGTTCTTGAAGTATCCGCAGAATTTGCCGGGAAAACCCACACGTATATGGTTGAATCTTTTGCCAGCCACGCCGAATCCGCAGCCACATTCCCGTTCCGATAAGCTTGGTAAGTAGAGAACGCACTATCGGCAGACCTGTAATAGGAGAAATTCCTAGTATTTACCCACGACGTGACAAAGACATAGGCACCCGTATCCGGAGCGACAAACTTGAACTTCACTCCCTTTGTCGGATTTTCCACATAATAGTATTCTTCTGCCGTATACGCCGTCGGGGTTGCCGTAATCGGATAGAACGTCCCCGAACGGAACACAGCACGAACCTTGCAATCTCCGCCCAAAACAACCCGCGTCGTCCTCTGGGTGGAATCGATAAAGGTGCATTTTCCGGAAGCCTTCTCCCAGTGATCAAACCTCTGGTCTGCATTCGCGGTAGCGGCAATCGTTAGCGTATCCCCGGCGATATGGGTTGAATCATAATTGGCAGTGGTCCCGTTCACGTAGACATAGCCGCCACCCAAGGTATCCGAACGGAGCTTGGCCGTCTTTTCGACCTTGACTCGAATGGAATCCTTCAAGTACATATTGTCATAGGGCAAGAACAGGTAATAGCGAGAAGTGTTCGCAGCCACCACATCAAAAAGGACACGCACCTCGGTTTTCCCTTCATAGGACGTAATGGTATGAGAAACAAGCGTGCCACCAGTGAAGGTTGAATCATCCAAGAAGTCCACATGATACCAGGGTTTGTCCGACTGCATCACGAGCATGTACAAACCAGCACTCTTCGCCGTATGCACGCCCCTGATGCCATAACGCCCTGTCAACTGCGTACCGTTTCCAAAGTACGAGAATTCGGAGAACTTATCCGTCAGCGTGTAAACCTTCCCCTTCCTTTTTTTCACAACGACATTCACCGAATCGGACGACGGAACGAATATGGAGGAAATCAAGGAGGAATCCTTAAACTTGCCTTTGCCATAATCCAGTTTCCAGCAGACAAAGGCATAACCGGTATCTATAGTCGTCGTCACAGGGAGAGAATCCCCGTAGGCAATGGTATCGGGCTTTGTCTTCCCCTCGACATTTACGATAGACGCACGGACCGCAAACACGGCAATCGAATCGTCATAGGAATTGGCGTTCGACGCATTAATCCGGAAGAAGTGCTCCTCGCCCTTTTTGGAAGGATCCACGACAAAATTCCGAATTTGGGCATTGTTCCCAATCCCCAAATTATACGGGGCCTTGGCGAGTACGGAATCTAGGCCATAATTGTAGGTGGAAAAGAAGGAATCCAATCCATAGTTATAATAATTACCATTAAAGTAAGAACCATTCGCCAACTTGGTCTTGGCTCGGATGAGGTAAAGTGCCGTATTCGGAGCGACGTAGCGGAAACGGAGTCCGGCAGAAGGGCCCATTTCGTAATAGTCCTTGTTTGCCGAGTAGTACTTTTCCTTCGTGGTAATGTCAATCAAGTTCGCAGAATCGCACCGCAGTTTAAGCTTGAGGTCACTATTTACCTTGAGGGTTATGGAACTCGGATAGTCCTGAGTAATCGTCCCATTGCCCTTCGTTATCTTGAAGCCCGCCGGCCTGTATCCCGGAACGGAATAGCCCAAGTATGTCACGGTTAGCCCCGCAGGTACGCTTTCGCTGGTGACCGCCGTGGAACACTGGGGCGATGCACTCGTAAGGGTCACCGTGTAGGACTTGAGCTTGGAATAAACCGCAGAGAACTCAAGAATCGAATCCTCATTGACCGTGGGCCTTACGATATAGAACATCGTATCGCCCTTGCTCAAGTAGAGCGAATCCGTCTTCGTTTCCAAAAATTTATCGTTCCATGAAGCCGAATTGAATGCAGATGTCGGATACTGAGCGACGTAAAAAGACTTCGAGGAATCCTTCAACGTAAATCGGACAGCAAAGGAGCCATCGCTCGGAGCGACAAACATGAACCGCACACCTTCGCTCGGATTTCGGGAGTAGTAATGTTTGGCCATCGTATAATTTTTCTCCTTGGTCGTCACCGAATAAACGACTCCAGGGACAAACGTGGCCCTCACATGACATTCCGAATTGACAGCCACATTCGTAAATCTGCTAGTGGAATCTACAATCGTGCAATTACCGGAAATCTTTTCCCAATGGCTGAATTTCGACCCGAGATTATCCGTTGCGGTAATTAGAACCGTATCACCGGCGACATAGCCAAGGTTGTAGTTCGTGTTTCCTCCCACTCGGACGATACCGGATCCCACCGTATCTGCATACACCCCGGCAGCCTTTTCGACACTCACCGTTACCGTATCACTCATATACGCCGGAGCCAATTGGACCATTTCGAAATAGTTTGTTTCTCCGGCCTTTGATACAAAGGGTATTTTGCAAACAATCGTACCACAGCTCTGCGAAGCAGGGTTCGATGAAACATCCGTTCCGTACCTGTAAATGGTGTTCGAGTTGGCTTTCTTCACAACCAAGACGTAATCACCAGAATCCGCAGCACTGAAATAGGTGCGGACCGCATAACCCGAAGAAGAATTTTCGTACCCATCGACATCGTAGACAAAACTTGAAGGAGTACTCGTAAGCGGATAGTTCTGGATCGTTTTCTTGTCGATAGAAATTTCAGCATCAGCGGACGGGGTAAATGTCGTAGTCATCGCTTTATTGTTGGCAAACGTCCCTGCAGTGGAATCCGGACCAACCTTCCATCCCATAAAAGCCTCGTCCGGGCCAAGCAAGCCAGAGGCAGTTACTGCAAGTTTATTGCCGACAGCGATTGCGGTATCCTTGGCATTAAACGTCACGACATATGAAGCCTGTTCTTCATAAACAACAGAAAAAGGCAGCGTAGAATACGTCGAATTATATTCTTTTATCAAATAATAAACGAATTGTCCATTGCCTGCAAAAAACGATTCAGACCAAGCCGACGTACCAGAAAGGACCCTTAAAATGGAGCCGCACGAAGTAAACGTGTTGTCTGGGCACTTATATAAATAGTAAGAGCTGTTAGCCGGAGTAAACGTTACCTTAAAGAGGCCCGTCTTTGGGGCTTCAAACGACAGCCGGACACCCGTTGTCGTATCGCCATCGGTATAGGAGTTGTCTACAAGCGTGTAGGAAGTTTCAGTCGTCGTTATCGGCAGAACGCCATGCTGCTGAGCGAAAGCACTGTGCATCAGAGCAGCGAAAAACAAAATAGAAATACACTTTTTAAGTAGACGTGAATATTCCATCCTAACCACAAAGTCCTATTTTTTAGGGAGATTTTGGCAAAAAATACAAAATGAGAAGGGGCCAGATTACTTCTGGCCCCTTTATTTCGAAAATATTACAAAGTGCTTATTTTACTTTAAAAAAGGCAAATTAACTTCTATTCTCTTCTCATATAACCGGTCTTCAGGATTCTATATTCGGTATGGCCATCCTTGAACGTAAAGTCGATGCGCCAGATATACACACCGGTACCGACTTTTCGGTCTTCGTTGGAGCGGTGGTTCCAGACCAAATACCCAGTTTTCGCACGGTTCTTGTCGTTGCTGCGAATCTTCGATTCCATCTCGCCATCATAGCCGAACTTCTGCTTCATGTTCGCGACGACGTTGGCCAAGTTGTCGTAGATGTAGATGTTCGCCTCGTACGGTGCAACCGATGCAATCTTGATAACCGTCAGGCTGTCCGGCACCTCTTCCCAGGAATCGCCGCCCTGCGGAATCCATTTCTGCTTCTTGTGCTTCTTGCTGGAACCATGCACCGGCTCAACAGCAGAGACTTCGTAGAGGTAGACCGTTTCGTCGCGACCCTCGACCTTCACGCCACCGCGGCCCATAGAGTTGCCTTCGCTATCGACGTAGGTGGCCTTGGGGTTGGTCATGATGCAGTTGTCCTTCATGATGGCGTAGTCCGCCAGCACGAATTTCCAGACAAGACCGGCAGAATCGACAATCGGGGCGAAGTTCGTACGGATCGGATAGACCGTCGTATCGCCACACTTCTTAGAATAGCGGAACAGGTCCTTCCAGGCGGAGGTCTTACCGACATTCTTGATGCTTTCCGACATCGTGATTTCCAGCGTATCCGGAGCGACGTCATCCGAGGCATCCAGGTATTCTTCCATCGAAATCTGGCCGGGGCGCTTTACCGCCTTCGCGGGAACGGCACCTACCCTGTCAACAAGCATCGTCTTCTGCGAGAATTCGGACTTTTCCTTGGTCACGCGCAGGTACGGCGGCGCCGAGGTATCCGGAGCTGTCAGGCCGTACTTGAACGCCTTGCGGACGCGGGCTTCGGCCCAGGTAGAGTCTTCGACAATACGGATCTTCTTCGGATCGACATCGGTCCAGGAGCCCTTTGCAGCATTCCAGAACACCGTATCGATGCTCGCAATCTTCTTCTTCAAGGCCTTCTTGAAGTGGATGCGGATAGAATCGGCCTTGCCGTCCAAATCTCTGTCATAGATTTCGGCGACGTCGGCAGGGACATACTTCGTATAGATAACGAGCGAGTCACGCTTCCTGAGCTTGGACTTGTCCGACTTTGTCCCGCCCTGGATCACGACGCGGTTGAAAGTCGTATCCAAGTCAAGCACGGCATCCAGCAGCGAATCGTTGAGGGATGCGGAATCTTCCACGAAGGAGAAGCTGCCCTTGTACACGAATTCCTTAGTGTAATCACCCGTTTCGATGGCTTCCACGCGGATAGAGTCTCCCTGATCCGTGAATACGGTCAGCTTGAGCGTATCCTCGACATACAGCGACGGGCTGGGAGCGAAGACCTTGAGGCAGAAGTTTGTCGAAGTCGAAGTTTGCACGGAGTCCAAATCCGACTTGCACTTTGCATCCATGTACTGGTACGAAATGCTGACATCATCACCCAGAATCACGGTGTCGCGAGCGTAAGTGCCATAGAGCGGATCCTTGTACGTAGCCACCATCGTATCGGCCGCTGCGCACGAGATTTTTCCGTCGTTCTTCTTGACGCTGTACTCGTTCTTCTCAATGGGATTCTTCATCTCATAGAAGCCGTCGCGGGTTTCCATCAGCTTGATGTTGTTTTCCTCGTCGCCGGAGACAAGGCATGCGAGGCTCACCGTCACGGAATCCTTCTTGAGCGAGAAATTTTCCGTCACAAGCGAGAGCTTTATCGATTCCGTTTCGCGCGTAATCTGCATGGTATCCTTTTCACCATTCTTAATCCAGATGGTGTCCGGCACATCAGGAATCAGCGGAACATTGCCGTCACAGGCTCCGACAAAGCTATTGCTGAACTTTTCCCAACGAGAAGAAACGCCCTTCTTGTCTATAGCTCGTACGTAGAATTCGATGCTATCCGCATGGAAAACCGTAGTCGGGAGGACTGCAGTCCAGTCATCACTCTTCTTGGATTCACGGGACATCTTCTTCTGTTTGAATTCGACCGATCCCGGAACTCTGTAGTAAAGCCTTGCACTGCTAATTCCGTCGCTATCCTTAATTTCGAACAACAAGGAACCCTCGCCGCTGGTAGTATCCACGCAAGCGGTCTCCAGATATTCGATTGCAGGAGCATCGGTGCCTATCGGGATCGTGTAAGGCTCCTTAGCCGGCTTTGCCACCTGAGGAGACTTGCCCACCATGCCAGAAGCATCCGTCGCAATCACGTAGAAATCCAAGCCCGGATATACGGCGGGAGCACCGCGGACGACGTAGCGCCACAAGCTGTCCTTGACATGGACCATCTGGTAGGCTACATAGGTCAAGGTGGTATCCGTGGTGGACGTACGCATATACAGCTTCACCGACGCAATGGAATCCTGGGATATGACATACACCTTGATATCGATAGAATCCCCTGCGTTCTGCTTTACACCAATCAGCTTCTTGGTATTCTTGGTCAACTTGACAACCGGAGGCATAGACGATTCGTTCCAATAAGCCGTATCCGAAGCGGGTTTGTTGATGAACTTCGTCTTGATGACAACCTGGTGATCGTCCCCGTTAATCGTCGTATCCGGAGATTCGTAGCAAATGGTGTACTTGGCCTGAAGTTCGTTCCTGATCGAAAGATAGACCGCAGACAATTCTTCAGCCGTGGGAGCGTAGGTGAAAGTTCCACCAGTACCATCAGCAATGAGCTTGAGCGGATTCTCGATGTTGGAGCCAACGGCAACCGAGTAAATCACCGTATTTTTGCTCTTCGCATAATCAATAACTTCCTGGAGAGAAACAGAATTGCTACCATCGCTACCATCGGAGAACACGATGACCGCCGTCGAATTCATCTCGCCCACAACTTGCTGAATACCAGTATAGGTGCCATCAAGAATATTCGTACCACCTGTAGCGGACAAATGGTCAACAGCAGCCAGCAACAAACTCTTGTCCGAAGTCATCGTCTGGTGAACAGTCGTTGAATAACCACCGTCGAAACCGACAATCGCGGCCTTGTCAATCACAGTCATTTCGCTAATAAATTGCCGTATGGATTCCTTGGCCTGCGTAATTCTCGTTCCGCTCATAGATCCACTTTCATCGACAACAATCGCAACCGAGACACCGCCAACGCCCCCTGTTGACGACACGTGGATGGGAAGCGCCTTCTTGTCCTGGTAAAGAACGAAATCAGAAGAATCAAGACCGCCAATGAACTTTTGGGTATTCTTGTCAATAAAAAGGACATTGGCACATACGCCGGGGTATTCGGTCAAATCCAAATTCGTTATATACAATTCCGGATCCGTGGCCAAGTCAAGTGAATAAGTCGCCTTGATTTCACAAGCGGTGGATTTCGGCTTGACACGCGTTGTCGTATTGCTCGGATCATCAATGTCCACCTTGCCAGAAACCTTGACCCACTTGTCAAAAATGTAGCCACCATAAGAAATGGCGGTAACCACAGTATCCTCACCAGGGTAAAGTCCCACTTCACCCTTTGGACGAACAATTCCCTTCGATTCCGTAGAGACGGTCAACACGTAAGGACTTGTAATCTGGATAGAGAAGTCCTTGTCCGGGATAAGGCTCGTAATCGAATCGACCAAAGCCCAGTAACGAGCCTTTTTAGCTTCTCCCTTGAAAAGGAATACCGTAGATTTTCCTTTCACGGCACGAGGTAACACGCCGCTATAAGTAGACGTATAAAGGGCAGTCGTATCGGTCCCGAAATCGTACCATGTCGCAGCCATTTTTTCCGAGGATGTAATTTCCACCATATACCACGACGTATCGGGAGGAGTCCACGTAAAGAGAACAGCAGATCCAGTCGCATCGCTGTAATAATGCGAGACATAATTGTACGTCTTCTTTGTCGTTGAAAGTTTCTGGACAGCACCCTTCCGGAAGTGGGCCATGACTTCGGACTGTTTCTTAATGACCACAAGCGTCGAACGATCCTTCTTGTTGTCTATCGAAGCCGATCCGGCAACCAGCTCCCACGAATCAAAGCGATAGCCATAACTTGCAGTTGCCTTTATAGTGTACTTGGGGCCAATCCACGCCGGGTTGTATTGAGAAGGAGATACTGTACCATTCGAATCAGCCGACACCGTAAGGAACGCCTTCTTGTCCGCCTCCGCATAGCTAATCCAGAACGAAATCGAGGAATCCAAATACGAAGAAGGATTGACCAGTAAAAACACCGAATCACCCGCACTCATAGCCACAGAGTCGACAGATGTTCCCGAAAAAATATTATATGTACTATAGGAAGAGAAGGTGTTATCAGGGTACCTATAATAACGCAAGTTGTTATTTCCCGTCCACGAGGTGACAAAAACATAGGTTCCTGCAGACGGAGCGATGAACTTGAACCGGACTCCATTGGAAGGAGAGACATCATAATAATCCTTGGCGCTCGTATAGGAGGTCGGCTTATCCGTAACCGGGTATATGATTCCATCCCGGAAATAAGCTCTCACCTTGCAATCGCCCTTCAAGACAACACGCGTGAAGCGATCCGTAGAATCGAGAATGGAGCATTTTCCGGAAGCCTTTGCCCAATGGTCAAATCTCTGGCCTGAATTGGCATAAGCATTAATAGCAACAGTATCTCCAGCAACGTGGGTAGAGTCATATGTATCATAAGTTCCATTTACATAAACATAACCGTTACCCACAGTGTCCGCACTCAGCATGGACGTCTTGACCACTTTGGCATAGATAGAATCCTTCATATACACATTTGTGTAAGGCAAAAGCAAGAAGTAGTAAGAAGAATCCGCCTCTGCATTGAAGGAATACCGCTGTTCATTTTTCTTCTGCGGATCTGCCGAAGAATTAAGATAGCCAGTTGTGTAATAGGAACTGAACGTGGAATCATGCATATTAATATAATACCGCCAAGGGCGATCAGTCTGCATTATCAGCACATAAGAGCCTCCGGTCTTTGCCGTATACTCGGTCCGAACACCATAGCCCAAATTCGTCTGAGAGCCATTGGCATAATACGTGAAGCCGGAGAACTGGTCAGTCAACGTATAAATCTGGCCCTTCTTCTTATTCACGATAACCTTCGCCGAATCAGACGACGGGAAGAAGTCTGTGGACATGGCTGTGGAATCCGCAAACCTCCCGGAGCCATAGGACAATTTCCAACCGACAAAATTATAACCCGTGTCAAGAGCAATGCTGATCGGGAGCGCATCTCCTATAGCAACGGTATCGCGATAAGCCTTTCCTTCGACATCCACGAAAGCGCCCTTGATAGCATACACGGCAACTAAATCATCGTAATAGGCGGAACCCGAAGGAAGAGTTTTAAAGAAAAACTGTTCCCCTTTCTTGGTGGGGGTCACGATATAGCTCTGAGTGATGTTTGCGCTGGAAATATACAAACTACTGCCCTGATACGAGGTAAACGTGGAATCCGTGCCATAGTTGTAATAATACCCCTCAAAAAAGGAGCCATTCGACGATTTTGTCTTGGCGCGAATAAAATAGACGGATGTCGTCGGAGCAACGTAACGGTAGCGAATTCCGGACGAAGCATCGATTTCATAAAAATCCTTATCCGCAGAGTGGTATACCTCATTTGCAGTGATGTCGATCAGATTTGAAGAACCGCACTGCAGCTGGAGTGTAATATCTTCTTTTACCTTGACAGTGATGGAATTCGGAAGGCTATCGGAAACCGTTGCAGTTCCCTTAGTCACTTTAAAGCCTTCCGGCCTGTAGCCCGAAACGGAATAGCCAAAGTACGTTCTAGCCACTCCTTCAGGAACATATTCGCTCTTAACCGACGTAGAACACTGCGACGACTTGCTGGTAAGAGTTATCTTATGGGATTTGAGCGTGGAATAGACCGCAGAAAACACCTTAAGTGAATCATAGTAGTTATAGTTGTTCACGAGATAGAACGCCGTATCGCCCTTGTTCATGTAAACGGAGTCCGATATCGAAGATGTAAAGGTTTTGGATGTGCTATACGAACTGAAAGCAGAATTCAAGTACTTGTAATAATAAAATGACGTCGATTCCTTTGACTTGAACGTTATTGCGTAGGCGCCGTCGCTCGGAGCGACAAACATGAACCGGACACCATTGGAAGCATACTGCGAATAATAATGTTCCGCAGTGGTATAATCCTTTGACTTGTTTGTAATGGAGTAAACCTTTCCGGGAGCAAATACAGCCTTTACATGGCATTCCGTATCAATAATCACCTTCGCGTTGACTTTGGCGGAATCAAGAATCGTGCACTTGCCGGAAGCCTTTTCCCAATGATCGAACTTGTATCCTGAAGCCGCAGAGGCGCTCAAAGCAACCGTATCTCCCTTCACATGGGTAAAATCAGAGCCATACGAGGATCCACCCACATAGGCATAACCCTTGCCCACTGAATCCGGCTCCGCATAGACTCCAATGGTCTTTTCGACTCGGACGCTCACCGAATCGCTATAGTGTGCGGAGTAATATTGATACAGTTCAAAATACGTTTTCGCACCGGCATTCAAAGAAAAAGAGATTCGGCATGGGTAGTAATAGCAACTTAGCGAGGAATAGCTACTGAACGAGGAATCCGTTCCAAACCTAAAAACATAGCTGTCATAGTCCGTATTAACGAACAAAACGTAATTGCCCGAATCCTGCGCAGTGTACGAAGTACGGACTGCATAGCCGGATCCATTCTTTTGGTAGCCATTGCCATTGTAAGTATAGGACTTAAACTTGTCCGTAAGCGCATAAACTGAAACAGCCTTTGTATCGACACCAAGTTCAGCATCTGAGCTCGGATAGAAATACGTGGAAATATCTAAAGAATCACCAAATGTTCCTGTTCCCGATATAATTTTCCAGTTCAAAAATGCCTTGGTCGAGCTCAACAGGCTGCTGGCATTGATAACGGCGTAGTTACCCGAAAGAACAGAAGTGTCTTTACCGTTAACAGTCACAGTGTAGGACTGAAGTTCCTCATAACTGACTTCAATAGGGAGCGAATTATAAGATGCACTATACTGCCCCACCATATAGAAAACAGAATCGCCCTTTGCAGCAGATATGGTCGTACTCTTACTACTCCCTGTTCCCCATACTTCGAAAATGTAAGATCCACAAGAGGTATACGCATCACTAGGACACTTGTACACATAATAATCGGCGCCAGAAGGCGTCGTAAACGTCACACTAAACACCCCAGTCTTGGGAGCCACAAATACAAGCCGGACACCACTGGAGACATCGCCATCAACAAACGAGTTATCTTCGAGAGAATACGAAGTTGCGGTTGTTGTTATTGTAAACACCTTGTCATGCTCTTGAGCAAAAGCGCTTTGCACTAAGGCCGTAAGTAAAAAAACAATTGCACAATGTTTGAAGAAGCGAGAGATCGTCATCCTAACCAAGGTAACCCCCTTTTATCAGAGCAACTTTTTGTCAAATTTACAAAAAAGGTACTTGTTTTTCAATACTAATAATCTATCTTTGGCCTTGGACACACGTGTAGGTGGGAAACAATGAACAGATTACTTTTTTGTGTTATTTTCGTTGTATTTGCTTTTTTTAGCAATGCTTTCTCACTTGAATTGCGCCCATTGGTACAAGTTCAATACGCCCCGTTTAAAATCAACGTGAATAAAAACCTGGACGGCGTTTTGTCCGAAAGAAGGACAGAAACCGATTTGGTCTTCGAAGGGGGTACAGAACTCTATTTTTCGGCCGAATTCGCAACAATGCGCTACGGTCTCGGTGTAGCATATAAGACCCCCCAAAAATACGGGGACGAAGAATTTGTCCCTGCATCCATTCCGTTCTGGGGCGTAGTCACATTCGGAAACATCAGGATTGACCGCTTTTTCTCGCCCTATTTGGCAATCAGACTTGGTTCCATCGCCCCCATTACATCTAACGGAAACTGGTGGGAACGCCCTTTCAACTTTATCATCAATCCGGGTCTTGGCGTCATTTTCCCTTATGGCATCGGTCTTGAATTCAACTATGAATATTGCTCCATGCAAAAATCGTTTGTAGACAAAAAACTGCAATTCCGTGTCAATTCTCACCGCATCGGCGTCCAGCTTTCCATCGGCTTCGAGCTCATCCGCGACAGAATCTACAGGACCGAGGAACAGAGCCAGCGCAAGAGGGTCTTCGAGGAATCCTACGAATTCGAATCGGATACCGACGACGACATCATCGACTACAGCAAGGAAACGGCGCCCGAGCCAGAACAAGCTCCCGCACCCGCCCCGGTCGAAGAACCGGATCCGCTCATGTCCAGCTATCCGGAACCCACTCCCGAGCCGGCCGTTTCTAGCGAACCCGAAGAAGATGTGACCATCGTCCCGATTGAACAGGTGCAAAAGAAAAAGACGACGAGGACCACGAAGAAACCGGCTGCCAAGAAGGCACCGGCGAAAAAGGCAGCTCCCAAGAAAACCAAGCGCACAACGAAAAAGCGCTAACACCGAAACGCCCGGGCCGAAATCCCGGGCTTCATTCTATATTTGACTTGATGTCCACGGTCATTCTATTCAACAAGCCGTTCGGCGTACTCAGCCAGTTTACGCCCGAAGCGGGCCACAAGGCCCTTGACAGCTTCGACCTCCCCGCAGGGGTCTATGCCGCCGGCCGCCTTGACCACGACAGCGAAGGGGCTCTGCTCCTTACAGACAACGGACCGCTCATCAAAAAACTGCTCGACCCCAAATTCGGCCACCCGCGCACATACCTTGCGCAGGTTGACGGCCAAATCACCGAGGAAGCCGTAAAAAGGCTCGCTGCGGGAGTCGACATCAAGGGTTACCGCACCAAGCCCTGCATAGCAGAAATTGCGGAAGCTCCGGACAATCTATGGCCGCGTACCCCGCCCGTAAGGTTCCGGGCCAACATTCCCACCAGCTGGGTGCGTCTCACGCTCACCGAGGGCAAGAACCGCCAGGTCCGCCACATGACAGCCGCGGTCGGCTTCCCCACCTTGCGCCTCATACGCATAAAAATCGGCAATATCCCTCTTGGGAATCTCCAGCCCGGGGAATGGCGTATCATTACAGAAAAGGTCATTTAAAATAATTTAACATTAACAGGGAAACTCATTTGCCTAGTTTCCTTTGTATATTATTAGGACAAGCGACTTCATTTGGAGGAATTCATGAAAAAAGCGGCTGCACTTTTACTTCTCACCGGCGCCATCCTCATGTCCGGCTGTTCCACTCCGAAGGGAATCAACATCAACACGCATACCGTGTCCAGCGTCAAGTACGTGACCACGGACCTTCCTGAACCGGCCGAAATCGATCTCGCCATCCTGAGCAGCAAGCCCATCCAGTACCACTACGACGTCTATTCCAAGGAATTCAATATTTCCTCCATCACCATTGAGCAAAAGGAACCCGTCGACAAGAAGGTTACGTTCCGTGGAGTCCCCTTCTCCGTCATGTCCAAGGACAAGGAATACGCCGTTCCCGTCACGGCACCGGATTCCGTGCGCATCATGACTTATCTTGACTTCGTCTATAAATCCGGTTCCCGCAAAATGGAAATGCAGGCCAAGGAATACGATGCCGCAAAACGTTACGGCTACGTGTACTGGAGCAAGGACGGCTACGACGAATGTAGCGCAGCCACCATCACCAACCAGAACAACATATTCCTCGTGACCATCGCCAGCAAGAAGATGGGCAGCGATGTCATGGCGTGGGCAAAGCACGCCATCGAAAGCCTCAAGACAAAAGGCAACGACTAAACGTCGTTATAGCTTGAAATCGAGACCGACGCCGAATCCGCGGCTGTCGCGTTTATACACGTCTACACCGTATTCGACCTTCTCGTCGTAATCCTGGTAGAGCGTGTGAAGGTAGCTCAAATTCACGCGCATCCAGTCCGTCGCCCAGTAAGCGAGACCGAACCCGAAACTCGTCGAGGAGATATTGATGTTCATGTCGCTGATGTATTCGTCCTTGATGCCGAAGCGAGTCACCTGCAAGCCGCCACTCAGGGTAAAGCGCTTCAGGATATCCACCTCGACGCCATAGAGGAACTCGTTGGTGTCATCCACATGGTCTTCCAGATCGCCGCTGAAATCGGCCTTGCTGTCGAACCAGTGATGGTAACCGAGGGCAATGCGCACGTTGTCGAGCAAGGCGTAGTTCAGGCCCACCGCCAACAGGGACGGGATATCGTTGTGATCATTCTTGCCATCGTTGAACTGCTCCAGCGGAGTATCGTTCTTCTTGGTATCGTTCTCCATTTCGATGGAAGTCTTGTACTCGAATTTTGCGCCGACCGTGAGGCGCTTGTACTGGAAACCGAGACCCACGATAGGAGTGATTCCCCAACCCGTCTGGTCTAGCTCCAGATCCATGGTCATCTTGTCGTCCATCGTCTTGAACGTCTCCGCGAGCGTCGCGTACTGCACCTTTTCTTCCTTGGTCTTGGCTTTCTCCGCCAAGGCTTCAAAAGTTTCGGCAAGGACGGATGCCTCCACCATCTTGCCGTCGGGATTCACGCCAGGCACCGTTGTATTCAGCTGGAGATTCCCGACAGAACCGTCGTAACTGTTCATCGCATAGTTGAAGCGGGCACCCGCGTAAACAGAGAACATCTTGTTGAACTCGTAGGCCGCACCGAGCGTCGCTCCGAAAATGTAGGAACTCGCCTCGAGCGAAATGTCCACGGAACTCGCATCGGTCTTGAGCCCCTTTTCTGTTAACCCCGCCTCCATTTGCTTGAGCGGAGAAGATGTCAGCGCATAAAAACTGGGAATGCCGTCATCAAAATTCACCTTGCCACCGCCGCCAATCACGCCAACATGGCCAGAAAGAGCGAAGTTGCCTTTATGCCATGTCACAAGGGCGCTAGGCAAAAACGGAACGAACGCATCGCCCTTGAATTCTTCGCCATCCTTGAAGATCGGGGACTTTTCGACCGTCACACTGCGATTCTGCCAGAATGTCTGGTTGTTGAGGGAGATATAGAGGCCGTCATCCATGAATGCCGTTCCCGACGGGTTCGCGTAAGGGGCGTCCACATCGGTACTCGCATCGCGCGCGATGCTGCGCTGGAAAAGCACGGACTGGTTGGTGTTTGTGTTGAGGCCTCCGGCAAAAGCCATCATCGGGACGACAGCCAAGGCCAGGACACGGGAGACTATCCCTTCTACGCGATATTTCATAATCGCTCTCCTATCAGACAAAAAATTTATGGCCGATAAGGTAGAAAAGGTTTTTCGTCATTTTACTATAATCCGCTTACTTAATTCTGCCGGTACGAAACATATATTATTCTTGTAATTATTGGCATTTTGTTATTATTTATAGTGAATTGATAACAAAAAGTGATTGTTTCAGAAAAAATTATCTATTAGTCCGCAAAAAATTATAATTCTACATTAACGCCGTAACCGCAAAAAAACATAATAAAAGGAGATTGGTTATGTCTAGAATTAGAGAAGCAGTCATATTAGCACTGGCCATTGTTGGGCTTGGGGCGTTTCTCTATAACGCAATCGTAGATTTCAAGGACAGAGACCGAGTTGTCAACGTACGCGGGTTCGCCGAACGCGAAGTCAACGCGGACTATGTAATATGGCCTATCGTATTCAAGGAAGCAGGCAACAACCTAGTCTCACTCTACGAGACTGTGCAGAGCAAAACAGAAACGCTCGAAAAGTTCTTGCTCGAGAACGGCATCGCCAAAGAAGATATCAGCAAGGCATCGCCGGATATCACAGACACCGACAGCGAGCTGTACAACTCCACCAAGCACCCCTACCGCTACCTGGTGGCGATGGTTGTGACAGTCGCGACCAAGGACGTCGACAAAGTCCGCGAACTCATGGGTAAATACGGAGAATTGCTGAAACAGGGAATTGCCATCAGCGAAAGCGACTATCGCTACCGTAAAATCTACAGTTTTAACGGGCTCAAGGAAATCAAGCCCGAAATGATTGAAGAAGCGAACAAGAACGCACACATCGCTGCACAAAAATTCGCAAAAGATTCCGAGAGCAAGCTCGGAAAAATCAAGACGGCAACGCAGGGCCAGTTCTCCATCGAAGATCGTGACGAGAACACCCCCTTTGTCAAGAAGGTCCGCGTAGTCACCAGCGTCCAATATTACCTGAAAGACTAATAATCAAATATACGCCGCTAGATCGGCCCGGCCATATCCATAAGGGGAGGGATGAGGATATGGCCGGTTTTTTATTTTTTCACCGGATTCAGCAAACCTCGAAATTGTCATAATCTGACATTTTAAGATTCTATATTAAAGGTATATATGAGCCAAAGAAAAAGAGAGGTTTTACAATGGATTACGAAGACCTGCCCGAGAATATCCGCAAGTTCCGACACTTTTGCTTAGAGGAACTCGACGCCCCAAGCACACTCCACATAGAGAACCACGAAATATTGTGGGAACGCCACGTTTCCGAACTCATGGACTGGATGGAGGCACAGGCGGCCAAGAAACTGTTCGACCTCGAAATTGTCGATGCCGAAGAAATAAACTTCGGTTTTGGTTTCAGGGCAACAAGCCGCGACGGTACCGTTTGGGAAAGCATACCCCTAGACTGCCACAAAATCGTCCCCGGCGAAAAAGTCGGAAGGTTCCCCGACGCCAGCGGGCGCCTTGTCATCGTGCGGAAAAAGTAAAGAAAAAATCTTGACAACAAGAAAAAATCTTTATATATTATGAGTAGAATTAGACTGGAGGTCACATATGTTGGAAGCCGTGAAAATGCGCCTTACTAGCAAGACAAAGGACGGAACGGTCTTTACCTTCGAAGGGAAAAACATCCCAGATTACCTCGTCATATTCCTAAAGTCGGCATTCCCGAACGTGGAAGAAATCAAAGAATCCAATGACGAAGAAAGCATAGAGATTTCGAAATCAGATTGGTACAAAGAAATCGAGGCTCAGACAACACCCGCAGAAAGTCTTAAACTCCTACGGACCTCCTTCGGCTATACCCAACAAGCACTCGCCGACAAAACGGGCATTACCAAGCAGCAAATATCCGCCATGGAACGCGGAAAGGAACCCATCGGTCGCAAGATGGCCCACCGCCTTGCCGATGCACTCGGAACATCTTACAGGAATTTATTCTGGTAATTTGGGAAACTCTTACCATATTTTAGCCTTCTGTGATTTCCCGCACCTATTTTTTTCGACTCGCAAAAAATAGGGTATATTGATAAAGATTATGTCTTACAGGAGGGCCAATGAAAATCCCATCTATTTTCAGCACCTGCTTGGTGTGTTATTTAGCATCCTTGTTCTGGGCATGTGCGCAGACGGTATCAAGCCCCGAAGAAAGTTCCGACAAGGATGAAATTTCTCAAGAAGAAGATTCCCAAGAAGAAGACGTCGACGAAGAAGAATTC